>Ga0315277_10004874_pt1 | contig 17799 bp, 6 predicted proteins | sample YL17G05_15_MG_FD_203695 | JGI IMG/M metagenome (GOLD analysis project Ga0315277, IMG submission 203695) | Sediment microbial communities from Yellowstone Lake, YNP, Wyoming, USA - YL17G05_15 | ecosystem: Environmental > Aquatic > Freshwater > Lake > Sediment | place: USA: Wyoming | collected...
CCGACCAGGCATCCGAGTTTTGCTGGATCTGCAACATCGTGGCCACTTGATTTCTTGCTTGCCATTTTTTTCGTGAACATCTTCACAGAGATATCAATGTCTTGCTTGTTCGCCGTTTTCTTGCGCGAGATGGCCGGGGCTGGATTCTCGTCCATGTCTCCAGCGTCGTCATCCTGACCAGCACTGTCGTCGCCCGCCGCATCCAGGTCGCCATCGTGCTCCTCACTTTCCATCGAATCGGCATTGTGCTCGCGAGCATCGGCATTGATCCGTGGAAAAAGAACCTGGCGTGGCTGAAAAACGTGCCCGTCGTACGCATCGTCGATCATGATGCAATAGATCTTGCCCGGGCCGGCATCATCAACGGTTCCGAGTTGCGGGTTAAAAAACGCCATGCCTTCCAATCGCACTTGCACTGTGCTGTCACGCTCGTTCTTGATCAAGTGGAGCGCCGGCGTTCCGGCGACCGCGAACAGGTGCTCGCCTATCGACCCTGCTTCCAGGTCCTTGATCGCCACGTCTGGATTGATGTACACGAGCTCGCATCGCAGCGAGCTCGTTTTGGCATTGATCTCGCTGATCCTTAACTGGGCGGCCTCGTCAAAGCCAAGTCCAAGGAAGAAGACTTGGTCGAATGCTTGCGATGACGCGGCAAGTACCGCCGCTTCAACTTGCGCGGGGCTCACCATGCCATGCTCCGGACCGATAGAAATAGCCGCGCGACGCTGTGCTGGCACGCGGATGACCGCTCTCGCGTGGATCTCGTGGCCATCAGATTCCACGGGTTCAACCACATCGAAGTGCAGCAGCCTAGAACCCGGATACACGATGCCATCGCGTTCGATGTGTGACAGGATCTTGTTTCGAAACAGGTTGATGGCGTTCCCGGCGGGGGATGCCGAGATTTTCTCGCATCTAAATGGCCCGGCAACGCGGATCACGGACTTGTCGACCTTGGGCTTGTCCACGAGGACGATCGTCCCAGTTTGTTTCTTTCCCGACGAGTTCACGGCGGTTTCCAGGCGCCGCACGACTCTTTCGTTGTACGTGAATGCAAGAGGCTTTCCCGGGCCGGTTATCCTGTAATAATCGAACAGCCCGAGCATCAACCTAGTCCGGGCGTGGCTGATGGCAACCCGGCTGGTGTCGCAAGTGATCCAGCGCCGGCCGAGACGTTCCGCGACAACGGCGGTCGTACCAGAACCGCACGTGGGATCCACGACGAGATCCCCGGGATCCGTCGCCATCAATACGCAGCGCTCGACCACCTTCTCTGCCGTTTGCACGATGTATCGCATTTGCATGTCACCCCGAGTATCGTTCCAAAAATTCGCCAGCGGGCCGTCGGGCTCGTCATCCAAGTAAGCCTTGTAATAGACGTGCCCTTGCTGGACGAGAATCCGGCCTTCCTTGGTTAATTTGTTCAAGACTTCGGGAGACGGCTCTTGCAAATCGACCAGATGCACGATCCGGGAATCATCCGGAATCAAGCCGGGGTTGAGGCGCTCTGGGGGGTTCATCACCCGGATGGTACCATCGGCGAGCTCCACGTGATCATACTCCGGGTAACTATTGAACTCCTTTTCTTTCGAAATATATAATGGATTGATTTTTACTCGTTTTTTGTCTTTTACGAACCAGACAATGAAATCGTTCATGACTGGCAGCAGCTTCGCACTCGTGCTGCCTTTTTTTCTGAAGGAAATGATGGTGTTGAAGCTTTCCTGGCCAAATATTTCTTCCATAAGCATATGAACGTAATGCACATTGTTGATGCCGATTTGCACGAAGATGGAGCCCGCCGGGGCGAGCAGCTCCTTGCACATGAGCAAGCGGTCGTGCAAGTGATCGATGTAGGAATGGATGCCGTGCTGCCAGGTATCGCCGTACGCACGGATCTGGTCGATTCCCCGCGAGGACATGCGACCATCGCCATTGATCACGCTGCCCTCGTTCATAGCGACCTGTAAATCCGATTTGAAATCGATGCCATAGGGTGGATCGAGATAGATCATCTGCACCTTGCCACGCATAGCGTCATTTTCCAGCAGCGAGTTCATGACCAGCAAGGAATCCCCGAGCACGAGCCGGTTTATCCAGCCATCCGGGTGTATGTAGCATTGGACCCGCTCGAAAGCACCTTGCATCGGTGTACTGCCCGGGCGATCGGCGAGATACTTGCTCAGCAATCCCTTCGGGTCAATTCTCTCGGACACGCGCAGCGAAACCGCGGGAATGATCACCAATTCCTTTTTTTTCTTGTTCGCCCACAGCATATTCGGGCGATCCGTGTCAATCTTCATCGGATATCGCGATTCTTTCGTCAATGGAGAATCGGGCGCGGAAACACCATCCACCAGCATTTTATTTTGTGCATTATTGTTGTTGGTAGATATTTCCGCGTTCTTTTTGCCCATGGATCACATCTTGGCATATCTGGAATAAAAAGGCTCAGATTAACCCATCCCTTAACCGAAATCATCAAAGCTTAAATAGATATTTTTAAGCTAGCTCGCCGACATTAAAAATCGTGATTTTCACCTGATCGTTACCTTATTTGCCATTTATTAAGAAATTAATAACCTTAATTGCTTTTTGTTTACGATCAAGTAATTCCTTCGAGGGCGGCTTCGGAAGTCGCCGCAAGTACGTGATAATGATGTCCGTATCCAGTATTGCCATATTATTCTCTCTGTATTAATCGTGAGGCGTACAATTTTTTCTCGATTTCTTCCCAGAACTCCGTGCTCTCAAGGCTTCCTTCAAGTTTCTTTAACCGGGAAGGATCTGCACGTTTTTCTTCCTCAGCGATGCGGAGAATGACATCGGATATTGATTCGCCATCTTTCTGCATTTTCTTCAAGCGATCGATCGCTTTTTTGGATAGATTAACCGATACCATCTTTATCACGAATTGGTCATACAATTAGAAAAATTAAAAGATTTGGGATCTTGTGCTAACTAACCAATAGTTAAATATCTTGGTTTGCGAATTACGATGAGGATTGCGTGGGAAAAGGAATTCCATGGAACAACACGCAATAGACCACAACACGAAGGTGAAATGCAACGGGTTGAGGACAGCGTTGTAACGTGAATGCAAAGGCCAGGGTGGTGACGATGCACGGCGACGTGTATGCCGGGAGCGATGTCGACGAGGCGCGGCGCGTGTTCGAGCGCGTGACCGGCGTGCAGATCGCCAGGCTGCCGAAAGACGTGCGGAAAGCGAAACTCCGGGCCATGCTGATCATCGACGGAACCATCGCCTCGGCGACGTGAACCCGCCGATCGAGCCGGGGAATGCCCGCGATTTCCCGGGCTTGTTGGAAACCAGTCCTGCGAGGACTCCCGTGGGAAATGATGGCCGTGCAAAAACTATCAAGGGCGCACGGCCAATTGGTCGAACCGCATCGCCATTCAATGCAGCGATGCAGCCCTTTTTTTTCTTGTTCCGATTAAAAAGACTAATTCCTTGTAGAAACTGTCGATGTCCGCATTACTTAACCCGACCTTCTTGAGCACGATCTGGTCGATTTTTTGAATCTCTGGATCGCGGATCCGGTCAAATACCGGGGGAACAGCCTGGTTCATTATTTTTTTAATGGCACTGGCTATTTCTTCTTTCTCGCTGCCGGTGAAGGCGCTTGGATCGGGGATAAGGCAGGCTTTTGCCTCGAATACTTGCAGGTTCAGCACGCCTTCGCCGAGGTTTGATATGCCGTTCAATTCGATGACCATAGACATCAGGCTGGAATTCAACAATCCAAGTATGAAGTACGGATCGTGGGTATGTTCCGGTTTTAGATCGAACTGGTAGAGCCTTTTATCCGCGAGCGTGATGCTTTTGCTGTAACTGATTTTAAACCTTTCATCGTACGCTGCTTGGACGAAAAAATGCGCACCATTATCCGGGTTGAGCGCGTACCAGATTGGCTTGGCTTTCAAGGATTCCCGCTGATGGAATCCTTGGAGGAGAATGTCCTTCTTGGCGCCTTGCTTGGTTTTATTCTCGAACGTTTCGCCCCATTCGATGTATTTCAGCACCTTCGTGTGCTGCAATTCGGTCTTCGGTTCTTGGCACCATAACACCCTGTCGTTGATTTTATCAAGGTTTATCTCGAGCGTCTTGATGTCATCGGGGGACTTGATGAACGGCGCCGTGTACTTGCCTTCAATATCGAACTTGATGTATTTATTTTCACAATGAATTAAATCGCCTTGGCCATTGCTGATTTTTGTGAAATAGAAGAAATCATTCGCTGCAGTCGTGATGCCTCGTTTTAGATCGAAGATATCCTCCAAGTAAACTAGGTCTGGATTGTTGTTTACCCGGGATCCTTTCAAATCCTCGTTGTGTAACATTTTGAAATAGATTTCGGGTGCTTTCAAGAAAAGGGAGCCCCATTTTAACCCGGAATAGGGTTTCAGCCCGTGCGCTTGAATGTCATCCAGGGTCATCGGTGCTACGTTGACCTCCCGGCCTATGTTGAAAAGCGCAAGCTGGTCAAGTTTCTTCACCCGATAGCGTGGCGTCGAGCATGATTCCTTCGAAGCCTCGATTTGCAATAGATCTCCATTGCTACTGAATATGTCCTCGTAATCGTACAGCAACGTGATGAATGAAACAAGATTCGTCCATATTTTCGGGATATTCTCTTCTTTTTGCAGTATCGAGATGACCGTGTTGATATCGGCTTGCTTGAAACTCCGCTTGACCATGTTGTTGTAGATTTGGCGTATCTTGACGTTCTTTAACAAGAATTCTTGCAACGCGAATCCATATCTTGCATCGAGCCACGAATTCTGGGTGATGAAGCAGAGGATGCCCTTGTCCTTCAACAAGGTCAATCCTTTGTAGTAGAAATACACGAGGTAATCGAAATTTGCATCAACCTTGGTCTCATTCCCCCACGATGCGCGAATCATGCTGCGCAGGCAGTCCTTGTAGATTTCCGTTGCCTTCTTCAGATCACCGCCTGCATAGAGCGGCGGCGTGATTTTAATGCTGGTGATATAGGGCGGGTTACCGATCACGATGTCAAAGCCATCCCGGTAAATATTATCGCTTTTTTGCGAGACCAGTGCATCGCCCAGCCTGATGTTGTCTTGCAGGTCGGGCAAGAGCGGGTCATCGCTAGCGCTCGCCTCGTGCTCGTCGGCAGCAACGATGATCTTCAGCCACAATCGCATTTCCGCGACCGTGATCGCCCATCGCTTCACTTCGACGCCGTGGATGGAAGTTCGGATGATTTTTTTGCACAAATCGGTTTCCTTTACCTTGATGTTTAGCCTGAAATAAATGCGTTCCAGCAATGTCTTGAGGATTTCCGTGAACTGGACAAGGAATGAGCCCGATCCACATGCGGGATCGATGATTTTAACGCTTTCCAATGCAAGCACCAGCTGGTTCAATTCGCCCGCTGAAATGCTTTCGAGATCGGGCTTTGCGCCGTGGACAAGCACGATGATCTTCCCTTGATCCATGCCCGTTCTTGAACCGAGATAATATGCTAGCGATTGCTTGCACATGCAATCGATTTCGATTCGCGACGTGTAAAAGATGCCGGCTTTCCCCCGTTCTTCCTCCAAGAGCAGGCTCTCTTGCACCTTGCCGAGCGTTTCCGGATCGACTGCCGCGTCCTGGTCTGTCGAAGAGTTTTCATTTATCGTGAAATCATACTTTTCCAGGAGTTGATCGAAGAGTGTTCCGACCAATTCATCGGAGATCTCGAAATTGAGTGCGTCGATCTCATTCTCTTGAAAGAGGCCGGCGTTTAAACGCGGCATGCTCGAATATTCTGCTTGTATTTCGGCAGGAATCGCGTAGGCTGCAAAATTATGGCGCGCGGTGAGCGATTCAAAAAACAGCGGGGCGAGATATTGGTGATAAAAATTGTGCTGGGCTCGATTCCCGCCGTTTCTCGTTCGTGCATATCGTGAAAATAAATTGACGAGATACCGATTGTCGTGGCAGAGCCATCCCTTTTTTTGAATGAAATACAGGAACATCATGCGATTGAAAAATTGCCGTGTGAACTCTTGGCACGTTTCTTTTTTGGCTTTTCGCTGACTGATCAACGATACTTGGTATGTTTCCAGCACGTTCTTGTACGCGTTGAAAAACTCTTCTGTGAGTGCTTCGTGATCCATCGGCGTCGCTTTGGTCGATCCAAGTTGCATGTGTGTTGCATGCATATTTATCGGCCGGCCAGAAAAATGCTTAGCTGCATCCGAGCCTCTCGTCGTGGCGATTAGATGCCTTTTTATATCGTGGCGGGAAATGCTAGTGGGATTTGTCATAAAAGGGGAAATGAATGGTAAACAAGGATCGGAAAGATGTTCGGGAATCCATTCTCGGAATAGAGATGCGAATTAAACGATACATTAACAAGTATCTCAATGCAAAAGAAAGAAAAAAATAGCTTCTTCAAAATGACCTTGCATTACCAGCGAAATTGGAACGATGTTGAAGAAAAGTCCCTGTCCGGGTTGTTTTGAAGGCAACGGCTGCATACCGTGTATTCCTTGGTCACGACATGGTCATCGGCAAACTGGCGCCCGCACCAATCGGTCTGGAGTTCCCTCCCGCACGTTTTGCATATTAACTTTTGGCACATGATTTATCACGAGGTGATCTTCTCATAATCGCTTAAAAGGATGTTGATCACGCGATGTTACAATGCAAGCTATAAACCCATCTAGGCACCGCACGTGTACCTTCAATTGGATTAACGACGCCGCGTGGAACCCGAAATTGAAAAAAAGAACAAATAAAAGGACACGAGTAGAACGTGGGCCTTGCATCATTCCTTTTCTTCCTCCAAGTCATACGGCACGTTCAGCCTGCCGAACACGTTCTCTCCCGGGCTTTCGTTGGATTGCGCCTTGAGAGAATGCCATGTTAAGATGTGCTATCTTAAATGCGCGGATCGCGGGGTAGACTCATTGTCAAGTCTCGAAATGGGATCGTTGATGTCGGACAAGCACAAATGGTCGAAAGACGACCACGTGGTTGCATTTTACCTGTACCGGTTCGGTATGGAGTCGCTGGGTGACCCGATATTGCTGCTGAAACTGCTGGGCCTCAGCATCTCGTCGGTGGTCATGAAATTCGGCAACTTGATATCGGCAAAATATAACGGGAACGAGGGGAAACTGAGTTCGAGCGCTCTAGACTTGGAAGTCGTGAAAGAATTCGACAACAAGCCAGAACCGGAGTTCCGGAAGGCCGTGATGAATATCTTGCTGAGCAAAGCGAAAAAATGAAGAATAATTACGGAGATGAATCACTCTTTTTTTCTGCTAAACCGGAAAGAATTGTCTCGGAAAAATCATTCAGGTTAAATTCACTCAATGACACCCGTTCTGCATTCAGGCCTTCGTCTACGATTACAAGATTCCCACGTTGAATAGGGATCCTTGGATGGATCTTTTTATGGATCCTTGTTTCAAAATTTCTCAGTTCAATGGGGCTGTTAATGATGCTTGAATATTACTTGGGAAAGCTCCTGATCCTCGTCCAGAATTGAACCTTGGAAGAATATATTTGAGCAGAAATCCTGGAAATATTCCCTTATTTTCGATCCAGATAATAACACGTTCTTGTTTCGAGGAATATAAGTTATATAATTCTTGCTTGCGATCACTATGATTTTGGATTTTGCGCGTGAAGTCAACACATTAAATCTATTTAAATCATAAATGAATTCTTCCTCGGCCACTAGCTGGTCCTCTGATGAAATGCCCACTGACGCGATGATTATGTCCCTGTCAGAGCCTTGAAATTTCTCGACGGAATAGATAGTTCCTTGAAGTAAATGCATGAGTTCCTCATCCTTCAATTGGGTCTGGCGGGATGCGGGGGAAGTTAAAGCCGTGAATACATCCTGGATGATAAGCCGTCCTTGAGCATTATGCGGTGCTACAACGCCTATAACATCCGACCAGAATCGCTTCTCCTTCGATTCCGCGGTTTCAGAAGGGTTAGTCGTCGTGCTATCGTTGATGAAGACTAAAAAATAACCAAGGATGATTTTCGTTACCATAAAAGCTTCAAAATTACTGATACTGGTATCATAGCTTTTGTCATGGATTATCGAAATCCCGACCTTGGCCGGATCAAGCACCAATTCCACCCAATCTGGAATTTCCAGTGCTTTAGCTATCGTACTCAGCGTTTTAATCAATGCCATGTTGCCCCTTAAACAACCCACCGTGATTCCAGGTTTTATCTTGGAATAAATTTTCAATCGATTGGTATAATCGATAATGTCCGGATGGCTTCGGTAATTTTTTTCAAGTTGTTTAGATTCCACGCCAAGATATCGCGTGTAATATGCAAACAAGTTATTTAAAATCACGTCCCAATTAGCTGGGGGTTTCACGGTTAAGACCGGCGGTAGTTGTTTCTGATCGCCAACCATAACGACTTTCGTGAGTTCTTCGCAGCTAAATGGTACTTCACAACTTGATTTTCCAATCCTAAGTTTTTTCAGCTCTAAGGATTGAGCGCTTCCTTGTGTCGAATCATCATCGCCAGATTTTTTTATCGGGACAACAGAAGATACCGGCTGCTTTACATATTTCAAGGCTGCCATGAAATTATTGACCGGAAGTTGGGACGCCTCATCAACGATAATGAGATCGAATGCGAAGTCTTGGTCAATCAAGATGGGTTTTTCGTCACCGGTCTTTCGATCTTCATAAGTTTCATCCAGCCACGTCAAATAATGGGCATTTGCGAACATAATCATGCTCTCGCTTTTTAGATGCAAGAATCTATCCAGCAAGATGTTTTTTTTCTTTTTATTAAATATCTGGCTTTGATTATTTGGAAGTTCCAGATGCCAGGTTTTTGATTCTGCCCGGTGCAAGTTGATAACCCCCAGATACTTTTTTCGATTTGGGGATTGCACATACACTAAATGGAAGTTGCGGATTGGAAGCGGTTTTTTTTGTGCATCCTGCGCTTTTAGGATGTTCTTTATTATTACTTCCAAAGCAGTATAAGCGAAAGCGGTTACGAGTATTTTAACAGGCCGCTTGGCTCTGTTAACAAACTCATCGATTAACGCTACAATGGTCTGCGATTTCCCGGTTCCAGGAGGGCCTTGAATGCCATATATTGTATGAGCAATCGCATTCTTTATTGCTTCATCCTGGGAATCATCCGGTGTAGGAGCGATAGTAGTTATTAATTTGTTGTTTGCAGCAATTGTTGCATTCACGGGTAAGAGCCAGGGTGCAAACATGTAAACTTCCGACAAGTAACCCTGGTAATGTTCAGAATCGGGCCATGTCCAAGGAGAACGAAATGGTAGATTCAATTTGCCTTCAAGAACTTTACCGAGCCAGCTCGTCCCGTAGTTTCTCTCGTTTAGAAGAAGTCTGAGCTTTGGTTTCCAGCTATTATCGACGTAGAAATAGATGTTGAAATGGTATTTGCCCGGTCTTCCTGCAAGTGTCATATTTTTTGTGGCATTAATGTTTTTAAAATATCTTAAGCACGCATTCACATCCCCTATAAAAATGTTCAGATTATTTGCTTTTTGCTGGTTATTACTAGCACCACACATAGATCTCGCGGTTGCATAATAACTTGCAAGTATGTTGTGAGAAATTGGCTTGGAAGTGACCTGGAACGCCGCGCCTACCAATTTAATGCTATCAATTTCGAGCAACCAGTTCCCGTCCATCGTCCGGGGAACATCTGTGAAAATATCGGGAATGAGGACGATCCGATCATCCTCTTTAATTTTCATGTTTCGGGACTTTTTATCAAGGATGAATTGAATAGTGTATTTTGGCTTGCCTTTATTCGAAGGATTGGCGATGACCGTGATTTGATCTGCGGTCGCTGCTTGTAATTTACCGATGCCGAGTTCTGGAAATGCTCGTCGAATTTTCTCGTTCTCTCGAGCGTCGTAACTTGCAGTGAGGCATTCAAACAGATACCATGTCGCCGCGATTCCATGATATTCGTCAGGTAAAATGTAACGGTCGAAATCCAGGAATTTCTCTGTCGCCACTTCGGAGGGAAGAAAAGAACTGCAGTTCTGTTGAAATGCGAGCCGGAGCTGGTTGATCGTGTTTACCTTGGTCTTGATCTGTTGAATAAGAGCGGTAAGCTTGTCACCAGCGGGATTAACAGCAAATTCAAACCAGCGTTCAAAATCGATATAATTGAAGTGGGGATTCCAATATCTATCATCAAAGTTAAAATCCGGTGTTAAGAAACCTTGATATTCCTTTAACTGTTTTAGACGAGTTGCGACTTCGTGCCACGTATAGTTGATTATCAACGGAAATCCCATCGAGGTTTCGGTAAAGCTCTTTAAATCATAAAGCTTGTTAAATCGAACTGGATTTCTTATGCTGGAATCACTTGTGCCAAAAAATTTAATTATAAACTGGATTTGATTTCGCAGGTACGGATCTAGGCCTTGAAATTCAAGGCTTCGTTCCAAGAAATCTTCAAGCGCATCGATTTGATCGGTGCCCCAATAAAAAATCGCGCATGCAAGGTAATTCTGGGCTTGTGAATCGCCAGGTGAATTCTTAGAAAAAAGAAATTCTATAATTTCCACAATTTTTATTAACGAATAGAGCACGGGAACGATTTTTCTAAGTAATTCTTTTTCACCATCTTTATCTATGCCGTTGTTAATGAGATATTTTTCTATGTTCACCTGATAGAGAGGCTTCCCGTTTTGTTCAGGGATAACATCGCCTACTTGAAAAATCGTGCCATTATCGGTTTCTTTTTCTGTTAAACACCCGAGACATTCGCAAAACTTCCTTAAATTATCCTCTATCGTACTTTTTTGTGCGGGTTTAGTAGCAGTGACCTTCTTTCCCCCAGACACCTTTTTAGGTTCGCCATTTTTTCCCATTTTCTCGATATCATCCACTAATTCATCTTCTTCATTTACATCCGCGAGTTCTTCATCGCTATCGTCTAATTCCTCGCCATTTTCTAATTCAGAATCTTCTTGACGAATCTGGGTGTCGAGGGCGATAAGGAATGGCAATTCCTCTTTGATCTTCTTCAATAGATCTTCAATTGTTATGTTCTTTTCTTGGTAGATCTTCCAATTCTCCCACCACGTCTTGAAAAATTCATAAATTCTTTCATCCTTTGAAATCTGACAATTCAACTTAAAACCGGCGAGCATCAAAATATCATGAACTGGATCCGTTTCAAAATTAATCGTAAGGGTAATCGGAGTCCTTGGCGCGAGTCCCATGGAGCAATAGTTCTTATCGTCCGGGGTTTTTATGGTATCATCGAGGACGGCGGAAGCACGCATTTTTAAAAATGGTTTCTCGATAAAAATCGGGGATGGCGTGTCACCAATGTCCAATTTATCGACATTGTCTATCAACTCCCCTATTGTATTGATGGGAACGTTTTTTGATGCAGGAAATTTGAGTTGGTTGACAATCCCTTGGGATATAAATGGTAGAAGATGGATATCCCAATCCTTTCGACCTTCTTTGTCAAAACGGGCATGGTTTAAGGTTTTTAGACAGTCATCAAAATAGTTACACCGGCTACATATAGCTTGGAACTTTAGAGGGGTACTTTCTTTCTTATGTGGCCTGTGGTCATAAAGCGCATGGACGCTCTCGACAACGTGATTAAACACCAGCGCCGCTTCGGTCAATGGGATGGCGTACACCTCACGTTCTATCGCTTCAATCGAGTTAAATAGCAAGGGGTTCAATATTTTTGGCAGCTGGGCTTTTATAACGGGAAGAAGTGCTGGGGGAATTTTTGGTTCTAATTTGACTATTTCCCCATTATCTAATAGTTTTAGTGGGCTTTTTGGCTCCCTTTTTGGTAATATTCCAGAATGATCGAACCGGACAAAATAGAGCTCATTGAGTTTGTTATTAGCGAGATAATGTGCTAGGGCACGGGAATAGAAATAAATCTCAAAGAAATGGCGCTTCCCGATCTTTTCTTCTTGTAAAAGTTTAACATCAACGACTGTGATCGCGAGACGTCCTTTGAGATCCTTTCCACTTAAATCGACGATTTCTCCCCCAGGGCCGATTTCTGTTATGATATGTCCTTGAGTGTCATTAATTTTCTCGATAATCATGATGTCAGGGCGAATCGAAGTTGAAGCGGATACCAGATCTTTAAGATCTTCTTTTTTTGCTGCGCCCAAGAGTTGCTGGATAAATGATTCTTCAATGGTAAAATCATGCTCGATCAAACAAAATTTCGATGCATTGATATCGTTCATTTTTATTGGTAGAGCAAGCAAGAACGCCCGAGTTAATTTTATTCCATTGCTTTGATGAGGCTGAGTCGAATCTTTGTCACTGATATATTTTGTTACCCAAGTAGAGTTTAAATCGATTCTATTTTCAAAGCAACATAATTGCAAGTATACATCTCTTTCGTAATCATGACCTAAATCAAGAATGACATCCCCGCTTCGTTCTCGGCTGAGTTTGACTAGATCCTCCCAAGGTTTGATCCATTTCTCATTTCCTTGCCCGAGATTCAGCAAGAGTTGCCGTTGACAGCCCGTCTCCACGAATGCTTCTAGATTGACCTTAGAAATGTTTTTAAAAACATAAGATGACGATCCAATCCTTTTACCCATATCATCCATTCCCTTTTTCCATCAATTATTTGGCGGTTTATTGATCAACCTTTGCTTGCGTGATGTAAAACGATTCGATGCCCCTATCATCGATGATTTTGATGGCAATTTTCTGGCCGGGTTTCGCCAAGAAAGGGAGGGAAACAACACGATCTAATATAGTTTCTGTCTTTTTTTCAATCTCTATTCTTAAATTTTTTACCAGGTTTATCATTTTTTTATTATTTTTTCCCGTTAAGAAAAATGCTTGCGCAGGAAAGAAGGCAATCTCGTCGAAGTTTTCATCAAGCATCCAGGATGCTATTTTTTCAACCCCACTTTCTTTCAGCTTCCGTTCTATTGGATCATAATAGTCAAATCCCTTTATCTCAAATTTGCAAGCGATATTGTCTCCATCTTTCGTGAATTTAGAAGTTACCCTTGGCGCATTAATTAACCAGAAGCTATCAACATCTGTCTTTTCATTTTTGAGTTCACGAGTGAAAAGGTCCGTATTCATTTGCACCGCTAGCACCGGCAATTTTTCAGAGCTAGATGCTTGAATTTTAAGCAATGCAACAGGATCAAATTGAAAGGCTGCAAAAATCACCAGGTTTGCATCATCCGGCTTTGACTTCAAGACATACTCGACTTGTTTTTGTTCCAGCGGTGCAAATTCGGGCCCGAATGAGAGGATTAACTTTCTTTCGGGAATTTCTTGTGTTATTCCTTTTAGAAAATAATCAGATTTAGATTCCGGTTCTATTGCTTTGATTCTGAGTTTTTTATTCTGGGTTGTTATGATTCCAGATTTGTTTAAAGGCTCTATCCAATGCTCTAAGGTTTCTTTTTTAATGCGGAAACTAGAAAGATCCGTTCCTTTGGAAGCATCCTTTTCGCTTTTGCTGCTTATACCGACCATGGGTGGAGGTACGGCTTCCACGGTAAAAGGACCGGTGATGCGGAGTTTCGTATCGTCTATTATGAGATCGTCCTCGAGTCTCAATTTTTCTGCTTTGAATTTACCCTTCAAGGTGCGTAATGTTTCAGTATTGACTTGTAATCCGCCTTCCACTCCACGGGCATCATCAACAAATTTATAGAAGTCAAAATTGCTTGTGATGAGTCTTTGTTTCGCAAGACTAATTGCAACACGGGAGGTATCGCAAGTTATCCACCGGCGACCGAGCTTTTCCGCACTATACGCTGTCGTGCCTGAACCACAAGTAGGATCCAGCACCAGATCGCCAGGTGCAGTTGTCATCGAAATGCAGCGCTCGATAACCTTTGAATTGGTCTGCACGGCATAAATCTTTACTCTTGCAAAGGTACTGATGACCGTGTCTTCCCAAACGGTACTTAACGGTTGATACAAGCAGTCGTCTTCCTTCAATATTGCATAGTACTCCCCGTTTTCGACATACAAGCGATCCTCTTTCAAGTCATTCTTATTTTCAATTTTTACTAAATTGAAGAAGTCATCTTTGAGCTTTCTTTCGTGAGCCATTCTTTCTTCAAACTTTAACCTCTGAATTTTCCCGTCCGCGTTTTTTATGCATTTAAAGAGCATTCGCGTGTCTTGCTCTTCCCGCTTCACATATAAGGGATTTATTTTGACTTTTTCCTTGTTTTTCGCATACCAAACAAGGTAATCATATAATGAACCAAGATGTTTGCTGCGCGTGCTCGTTGCAGTACGAAAAGCAATCATCGCGACGAAATTTTCCTTCCCAAAGATGATATCCATAATCTCGCGGACATGGTGCAAATTATCATCTGAGATTTGGACGAAACAACTACCGCTCTCGGTCAAGAGCAATTTGACGAGTAATAACCTGTCGCGAAGGTATGATAAATAGGAATGTATGACGTGATTCCATGTATCTCGAAATGCTTTGACACTTTCAGGATCTTGGGTTAAATCATCATCTCGTTCTTGCACCTTGATATTGCTAACAAACGGCTGAAAATTGGAGCGATATTCGATGCCATATGGGGGATCAATATAAACCATTTGCACCGAATTTGCTAATTTTTCTTCAACAATTAAAGAATTCATCACGAGCAAGGAATCCCCGTAAATCAAGCGATTGCTCCAGCGGTGTTTGTATTGATAGAATTTACTTATATCACTCGCAGGAATCTCTTTGGAAATGAAATTGAACAATGATTGCTGTTTTTCCAGTTTCTTGGACGAAGTGATTATTCTTTTCAAGAATTCCAGTGGATCTATTTTTTCATGAATATGAAGGGATAAATTTGGCACTGAAATTTTTCCGGTTTCGCGATCGTCGACCCATTTAAGAGAAGGTTCTGCCCTATTCTCGATAATATAATCGGTAATCGTAGGATCGATATCAGTATCGAGACTTACGAGCCAAACTTGGGGATTATTTGATCGGTCCTTTTTATCGTGAAGGTAACTTCTCAAGTCCTTTTCCGCTATTACTTTTTTACCCGTCGCTTTCTTACCCATCAACACCACTTCTATTTTTTCCGTGAAATGGAATCCTTGTATATCTCGCCACGAGCATCGGTAGCTACGATCTCGTCCAATTTTTTCTTGATGTCTTTATCATCATAGATCACAGCCCAATGCCAACGACCATTCTTGTTTTCATAATTAATTGCTCGGACCCATTTATCCAAATACGCGCGCTTGCTTTCATTAATGGTATTATCTTCACCCTTGATTTCCAGAATAACATGGCTTCCCGTATTCAACCGGACGATAAAATCAGGGATATATTTTGAAACTTCTCCATTATAAACGTATTCTATCTTGAAGCCTAAATGATCGTTCTTCACCCAAGCATCTATTGCATCGACTTCTTTATCCATAGTTGTTGCTACTGCAGCTTCCCAGCCCGCGTCATAGGGCATAAAATTTATGTGGGTCTTTTTTCCAGTGATGAATTCTCTTTTCGTTGGCCATTTTGCCATTGATCCAGTTGATCTATGCGGCTCAAGACGATCATAAATTGGTATTAACTGATCGGTAGAGTTTAAGGAGATATGACTCAACAAATGATTGCTGATTCTCTCTTGGCTTGCCATAATCATTTGTTTTCTTTGATCCGGAGAAACCGGGTTATTCATTTTATCTGTTGTCAACAACCGATCCGATTCTATGAATTTCTCCAGGATCTGGACGACTTGTGAAAACAAGACTCTTTTGCTGCAATTCTTCACGTGCTTCAAGTTTTGTAAAATTCTTAGAGCCATTCTAAAAATAGAACTTTGAAGGCGCACTTTCGTCGGCGCGACTGTTATGGTTGTTGATGCCCCACTTGACTTCCCGATTGCAGCGATCATAGTTACCTGGTCTGGAAAATTCTCTTTTAATAAGGTAAGGGGCTGTATCGATTCAAATTCGATTGCCATTATCGGTTTCGATTCAGAATCGATCCGGATAATATTCGGCCATGTTATTTCGTATTTTTTTTGATCTGGATCTGGAAATATTTCGACAGTATTCTGCGGGAAAATTACACTCGTGGAAGTTTTAAACATTTTAATTGGGAAAAAACTGAACGGAACCCCGAACACATTCACATATTCTGGTGTCACCTTGTTAGTTTTTTTATCGATCTCAAAACTTATTCGACGCAGTCCCCGCCCAATTACTTGTTCGCAAAGCAACTGGCTGGAAAATGCCCGAAGACCAATAATGTGGGTAACGGTCGAAACATCCCAACCCTCATTGAGCATTTGCACAGAAACTATGTTGGTTACATTTTCTCCCGCCTTCCCTTTTTTACCAATCGTGTTTACCTGGTCATACAAGTATTCGATTTGTTTTTTCTTTGACATGTCCTTGATTGATTTTTCCTCAGTCCCGTTGTCATCTTGCTCTTCTTCATCACCTGGCTCAGCTTCGCCAGAACCGTTTTCACGCGATTCGGAGTCGCCTTCAACCTTTTCGTTTCTTTCCTCTATCTTTTCAAATTCCTTTAAAATCGAAGAATCAATTCGGATGACATGATTTTCATCGGACAAGTCGGGAAAATCAGTCTTGAATTCTTGCTTGAACATGCTTTCAACCCGAATTGCTGTTTCGACGCGATTGACGACTGAAATCATTACAGGCGATCGATCCTGACTCTTAGATTTCCAGGTATTCGATGTTTCCTTCCAGTTTGAAGCAATTAACCGATAAACTTTCTTGATATCATCAGGAAGTGGGCTTTTCGCGTTGCCGCGCTTATTCAGATCAGCCCTGATATTTTCATCCCTGTAAATATAATACAAGTCAATTGCAGGATTGTCCTTTACATCTTTACCTAAATCCACGATGCGTGGTGTTTTTACTAGCCCGGATTCAATTGCATCGGAAAGATTGAAATCGCTCACGATCCAAGTGAAAAGATTGTCTTCGGGGGGTCTTGAAGGGATATAGGGTGTTGCCGAAAAATCATGACACTTGATTATAGTACTGAAGTTATGAATTCGTTCCAGACCTTTCATCCATATCTTGGCTTCCTCTATTTCTTCTTCCAAATCTTCATTCTTCTCGTCCTTCTTGGGTTCTCCAGCGGGCGGCCTCCATGCATGATGCGCCTCGTCGTTGATCACGACAAAATTTTTATTTTCTGCAAATTCCCCAAGCACTTTTCTTGCATATGCGTCATCTGTTAGCACGCCCCGCTTATCTACACTCTTTCGGGCTTTGTATGCCGATTGATCCTCCCACTTTAATCGATGCCAGTTCACGATCACGATGTTGATTTCTTCAAGATCGTCTCGATATTCTTGTGGCACGATTTGAAACTTGTCGAAATAATTCTCTTCTGATTTCTGACTGCCCTTTGTATCCGGCCTTAAAACAGAGAGACGATTTTTGACCGGGATGCTAGGAGCGATGACAAGGAAATTGCTCGTAAATCTGGTATCGGAGGGGTATGAAAAATGGTTCAAGCTGTAATAGGCAATTAACATGGCCATTATGACAGTTTTTCCTGTTCCCGATGCCATCTTCGAGCAAATTCTCTGGAAATTCGATCCATCGCCAGTAATTTTTTTCGAAACCGCGATTCCTTTGGTAGATTCGGTCAACCATATCAATGTTTCTATTGCTTCTAATTCGCAAAAGAAAAATCGATTATCCCGAACGGTTATATCATTCCAATGCATCAATAACTTGCGTGTGATGCTAGTAACTTCCTTGTAATCATCGTAGTTATTATTTCGCCATTCCTTG
>Ga0315277_10004875_pt1 | contig 17798 bp, 23 predicted proteins | sample YL17G05_15_MG_FD_203695 | JGI IMG/M metagenome (GOLD analysis project Ga0315277, IMG submission 203695) | Sediment microbial communities from Yellowstone Lake, YNP, Wyoming, USA - YL17G05_15 | ecosystem: Environmental > Aquatic > Freshwater > Lake > Sediment | place: USA: Wyoming | collected...
ACGTGGAGGTGCAATAATGGCCGTTCGCGCGCTACTCGGTACGCAGGCGCACTCGGCCATTCTGTTGCAGGCCAACGCCTACCCGACGCTGCAATCTACCGGCCGCCGCACCATCGCGTTCTCCGACGCCAGCGACTGGTCGTGCACCGACGGCGGGGTTATGCCAGCCGGCTATGCCGGAGGAAACATCACCGTCGTATTCTTTTGGGCGTCGTGGACGGTCACCACCGGCAACTGCCGCTGGACGATTGAGTTCGAACGCATGGCGCAAAACGGAAACGCTACAACGGCGAACACGTTCGGCACGCTGGTGCCCGTTGCGCAGGCGCCGTCGACGACCCTGGCTGCTATGCAATACTGTACGTTTACGCTCTCCGCGGCGAACATGGGAAGCATCGTTGCGGGCGAATCTTTTCGCTTTCGCATCGGGCGCACCGGTTCAAACGGCGCCGACACAATGGTCGGGCTTGCGTACTACTACGGGTCCTACTTTCAGGAGATTTAGCCATGGCTGGGTCATTCACGGCAAACACCACCTATGCGGAAATCGCGGACAACGCCGCACTCGACCTGCTGGACACCGGGTGGGTGTTGTTCTTTTTTGTGTATCCGTCGTCCAGCGTTGGCGGTTCCACAAATCAGTACATCTATTCGCACGGGCAGCCCTTGGCTACGGTGTACGCGATCAACTTGTTCCGAGTCGGAACGGGCGGCACCACAATGCGGCTCATCATCGACTGGACTGGGGGCAACCTTTTTGACAGTACCACGACGACTGCCCTCCTCACGCTCGACACGTGGAACACTGTCGTCCTCGCCTACGATGGGACCAACATTTTCCTCGGCGCGGGGGCCAATGGCGTTGCAAACGTCGAAACCGGCTCGCCACCCGCGCTGCCAACCATCCCGCCCATCGGCGTGGCCCGCATCGGTCAATCGTCGTGGACCACGGCTGGAACCCGGTGGTGGGTCGGGCGCATCGCCCATGCCGCCAAGGCCGACATCGCCATCGGGTTGGCGGACGTTCAGCGGTTGTGCTCCAGCTACCTGTCACCCGATTTCTACCCGCGCACCGTCGTCTGGCATGTGCCATTCTGGGATGACCAGTTCTGGGACCAAAACGGCGTGGTCTCGGTCACCAACGTCGGCCTGAGCTGGCTCCCGCACGGGCCTTTCGTCTACCCTTCACCCCCGTGGCAAGGGAATGCCTCGCCCGGGTCGGCGGTCGTTGCCAACGCGATTTACCAATACTTTCGGTACGGTTGACCCCCATGGAGCAGCTCGAAGCCTTCGCAAAGTTCCTGCACGACTATGGCGCGCACGCGCTTGCCTCAGTCTTCGCGCTGCTCTACTGGGCGGAACGCCGCGAACGCCAGGCGACGCAGAAAAAGTTTGAACATTTTTTGGAGTTGGCGAGCCAAAAAGTGCAGGACAACGCGTCGGCAATCTCGGAGACCATCCGGGCGCTTGAGCACGTGCTGTCACGCGTGAGCTCAAAAAATGAGGACCCCAATGACTAGCAAGCAAGTTCGCGCGTTCTTCGCAAGCATGTGTCTCTGGTGTCGCCGGCGGGCGCGGCACCGCAAACTAGAGGAGCGCTGCTCGGCGCTGGGGCTCGCCATTTTGAGCGCATCGCAAGCCGTGGAGCGGCTCAAATCGGCGGTGCACCGAGAAATCCGCGGCGATCCCACCGGTTTTTCACGTGACTCCCGCCCGTCCACGCGAATCGCTGAAGTCAAAAATCCAGTACGCCCGGATTTTTTCCGGTGAGGCTGTTTCTCGCTGGGCGTTGGTCCGCGATCGCATCGATTTTTCCACGTGAAATGAACACGCGGGTCGTGTAATGTTTACGGCATGGACATGGACGTTCTGAACGTAGTTCTACAAGTTCTAGGGGTCGTCTACGTGGGGTTTTCCGCACTTGGAGCGGTGCTCCCAAGGCACTGGAGGATCACCGGTGTGCTCAATCGCGTGGCAGCGGACATCAAGGGCTCTGGCGTTTTGCCTCCGGCGCAGACCGACTTGCGCGGCCCAAAGGCGCCGGACCGCGCGAGCTCCTTGAACGCCTCCTTGTTCGTGTTCGGGCTGTCTGCCTTGACCGGGATCGGGTGCCATCCCGCGGGAACACTCAACTGGCCGAAGGCGGTGGAATGCCTCCCGCCGGTGGAGAGCGTAATCGGGAGCGTTGCAGAAACCCTTCTCGGCGGTGGCTCGCCGAAGCAAGCACTCGAGGACCTCGCACGGGTCCACGGCACGCAAACAATCGTCTGCGCAGTGGAGCGCCTACGTTCCGACTGGACAGCCCCCGGCGCGGCTGCATCCCCCGAGCGCCTGGATGGCGTGAAGAAAGCTGAAGAGTTCCTTCGCGATGTTGACTCCAAGCCAATGTTTGGGGGCTAAACCGTGCAAGTCATTCTTGTCTCATTGACGCCCCTGGTAAGCACAAAGGACCTGTACCGCCTTTGCGAACCGCTCGAAGCCAGCGGGCGTGATTGTACGGACCACTGGACGCGCACCCGACCCACGGTGGATGCCGTAGAGCACGCATCGAAGGTCCCCACGGGCGCTATGCCCATTTTCTTCATCGATGGGGCGGAGCTAAACGATGGCGCTCTGGCGTGGCACTTCTACGACCCGCTGAACGGGCGCCCCGCGGCGCGGGTTTACGTGGGTAAGTCTACGGGTTTCAACGTGGGGAACAGTTCGGTGTGCGAGTTAGCATCGCACGAGCTAGTTGAGGCGCTGGCAGATGCGCGCCTAGACAAGTGGCGGGCTCACCCATTTTTGGACGACACGGAGGTTGCCTTGGAAATTGCAGATCCCGTGCAAACCCACTACCTGGTGCAGTCACGCGGAGAAAAGTGGCGGTTGGCAAACTTCATCACGCCGGCGTACTTCGACCCGTCGCTCGTGCCACCGTCGAGGCTCAACGAGTTCCGGGCCTCCGGGCAACGATTCGACTGGGCTGGGGAGCTGCGGTTCCCCGGTGACGTCGGGCCGAGTGGGTACACCACCCTGCGCACACCCACCGAAGGCGGTGGCTGGAGGTTGTCCGTGGAGCGTGCTGGGCGAGTCCCGGCAGAGTGGAGCGAGGAGCAGCGTGTCGCCAAAGAGCACCCGCTGAGCCGCACTCGCTTGCGGCAAGCCGTAGGTTGACAGTTCGGCGGTGGGAAGTGCTACCTTGCGATCGTGACGACGCCGAAAAAAGCGCCACCCAATCTCACCTACATCATCCCGCAACTTCGGAGTTTGGCGATTCCAATCGGCAGCTTGAACGAAGATCCCTCAAACGCACAGATTCATTCTGAGCGGAACTTGCAGGCGATCCAGGACAGTATTTTGCTCAAGGGGCAAGATCAACCCATCGTCGTCCGCGAAGAGGGAATGACCGTGACCAAGGGGCACGGGCGTCTCACGGCCATGCGCCGGCTGGGGTACGAGCACATTGCGGCAATCGTAGTCAACGAGTCTCGCGTATCCGCAATCGAACGCGGGTTGGCAGACAATCGTACGTCTGCGCTTTCGCAAGTCGACGACGAACTGCTCGCCAACCTTTTGCACGAAATCAATGTCGGGCATGGCGTGGCAATCGGTTGGACTGCGGCCGAGCTCGGGCGTCTTTTGGCTGACATCGAAGAAGAAAACGAGTCCGTCGCTTCCGTTGCGGCAGGTTCACCCGAGTCGGCAGTACCCACACCACCAAACATCCGCGTATCGACGGGGCCGACAAGCGGCGGGGGTTTGCTCGGTGAAGCGCCCGTGGAAAAAGACAAGACCACCGGTGAGCGCGCAAGTGCGAATGCCATGACGTGCCCCCGTTGCGGGCATGGGTGGAACGAGTAGACATGCCAACCGAGCAGAGGTTTTGGGCACATGTCTAGAAATGGAGGTATAACGGGAACGGAGGCACTTAGGGCACCGTTTCCCTGGTTCGGCGGCAAGAGCCGCGTCGCTCACATCGTGTGGGAGGCGTTCGGCGATCTCGGGAACTACGTTGAGCCGTTCTTCGGCTCGGGCGCCGTGCTGCTTGGCAGGCCGAACATCGCGGGGGTCGAGACGCTCAACGACCTGGACGGGTTCGTCGCGAACTTTTGGCGCGCCGTTGCTGCCGACCCGGACGCCGTGGCCGAGCACGCGGACTGGCCCGTCAACGAGTGTGACAAGGCGGCCCGACATTTGTGGCTCGTCGGACACCGTGAGGACTTACCGCTGCGACTGATGGCGGACCCGGAGTTTTTCGATGCCAAAATCGCGGGCTGGTGGGCGTGGGGGTTGTGCTCGTGGATTGGCGGGTATTTCTGCTCAGGCCAAGGTCCGTGGCACAACGTTGATGGTCGGTTTACGAAAACAGTTAGCGATGGACTGGGGGTTATCCGGCAGCTCCCACTGCTCGATACTGGAGTGGGCGTAAATCGAAAGAACGTCGATGTGCGCGAGTGGTTCAGTGCACTGCGTGACCGGCTGCGGGGTGTCCGGGTAGCTTGCGGCGACTGGCAGCGCGTAGCGGGTGCGCGCATCGAAACACACCACTCGGGGTTCACTGGTGTATTCCTTGACCCACCCTACTCTGAGGGGAGAGCCGGGTACGGCGTGGGCAATGTCAACGTTGGCCGATCCGTGCGTGAGTACGCCATTTCAGCCGGGGAGAGCGACCGGATGCGCATCGCGTTGTGTGGCTACGAAGGCGAGCATGTCATGCCCGATCACTGGCAGTGCATCGCGTGGAAGAGTCAAGGGGGCCAAGGAAGCCGGGCGGATGGTGAGGCCCGCGTGAACGCCACGCGTGAGCGAATCTGGCTCAGCCCAGCGTGCTTGCCCGTTTCGCATGAGGCCCACTTGAACAGCGCACACACAAAGCAGTTGACACAAATCGCGAAGGCCCACAAAACGACGGCTGACCTGCGGGCTACCATGCTGCAAGCGACCAAAAACCTGAAGCGGCGAAGTTCCTAGTCGTGTTATGCTGGCAGCGTGCAAAACAACAGCGACTGGGTAGACTACCTCAACACCGTCGCAGAATGTGCTCGGCTGACCGAGATGCACGCCAAGCTTGCCGACCAGCAGGTGCGGGGTGCACAGCAGCGCCTCGCACTTGCCCTTGTCGCGGTGCGCGTGGCAACCCAGAATCTCGGAAACCGCAGGATTTCTCAGGCGTGGGTTGTGTCCAAAATCGAGCAAGTTCGGACACTGGCCGACGAGGCCAGAGACGAACTCGAAAGCGCACATGCCATCGCCGACAAATCCCACGATGAGGCCGACGAAGCTCGCGACATCGCCGGGCACGCACGAGCTGCTGCGGCCGACGGTTGGTTTCTCTCGGCTGGAGCTTGAGTGGCCGGCGTGCGGCCGCTGAAGGCACGGAGGGACTTTTTCTTGGCCGGAGTGGGGGGTAAGGTGGCCGGAGAAGATCGGAGGCTTCCTCGTTGGCCGGAGGAGTGAGTTCGGATTTTCGGGAAAAAGAATTGCGCCAGCGGTGCGTGTTGACGCCGAAGGCGGAAAGCGCGCCCTGGCGCTTGCAGATTTTCGGAGAGCACCGAAGGTGCTCGGAGGAAATCTGCTTCACCTCAAGCTTGCAAAGCCGGCTGGTTTGAGAGATAAGAATTCCGAGCTAGCGCAGCGCTAAAGCTAGTTGGTACTATGGCGCAAAAAGCGGCAAGACATGCCGTTTTTCGGTATGCACCGCTACGAAGCACCCGGCTTTTCGTACGAACGCCAACAAAAAGCCGCGCTAAGGTACGCTAAAGTTACGGAACCCCGGCTTTTTGTAACTTCGACGTACGCTAACTTTTGATCGCTAAGCCTGGGCGCGCTACTTTTGCCTCGGCAAAACTACTTTGGGGCCCAGAAAATGCACAATCAATCCACAACCACCCTCGCAGCGCTGCATCGATCCCTCGCGCTGGCCCGTCGGCAGGCGCAGGCCTTGCGCGGGCAAGCGACGGCGCATTTTTTGCGCGCGCAGTCGTTGCGTCTCAAGGCGCGCGCAATGCAGGGGGCTCCCGGGTCCGTCAAGGCATGCTGGATTGCCACCCAAGCGGAAGAACGCGCCAAGGTCGCCGACGAGCAAGCCCGGCTAGCGGAGACTGCCGTGGACGAAGCGCTGGCCAAGGTCGCCGACGAGCAAGCTGGGCGGGCCGAGCGGGTGGGTGCCCCATCGGCTTTGTCACGGGCCACCGCTGACCAAGCGCGCGCTCGTGTGGCCGCCAAGGCTGCGGAGGGGCAGGCGGCGCAAGATCTCCGGCTTGCGGGTCGTCGCCGCGTCCCACTGGCCGCACCGGGCACACCCGCAGCGGCACGTCGTGCACTGGCGCTCGAGGGCGCGGCCGACGAACTGCTGGGCACTGGGCAACTCCCGCCGTGCCCGCAAGATGTCAGGCCGCCCGGGTGGCTTGATCCCGTGCGCGCCGCGGCTGCGCGCGCACGGGAGGTCTCAGCTGCGCAGGCGAGCAAAGAGGGGGCCAAACGGCGCGAACGTCTCACTAGGATCGAGTCCGCCCGTTTAGCGGCCGATCGCAAGAAACTCGCAGATGACCGCGAACGGCGCGATCAAGCACGCGAACAACGCGCGGCGCTTGGCGTGTGATCGCGACGCCATTGCAAATCCCGGAAAGGCCGCGCACGGTAGCGGCCGATCGCAAAAAACGCTGTCACACGCCACAAGTCGGGCGGCACACTGCCGACGTCGCCCGGGAAAAGAAGTCCAAGTAACACCCGTAAACTCGGGCGGACGGCAGTCGACAGCGTTTTTTCGTTCTACGTGGACGTCTCAAAGTCGAGAAACTTCGCCCTAGTTCTCGCCATCGGTTCGCCGGTGAGCTCTTGCACGGTTAGTAGCTGACCACCCGTCCTGGTCAAAATGGGACAAACCGTGCCGCTTGACGCCGACGCATGACCCCTGGTCGTACGACGCCTCTCGTGCCTTTTTCCAAGGGGCGCTCTCGTCCTCTGCATAAGTCGGAGAGACCCGGACCGGTAAGCAAAGTGAAACCGAGTGAACCCGAAGCGAAACTTGGAATCGGAAGCGAAACCGCGTGAATCCGGGGCCAGATGCAACTGACCGACAAAACGTCGGCGGACGCCTACAAAACGTCGGTTGTAGCTTGCGCTCCCGTGTGTTCCCGGTGGTAGAGTGCGATCGTGTCAGCCAGCCCGGAAACCGAGCACCCGTACATCATTGAATCGCTGCGGTATCTGGCGATCCCCATTGACAGCGTGAACGAGGACCCCACAAACGCGCAGATTCACTCTGAGCGCAACTTGCAGGCGATTCAGGAAAGTATCCGCACAAAAGGACAAGATCAACCCATCGTCGTGCGCAAAGAGGGGATGGCTGTTATCAAGGGACACGGACGCCTTGCTGCTATGCGCCAGCTTGGGTACACGCACGTCGCGGCCGTCGTCATTGACGAGTCCCGTGTTTCCGCGGTGGAGCGCGGTCTGGCTGACAATCGCACGTCCGCTCTTTCACAAGTCGACGACGAGCTGCTTGCTTTGCTTGCGCAAGAGGTACTCGATGCCGACGGGTTGCTCATCGGCTGGAGTGACGTTGAACTCGGTCGGTTACTGGGTGACATTGACAGAGAACCGAGTGCACCCGTGTCGGAGGCCGTTCCAGTCGTGCGCATGGCGGTTGCGCCTCACAACGGGGCGTCGGAGCTAAGTTCCGCTGACTTCAAGGATTTTGAAAGTACTTGCCCTCGTTGCACTTTTGGGTGGAACTCGTGAGGCGACGATTTGTTGGTCCTTGGAGGCTGCAAGATCTTACGCAGGTCACGGCAAATGGGCTGACCGTGTTTTCGTGCTTTCACTGCGGTGGGGGCTCTACGATGGGCTACAAGCTCGCCGGCTGTACCGTGCTTGGGGGTGTCGAACTTGATCCGCGGATCATGGCCGTTTACCGCGCCAACTTTCATCCTCGTTTTTCCTACGAAATGGCGGTCGGCAAGTTCAACAGTCTCGATGATTCCTCGCTTCCCAAAGAGCTGCTTGAGCTCGACATTCTTGATGGGTCGCCGCCTTGTAGCTCGTTCTCATTATCAGGAAGCCGCTCAAAAACCTGGGGCACCAAGTCTTTTTTTGCTGAGGGGCAAGCAGAACAGGAACTTGACGAGTTGTTTTTTGACTTCATCGCTACTGTGAACCGCCTTCGGCCCAAGGTCGCGGTGGCTGAGAACGTGGCCGGTTTGGTTTCAGGCAAAGCCAAATGGTATGTTGGTCGCATTTTTCAGGCGTTTGCGGATGCTGGGTATGTCGTTCAGCTTTTCAAGTGCAGCGCTTCTCGTATGGGTGTCCCGCAAAGGCGGACGCGCGTTTTTTTCATCGCGCGTCGCGCAGACCTAGGTTTACCCGCGCTGACGCTCAACTTTGAAGAGGACGAAATCTCTGTAAGTACGGCTTTAGCGGGTGTTGATCCATCCGGAAGGCCTTTGGTAGGTGCTAGTCTTGCGACTTGGAAAATGTTGTGCCCCGGAGAAACCCGGAAGGACACCATGTATAACCACATACGTATGCACCCTGACCTTCCCTCACCAACAGTTGCAGCGACTATGTGCATCGCACATTGGGAAGAACCTCGGAGCTTCTCAGCAGCAGAAGTAGTGCAGCTTCAAACGTTTCCCACGGACTACAACTTCTTGACCAAACCTGTTACGTACATTTGTGGGATGGCAGTGCCCCCGTTCATGATGCAACGTCTGGCACTCGAAATCGGGCGCCAGTGGTTTGGGGTCGTCTATGACCCCGAAGTGGGACCACTTCCTCGGCTGCCCTGACTCCGGCCGTGGTAGGCTGGTGCCATGGCGCAGTTCATCCGGCTTCAAGGCGTAGCTGACAACGGGGCGGTGTACTCACCGCTGGTCCCAAAAAACACCGCCCGTGAAATCCAGTTCCCTCGCCTTGGGGACGTCACCATCGAGGTGTGCGCGGTTTACCCGAATGGGGCGCCCGTGATGACCGGTACCGATCTGCTGTTCGCCATGCGCACGTCGGATTGCCAGGGGCCGGCGCTGACCAAGACCGGTTCCTTCAGCGAGGGCAAAGGAACCGTGCAGATTTCGAGCAGCGACACGAGGGCGTTTTGTTCCGGTCGCCTGATGTTCGACTGCTGGCTCACGGTCGCCGGCAAGAAGTACCAGATCGTTGCTGCTGGAATCGTGCGACTTGCGCCTAACGTCGTCGCTAACCCGTAGCGCCGATTTCACCCAGCACGTCAAGATTTCAGTCGCCCGAAAGCGGTGCGCTTCCGCCTAAGCCCAGCGGCATGGATGACATTCCAACCGTGGTGGGGATCGACGCGAGCTGGACCGGGCTTGCAATGGTCAGCATTACCGGCGACGTGGTGGTGACCCGGCGGCTTACTTCTGCCCCGCAGGCCGGCGTCTCTCTATACCAGCGCCTCGACAAACTCGGTCGCGAGTTCACGTCCAACTTGGCCCTCATGCACCCCACGATGGTCCTGATGGAGGGCTACTCGTTTGGGTCGACTATCGGCCGCGAGAAAGCGGGCGAGCTTGGGGGTCACCTGAAGTGGCTCATGTGGGCGCTCGGCGTGCACCCGCTGATCGTCCCACCGATGACGCTCAAGTGCTTCGTTGTCGGCAAGGGTGGGGCGAAAAAGGAGGCCATGATGATGTATGCGCTCAAGAGGTGGGATTTTGAGGCCCCAGACAATGACACGTGCGACGCGTACTGCCTCGCCCGCTTCGGCCTTGAGCTGCTCAAGAGCACGCAGGCGAGCCAAGCGCTGCGCGCAAAATGTGAGGACCTGGCGCTCGGACACCCCGTGGCGCCCAAGAAGCCCGGGAAGCCGAAAAAGCTCGCTGGCTAGCGCTACTTGCGCGCACTACGCGCTACTTGCGCACACTACGCGCTACTTGCGCACACTACGCGCATATATTCTCTTGCGTCCGTTGCTTGCATCGCGTACGTTTATTCGGGAACCGCGGTGCCGGTGAGCGAAGCAAGATGACGTTTTTGGCGATGCAAACGGAGGAGATGAGCGACATCACGGGCGCGCTCGTTTGGTGGGAGCTACAGGGCTGCGTTCGGCAGGAGGACCTTGCCGAAGCTCTGGAGCTCCAGGGTCTTCCCGCATCCTGGGCGCCCGGAGCCCCTCGAATGGAGACCGTGGCACAGCGGGCCGCAAGCTCGCTTGTGCAGCACAAGCGACAGATGCTTCGCCCCCTCGGTGGTCGTGGAAATTACGATTTCGTGACTGAGGAGGTGCGCGAAGTCGTCGAAAACGGGCGGGCCAGCCCAAAGCTGGCCTATTACGCGAACGTCCGCGTGCTCATGGTGGGCGACGGCGAAGAGAAGAGCATCGCGGTTGAGCCGTCTACAGCGGCCGACATGGAGCTCGCGCGGAACATTGCATCTGCAGTGCACCATTTCACCGGGCTGCTCACCGCCACCGACGTGAGCACCTGGCTGCTCTGGGTACTCGACCGCCACGTTGACGCCGTGTCGCTGCGGCAGCGCGGTGGGTTCTACTTCGTCCCCGTGGGCGAGCCGCTGAACACGTGGCGCCGGGTCGCCCGCTGCCTCACCACGTGCAGCTCGCATATTTGTTCCTCAATGTCCGCCGTGCGCTCAGAAGATGCCGTCCAGGCGATCTTGCGAGCGGTCCGCGAAGAGGCGGACGTGAAGCTCGCCGCGTTGGAGGAGTATCTTGACGGGGACGTGAGTACCCGGGGAATCAATGCGTGGGGGCGCGACATGGCGACTTTGCAGGCCAAGACCACCCGCTACGCCACGTTGCTCGGTCTGGAGCTCCCGGAGATCACTAATCGAGCTACAATTTTGCTCGGCGCGCTGTCCGCCGCCAAGCTAGTCGCTACGACGGACTAGGATATTTATGACTCCCGAACGACTCACCATCTGCGCTGAAGTCATCAACAAGGCCGCCGGCTACTACGCGCGGCGATGTTGGTGGTTGGACGTGCAAGATCTGCGACAAGAGGGGTGGGCCATCGCTTTGCAGGCAGGTGCACGCGTTGACCTGCACGATTCCGGATTCGGCGGGTACGTCACCAATGCCGTATCCAGGTCGCTGAGCCGATTCTGCTGGGCCCAATCATGTCTTGCATCCAGCGCAAAGCCGGGGCATGAGCTTGCTGGCCTCACGCGGTGCGATTTGCCTCCTGAGACGGGAAGCTACGACCCCGAGGCCGAGGTCCTTCAGCTTGAGGCGTCGCGCGAGTTACTCATTGCGCGGCAGGAGCTGCGTGGTCGTCTTCGGGCGATGTACAGTCAGCGTAAGTCCGGCATGCCCGTGCAGGTCGTGCATGCCAGCATCCAGGTTTTGTTGGACGGCGTGGCGTCACGGCAAGCCGCGGCCGCGTTTTCTGTACCAGTGCCCGCGGTTTACGTCGTTACCGCGTGGCTGTTGACACAGGCCAAAAGCGACCCTTGGGCGATTCAAACTCTCCGAAAAATAAGCGACGCACGGCGCGAATTGCAAACATCATGAGCAAGAAGAAAATCACTAGCACACTCGCCACCACCGCACCTGCTACTCCCAGAAGGCGGGGTGCTCCACCCGGTAAGCGGCAGGTATCTGATTTGGAGCGGTCCATGCTGGCGATTGGGTTCGCCAGCGTTCGCATTGCCGCGAACAAAACAAAGGTGCACCAATCAACTTGGGTCGCGCGCGGGCGAAAAAATGTCGTGCTAACCAGGACCGTGGATGGGAGGATGTTCATTTCCATCGCATCGATTCTGAAGACAATGGGGGATGCGGTTGACGCCCTCAACCTCAACGACTGGAGCGATGTGGTCTTCGATGAAGATTGAGCTAACAAACACGCTCGCGCTCGTTAGGGGGGCCTCTCCAGACGAGTACGCATGGCTTACGGAGTACATGACCGTGGCAGTGCCCGAGGTGCGACGTGCGCCAAAACGGCAGACCCTGGCTTTCCTGGAGGATGAAGGCCCAAAAACTTTTTGCGCTTTCAGCGTGTTGAACCGAACCTTCCCGGCTGGGCTCGCCGTGAATCTGCCTAAGCAGGCGCGGGCCGCCGCATTCAGTGTGGAGGTGCTCGACACGCGTGAGCGCGTCTGCGCACTCGAGCTCATGCAAGAGCACGTTGCTTGGCTACGAGACTATCAGTGGGCGGCCTTGTGCCAGCTAGTTCGGCGTGGCGGGAGGGGGGTGCTTCGCGCGGTTACGGGATCCGGAAAGACAGAAATTTGTATAGCGTTGACGCGCGTGTTGCCATGCGAGTGGTTGTTTTTGGTGCACCGTGCCGACTTGGTGGGCCAGACGGCGGAACGCTACTCACTTCGGACGAGCGAGACGGCGGGGACATTCAACGAAGGCGTCTGGAAAAAAGGCACGTGCAACTTCACCGTTGCAACGTTTCAGTCCGTGCAAGCGGCCCTTCGGCGCGCGCAGGGCGGGAAGGGCGTCAAGCTCTTTCGCGGCGCCAAAGACGTGCACGGCCTTCTCGCGGACACCGAAGCGTTGTTCGTCGACGAGTGCCACAACCTTTCGGGAGACGGAAACGCGCAGACGCTCGACCTCTTTGAGAATGCGTTCTACCGCATTGGCGCAAGCGGAACGCCACTCAACCGCACCGATAGGGCCACATTGCAAACGCTTGGATGCCTCGGCCCGGTGCTAGCGACGATTGAAAAAGACGAGCTTATCGCGCGGGGGGTGCTCACGCAGTCACGCATTCGGATGATCCCATGCGAGCAATGGGCAAGCCGCGAACTCGAGTGGCTGGAGATCTACGCGCTCCTGATTGTGCGGTCCGTGAAGCGAAACGATCTTTTGTGCGCGATGGCCAGTGCCGCGGCCAAGCCTGCGCTGCTGTTCGTGGACCAGTTGGAGCACGTGAAGATTTTGGCAGACCTGCTCTGGGCGTCGGGAATCGCAAACGATGCAGTGGCCGGCGACGTGGGCAAGTCGACGCGAACGGCCAAGGTTGAGGCGCTCGTGCGCGGTGACATCTCAGTCCTGATTTCAACCGTGGTCTTCCAGGAGGGCGTAGACATTCCCGCACTTGGCTCGGTCATCGTTGGCACGGGAAAGCAGTCAGACGTAGCTTGCTTGCAGCGGATTGGTCGTGGGATGCGCGCAGCGGCGGGCAAGCACGAGTTCGAGGTATGGGACGTGTTGGACACGGGGCACTGGTGGATGGAAAAACATGCGGAAAATCGCAGGCTCGCATACGTGCAGGCCGGCCACGCTGTTTCGCTAGATTGGTAACGACAAGCGGGGGGAACTATGGCCACGTTCAACATTTCCGGTCACATGGTAGACGGACACGCGAAGCTTGCAGCGCTTTCCATTCTTGACGCACGAGGTGTGCCACCGTACCCAGGTGAGGCCGTCATTTCCGCGCCACGCCCCGCAACCCCTCCGCCATTCGATTGGGGGCTACCAGATGAGCGGCAAGTGCAGCTCTTGGCGCGCACGTACGCGAGCGCGTGTTTTGCAATTTGTCATCGGGCTTCAGCCATACGGACGTCTCCCGTGACACGAGAAACGGGGATGATCATCAACACGGCCAGGCCGATTCTTCGCGGGTTTCAAGTCGAGCCGTTTATCTGGATTCTCTACAGTCTTTGCCTCTGGCGCGCTAACGTTAGCTCGACCAGGCTACCTAGCCTCAAGTGGGTCTTCTCCCCCTCGAGGCTGGAGAGTGACCACGCGGCATGTCTCACTGCACGCGGCGATCTTCGCTACACGTACCGCCCACTGTCAACACCACACCAACAACTGCTTACCAAGTGGATGGTGATGCGCCGCGCGCTGCTTGCGCTGGACTGCCCGGACATGGAGAGCATCACGCGGGTCGTCGCCGAGCACTTTCCCGCTGACCTCTACGACCGGCTTATCGATTCAGCGCGTGCGTCGTGTCAGTTTACCCAACGACAAATCGACAACCAACAGCTTGAGGGCGAAGTGTTTTGGACGCTATGACTGACACCTACGGACTTCATCCAGATTTTGAGGAGATCATTCTTTATTTGTGCGCCACCGACCGCCGATTTTGGGCATCCGTTGGCACCTCACTTGAGCCAGATCTGTTTGCCAACCCCCTTGCCCGCCCCGTGATCGAGTGCGTGCGGCTGATAACAGCTGGGGGCGGTGTGCACCCGTCGTCGATTGTCATTGTACTGCAACGGTTGCAGGCAAAGGTTTTTGAGGGAAAGCTCTACCAGACCACGCTTGACCAGGTGTGCGACATGCTTGAGGCGCAGCTCAACCATGCGCTCCCGTCTACCGAGGCCGTGCTCAACGAGCTGGTTCCCGTCGTGCGCCAGCGCATCAATCAGTTGGCGATTCTATCGGCTACCGATGACTACGCAAAGCTCAGAGAGCCCGCGAAGGCTCGCGCCCTGCTCGACCAAGCGCACCGGCTCGGCAGCACCGCACTAACCGGCGAGCGCTTCGAAGTCGGCGTCGGGAGCTTCACCACCATCGCCCAAGCCAACACCGTCATGCGCCTGCCCACCGGCATCATGCCGCTGGACGTGTCCCTCAATGGCGGCCTGGACCTTGGGGGGCTTGGCGTCTACTTGGGTGCCCCCGGCGGTGGCAAGTCGATCGGGCTTGTGCACGGATGCTGCGAGGCCCTGCGCAATGGCATGTTCGTCGGATTTTGCACTTTGGAACTTCCCCCGCGGATGCAGCTAGCGAGGATCATGGCCAACCTTACGGGGATTGATACCGACTTGATCTACCTCAACGACCACTGGCGGTCTGAGGCGGAGAAGCGCTTCGCTAGCGTCGCGCACGTGCTCGGCAAGTGCTCACTCGGTGAGTTTGCCCCGCACGCAACGACCGTCGCCAACATCATCGAGTGGGTCGATGACGAGGAGAACATCCGCGGAGCCAAGATGGTGGCTCTCTATATCGACTACGCCGACAAGATGCACTCGCCTGGCACACGTGCGGACAACGAGTACCTGGCAATGCGCCATGTCTACGAGGGTTTACGCAGGGACATTGCGGTCGCCCGCGATATGTGGGTGTGGACAGCGAGCCAAGTTTCTCGCCCTAGCAAAGAATCTGCGAAGCGCATCGACCTAAACCACGTTGCGGATTCGATGCACAAAGTTCGCGTGGCCGACCTGGTGATCTCCTTGAACAACGACGATTTGCTGCACGCGACAACGTACTTCGTGGCGAAAAACCGAGCCGGCAAGTCCCGCTTTGACGTTGGCCCGCTGACGACGGACCACCAACGCGCGCGCTCAACGACGCTTGCCTCAGAACTTGGGGCCTGGTGACCGCGGAATGGTGGAAGCTGGAGACGGACATCCACGGCAAACGTGCTCAGTGGGATGGCGTTGTCTCCGCATTCGCAAATGCGCAGGGTCGTGGATGGCTGCGCGCCGTCTGCCCTATGTGCGAGGCCGACGGTTCGCGTGACCTGAAAAAATCTCTAGGATTCTACACGTTCAGCGGTGGCTACTCGTGCTTCAAGTGCGGTGCCAGAGGGCGGTTACCAGCTGAGTACTTGGTGCAGCTCGGCTCGCTCGTCGACCTCGACCTCGATGATGTCGAACTCGAGCAGCGACATGCGGATGAGCGCCGCGGCGAGCCGGCTCCGGGGTTCGTGCGGATCTTCGAGGGGCCCGGGTTAGACGACCCCGCGCACGACCTCGTGCGGCACTACGTGTGCTCACCCAAGGCCGTGCTGCTCAATGGCAAGCCGTGTCGAGGCATTCCAGCGCAGCGCGCCCGCGAAATGCAGATGGGGACTGGCACGGGCAAGTGTGGCAACCGGGTCGTTACGCCCATCTTTGACATGGCTCGGCCTGAGGGCCCGTGGCTGGCGTGGCACGGTCGTGACATCACGGGAGAGAGCCTGGTGCCCCACCTGTACTCGCGCGGCCTGGACCGAGCCAGGACGCTCTGGAATGGGGCGGCACTGTTCATCGAGACGGACGATCCGGTGTTCATCTGCGAGGGTGTGCTCGACGCGCAAGCGGCGTGGCCGCGCGGTGTCGCATGTCTCGGCAAGCCGGTGCCCGCGCATCTTGACCTTTTTCGGCGTTCCGCACGCCCGATTGTGGTCTGCCTAGACGGAGACGCATGGCGGGAGGGCGAGGCACTAGTGATGAAGTTGCGCTTGTTCGGCTTGCGCGCGGTAAATCTACGGCTGCCGCCTAAGACCGATCCCGATGACGTCACGCAAGACTACCTATTCTCGCGCGCAAGGGAGCTGCTTCGCTCATGACTGACCGGCGTGTTCAGTTTTCGTCTTGCCCCGGCAGCTCGCCGTATTCTATACGCTACGTGCTCGAGTTGCCGTCGAACAACCCGTCGGTGCCGACCTACGGTGCAGATACGGATGAGCACGCGACCGAAGACGCCATACGCTTGTTCACCTCGTGCACGTGCACGCTCCTCAGCTCAATGGGGTACGAGGACATCGCTAATCTTGTGATGCACGTTTTGCATGGGGGCCATGCACACGTGACCGTCCACAAAATCGCGCCCCCGGATTCCAAACAACTCAACTAGTCGCGCGCTTGAGTCGGCGTGCGCCAATGAACTTGTCACGCTCGTAGTTGGCGAAGCGCACGGCATTGCCCTGATTGCCTCCGATGCAACGGAGATACGTTCTTCGTTGCACGTAGGCGAACGTCACGTGGTACAGGTTGTGCCCTCGGGACAACACGACCACATCGCCGGGGGTTACGCGGTCGATGGTGTCAATGTGCTCCGCGTGCTCCGGCGCGATGTTGAGCCATTCATGGGCCCGGATTGTGCGCGGATTGTAGGCACCCGCCTCTACTGCCACGCCACACGCGAAAGCCGCGCACCATGCAGTCTCATCGTCGTGCACCCACGACGATCCAGCGGCCGCGAACCACCCCAGAATCAGCGGGTTGTGCTCAGTACCGGCCACTTCGTGCGTGCCGAGAAAGGACAGGGCCGTTTCGAGAATTCGCGCATTTAGGTCGCTCACGCGCGCATTATGGCATTTTCGCTCTCTCGCGCCAACCGCGCGCGCCGCTTGCGCACTCACGTGCACATATTCGCTTGCGTCCGTCGCTCGCATATATTATGTTCATTGCCAGAGAGCGACATGCGAACTAGAACATTCAACACGCTAACCCCCTACGGCGAAACCGAACTCGAGCGCGTCCTTTGGATGGCACTCTTCGCCAAGGGCTTCCACGGCCGCCGTGGCCTCCCCTACGTCCTAGTCGGCGACCCAGGAACCGGGAAAACCTCGGTCATCGAGCGGCTGTCGCGAGTAGCCGGCCTCTACCAGCAGACCCTCAATGGGTCTTTGCGTCCGCCTCAGGACTTTTTGGGGCTGCCCACCTCGGCTACGTTGGAGCGCACCGAGGCCAATGCGCACCTGTTCCCCGAGCACTTGCAGTCGCTGACCTTCGCTGAATACGCACCATTCAGCTACGCCGTTCGTGCTGCACTTGCCGGACAGTCGATGCTCTTCTTTGACGAGGCAAATACCGCGCCTGAGGACGTGCAGGCTGCGATGCTGCGCGTCGTGCTCGAGGGTGTCATTGGGGAGCTCAAGTTGCCCCCCGGCGTACGCATGATGCTGGCCATGAATCGTCCGGACGACACGTCGGGGGCAAGCGACTTTAGCGCGGCGATGGGCAACCGCGTAGGTTGGCTGGACTGGCACGGGGGGTCAGTCGATCAGTTTGCGAACTACCTGGTGGGTGGTTCTACGAGCGCCACCCCCACAACTTTTGACCCTGCCGACTTGGCGGATGCCGTGGATGCAATTTGGGGCGACGCGTGGGCTGAGGCGGCTGGCGTCATATCCGGATTCTTGCACCGACGCCCCGAGTTTTTCCGCAAG
>Ga0315277_10004876_pt1 | contig 17797 bp, 9 predicted proteins | sample YL17G05_15_MG_FD_203695 | JGI IMG/M metagenome (GOLD analysis project Ga0315277, IMG submission 203695) | Sediment microbial communities from Yellowstone Lake, YNP, Wyoming, USA - YL17G05_15 | ecosystem: Environmental > Aquatic > Freshwater > Lake > Sediment | place: USA: Wyoming | collected...
TCGAGTCCTTCGAGGACCTTCTCGGCCTGGGCATGAAGCATCCCGCTAAAATCAACCCTCTTTTTCCGCAACCAAGACATCTGGATTTCCTCTCCTTTATCGGTTTGCTGTCAGTATTCTAGGTTGGAGTTCATGACCTGTCCAGCAAATTTTAAATCCATCTTTTGATGAGCAGAAGAGCAAGAGCTGCCAGGATGGCTGAGCCGGGAATGGTTATGATCCAGGTGAAAAAGATTTGCCGGCCGATTCCCCAGCGCACAGCCCCAAGGCTCTGGGCAGATCCCGCTCCCAGGATGGAGGAGGAAACAATCTGTGTGGTGCTCACGGGAAACCCGAACAGAGAAGAAAGGTATATGATCGCCGAGGAACAAGCCTGGGCGCTGAATCCATGTATCGGCCTGACCTTGTAAAGCTTCGTTCCAAGAGTTTTCATGATACGCCAACCCCCAAAGCTTACCCCTAAGGCCAGGGCTACGGAGCAAGCCAGGATCACCCATTTGGGTACATAGAAAGCATTATGGTCCATCGGTTGGTATATTTTCTCCATCACCTTGGGGGAAATCTGGTAGAAAATGACCAGGGCAAGACTGATAATCCCCATACCCTTCTGGGCATCGTTCGATCCATGGCTCAGGGCAAGGGTGATCGAGGTGAGGATCTGCAGTCTTTTGAAGAGGCGGTTGGCCCGGTTTGGTTTGAAGTTTTCGAAGAGCGCAAGAACTTTTTTAGTCAGGTAATGGCCGAGAATCAGCCCCACAATGGGTGAAAGAATGAGGATAGCCAATACCTCCCAGACTTTCCCCCAGTGAATCCACTGAGGCCCTGAGCCCAGGGCTACGGCTCCCAGGAGTCCGCCAATCAGAGCGTGCGAAGAACTGGAGGGCATCCCAAAATACCACCCCCCTAGATTCCATAATATCGCCGCGAAAAGAGCAGCGAATATGGCGGAGAGGGTAATATTTTGGGGGTTAACGATCCCCTTGCCGAGGGTCTGGGCAACAGCCGTTCCCAGAAACCACGCCCCGATAAACTCGAAGACGGCCATGACCAATAGTGCCTTCCGTGGGTCTAGGGCCCCAGTGATTACCGGGGTTACCACTAAGTTGGCACAATCGTTGAACCCGTTGCTGAATTCGAACAATAGAACGATCGCAATGAGTAAACAGGCGATGATCAGAATGTTGGCTTCCAAAAATTTACTCTCCATAAGGCAGGAGGATTATTTGCGAAAAGACGAAAAGCTCAATTCTTTCTTCGACACAGTTCCATAAGGACTTTAGGTTTTTCCCCCAGCTTGGTTGTCAGACCAAACGAGCGGTTACTGATCATCTTTGAGTATCTCCGCCACGCTCTCCCAAACATAATCGGGTTGGATGTCGGATTGCCGTAAGGCTTCGCGGGTGGTTACCCCCGTCAAAACAAGGGCAGTGGCCATCCCGGCTTTCTTCCCCATGACCATGTCGGTTTCCAAGCGGTCACCCACGAGGAGACAGTCCTGTGGACGAAGGCCCATGGCCTCCACAGCTACCTGAATCATGATATCCGAAGGTTTGCCCACGATGGCCTCAACCTTCTTCCCCGTAGCCCCTTCGACGGCGCCGATCATAGCCGCGCAATCCGGTATTTCCCCTCCTTCCACCGGGCAGGTGCGGTCCGGGTTTGTGGCCACGAAATGGGCACCCCTTTTAATGGCTTGGAGGGCGATATTCAATTTTCGGTAATCGAAAGTCCGGTCAAAGGAGGCGACCACATATTGAACTTCTCCCGGTTCTTCGCTGATGCGGAATCCCTCCCGGCGCATTTCGGCGATCAGAGGCGGTTCTCCGATGACAAAGATGGCCGCACCGGGAGCCTGATGGTAGAGCCATCGGGCCATAACCATGGAAGAGTTGATTATTTCTGTGGGTTCTGTAGGGACCCCCAGGCGGGTAAGTTTCTCTGCGTAGTCCTCGCGAGTCTGGATGGGCTTGTTGGAAAGATAGACAATCCTTTTAGAAAGGGATTTCAATTTTTCTATCGTCTCTCTAGCGCCCCCGATGAGCTTCTCTCCCCGATAGATTGTGCCGTCGAGGTCGAAAACATAACCGGAAAAGTCTAAAGGCCCCATGAAAATTTCCTCAAAAAAACCAGATAGGTATATGGACGAATTATTGGTTCTCCATTGCCCTTTGAAGGCGTATCAATCAAAACTAGGTAAATCTATTTGGAAAATGGTACCATTGTCAATGATAAAAATTTCGCCAACTCTTAGAAAAGCACTCTTTTAATTCGGCGAATCCTCAAGAATAGTAACCCTGTGTCTTCCCCCATTGCCGGGTTTTTCCAAAGACCACTTATATCAGACAATCTTATTGACATTCGTTATCCCTTAAGTTATTTTTACACCAAATTGACGCAAATGTTATCCGGTCATCAAGACCATTTACGTTTTTCAAGGAGGGAAACGGATATGAAAAAGAAATTGCTTCTGGGAATGGTCATTTTCTTTTTTTCTTTCTCATTTCTTTACTTTTCTCCCGCAAATGCCCAGCCAATTGAAAACGAACTTTACCTGATCACCCCGGTATCCAAGGATGTCCATGACCCGGCGCTGACGCAATTTGCCGCCTACGCCAAGAAAAAGTGGAACATCGATGTGAAGACCAGCGCTATTCCCAAAGGAACGCCCGTGGCTTATGGACAGATCCTGGAGTGGAAAGGCCGGCCCCAGGCTGATGTTTTCTGGGGTGGAGAGGGAACGCTCTTTGATAGTTTGGCTGCAGAGGGGCTTCTCGAGCAAGTAAAGATCCCCCAAAAGATGTGGGATGAAATTCCGGTTACCATTGGGAAACCGGTAGGCCTACCCCTGAAAGACCCGAAGAAATTCTGGGTGGGAACTACCCTGGAGCCGTACGGCTTAATCTACCAGCCGAAATTGCTGAAGCGTTTAGGCGTGGAAATCAAAGATTGGGATGACCTTCTCAACCCAAAGCTAAAGGGACAAATCGCTCAATGCACACCCGACCGTTCGAGCTCCAGCCATGCTTCCTATGAGGTGGTTCTACAGACCTACGGCTGGGAGAAAGGCTGGAATTGGTTGAAAAAGCTGGCTGTGAACACAGGAATCTTCACCGCCCGCTCCCGCGACGTTCCCAACGTAGTGGCGAAAGGAGAATTTGCCGTGGGGGTTGCCGTGCCCAGCTACATGGCCTTTGCCGAGGTTTTGGGGGGATACGATCTCATGTTCGTATATCCCAAGAATGCCTATGTTACGCCCGAGCCGATGGCGGTTCTGAAGGGCGCTCCCCATCCCAAGGCAGCCCACGCCTTCGTCGAGTTCCTGTTAACCGAAGAAGGGCAGAAGATTTTTATGGAACGGGGGCTCTATGCCATCACCCCCAAGTATAAAGTGCGAGGTGCTCCGGGCTCCAATGCCGAGAAGGCCGTCCAATTTACCGCTGGAATGAGATCCTTCTTCGACATCCAGGTAGGAAATGTCTACGATGATAAGATCGCCGGACAGAAAAAGAGAATCGAAGAGGTAAACTCCTATTTCCGGAAAGAGATTTCCGAGAAACACAAGGAAATTATCAAGTAGAAGTGAGAATCAAACTTCCTCTCATCCAGATATCTTAGAAAAACTCCTTGAGGGGCAGCCCTCGGGGAGTTTTTCCATTAATAGTATTCCTTTGCATTTCACACTCAAAAACCCGATCCATACATGAATATTCAGTTGAAAAACATCGTGAAAAGGTTTGGAACGCTGGAGGCCGTGAGCCACGTCTCCCTGGAAATCCAGGACGGTGAGCTCTTCACCCTCCTGGGGCCTTCAGGATGTGGAAAGACAACCATCCTCCGTTTAATCGGCGGGTTCCACAGGCCCGACGAAGGGGAGGTCTACTTTGGGGAAAAGGCGGTCTCGGGGATTCCTCCTTATGAGCGGAACATCGGAATGGTCTTCCAGAACTACGCCCTATGGCCCCATATGACTATCTTTGACAACATTGCCTACGGCCTCAAGCTCAAGAAGTTTTCGAGAGCTGAAATTTCCTCCAAAGTCCTCCATACCCTCACACGCGTCAACCTGTCGGGCCTGGAAAAGCGCTATCCAGGGCAATTGTCGGGAGGGCAACAGCAGCGAGTGGCCCTGGCCCGGGCGCTGGTCTTGAACCCTGACGTTCTCCTTCTGGACGAACCGCTGAGCAACCTGGACGCGAAGATTCGCCTCCAGGTGCGGGCCGAGATCCGCAAGCTTCAGAAAGATCTGGGTATAACGACGATATATGTCACCCACGACCAGGAGGAAGCGCTTACTCTCTCTGACCGGATCGCCGTCGTCGACCATGGAAAATTGCAGCAGATAGGTTCCCCTCGGGACCTCTATGCCAAGCCGGAAAACCCCTTTGTGGCTGATTTTATAGGGATCAACAACCTGATTCCCGGGGAGGTCCGGGAAATCCAGGAGCGCGAAAGGACGATGAAGGTCCAAACCGATATTGGCCCCCTGGTCTGTACTTTGGAAAGGCCCTTTAAACCCGGGGACCCCTGTATGGTCAGTGTCCGCCCGGAGACGGCCGCCATTGGCCAGACAGAAAGGGGACAAGGAGAGGTAAATATCCTGCCGGGAACAGTTAGTTTTGCCTCCTACATCGGCAACACCATTCGCTATGACGTGGAAATCCAGAATGGGAAGATCTTCAAGGTTGATATTCAAAACCCCTGGTACCACCAGGTTCTTCCCCTGGGGGAAAAAGTTTTTGTGACTTTTCCCCAAAAAATTACCCTGGGGATTCCCATCCCCTGAAGAGGGAGTTCTGACGTGAGCCCTCAAGGCGAAGCATCCATCGCTTTACCCCGGGTTCGCTCCTGGGCCCAGATGAAAATTGGTGGCTTGCTGGGATATACGGGGATCTGGGCCTTTTTCTGCATATTTCTGATTTACCCCTTGATCCGCCTGTTCTATGACGCTTTCACGACCGCCGACGGGGCGTTTACTCTGAATAACTTCTATGACTTTTTTACCGACGCTTATTATCTCAAATCCCTGGTCAATTCCCTTCTCCTGGGAGGAGCGACGGTTGTTACAACCTCGATCCTTGGCATCGTCATCGCTTACCTTCTCTTGCGTTATGATTTTCGCGGAAGAAATCTTTTTTCTTTCCTCACCATAGTCCCTATGATCATGCCTCCGCTGGTTGGGGTAATGGGGTTTGTCTTCATTATGGGTCGGGCCGGGACCGTCAACATAATCCTGATGGATTATTTCGGTTTCCAGAAGCCGGTCAATTTTATGTATGGCATCCATGGGGTCCTTCTGGTCGAAACCCTCCATCTCTTTCCACTCATGACCCTTTCCATCGTCGACGCCCTGGGAAAGATCGACTTGTCCCTGGATGAGGCGGCGGAAAGTGTTGGATCCCGGGGGCTGCGGAAATTCTGGGATATTACTTTTCCCCTTACGACCCCTGGCTACGTCTCCGGGGCTCTACTGGTATTCATCTGGACTTTTGCCGATTTTGCTACCCCCCTGGTCGTGGGGATTGATGACCTCCTCGCTTCCCAGGCCTATCTGAACATCGTCCAGTTTGTAGACCGGCGGCTTTTTAAGATGGGTATTGTCATTTCGGCCATCATGGTCCTTCTGGCAATCCTCTTCCTGATCATCACGAAGAAATACGTGGCCATCAAAGACTACAGCTCCCTTTCCTATTCGAAGATTGAAAGAAAGAAACTTTCACCCTGGGGACAAACTCTGGCTTTAATTTTTCTGATTGTCGTGCTGACTTTCGCCTTCATACCCTACCTGGGAGTCGCCCTCGATTCTTTCGGCAAAGGCTGGGCGCTCACGCCCATTCCGGTGAAATATACCCTCCAGTATTTCGAGCGGGTAGCGATTGAAACCCCCAAATTCATCTTCAACAGCCTGATTTATTCCGGCATCTCGGTCTTGATTTGCATTATTGTCGGGGTCCCTGTGGCCTGGGTCATGGCCCGGACGAAACTTCCCGGAAAAGACCTCTTGGACTCTCTTACGACATTGATCCTGGCGCTCCCGGGCACCGGGCTTGGTATTGCTTACCTGCGAGCTTTCCGCGAACCGATGCCCTTAATGAGCACCGCACTGATCGGAATATGGGTGGTGATCCCTCTGGTGCTGGGAGTGAGGCGCCTTCCTTACACGGTTCGCGGGACCTTCGCGTCCCTTCTCCTGGTGCACAAGTCGATCGAAGAGGCGGCCGAATCGGTAGGAGCCACCAAGGCCAAGACTTTTAAGGATATTGTGGCCCCGCTGATCTGGAAGGGGATTCTTGTCGGAGCATTGTATTCTTTTATCCTCGCCCTTCAGGAGGCCTCGGCCACTCTCCTTCTGGTGATTCCCGGGCGAGAAATGATGACCGTAGGAATATTCAATTTCTATATCGGGGGCTCTGTAAATGAGGCGGCTGCGCTCGGGCTCGTCCTGATTATCCTCGGGGCCCTCTGCCTGTGGACGATCAGCAAACTTGCCGGGACTCGTATGGGCGGGGTGTTTGGATAAAGGCCAAAAAAAAATTGGACGCAGATGAACGCAGATTTTCATGATTAATAATATTAGAATGCAGGAGTCAGAATGTGGATTCCAGAAGAAAAACTCATGAATCTTTTTCTTCCGGGCTTCTGAATTCTGGCGTAAAAATTTTTTCTGCGTGCATCTGCGAAAATCTGCGTCCTATGAAGGTAATTTTATGAAAACCGGAAAACTCTGGGGAGAAAGGTTTGAAAAGGAACCGGCGGCCTTGGCCGAGACCTTCACTTCGGGCAGAGATGTACGGGGGATTCCACCCGCCGATGAGCGGCTGATCCCTTATGACCTTTGGGGGAGCCGGGCCCATGTAGTCATGCTGGTCAGGCAAAAGATTCTAGCCAGGCGGGAAGCGCGGGCGCTGATCAAAGGCCTGAAGGAGATAGAAAAATCCTGGCGGAAGGGAGATCTCCGCCTCGGCCCATCTAAAGAAGATGTCCACAGCAGCGTTGAGGCTTGGCTGATAAAAAAATACGGAATGGAAGTGGGAGGAAGACTCCATACGGCTCGTAGCCGAAATGACCAGGTGGTTTTGGACATGCGCCTTTATTTGCGGGATTGCGCTCTGGACTTTATCGGTGAACTTACCTCCTTTGTGCATGTCCTCCTTAGTCAGGCCCAAAAATATCGGGACGTAATTTTACCTGGATATACTCACCATCAGCCTGCTCAAGTCACCACATTGGGCCACGTATGGTTATCTTTTGCCGGGGCCTTTCTGCGAGACGGCCGGCGTTTTCAAGATTGGTACGAGCGGTTCAACCAAAACCCTCTCGGATCCATGACCGGCTACAGCACAAGTTTTCCCATCGACCGCAATCTTACTTCCAGGCTTCTCGGGTTCGACGGCCCGTGCCAGAACTCTTTAGACCCGATCCAAAATCGCTGGGAACCGGAAGCGGAGATGGCGTTTGACATTGCCGTGACGATGAATCATCTGAGCACTCTGGCTCAGACCCTAATCATTCTTGGCACAGGCGAGTTTGGAATGCTTAGGCTGGACGATGCCTATTGCTCGGGCAGCTCGATGATGCCGCAGAAACGCAACCCCGATCCTTTAGAGGTGATTAAGGCAAAGGCAGCTGTAGCCCAAGGGTTACTCAACAGCCTGCTTTCCATGGGCAAAGCGAACTTCCTGGGCTACAACCGGGACACCCAATGGACCAAATATTTGATTATGGATCTCATCGATGAGTGTTTCTATGGTCCGAGGATTATGTCGGAGATCGTTTCTTCCTTGCAGGTTAACGAAAGTCAAATGACCGCACTCTCCCGAAAGGGATTCATCGCCGCCCCAGACCTCTTGGAACGAATCGTACAAGAATGGGGAGTGCCCTTTCGCAAGGCTAAGTTGGCGGTGGAGAAGGCGGTGAGGTATTCTGAGGCTGAAGGGCTTGACCAGGTTTCTTTTGCGGCTATGAAACGGGCATTGAATGAGGAAAGTCTCAATCTGAAGATTGACGAGCGGAGTGTTCAAGCAGCCCAGGAAGCCAAGGATATCGTCTCCCGCAGGAAGGCTCTCGGTGGGACTGCCCCCCGCGCCCTGCAAGAGAATATCCTCTCCCTCTCCCGAGGAATTCAACTTTTGCAGAAATGGCTGTCCCAAAAGAGAAAACATCAATTCCTGGCTAAAACCAAGCTGGCGGAGATGGAACGGAATCTATAGAGAATAATCCCCCCCAATCCCCCACCTCTCTCTGATCAGCTTATGACTCGCGAACTTCACCCAGGCAACCCGGAAACCGTTCCGAATGACGGGAGATTTCTCAGGAAATTTTCATCGTATAGGAAATTATAAAAATCTTTCACCGCAGAGCACGCAAAGAACGTCCCGCTCCGAGCGGGATCCAATCATTCAAGAGACAAAATTCAAAAAAGTCAGATGTTTCTTGGGTCTTTCCATTTTAATTATTCTCTGCGTCCTCTGCGCTCTCGGCGGTTAATCTTTTATTTTTAATTTTGCAATTTTCATTTTTCAATGATATTTGCCGCTTCTTTGCAAAACGCGAAATGGTTACCCTTGCTTAAATATTCGAATAATATTAGAATGATAGAATCATGGAAGGGGACAGAATCTTTTCCGGAAGGCTCGCCCGTATCCAGGAGCTCAAGAAGAGCGGGAAATACGGCGAGGCCGAAAAGGAAATCCAGGACCAGTTGCAAAAATCACCCGGCGACCTTTTGCTCAAGACCAGCCTGGCCGACTTGCACCTCCGGCAGGGCCGCCTGGCCGAAGCAAGAATCCTGGCCGAAGAGGTCCTGGCTAAGGACCCGCAGCATCCTCAGGCGCTATCGGTCCTGGGCGATTTCTTTTTGGAAGAGCATTCTCCCCGCGGGGCTCTGGAATGCTTCCGGCAGGCTTCCTCCCGCGACCCCAGGCCCTATCTGCATCTCAAGATTGCCCGGGTTCTTAAAGAGATGGGCAAATTCCCGGAAGCTCTCGACGAACTGGAGAAAGTGCTGGTGGTCCAGCGGGACAATTTCCCTTTCCTGAAAGAGAAGGCCTTGATTCTCAACCGCATGAAACGATTTGACGAAGCCCTGGCCTGCTACGAGCGGATTCAAGGTTTCCACCCCGATGACGGGTTCGTGCAAAAAGAGATCCTGCGGCTGCGGTCCCGGAACCGTCCGGGGCCGCAGGTCTTGAAGGAGCTCACCACAGTCATGGGAATGGAGTCGAAGAAAGACAACCCCCAGATGCACGGCCTTCTGGCCCAGAAGCTGAAAGACCAGGGGATGGTCCGGGAAGCGGCGGCGGAATATAAAACCGCAGCCACCCTGGACCCGGAGAACTATTTTTTTCTCAAGCAGGAAGGATTCTGCCACTACCGCCTGAAGGAGTACCCGGAAGCCATCCGCTGCTTAGGCGATGCTTTTCAGAAAGACCCCTCGGATTACGTGGTTCGTACAGCCCTGGAAAAGAGCTATGAAGCCCGGGGCGACCTGCCGGGATTTCTGAAACTGCTGGAGGCGGCGCTGCACCAGCATCCCCAGAATAAACCCCTCCTGGGTGTCATCAAAAAGATCCGGAAGAGGCTGAGCCCGGGTTCTTCCGGGGGGCCCTGATGGAGCTTCTTCGCCCCGTGCAACCGGCCGACGGAGAACATCGCCTCAGGCAGGCCCGTCTCCTCATGGAGACCGCCTTCGGGTTCCGCGATTTCCGCCCCGGTCAGGAAGAAGTCCTCGAAGCCATCTTCTTTGGTGAAGATACTTTGATCGTCATGCCCACCGGTGGGGGGAAATCTCTCTGCTATCAGCTTCCGGCCCTGATCCTTCCCGGAGCTTCGCTCGTCATTTCTCCCCTCATCGCCCTGATGAAAGACCAGGTGGATACCCTGCGCGTCCGGGACCTCCCCGTTATCTCCGTCCACAGTCTTATGGGGATCGACGAACAGGAAGAGGCGCTCCGCGGCATCGCGGCCGGATCTTACAAGATCATCTACGCCTCCCCGGAGCGCCTGCGCAGCGGCCCTTTCATGAGCGCCCTCAAGAAAAATCCCGTATCCCTGGTCGCCGTGGATGAGGCCCACTGCATTTCCGAATGGGGCCATGATTTCCGGCCCGATTACCTTAGGATCAGTCAAGCCCTCGACGGGCTGGGCCGCCCCCAGACCCTTGCCCTCACGGCCACGGCAACGGCCCGGGTCCGGGATGACATCGTCCTGCAACTCAAACTGCGGACTCCACGCCAGTTTGTTACCGGCTTCGACCGCAAGAACCTCTTCTGGGAGGTCTCTCCGGCAATGAATTCCAGAGAGAAGCTCCTCATCCTCTCCGACCGGCTGCGCGATCTTAATGGGGGCTCCATCGTCTACACGGGGACAAGGAAGAGCGTCGAGTCGGTCGTGGAGTACCTCGGGGATCATGGGATTTACGCGGAAGGGTACCATGCGGGCATGGAAGAAGAAGAGCGGACCCGGGTTCAGGAAGAATTCATGGAAGGCACCCTGGACCTCATCGTGGCCACCAACGCCTTCGGCATGGGCATCGACCGCTCGGACATTCGCATGGTCATCCACCACCAGCTGACCGGAAGCGTGGAGGCCTACTACCAGGAGTCCGGGCGGGCGGGGCGGGACGGCAAGCCTTCGGTCTGCCTCCTCCTGTTTTCCCCTGCCGACCGCCGGCTCCAGGAATTCTTCATCGAGGCCAGCTACCCCGAACGCGAAGTGATCCTGGCAGTCTGCAACGCTCTCCGGCAAAGGCCCGAAGACCCCATTTGGTTGACTTACAAGGAAATCGGGCAGAAATGCGATCCACCGGTCGCTGAAGTGGCCGTGGGCTCTTCCCTGAAAATCCTGGAAGAGGCCGGGATTATCCACCGCCTCCACCGCTTTGAAAACCGGGCTGAATTCTACCTCCGTACCTCTCCGGCGGTCCTTCTCCAATCCCTGCCGAAAAAATCCGCCGCCAAGGCCGCCCTGATAAAAACTCTTCTCGATCATTACCCGGGGGAAGAGCTCCTGGAAGGAATCCAGTTCCTTCCCGATGAGATCATGGCCAAAGCCGCACTCTCCAAAGAATCTTTCCGCAGAGTGATGGACGACCTGGAAGAAAGGAAAGAGGGCGTCTACATCCCCCCTTTCCGGGGAAGAGGGCTCCGCCTCCTTTCCCGGGAGCCTGCGGCGGAGCTGAGAATCGATTTCCAACGACTGACTCTACGGAAAGCCCATCAGCTGGAAAAGCTCGACCAGATAATGGCCTACGGGACGGTCGGGCGGTGCCGGAGGGCCTTCCTCCTGAGCTACTTCGGAGAACGTTCCCGGTCAGAAAATTGCAACGGCTGCGACGTTTGCCGCCGTTCCCTAGAGACGCCTTCCCTCACCAAAGAGGAGACTGATCCCGTCCTGGCCGTGAAGATCCTGAGCGGGGTGGCCCGCCTCGGGGGGCGTTTCGGCCAGTCCATGGCGGCCAAAATGCTGGCCGGGTCCAAAGAGAGCAAACTCGAATCCTTCCGCCTGCACCGCCTCTCCACGTACGGACTCCTCTCCGAGTTCAGCCAGGCCCAGATCGAAAAATGGGTCCAGGAACTTTTGGGCCACGGGTGCCTGAGCCAGCGCCGCGTCGTGATGGGACGGAAGCCTTATCCGGTCCTCACCCTAACCCCTTTCGGGAGGGAGGTCATGAAGGGCAAGGGGCAGGTCCTTCTTTCTCCTCCGCCATCGCAGCTCGGTGTTGAGAAAGCCGGCGGCGAAGAGGAATTCAAGGAAGAGACCTTTGAGGAATTGAGAAGGCTCAGGTCCCGGCTGGCCAAGCGGGAGAGTCTTCCTCCCTACTGCATCTTTCACGACCGCACCCTGAAGGAGATGGCCCGATCCCTTCCGGACACCCCTCAGAAAATGATGGCCATCGTGGGGGTCGGCGATGTTACCTTCAAGAAGTACGGGAAGGATTTTCTTGACCTCATCTTCTCCCTTCTTTCCAAGGGAAAAAATATATCCAGGGAGGGCGCTCCTTGACCCGGGTCGGAGATTTGATCGAGATTCCGGAGATTAAAACGGTCATTCAGCTGAAGGACCTTCAGGAATCCCATCTCCGGCGGATGATCCTGGATTCTTTCGTGGTCACCGGCGAGGTGCAAAGCAGCCTGGAAGCAATCCTCAATTCCCTCTCCCGGCACGAGGGGAGAGGAATCTTTCTGAAAGGCCATTTCGGCTCGGGGAAATCTCATTTCCTGAGCATGCTGAGCCTTCTCCTCCGGGAGAAAGAATCCTGGTCCCCCCTCCTGGAACAGGCGCCTTCCCTGAAGAATCTCCGCCAGAGTCTCCTGGAGCACCGGTATCTGGCCGCCGAGATATCCCTCATCCAATACCGCTCCACGGAATTTCTCGAGGACATCTTCCTGAGGGCGATCTTCCGGGAGCTTTCTCTTCGCCTTCCTAAGCCCTTTGAGGGAGAGGAGTCGCGCCAGGAGACTTTCGCCAAGATCCGCAGGACCATGGTAGGTCTCGGCTTTTCCGGGCTGGTCCTCCTGGTCGACGAGCTCTCCGAGTTCCTCCGGTCCAAGATCGATCCTCACGCCTTCAATGAAGACATCCGCTTCCTCCAGTACCTGGGGGAGGAAGCTTCATCCTTTCCCCTCTGGATCATCGCTTCCCTCCAGGAGTGGATCGAAGAGACGGGGGATCTCAACCAGGACACCTTCAACAAGATCAAAGACCGCTATCCGGTGCGCATCGGCCTGGGCCGGGCGCACATCGAAGAGCTTATTTCCCATCGGCTCATCCGCCAGCGGGAAGGCGCTCCGGAGAAAATCCGGGAGATCTTTCATTCCCTGAGGCGCTACTTTCCCTCTTTTCCCGTGGATGAATCCCGCTTCCGTAAGCTCTACCCGGTTCACCCGGCCACCATCGCCCTTCTGGATCGACTGAAGCCTCTCTTCTCCGAACACCGGGGCATCGTGGATTTCATCCATTATCGGCTCAAAGGGGATGGGGAGCGGGGAATCCCTTCCTTCCTCGAAAGGCCCGCCCAGGAGCTATTGGGTCCTTCGGTCATCTTCGACCATTTCATCCATCGCCTCCGGGAGATGTCCGAAACCCAGCCGTTCGTGGAAAAGGTGTTCCATTTTTACGAGGAGGAAATCCCCCAGATCTTTAAAGACCCGGACCAGCAGAAGGTGGCCCTGGAAGCGGTAAAGCTTTTGATCCTCTTCGCCATCTCTCCGGTGCGCACCCAATACACGGCCCGACACATGGCGGAGATGGTCCTCTTCCGGGTGACGGACCTGGAAACGAGCATCAATTACCAGTATCTCCGCGACATCCTCGACCGTCTGGCCAAGGAAAGCTCATACCTGGCCGTCTCTTCCGGGAAAGATCCCCTCGATGACCAATTTGCCATCGACCTCAAGGCGGACATCCCCGGCATCATGCGCCGCAAAATCCGGCAGACTGTGGCCGAAATCTATCCCGGCGACCGCCGCGTCTTTGACCGTCTGCTGCCGCTGGCCGACTCTCCCCACCTTCCCTTTGCCGGCTGGGCCGAGCTAAGGCAGCAGCGGGTTTCGGCCACCTGGGAATATACCCGCCGCTCCGGCCTGATCCTCTTGCGCCAGGTCGATGAAATCCCCCTGGCGGAAGCGCAAAGCCTGGGTGAGGAATGGAAAAAGGTGGAGGAGGATTTCTTCCTCATCGTGGGCACGACCCATGGAATCGACCGCCAGTACGATCACCTGCGCCAGGTTTTGCTTCCGGCCCTCCGCCAAAAATACCCGGGCACATTTCTCTTCTGGATTCCCGCCGCCTTCGAGGAGGAAGAGGAAAACTGGCTTCGGGAAACGCTGGCCGTGGTGCTTCTCCTGGACCGCTTGGGAGGGGAGGCTTCCGAGTCCGGGCAACGGGGCAGGGAATACCTCGTAAATCTCCTCAACGGGGCCAAGAAAAGGCTGGGAGAGATCCTTACCCGGGCCTATTTCGGCGGCCTCGTCCTCTGGGATGACCGGCAGGTGGAAGTCTCCGCTTACGGGTACCTCAGCCAGGAAAAATTTCTCGGAGAGTTCATCCCTCCCCTTCTATCCCGGAGGTTCCCCCGGCATAACCGGATCCACCCGTATCTCGAAGCTCTTCCTCCCACGACCCTGGCAAACCTTCTGCGGGATTTTTTTGCCACCGGGATGCTGGAAGTAAGCGAACGGACCCAGTTCGGCCTGCGGGCGGTTCTGGATGGACTTCTCAAGCCCATGGGCCTGATCCGGAAAAAAGGAAATCAGTATGTCCTCCAGGTTGATCCCCGGCATAACGAACTGGCCGAACATTTCCTCTCCCTTCTGGAGAAGGGGCCGCTTCCCCCGGAGACCCTTTACTGGGCATTTCGCAAAGGGGATTACGGCCTTCTGAAGAATCAATTTGAAGTCCTCGTCTTTGCCCTGCTCTTCTCCGGGAACACCATCGCCTACCAGGGAACGAGGAAAAGAGGCCTCGAAGAAATATCCCGCATGGGACTCCCGGGAATCACCAGCCTGGGCAAGGGCGAGATTCTGAGCGAAGAGCTTCGCCTGGCCATTCCCCAACATCCCCTGATTCCCGACAAGTTCCGCAAAGGCCCTTTCACCCTTCTTTCCCAGGAGGAGGTTTGGGGCGAAATCAAGGCCCGAAAAGAGGCAGAGGTTGAATCCCTGAGAAACCTCCTCCAGAGGGTACGTTGGGCTTCTTCTTTTCAGACCTTCAGGAGCCTCCCCTGGGACTCCTGGGACCAGGATATTAAGGATATTCTTTCTCAGTGGGAAGAGGTGAAGGTCACCTTTCCCTCGAGAGAGGGGCTGGAACGGTTCCTCTCCGCCGCCGGCAAGGAGCCCTTCTTTGCCGACAAGCTCAGCCGCCTGGAGAGGGTGAAAGCTTTTCTGGACCATGCCGAAAGGGTTCTCTTCGTTCATCAGTACCTAAGCGACCCCCGCCTGTCCATCCCCGACCGCCCCTCCTACCGTAACCTGCAAGAGGAAAAGGTGGCGCTGCTTCGCTTCTTCGACGCGGAAAATATTTCCGCCGCGCCCGAGGCGATTCAGGATCTTTTGCAGCGGTTTCAGGATTTCAGGGAAGGGTATATTCACCTCTACCTCGAAGAACACCGCCGGGCCCGCTCGGGCGACCAGTTTGCCCCCTATGAAAAGCTTCGCCAATCGCGGCGCTATGCCCTCCTCTCCCGCCTGAACCAGGTCGAGATCGTCTCTGTCCGTCACAACCTGAGTTCCATAGACCGGGCCCTGGCTTCCGTGCTTCTTCTGCAGTGCCATGTCGCCTCCCCGGATGGCCTCCAGCGGAGCCCCGTATGCTCCTGCGGCTTTGTCCTGGGGAAGGAAACATCGCTCTCTCCCCTGCGGGAGATGGAGGAGTCCATCGACCTGGGCATCCAGGAGACCCTGGAAGCCCTGAATGCGCCCACCTACCAGGAAAGGCTTCTGCCCTATCTGAACGGCCTGGAAGAGGTGGGAGAAAAAGAGAAAGCCTCGGCCATCCGCAGAGTCCTTTCTCTTGCTCCGGTCCGGGACGATTCTTCCCTGGCCAGGCTGGAAGAGGCCTTGACCCCCCTGACTGTGGAGGGGATCAACGAGGCTTTCCGGGGAAGGGTTGTGGTAGTCCGGAGAGACCTGGATCAACTTTACGAAGCTCTCGTCCACCGGAAATATACCCTGGCCCAGATCCGGAAAATTTTTCGCCAGTGGCTGAAAGAGGAAGAAATTTCCGAGGGAACCTTTGTCCAGTTCATCGGTAAAGGAGAGACTGGGAGCAGCCCGGCCGAGCGGGAGGGGCTCGCGGCCTTCATGGAAAAAGACTTCCCCCACCTTCTCCCCCTGCTCAAAGAGCTCGGCCCGGCTTCCTTTCAAAGAGCCCTCCTCTTTTCCCTATGGATTGAAGGATACGGCATCCCCCCGCGGGAGATCTCTTCGCTTTTCCCCTTCCTGCAAAATGAGGGAGAGGAAAGAAACGATCTCCTGGTCCGCCAGCTCGCCGCAGCCGCCGGAGCCTTGCGGGAAAAGGATCTCCACCTCTTCGAGGGGATGGTGAAAGAGACGGAAAAGGAGGAAGGAAACCTGGCCGGGCTCTGGAAGCTGCTTGCTCCGCGAACGGCAGGGGAGATCTTCCGCAGGGAGGCGATCTTCTCCTCCATTCTGCGGGAATCCTGCGAAAGGTTGCTGGCCTCCCCGGAAAGGGAAGACAAGGAGGGTAAGGTTACCCAGGATTCCGGCTCGGGCGGGCAGCCTTCTGTTCTAATCGCCAAGAAAAAAGAGATGGGGGAGGCGTTGGATGATTATGCCCTTCTCCTCCAGAAGATCTCCGCTTTGCGGAAAAAAGAAGGAAGCCCGCCCCAGGACTTCCAGAAATGGGAGTCCCTGTATGTGCAGAACCTGAGCCCCTTATCCTTCCTGGCGGAAACGTTCCCTTCTGCCGTGGGCAGGCTGGAGGTTTCCCTCCCTTCTCCTGTCAGGGAGCACCTGGCCCAGGCCCAAAGGCTGAAGGACTTCTTCTCCGCAAGCTTTTCCAGGTTCTACCGGGAGAATCTTGCCTCCTGGGAAGCCGGGGAGAGGAAGCGGCCCAAGATGATCGAAGATCTTCCCTCCCTGACCCTGCGCCGGGGGCACGGGGAGAATCAAAAAATATACCTTCTCATGGATGGAATGCGCTGGGACTTATGGGAGTACCTGAAAGAGAAATTCTTCGGCCCCTTGGCCAACCAGCTCCGGATCGCCCAGGAAGGAACGCTCTGGGCCCACCCGCCCTCATCCACGCCCAGGCAGATGGAGTTTCTCAAAGCAGCTCTGGAAAAGGAGCCGGCCCCCGGCGCCAGCCTGGAAGAAAGGGTCTGGAAGGTCGCCGGGATTGATGAGCGGGTGCACACGGAGAAGGGAACGCCGGAGCACCTCTTCCGCAACGTCCTCCAGTACCTGGATCTCGACCTGGCCCCCCGCCTGCGCGAGCTTCCTTCCCGGAGCCTCCTGATCATGTTCTCCGACCACGGCTTCATCGAAAACCGCCATTTTGCGAAGGCGGACAAATACCGCACCTCCCGCTACGCCCACGGCGAAGACTCACCTTTCGAGATCATCGTCCCCTGGGCCGTGATCACAAAAATCTAGCGTCGTGTCTCACCCCGCCTTGCCGGGATTACCGCTACCCACCCAACTCATAAGTACGGCACAGTCTCTTGGGGGGAAAGGGCTTCGACCGTGAGCTCAGCGGAACGATCGAGGTGAGGCCCCCTCACCTGCCCGCGTAGGGGCTTTTCTCCCTGATCTTTCAAATGGACGGAAGAGGGGACCTTGGTTCTGAAACAACTTGCCGAATCCCTCGCCTTCCAGAATACCAAGAGTTTTCATTGTAAGTTGTCGCGGAACCCTCGTCCCCTATTCCTTACGGGACAAAGGGAAAGTGGGACAAAGGTTCCTTTTCAGCGCTTTTCCCAAAGGAGAAAAAGGGGTTGAAATTCTTTTTGAATAATTATACTATCCCTGCAATCTCTATAGGTTTTGCGTTGAGAAGAATAGTTCACGCCAAGACGCCAAGGTCGCCAAGAAAAGAGGGTTAGATAAGTTAGAAGTGTTTAAAGCTTTTTAGCCAAGAGCATTCTTTGCGTTCTTTGCGCCTTTGCGTGAGGCCAAATGAAGCGTCCTTTGCGGCTTTGCTTGAGATGGATGTCACGCAAAGGCGCGAAGTGCGCCAAGAGAAACATTTAGAGTTCTATTAGCCTTTCTCGATATCTTCTTCCCCCCATGGCACTCATTTAGAAAAACAATAAAGGGATTTTCGGCGAAAACCCCTT
>Ga0315277_10004877_pt1 | contig 17796 bp, 12 predicted proteins | sample YL17G05_15_MG_FD_203695 | JGI IMG/M metagenome (GOLD analysis project Ga0315277, IMG submission 203695) | Sediment microbial communities from Yellowstone Lake, YNP, Wyoming, USA - YL17G05_15 | ecosystem: Environmental > Aquatic > Freshwater > Lake > Sediment | place: USA: Wyoming | collected...
GCCGGAGGCGTACCACTGCCGTGCGATGGTCAGTTTACGACACTCGCAGTCCTCTTTGACGGTAACTCGGACTGAGCCCGTGATTTTCTCGCCGATCTTGTAGGTCCGGTCCGCGCGGTCGAAAACAATTTGGAGATCACACTTGGCCATGGAAGGCCATCGAGTGGTTTGGGGAGGCGCGAATTAGAGCGCCGGCCAGAGCGATTCCCAGATTTTGAATTCGTGATGATAGCCGGCTTCTTCCGCGCGAGTCAGTTTTCGTCCCGAAGCGACGTCGAGAGTCTCCTCGAAGATCCGGCGGCCGACCTCTTCGATACTCGCCTTTTTTTCCAGGATAGTTCCCGCGTCGATGTCGATGTCGCCGTTAATTCGGGCGAGTTGCGGGTTGGTGCCGATTTTCATCACCGGGCCCAGGGCGCAACCGATGCCCGTGCCGCGGCCCGTGGTGAAGAGTGCCACTTGCGCGCCGCTCAGGAACAGCGCGGGTGTCGAGATCTGGTCGTAGCCGGGCGTGTAAAGGACGTAGAGCCCTTTGCGGTCTCCCAGCCATTCCGCGTACTCCACAAGGTCTTCCACCACCGACGTGCCTCCTTTGGCTTTCACCCCGCTCGACTTGAGAAAGATATTGTATATCCCACCCTTGATATTGCCAGGAGATGGGTTATCTCGGAAATCTTCTCCGAACATGTGGACGTACTTCTCGTAGCGCTTCAGCGCCTGCATGAGCTTTCGCCCCACCGCGCGCGTGCGCGCACGCTGGGCAAGGTCGACCATTGCCGCGCCCTGCAGTTCGGGGATTTCGGGGAGCAAAACGGCGGCGCCGGCCTTGACAAACAGGTCAGCCGCTGCGCCTACAGCGGGGTTAGCGGTGACACCCGACCAGCGGTCGGAGCCGCCGCACTTGGTTCCCACGACGAGGTTGGAAATTGGCACGGGCCGGCGCTTGATTTTGTCGGCGGCAGGGAGCAGCTTTTCCACCATCTCGAGGCCGCGGTCAACGGTGCGCCGGCTGCCGCCCGACTGCTGGATGGTGAGGTTGACAACGCGCCGGCTGTACTCGGGGACGGCAGTTTGAAAGACGGGCGCCGAGCATTCCACGCAGGTTTTGCCGCAGCCAAGGTCGATATAAATCGCCGCGCCGAGGTTTGGGTGGCGCAGGGTGTTGGCCAACAGCCGGTTGAGTAGCTCGAGCGCGCGCCCGTCGGGCATCCCGCAGCCCGACTCGTGAACGATGGGAACAACGCCATCCACGTTGGGAAATTTCTCCCGCGTGTAAAGCTCTCGCATGGCACGGCCGGCGATCTCGCGCGCCTCCGTGGACGAGCACATCCCGGAAGTCACAATCCCCACGAAATTCCGCGTCCCGATGCTTCCGTCGGGACGGAGATAACCGTCGAAGGTTTGGGAAGCGAGTTCGCGGTCAATCGGTGTGGGCGCGGGGTTGTCGCGATAGCGCACCCGCAGGCGCGGCAGCCGGTCTTCCAGATTGCTTTCGCTGATCGGATCACCGGGCACAACCGCGCGCGATGCCAGGCCGATGGGATCGCCCAGGGTGATGAAGCTCTCACCCTTTCGAATTTTCGTGATGGCGAAACTCTGGCCGCGCAGGACGCGTCCCGTGATCGTGAGGACTTGACCTCGATAAGCCAGCCTGGCCCCTTTTTCCAGAAGGTCAACCGTCACCACAGCAAGGTTATCTTTCTCGGGCCGGATGACAATCGCCGCATCTTCGAGATTTCTCGGTTCCATGACTTCCTTTCCTCAGGCTCCGGTCCGGCGCCAGGTTTGTACTGCCCACGCATTCGGAAGCCGAAGGGCGCCGCTCTCTTCGCTAGGTTGCGCGGCGGCGCTTGCGAAGTTCATCGACTGCCACGGCGAGCACAATCACGCTGCCGATCAGTACTTGCTGCCAGAAGGGCGACACGCCGAGCAGATTGCTGCCGTTCGAGATCAGCCCCATCAGGAACGCCCCCGCCATCGTGCCGGTAACGCTGCCCTCGCCGCCCGACAAGCTGCCGCCGCCGATCACGACCGAGGCAATCACCGAAAGTTCATAGCCCTGCCCGGCGGTCGGCTGGCCGGTCATGAGCCGCGACGACTCGATCATTCCTGCCAGGCCCGTGAGCGCTCCGCAAAAAACGTAGATGGCGACGACGTAGCGCCGGATCGGCACGCCGGCATAGCGGGCCGCCTCCACATTGCTTCCAATGGCATAGGCGTAGCGCCCCAGTCGAGTGTACTTCAAAATGAAACCGGTGAGAACCGCGAGCGTGACCAGTATCGCCAGCGGCACCGGCAACACGCGCAGCACGTTGCCGTCACCCAGGCGGCCGAAGGAGTCCGGCAGGTTCACCACCGGCATGCCGTTGGTGATCACCAGCGTCAGACCGCGCGCGGCTCCCATGGTGCCAAGGGTGGCGATGAAGGGGCTGATTTTGAGCAGCGTGATGAGGCTGGAATTCAGCAGTCCCCAGGCCGCTCCAGTGAGCATCGCTCCGATCAGCGAGGGGAGCAATCCCCAGCCCGAAGCCAGCAGCGTCGTGCCGCAAATGCCCGCGAAGGCCATCACCGAACCGACGGAGAGATCAATGCCGCCCGAGATCATGATCAGCGTCATGCCCAGCGCCATGACGTTGATGACGGCGGTCTGCCGGCAAACGCTGGAAAGGTTTTGAACCGTCAGAAAATAAGGAGAAGCGATCGACAGAACGATGAAGAGCGCCACGACACTGGCGAAAGGAAGAAGACGCTCCAGCCATTCCCGGCGGGACGGGCGCTCGGGGGCAGGTCGGGCCGCACTGGGGGAATGTTCAGACTTGTTTTCGTTCATGGCGGACCAGAAAATCAAAAATCAAATGTCAAAGGGCGAAAAAACTAATCAAAGAAACGGCCAGGGCAGAATACGGCGACGCCGCATGTAAGCGTGTACCGAGAATGCGTATGTTTTCCGAAATGACAACGGTATTTGAAACTGAGAGGCCATCTTCAATTCTCTCACTTCGTCTTGTCTTTTGCAGTCGCGACGGCCTTCGAAAGCATGGCGCGCAACTGGTTGGACTCATCAACAAGATCGGCAAGCCGGTCATGCGGCACTTTGCCTGCCTTATCAAGCAAGCGCAACCAATAATTCGACTCCCGGAGTTCCTTTAGCGCAATCTGCAGCTTGTAAACGAAATCATCTCTGGACTCCGCGCCCGGGCTTCTTCATGATTCGCCCCTGCCGACGTCCTGGAGCGCAGAAATTGATCTCCGATGCGCCTTCCCACAAGCGTCTTGGGGAGAGACTCGACGAGCCTGATAATTCGTACGCCGTATGAAAGCAGCCTTTCTCCAAGGTCGCGGTGTTCTTCAACCTTTGACATTTGCCTTTTGCCCTTTGCCTTTTGACTTGTTCTTCAGCCTTCAGCCAAGCGTGGCGCATCGAATGATCTCTTCCTGCGTGGTTTGCGCAGTGACGAGTTCTTTGACTAGCCGCCGGTTGCGCATGACGAGGACGCGGTCGGTCATGCCCAGAATTTCAGGTAACTCAGAAGAGATCATCAGGATGGCCGATCCCTGGTCGGCCAGATTCCGCATGAGCCGGTATATTTCCGCCTTCGTGCCTACGTCCACACCGCGCGTGGGCTCGTCAAAGAGGAGGACGCGCGCCTCGCGAAACAGCCACTTGGCGAGTACCACTTTCTGCTGGTTCCCTCCGCTCAGGCGTCCGACCCTTTGGGTGGTGGAGGGCGCGCGAATCCGCAGGCGATCGAGAAAGCCGCGCGCCACCTGCTCTTCTTTTCCCAGGTCGAGGCGTCCCTGGCGCACGATCGCCGCGAGATGAGCGAGAGTTACGTTTTGTGCGATGGAGAGGTTGAGTGCCAACCCCGTGCGCTTGCGGTCCTCGGTGAGGAGCGCCAGGCCGTGAGCGATGGCGTCGCGCGGGGAACGAATTGCGGCTTCCTCGCCGTCGATGAGGATTTGGCCGCGGTCGGCGGGGGCGGCGCCGAAAATGGCTTCGGCAAGTTCGGTGCGCCCTGCGCCGACCAGACCGGCTAAGCCGACGATTTCACCGTGGCGCAGCGAGAAGCTGATATCCGCAAGATCCGAGCCCCGTCCGAGCTTCCGCACTTCGAGCGCCGGCGCCGCCTCAGCCTCCGCCAAACGGGACGTACGCGGGGGAAAGAAGTCTTTCAGTTCGCGGCCCACCATCGCCTTGATCAATTCGCCGAAATCTTCGCGGGGCATGGGGCCGTTGTGAATAGAGTCGCCGTCGCGCAGCACGGTGACGCGGTCGGCGACCTGGGCGAGTTCTTCCAGAAGGTGCGTGACGAAAATCACCGCTGTCCCGTGGGTCTGAAGCTGACGGATTACTGCGAAGAGTTCATCAACTTCCTTCGCCGAAAGTGACGATGTAGGTTCGTCCATAATTACCAGGCGAGTGGTGCGCGCGACGGCGCGCGCGATTTCCACCAATTGCCTCTGGGCGAGGCTCAGCTTGCGAACGGGAGTGAGCGGGTTGAGGTCGAAGCCCAGGGCCTCCAGTGAGGTTCGCGCCTCGGCGACTTCTCGGCTGCGGTCGATCAATCCCCGCCGCTGGGGCTCGCGCCCGAGGAAGATATTCTCTGCGACAGTGAGGTGAGGTGCCAAGTTGAGTTCCTGATGGATCATGGTGATGCCGAGTTCCGCGGCGTCGCTGCGCGCCTGAATGTTCACTGTCTGCCCGAGCCAGAGGATTTGGCCGTCGTCCCGCACGACCTCGCCGGCAAGAATTTTCATGAGGGTCGATTTCCCCGCGCCGTTTTCACCCACCAGTCCGTGAATTTCGCCTACGTCTACGCGAAGGTGGGCGCCCTTCAAAACGGGAACGCCGCCGTAGGCTTTCTCGATGTCGCGGAGTTCGACAACGGGTGGGTTTGAAGGAGCGCGTCCACCGGGGACCGCCGGATCTGTCATGGGCGCTTCTCTTCCTTCAAGTAGCGGTCCAATTCGGGGTTGAGCAACTTCTGAACATTGGGGTCGTTGAGGTTCTCCCGCGTCACCAGCGTAGGAGGCAGACCGACGCGCCGGGGCGGAGTGCGTCCAGCTTTGTGGTCGAGAAGGGTTTTCATTCCCTGGTAACCAATTTGGAAAGGGTCCTGCAGGATGAGCGAATCGATCGCGCCCGCCTTGAGGTCGTCCACGAGACTCGGGGAGTTGTCGAAGCCGACGATCTTCATTTTTCCGGTGAGCCCGCGCGCCTTGACGGCCTGTACGGCGCCAATCGTGCTGGACTCATTCGAGGCGAATATTCCGTCCAGGTCGGGATGCGCCGTCAAGATGTCTTCCGTCACGGTCAGCGACCGCGCGCGGTCGGACATGCCGAATTGCCAGGCAGCGAGCTTCACGTCCGGAAATTCTTTTGCGAGCGTCTCTCGGAAGCCTTGCTCGCGGGCCAGCGTGGAGGCGCCCCCCGGCATTACCGCGATCATCGCCACTCGCCCCTTTTTGCCGAGAATCTCGGCCAGGCGGCGAGCGGCCATGACGCCGCCACCGTAATTGTCGGTGGCCACGAAGGAGATGTAGTCTTCGGTGTTGGCTCCCGAATCGAAGATCGTGAGCGGAATGCCCGCCTGCTTGGCGCGTCGAATCGCCGGGACCAGAGCGTCGCGGTCGGTAGGGGCGAGTAGGATGCCATCCACGTGGCGGTTGATGAAGTCATCCACAATCGTGATTTGCCGGGCAAAATCCGATTCGGTGGCCGGGCCGTTCCAGTCGATTTCAACCCTGCTCTCACGCGCGGCGGCGGTAGCGCCCGCGCGAACCGTTTGCCAAAAGATGTGAGCCTGCCCTTTGGGCACCACCGCATAAACCGTCTCGTGGCTCCGCTGACAGCCGGGGAGAGTGCCAAGCAGCGACAGAAACAGCGCGCCGTACACGCGGAGGGCAGTCGAGAGCCGAGAGTCAAGAATCGAAAGCGCGCATTGAGGCATTGCCGTTGGCTGGCTCGTCATCGCCGTCCTTCCTTGGAACTGTCGACGGCTGACTGCAAGTTCAGCACGCCCTTGATGTAGTCGGGTTCCTCGAAATCGTGTTCAAAAGCTTTTCGGATTTCCTCCAGCGCACGGTAACGATGAGTTACGAACGGCTGCACGCGAATCTTACCTGAAACGATCAGTTCAAGAGCGGTTCGGTACGTCGCAGGCCGTCCGTCGGCATCGAATCCTCCGGAAGCACCGACCGCTGCCACCAGCACCGGTTCGAGATAAAGGATATTGGCCCACAGCCCGATGTCGCGGCCCTTGTGCCCGTGGCCGTAAAGCAGGATCGTCCCTTGTTTCCGAAGCAAGCTGGGGATCTGCTCGAAAATCACGGAATTGCCGCAGGCTTCGATGAGATAGTGAATCCGCTCGCCGGCCGTATGCTCGTGGACGGCCGCCGTCAGGTTCTGACGCGCGACGTTGACGGGCGTTCCCCCGAGCTCGCGCACCAGATCGAGGTTTTTCTCGCGAACGTCACTGACCACAATGAGTCCGTCGAATTGCTTGACGTTGCGGAGGTATTGCAGAAAGAGGAGGCCGGCGGGTCCGGCGCCGCAGATCAGCACATTTCGGATGCGCTCTTCGCCCTCGAAAGTGTAGCGCGCCTGCGCTCGCTCCGCCCGGTCACTGGAGTGGAGGACGCAACCCAGTGGCTCAACCAGCGCACCAAGTTCTGACGATAGCGACTGCGGAATCTGCACGCAATTGACGCCGGGCATGGCGATGTATTCAGCCAATGCGCCTTGTAGCCCGGTGATCCCGTGCTCGGCGTAGAACTCGCACTGATGCGAGTCGCCCGAAGCGCAGTAGGAGCATAACGGCCTGCGTCCCTGGCTGTGGCAGTTGCGGCCCTGGTCGCAGAGCACGCGATCGCCGGGCTTCAGGTCTTTCACGTCGCGCCCGACCTCGACAACTTCCCCCGAAAACTCATGGCCGAGGATTTGTGGCTGTTCCCGGAGGGGGATGGGCCGACCCTGGGCATCGAGGTTGTAGTTGGCGTGTCCACCAAACAAATGGAGATCTGTCCCGCACACGCCGACGGCCTGCACGCGCACCGCGACCTCGTTGGGTGGAACCACCGGGTCAGGGATGCTCCTTACGACTAGCTTGGCGACATCTTCGAGAACCGCAGCCTTCATAGGGAAGCAATATGGAAACTGGACACTTGAAATTGGAGAATCGAAAAACGAAAAGTCACAGCGAACAATCTACAACCAACTACGCACGACCCACAACCGAGGCCTGCCTACGATTCCAAATCCTTCGTGTCGAGGCGGCCTTCGCGCTGCAAGCGCTCGAAAATCTCGATGGTCTGGCGGATTCCCTGGTCGAGTGGCGTGCGCGACACGCTCCCCAGATCGCGAACCAAGGCGCTGTCGTCGAGGTCGGCGGCGATGGGCAGATGCTTGCCTTCGGCGCGGATCAGTCCGCGCGAATGCGGATAGATCTTTTCGAGGGTCGGAATGAAATCCTCGATTTGAACCACCGTGCCCCGCAGGGTGTATGTGCGCGCGCCCGGCAGGTCTTCTTCCGCGCAACGCAGGAAGATGCGGGCGCAGTCGTCCACGTATTGCAGGTCAATTTGCCCCATGAACTTCACGGTATAAGGTCGATTGACGACCGAAGCCTTGATGGCTTTTGTTGGCCCGGAGGTGATGCCTTGATCGCGGCCCACGCCGTATACGGCCCAGGCCCGCAGCCCGGCGCTGGAGATTCCGTCATTCAAGTAATAAACACGCGCATTGCCTTCGTTGCACCGTTTGAAAACACCGTAGTGTGTTCCGGGAAGCAGTTGGGCGCCTTCGGGGACAGTACCGTTGCCATAGAACTCCTCCGGTCCGAAGACGGCAGCGGAGCTTGCATAGGCGATGCGCTTGACCAAATCGCGCCGGCGGCGCGCCACCTCGAAGACGTTCAGCGTCCCGATAACATTGACCTTGGCGCCCAGGATGGGGTTCGCCGCACAAGCCGGGACCTGGAACGCCGCGAGATGAATGATATGCGTGATCCCGTGCTCGGCAACACAGCGGTCCAAATCTTCAAACGACGTCACATCACCCTGCACGAACTGCACCAGCGCCATCTGCTCGGCCGTGAGCAGCGCCTCCAGGCGATTCACCTGGATATCCACATCCAACACGACGGGGGTGTCGCCGCGTTCCACGAGGTTTTTCACGACCCACGCGCCGATGAAGCCTTTCGCACCGGTAATGAGGAAGCGAGATTCGTGCGGCCGAGAATTGGGACTATGGACCATGCCAGCGCATTATATCGGTTGAGCGCGGAGAGTCAAAGGAGCGGTCGGACCCGGTCGGCAGGTAAAACTCCCGCCAGAGGTTGCGCAGCAAAAAAAGGGGCACGGCGGACCGTGCCCCACAGTAGAGATTCTATCGGCTGCAATTACCAAATCAACTTCAACGCGAACTGCAACTGCCGCATGGAAGCAGCGGTGTTGTAAATCGACCCGAAGTAGCCATTACCCAACTCCTCGTTGGAGATTGGCACAGGGATCGGACGCCCCGTTACCGGATCGAGGGAGGGGTAGTTGTCCAGGATTACCTGAGGCATACTGAAGATGGGGTGGTTGAACAAGTTGAATGCCTCAAAGCGGAATTGGAGCTTCAATTTTTCGGTGAGGTTGGTGGTTTTCATAGCGCTGAAATCAAAGCCCACGTAATTGGGCCCGCGCAGGGTGCTCCTGCCGCCGTTCCCGAAAACCTCTTGAGCATTGGGCATCTGGAACGCCGTGATATCCCACCACTGATGAATGTTCCGGGGACCGGCGTTGGGATTGGCGCCCGGAACGACATCGCAATTGTCGACTTCGAAGGCCACGTTCTCCACTGCCGGACCAATGTCCACGAGGCACGTGCCAGGGAAGCCCCCGTGGACAACGCTGATACCGCCGATTTGCCATCCGCCGAGGATCTTGTCCACCGGTCCAGACCAGGCCTGACCCCAGTGTTTGCCACGGCCGAAGGGCAACTCGTACAGGGCGCTCGTCACTAGACTCTGGCGGACGTCAAAGGCCGAGGCCCCGTAATCTCGCCGTTTGTCCCAGAGGTGAGGTGTGGATTGAGCTAACCAGCCGCCCGGACCTCCGTCTCGCGTGGAAGAGGAGGTATCCAGAGATTTTGACCACGTGTAAGAGCTGAGGAAGGAGAAACCCTGGGAGAACCGTTTCTCGACCTTAGCCTGAAGCGAATGGTAGTTGGCGTTGTCGTTGTGCTCGAAGCGATTGCTGAAGACTCCCAGCCCGGGATAGGGTGCATCCAGATACTGTACCGGCTGGGCCACCTGGGTTCCGTTCAGGGCCGGCATGGTGAAGTTGAAATCGAGCAGGTGGGGAAGATGAGCGGAAGCCGTTCCAACGTATCCCACTTCCAGCAAAAAGTTCGGGGCGAGTTCCTGCTGGATGTTGAAACTCCATTGCTTGATCTGAGGCGTGTTCAAGTGGGGAGTCATGCTTTGCATGGAGGGGGCCACCCTCACCAGCGAGGTGTCGGCAAAGACCTGGTCGACCATGGACCAGGCGCTCTTGCGAACCAGTTTGGCAGCGCGCGGCGCGCTGCGGGCGAAGTCGAACCAGGGGTTGGCGATTTCAGGTGAGTAGAAGACGCCGGCTCCGGTTCGAATTACGGTCTTGCCATGCCCCCAGCTCGGCGACCAGGCGATGCCGAGACGCGGCGCGAAGCTCATCTTGTCGGCGGCAACCAGCGAACGGCCGAAGCGGTTGTCGCGCACGAACGGGAGGTAAGTTGGCGAGGCGGGATCGTTGTCCAGGCGAATGGGTGGGAAACCCTCGTAAGGGTCGCCCGAGCCCGGCCGGACCACCGTGGCGACACTGCCGCTCAGATCCACATTGACGATCGAGTCAGTCGTGTCGTACCAGTAGGGCGCGTACTCGTACCGCAGGCCGATGTTCAGGGTCAGGTTTTTGTTGATTTTGAAATCGTCCTGCACGTAGTACGATTGCGCCCAGCGGCGGAGATGGACGTAAGAGTCTCCCACCGCCACTTCCGAGTCGCCGCTGATACCCAGCAGGAAAGACGCCAGGCTCAGCCCGCCGGAGGCTTCGTTGAGCGAGGTCTCACCGGTGACGGGATCAACCTCGACGGGCGCCGTAAAACCCCGCCGGAAGTCGAAGGAGCCGCGGGCGATGTTATGGGCAGAAACATTCAATTGCTCCCGGCGAAAGTTGACGCCGGCTTTGATCAGGTGACGCCCGTGGCTTATCGACCAGTCGTCGCCGTACTCGAAGATGTTGACAATGTTTTGCAGGGGGTGCCCGAAAGCATCCTCACCCGGGCAGCAGTACCCGTCGTCGCCGCCCCAGGACGGCAGGCCCCAGTCCTGCGGGATCGTCGAGGTGCCCGGGATGCCGATGTCTGCTGCGACGTTGGCCTTGTTGGCCAGGAACCCCAACCGGTGCGCGTTCAGCCGGAGGAAATTCGCATGGAATTCGTTCACCATGCGGGGCGACATCGTCCAGGAATGATGCAGAGTGAGGGACTGCGTAATCACGCCTTCGCTCGACCCGGCGTCCGGGATCAGGCTGGGTGAACTGCTGACTTCCCGGCCGTAAGAATAGCGTCCGTAAAGATTCATGTTGGGGCTCAACACGTAGTCGATGCGCCCCGCCGTCTGATCGTAGGTTGTCGGGTAAGGGAGGACGCCCTGCAGGTTGCTCTCCAGCCCGCCGGTGTTCGGCTGGGGCGAATAAGGAGAAGCGAGGAAATTGGCCGCCACAGGGTTGATGCAGTTTGAGAGAATCGTGTCGTTCGGCCAGCGGATATTCGTCGTGGGATTGGGATTGAAACATCCGGCGGGCAGACTGTTCCCCGCCATGAAGAGGTCATAGGTGTTCCCGTCGGAGTCGATCCCCGTGTTGTGCGGCATGTAAATGGGAACTCCGTAGGCGGAGAGATCGCCGTCACGAACCGCCGCGATGGGGACCGTGTTGGTGCTCAAAGAACTGGTCCGGTCTCGCAGTCCCTCAAAGCTCCCAAAATAGAACGCCTTGTCGCGGAGGATTTTGCCGCCCGCCGTGGCGCCAAACTGGTTGCGTTTGAAGGGGGGTTTTGGGGTGCCCGGAGAGAATATCCCATCGTAATATTCATGTGCGTCCAGGGCATCGTTGCGCAGGAAGTCATAGGCAGTTCCGTGGAACGAGTTTGTCCCGGACTTGGTCGTGGCGTTGATCTGCGAAGCGCCGCGGCCATATTCCGCCGTGTAGGAATTGCTCTGCACTTTGAATTCCTGGACCTCGTCAATCGAGGGGACGGCGGCAAAGGTATTGAAGTTCGGCTCCGTGTTGGTGGCGCCGTTGAGCAGGAAGTTCGTGTCCTGAGCGCGCGCGCCGCCTACGGCGTATTGCTCGCTGACGCGGCGGCCGACTTCGCGGACTTCACCGAAGGAGGTGTTCCCATCCTTGGTAAAGCTGACGCCGGGGCTGAGGGTGGTCAGGTCCAGGAAATTCCGCCCGTTCAGCGGAAGATCGACAACCCGACGATTCTCGATCACCTGCCCCACGGTGGCGGAGGCTGTGTCGAGCAACGGCGCAGAAGCCTCGACCGAGACGGTTTGTGTTAGTTCACCGACCTGAAGGGTGATGTCAACGCGGGCCTTCTGGTCCACTTGCAGCTCGAACGCTGGGACGGAGGACGTCCGAAAGCCCGTCTTTCTTGCGGTTACTGAGTAGTGGCCGGGGAGCAATCCCGGCGCGAAATAATCACCACTTCCCGTGGTGCGGGTGGTGCGGGGGACATTGGTATCGGCGTTGGTGATGACGATTTCGACTTCCGGAACCACCGCGCCACTGGGATCGAAAACGATGCCGGTGATGCTGCCCGTCCCGATCTGTGCCGAGGCGGTTCCCGTGCCCAACACTCCTACAACCAGGCCGGCCAGCAGCAGGGCGAGCACACTGAGTCCAAGCTTGCGCATGAGGGCCATCCTTTCCGTTCTGAGGGAATTTTCCAAAACTTCTTCGTTTAGACGCCGACAGTTCCGACGCTGGAGTTCGACTTGAGACAAGGTTAGGCCAATGCGTGTCACCTAACACTCGGGAACGCTTATCCCACATTCCTGCCTCAGAGTCAAGGTGGCGGCGGAGGTAAGGCTCCTTTGCGCATTAAGATCATCTCCGCGGCGCCGTTCGCCTTGCCATCTCCTGCGCAGGCTTCTGTTAGAATTGGTCCCTGCCGATGATTTTGGGAAGGTGGGGATTGCGCGTGCGCTTCGCCGCTCGGAACCGGATTGCGAGGGCTTTCGTGGCCGGATTCGCGGCTTGGTGTGTATCGGCTCCTCCGCTGTTCGCCCAGCAGAAACCCTCAACCCGCGCGGCTTCCTTGGAAGAACTCTTCCGTCAAGCCCAGGCAGCGGGTTTCGCGAAGGATCATGCGGGGGCGGAAAGACTCTACCGGAGAATCCTGACCGCCGACCCCTCCCTCCTGCCGGCGAGGGTTAACCTCGGTCTGGCGCTCTATTGGCAGCGGAAGAACCACGAGGCCGTGACCGAGCTGGAACGAGCCCTTCGTGAGAGTCCCAAGGAATTCTCCGCGCTGCTCTTTTCCGGCTTGGCCTATCTGGATTTGGGCGAATACGATCGCGCACAAAAGCAGTTGCTCGCGGCAGCGCGAGTGAAGGACACCGACGCAATTCTCTTCTGGGCCCTGGGCAGCCTGGCGATGATCCACGCCGACTCCAACAGCGCGGTGCCGCTCCTCGAGCGCTCCCTGGCCCTCGATCCCAACAATGTGCGCACCGTTTGGCTGTTGGGGCAAGCCTATGCCCGGCTGGCCTATCAGAAAGATGAGAGACCGCTCGTCCCCGTCGACTACGCCGAGTTGGTGCAGAATGCGGTGCAGTTCGTCGAACAACAGCAGCCCAACTCCGCATTGGTACACGTTCTCCGCGGGGACGTGCTTGCGGCGCGCGATCTGACCTCCGAGGCGCTGGCAGAGTATCAGCTAGCGCAGAAGGCGGACCCCCATTGGCCGGACATCCATCTGATGATGGGTTATCTGCTCGGCCTGCTCGGCCGCTGGGATGAGGCGGTCGCCGAACTTCGAGAGCAGTTGAGAGATTTTCCCGACGCCCCGCGAGCCCTGGTGGAACTGGGTTCGGTGTATAGTCGCTCCGGCAATTACGCGGCAGCCGTGCGGCCGCTCGAACGGGCTCTCGCCCGCGACGCATCGAATTATGAAGGTCATTACCGTCTGGGCCAGGCGCTTGCCAATCTGGGCCAGAATCAGGCGGCACTGCCGCACCTCGATCGTGCCGCCGCCTTGAATCCCGCGAAGAGTGACCCTTGCTACTTGCTTCACCGCGTCTACCGCGCATTGAACAATCCGGAAATGGCTTCCCGAGCCCTCGCAGAGTTCAACCGTCGAAAAGCAGCCAGCAATCCTTGATCGGAGGGATCCATGATCGATCCATCGAATAAGCTCGACCGCAGGACCTTCCTGCGCCGGACTGCCGGCGCGGTAGCCGGAGGAGCAGGGTTCACGGCCACCGCAAGTTCTTACGCGCGCGTCGTAGGCGCAAACGACCGCATTTCACTCGGGCACGTCGGCCTAGGAAATCGCGGGCGGGGACTGGAGTTCATTCTCTCCCACCTCAAGGACAAACAGAATGTCGAGACCACGGCCGTCTGCGACCTCTGGAGAGTGAACCGAGAACGCGCCGTCGCCACAGCGGGAAAGACTTACGGTCGCTCGCCGCGTGCGTTCTTGGACCTGGAAGAAATGCTGGCGCTCAAAGACATCGATGCCGTCATCATTTCGACGCCGGAGCATCAACATTCACCGATGTTGAAAATGGCGGCGGAAGCGGGCAAGCACGTCTATGTCGAGAAGCCCATGGGCAACGTGCTCGAGGAAGCCAAAGCGGCGCGCGATGCGGTCTTGGCGCGGAAGCTCATCGTGCAGGTCGGGACACAGCGGCGCAGTGAGCCGTACCAAGTGGCGGCGCGCGAATGGTACAAGCAGGGTGTGACCGGAGAGGTGAGCAAATTCGAAATCGTTTGGAACTACCACGGGCCGCGCTGGCGCGGGCGGCCGGAAGTGAAGCAAATCCGCGAGCAGGATACGGATTGGCGGAAGTGGCTGATGACCAAACCTTACCGTCCCTTCGACCCGCAGCTCTACTTCGAGTACCGGCTGTACAAGAACTTCTCAAGCGGCATCGCCGACCAGTGGATGAGCCACGGCATCGACCTCGCCCACTGGTTCATGGACGACCATTTCCCGAAGTCGGTTGCCGCCCACGGCGGAGTCTTCGCGTGGCACGACGGACGTGAGAATCCCGACACCTTCCAAGCGCTGCTCGAGTACCCCAAGGGCTTCCTGGTTAGCTACGCGACGAGCTTCGGCAACGACTGCGACAGCTTTATCCGCATCATGGGGAAGAAGGGCACTCTTATCAATCACGGCACCGAGGGCACGCCGCGCTGGAAATGGGTCGAGGAGAAAGGCAACTTTGAGGAAACACCCGAGATCAAGCGCGAGGAGAAGTGGGTATCACTTCCCGGCGACGGCGGTCGCGGCCCGGCGTTTACACCCGATGAAGACCTCTCGCACATGACCAACTGGCTCGAAGCGTTGCGCGCCGGCAAACAGCCATCCGCGCCCGTTCAGGCGGGCTACGCGCATTCCGTCGCCTGTATCATGGCTGCGCAATCTTACTGGGCAGGGAAGCGGCTGTATTGGGATTCGAAGTCGGAGACGATCCTCGACCATCCACCGGTCGCGGCGTGAATCCCGGGCTTGGAATGCCTAGTTGTGACCCTCGGCCTGCCGCGGCGCGCGAATCAAGAGGAGCACGCTAGCTGTGGCCAGCAGCGGAATCGTCGCGGCGGCGACGAAGGCGGGGAAGTAGGAGAACTTATCCACCGCCCATCCCACCAGGAGCGTGAAGACCGTTCCTGCCAGCCCCGCGCCGAGGCCGCTCAGGCCGGTGACGGACGCGACCACGTCTTGCGGAAACAGATCGGAGGGGAACGTCAGCCCCATCGTGGACCAACTCGCGTAGCCCCAGACCGCGAAGCTGATGAGCGCCAGCGCCCAGTAAGGGTTGTGCGTGGTGGCGGCGGGAATCCCCGCCAGCACCGGCAACGAACTCACCACGCAAACCCACTTGCGGGCGCGAATCACCGGCATGCCGCGCTTGATGAGGAATCCTGAAGCGAATCCTCCCGTGAAATTCCCAATGTCGGCGGCAACGAAGGGAATCCAGGCGAACGCCGCGATCTGCTTCAAGCTGAAGCCGCGCGCGTCGCTCAGATATTGCGGCAGCCAGAATACATAGAACCACCAAATGGGGTCGGTGAGTGAGCGGCCGAGGACAATGCCCCAGACGTTCGGTTGCTTGAGCAGGCTCAGATAACGCCCTACGCCGCGCTCGGTCGACGTCACCGCGGTATCACGCCCGGCTTCGATCAGCGTGCGTTCCTCAGAACTGAGGCGCGGGTGCTTCGCGACGGGATGATAGATCGCCAGCCAAAGGATCAACCAGAGAAAACCGAGCAGTCCCGAAAGCACGAACGCGTATCGCCAGCCAAGAGCAATCGCCACCCAGGGGACGGTGAGCGCCGCGATGGCTCCGCCCACGCTCGACCCACTGTCGAAGATCGCCACGGCCACGCCGCGCTCCTTGGCGGGGAACCACTCCGCGACCGTCTTGCTCGCCCCCGGCCAATTGCACCCTTCGCCGATGCCGAGCAAGAACCGGAACACGCTGAACGAGAAGACAGAATTGGCGACTCCCGTGAGCATACTCACGAGCGACCACCAGACGACCGCGAGTGCCAGTCCCAGCCGCGTTCCGATAACGTCCAGCAGGATGCCTCCGACCAACCACGTGCCAGCGTAGGCAATCTGGAACGCCGAGAAGACGTGCGCCAGGTCGGTGTGGCTCAGATTCAGTTCCTTTGTGATGACGGGGGCTAGCACGGAAAACGTCTGGCGACTGATGTAGTTGATGACGGTGGAGCCAAAGAGCGTCCACACGATCCACCAGCGAAGATGCTTGAGGGGCTTCACGGGATTCAATCTCCCACCGACTGCAGTTCGATCATCGCACTCGGACGGCACGGCAAGGTATCACAAGGTTGCCTGGTCAAGCCAGAACATCCATGTCGTGGTCAGCCAAAGGCGGGAATTACAGTGCCGTCACTCTGATACGACGGTAGATGCGACGAACCTGGTCCATATCCAGAGGGAAGTCGGTGCGTGCGTGAAGTGCCTTGGCAGTGCCCGCGGCGGTCGCCCAGCGCAGCGCCTCCGGCCATCCGGCCCCCTTTTCACGCCAGACGAGGATCGCCGCCGTGAAAGCGTCGCCTGAGCCGGCCGAACTCCGCTGCTGGATGCGCGGGGGAACAAACCGCCACCCCCCTGTATTCGTAACGGCCACGGCGCCCTCTGGCCCGAGCGAGCAAACCGCCAACTGAATCCCCTCCGCGAGCAAGCGCCGCAGCGCGCCGGTCAGCGCGGGCACATCGGGAAACTTTCCGCCCAAGGTTAGCTCGAGTTCTTCCTTGTTGAGTCTTATAACCTCCGGCTGGGCGGCGAGCGCGTGGGCCAGCGCCGGTCCTCGGGAGTCAACCAGAACCGGCACACCCGCGGCGTGGGCCCTCTGGCAGAGCCGCTGATAAATGTGCGGTGAACACCCAGGCGGAAGACTCCCGCAGCACGCCAGCCAGGAAGCTTTCGGAAGCCAGTGCTCGACACGTTGCTCCAGGTCGCGCTCGATTTTCCGGTTCACGCGCAATGTCACTGGAACCAGCCAAGTCTGCAACCCGCGCTGCTCATCGACGATGACTAGAATCCTGCGAGTTTCCCCCAGCGCCTGAGTGAAATCCGGCCGGGCGCCGCGCTCCCGCAGCATTTCCGCCAGCCTTCGCCCGTTGCGTCCCCCGGCATATGCCAGCGAGACTGACTGAGCGCCCAGGTCAACCGCAAACCCCGAAGCCAAGTTTCCCTTGCCCCCCACGCACTCGGTCTCCTTCAGAGTATCCAGGCGCAGGCCGGGGATGTAGTGCTTGATTTCTATAACTTGATCGAGCGCCGTGTTGGGAGTGACAGTGAGGATCAAGGAGAGTCAAAAATCGAAAAGCAACCGCAATGGCGCTCAGCCTTCAATCCAAAATCAACTTGACACGTTTCCCAGCAACTTCCCCATCAGAATTGCCTGCGCGTTGGTCTCCAGCCGGTCGAGCGTGTCGAAAGCGTCGTCGAGGTCACGGCCGACCACAATAATTCCGTGCTGGGGGACGAAGGTGGCGAGGGCGTGCTTCTCCAGCGCCTCGGCCAGTGGGCGGAAGGTTTCCACCACATTGCGCGCTAGTTCAGCACTGTGGGCCGGCGCGGGCGGCGTGAGGCCGATTGTCCCGAATTTCTGCGTATGCTCGAGCACCGCAGGCATGGGCCGTCCGGCAGCGACGAACGCCATCAGATACCCAGCCTGGGCGTGGATGATTCCCCCCGCTTGCGCCAAGGCGTTGTAAATCCCCAGGTGGAACTGCCACTCGCGTGTGCGGCGGTCCGGCCCTTCGGTGACATTGCCCTCGAAGTCGAGCACCACGACGTCCCTTGCCTCGATTTGCCACTGCTGTTTGCTTCCGGCACGCGACGGCGACATATAGATGCGGTTGCCTTCGCGCAGGCTGATGTTCCCACCACTGGCGTCCGTCAATCGCCGGGCGAAGACGAGTCGTGCAATGCGAGCAAGATGCTCTCGCGGGTCAGCAGGCACACGGCCTCCGGGCGCCTATCATCCGGCCCGCCTCTGATTCTGT
>Ga0315277_10004878_pt1 | contig 17796 bp, 19 predicted proteins | sample YL17G05_15_MG_FD_203695 | JGI IMG/M metagenome (GOLD analysis project Ga0315277, IMG submission 203695) | Sediment microbial communities from Yellowstone Lake, YNP, Wyoming, USA - YL17G05_15 | ecosystem: Environmental > Aquatic > Freshwater > Lake > Sediment | place: USA: Wyoming | collected...
TTCCCGCCGCGCCCGTTGTGCCAGGCTTGTGCAGAGGTATATCGAGGCGACGCGATTCCGCTTCATGGGAGCATCACGATTAAATTCCCACTTCCGTTCGCGCCGCCAAGTGACGCCGGGCTTTCGTCTTCAAGCACGAAAATCGCTACGATAACCGAGAGCAAAATCCCCAGGCTGTTGATTTTTTGGAGGAACAACCCATGAAAGGCGTTATATCTAAAATCCTGCGCGTCGTTGCCATCGTTCTGATGGGTTTAACCGTCGCTCTTACCCTATTGGGCGGTATTGGCACCACCTGTGTGGCCTTTGGAGCTGAGAAATATCCTTCAATGACACCGCTCGTGCCGGTTAAATGGCTGTACCAAATCCTGGTGATTGTCTCCATCGCGGCGGGTATGGCGGGTATCCGGGCCATCATTGGTTTGATCAAGGGCACAAGGTGGTCATACCGCGAGACACTGATCGTATTGGCTGTGGGTGGAGCTGCGGCACTGATCCAAGTGGTTACGTCACGGATTCTGCGCGGCAAATCTACGCCCACCGATATGCGGTTATATGTCACAATCCTGACCCTGCTCGTTTTCCTGCTGTTCCGTATCCCGAAAATCTGGCAAAGTGTGGACTTCACGAGAAGCAAAGGTAACACCCCTGGGATCGCCGGTGGGGTAGCAGCCATGGTTCTCGGCATCCTGACCCTCACCGTCCACATCTGGGCTGCGCCGACCCACACCTTCGTTGGCTTCAATTACGCCGATGTGTGGCACATCCCATTGACGGTAACTGGATGGGCATTGACCCTGACAGGTTTTGGCCTGCTAGCAGGATCCGTCTTGATAACCCCTCTAACCAATCAAAATCAAATCGAAACATTTGAAGGAGCATTGTAATGACAACTCAAACCACCCTGAAAGACCGCCGGGCGATGGCGGTGATCGCCGCGATTGCGGGAATACTCAGTTTCACAGTTTTGCCGGTGTCTGTTGTACGGGCAATGGACGCGGTGCTCAAAGGCGCAGCGATCAAGATCCCGGCCAGCGGCAACCCGCTGATTGCCACAGCCCCGAAGATCGTGATCACTTTTTTCCCGATCTGGGGCGGGTTGAGCGTGGCTGCCGGTATAGCACTGCTACTCGTTGCGTGGGCGCTCTACCGAGGCGAAACCTGGGCGCGCCCGGCGGCAGTTGGCCTGTTGGCGATCCCATCTATCACGGGGGCGTATTTCTCTGGTCCGATCATGTACTTTGGTAAAAGCGCCGTGCCGTATTTTCTCGTCATCGCTCTCATCGGGTTGGTTCCGTACTTCACTCTTTTACTCTGGGGGCGAGCGCCTGCGGGCGAGAAAATCGGTAAGTTTTTCCTGTTCCTGATGCTGGGCGTGACCACCGCCTGGAGCTTCTCGAACGGTGGATCGTCGCTGCGCATGTTCATGGCCCGCGCCGAGCCTTATGCACTCAACACAGGCCATTACGGCTTCCTGCTAGGGATACCGGTGGTCTGGATTGGCGTTTTTTCGACGATCGCCGCCATTCCACTCCTGGCAGCGCCCACCCGCTCCGGCTGGCGTCTAGCCACTGTAGGACTGTTGATCATTCTGGCAGGTAGCACAGTGTTATTCATAACCCACCTCGGTACGAAGGAATTTCTGATTGGGATGATTATGGCAATTGTCAGCCTGGTGCTGCTGCTGATCCCATCTATTGGCGGTCGCTTGAGACAAAACACGGCGACTGACAAGATCGTGGCCGCTAACCCGTAAGTTGATAAGCCGTCAGGTACAACTTGGCCTGAAGGCTGACATATCCATGAATAACTCAAAGGAGAAACCAAAATGACGTACAAACTGTATCCCAACTGGAAAGAGAAGGTTGTTTACTCAGCCGAGGGTCCCCAGTCGCAGGTGCTGGAAGAGAACGAGAAGCTGAAAGTTGTTCTTGCCGGATTGGAGCCGGGTCAAAGAATACCCGAGCACCCTGAATCCCTTGGCTTGTACCACTTTCTCGAAGGTAACGGCTGGATGATTGTAGACGGCGAGCGTCTGGCGGTCAGCTCTGGAACGACGATCATCACTCCCCATGGTGCTATACGCGGTATGGAAGCCGAAACAAAACTGGCATATCTGGAAATTCGGGTGGTATAGTCTATAAAATGTTGGTAGATAACCCGATAACTTCCATATAAAGTTAGACAATGTTTAAATACCCTCCTCTCTGGAGTTAATCAAGTGGACCTGGCGGGATTCGAACCCGCGGCTTCTTCAGTGCGATTGAAGGGGGAAGGGCAGTTCGCTACTTCCGATGCCAACGTATGGTGATTTCACCACCTATAAATCCAAAAAAATGGGGGTAAAACCGTCCAAATGTTGATTTTTAACCATGCCTGGCACTTCGCGTTGCACACGGTTGCACACGGCATGAAGAAGGAAATACAGCACGCAGCCCTGTCCTGAGGGGGGAAACTCAATTGAACATATACTAACAAGTGGGTCTGAATTTTACCAGTCCACCCCATTATATTGAACAATAAATTTTATCAGCAGCTTACTGAGGAGAGATATAGAAACATGACTTATCCCATATTTATGGGATGAGTTAAGTGAGTGCACTTAGAAAAATTTTTTCTGTCCCCTATGTGGCCATTGCGTTTCTATGGTTATCTCTGTGTATTATCTTTCCGGGCGAAATCAAACCATTTCGCTGGCCAATCTAACCTTCACCATGCCCGGGCAGGCAAAAAGCCGCCCCTACCTGAGCGGGAACGATGTCAGCCATTATTTATTTCCCAGGGTTAGTGATGCGTCCGGCGAAGAGGATGGACTGGGTAGGCTGGTCGTAGATAACGAAGATGAACGAACGGTCGATGGTCAAGCTGACTGGCTCGCCCGGCATTATGGCAGTGAGGCCCACTATCGCTACGGTAGCGGCTGCTGCTTCAGTGCCTGATTCGTCAACGCTGGCGTATGCCTTGTGGATCACCGAGCTGACGTACAGGTCACGCTGGCCGTCCATGCCCGAGAAATCAGCCTGGCTGGCATTGAAGGCATCCGGCATGCCCATCTTCGCCAGCGTATCGCCCAGAGAGAAGGATGACTCGACTGTGAAGCGCGGCATCTTCAAAATGACATCCGTGCTCTGCAGGCTATCCAGGATGGATTGGAGCCTGGCCGCATCCAGGCTGGCTTCGAACTGGCTGAACTTGCCGACATCGGGCACCAGCAGCAGCATGGCCACATTCCCGTCCACATACGGCAGGGCCACGGCCTGATAACCGTCCCCTTTTTGGTAGCTCAGCTTATTCTTCTCCAGCGACATCATGGGAACGGTGACCTGGCTGCCGTCCAGTGTTGTAAAGGGCGCATTCTGGGTAGCAGATTTCTGGAAGGGCATCATCCACGAAGCCTTGAAGTAGATGGCGTTAGCCAGCACCATCCGGGTGAGTGTGTCGATAGCGCCCTGGGGGACGATATCCTTGATTTTATCCTGGGTCTGATTTGCGACCCAATTATTGATATCCTGGCGGGCGCCTTCGGAGTTGTTGGCGAAGTCGACGGTCTGCAGGCCCGCGCCGTAGTTCCTGGCCAGCAGGTCCAGGTAGGAGGACAGGAAGGGGAAGCCGCTCTGGCCCCAGGTGGCGTTAGCGATGTTAAGCTGGAAGCCCTGGCCTTGATCTTTACCAGCGTTGGTGTACTTGGCCAGCTCCTGATCCAGGGCGTTGAAGTTTGGGTGCAGCCGCTCCTGGGGCAGGTTGAAGTGCATACCTTTCGCCATCTGCAGCTCGGTCTGCCCGCGCGCCCCACCGTAAACCATGGCCAACGCCTGGGAGATGCTGTAAGGCGAGTAGAACAGGTTACCGGCCTGGGAGGCCAGCTGTTGGTACAGGTCCATGGCAAACGCCATGTTATCAGAGGCCAGCTGGCTTTGGTCATCGAGCGAAGCCACCGGGGATGGATCGCGGGTCAGCTTGGATTGGATAAACTGGGGCTCAGCCGGTTTGGCGTCCGGAGGCTGGGCTGGTGGCTGAGGTATGTTTTGCACGGGCTGGGTCGCCGGCGCGCCGCAAGCCGTCAGGGCCAGCAGGGTGGTTAGGGTCAGGGTAAGGATACGGGATAAAAGGTGGGTTTTCTGCATCAGTTGTTCTCCTGAACTACAGACGAATTGGAGAAAAGAAAGGTTCCCTTAAACACTACTAAACCAGCTATACCCCGATTTTTCTTTGAGGAAAATCCATAAAATCTTGTTGACGTGTAAGTATTCGAATCCTCGACCTCTTCAATATCTATGAGGCGAATGCGCATTCAGGAAGTAATCAGGCAGACCTGGTAAAGTATATCCTGGTCAATGACATTCCACTCTCATTGGTGTTTATGATCTTAATCAGTTCTATGAAGATAGAAGACTAAAATCTATAAATGTACGGGACATTTGTCCCTATTCACACGGGACATCTGCCCATCGACTTTCGTCAAAAAATGAAATACAATCTTTTTAAACGACTAAAGATAGAATAATAAGAAAACCCCTCTCCAATCGGAGAAGGGCTTGTTTTCAGGCTGCGGAGAGGGTGGGTATCCTCTCAGCAGCTTATAAGTTCCCCCAGGGCAGCGGAAGTTGCACTTACTGCCGGACTTAATAAATCTGGTAATAGATCTGTAAAAGTGCAAGGGCTTTGCGGCTGAAATAATCAGTTTACGCTGAGCGTTTTCACTTTTGAATTGCTTATCTATCATTGTATATCCTCCTCAGTGCTTGTCAAGGTATTGTGGGACATCTTAAGCAGGATTTCGACATTGGTACTCATCTGTCCGGAATCTACCTGTATGTCACTAATGTTCTTTCACATTACTTTGCGCTCTATCCAATAACGCCTTTCGCTGTCCGGGCGCAATCCGCCCAGGATCGAAAACAGCAGCTCGTAATCCGGGCGGGCTCTTACCCACAACATACACTTCGCAGCCATATCGACTCCCACTTCCTGGATCATCACGTGCACCAGATCCTTACGCTCCTCCTGGGTCGTCTTCTCCCAGGTTTCACGTAGATCCAACAACATTTTCGCCGCCAGGTTGATGGCGGGCTCGGGAGTACGTTCCAATAAAGCCAGTTTTTCTATTAAAGTGCTGACCTTTTGCCAGTATTGGTAATCCTCCTCTTCATACAATCCATTCTCATAGTTCTCCTGCATCAGGCGTAAAATGCCGCGGATCTCATCACGATCGGCCTTAGATAGCGAGATAATTATCCGGAATATTGCCCAGAACACATCCAATCCAGGTGCATTCAGTGAGAATTAAGCTTTAGTCGTTTATCGTTTCCTGGCCAACCGCTAAATAATGGCGGTTAATGCGCACCGGCCAGTCGATCAGGCTTCGTGGAAGCCTATCAGGCAAGTGCCGTCGCTCCTGGAAAGGAGACACATCAACTCGGGAAACCTATTATTCTTGTGAGTCTGGGTTATTTACTATGAAACGATATTAGTAAATTTTTATCAAGAGCCTTTTAAGCTAAAGATTCTCACGTTCGAACCGCTCCACGCTCACTCAAAATGGGCAGGATAGATTTATAAAGCCTTAAAAATATCATTTTTCTCTCCCCCCAACCTGATACGGAGCGAGTTTTTGAATTCACTACCCCGCTTTGGCCTTTTTTTGATTTAGGAAAAATGGTCAATAAAATAGAGAATTCCAATGGGTTCGTTTTAAATACTTTTCTGCCATCCAACATGAATCAACAAGAGCCAACGCCAGTCAACAGTTCTCAGGACAAGGTAGTAAATATTTATGGTAAGTGTTGCTTGGTGTTCTTAAAATCGAATTATCGACCTCTATAATAGTGATCACCAAAAACACCCACGTATGTACATCGCTAGTGATAAATTACCGACGTCTCATCCTGTAATTTGCAGCTATAATGTGTTGTCAGTATACCAAAGTAGGTAAGTCATGCGTCATCTGAATGTTGATATGTCCAATTTGATAGATGCTTTTGAAGGAGGATACGAGACAATCTCGTATTTTATGGATCTCGAAACCGGTGAAGTGATCAGCGTTACTGAGGATGCACGTGGCATACTTGACATCGTCTACAAGTCTTATTTTGATGAGCAGACCCAGACTGTGGATTGTGAAAACGCATTCGAAAATGAGGACGTTCCCGATTGGGAGCGCGAGCTGGTAAAGGATGCAGATCGGGTGGAGGCGGGTTATGGTGTGACGATCATCGCCATCCCATCCCAAGACTCATCCGAGGGTTACTCAGATATGGAGGCCTTTATCGACACCGTACGCAATCCACTTTTGAGGGAGCGTTTGGAACGGGCAATCAACCGGCGTGGTCCGTTCCGGAATTTCAAGGATGTGTTATTGGGTTATCCTAATGAGCGCGACCGCTGGTTCCAGTTCAAGCGCGAGCGACTTCAGTCGCGGGTACTTGAATGGCTGGAGGAGCATGATATCACCCCCCAATGATGTTGAATAAACAACGAGGAAATGCATGGTCAAGCATCCTGTTCAAATCTATCAAATTAAAGTCACACTGCGTTATTCCCACCCATCAATCTGGCGAAGGATTTTGGTGCCCGGCAGTACCACCCTGCTCAAATTGCACGACATCATCCAAATCGTGATGGGCTGGGAGAATGCTCACCTGCACATGTTCAGAATCGCTGGATTTGTGCATGACGATCCGATGAATGACGTGTATGGCGAAATGGGCGCGGCAGATGAGGCTAATCTCAAGTTGAGCCAGCTGGCTCATCATGAAGGACAGCGCTTCACCTATGAATATGATTTTGGTGACAGCTGGGAGCACACATTGGTGGTCGAGAAGATCATGTCTGGTCAAGAACGCCTTCCTCATCCCATTTGTCTGAAGGGCAAACACGCCTGCCCGCCTGAAGACGTTGGCGGTGTGTGGGGTTATAAAAACTTCCTGAGAGCGATCCAAGACCCGGAGCACGAAGAACATAAGGATTATTTGGAGTGGATCGGGGGTGAATTCGACCCCAATGCCTTTGACCTGGAAGCGATTAATGACCATCTTCGCCAGATGGGACGGGGATGGAGCACTGAATACCTGGACCCATGGACAGTGCATGACAACTTATTTATTGGTAAGGAATATGAACTGGATTCATCTTGGGCATACACCCTTTCGAAAGATCAACTGGACGTGGTTGAAGATCTACCTCTGTGCCGGGACGTGATCGTCCTGCTCACCTACCTGCGCGATAACAGGGTCACCGGTACCCCTTCCACCGGCAACTTGCCTTTGAAGGCTGTGAATGAGATTTGTGCCCAGTTTGTCAACCCACCAGTATTGGAAACACGTATTGGAGAACAGGTATATCCTGCGCGCAGTGAAACTGATGTCTGGCCATTACATTTCCGGCATATCCTGGTGTCATTGGGTCAATTAGCCACCGGTGGTATGGGTCGGAGATGGAAACTGACGCCGCGAGGTGAACATTTCCTGACTGAGACGGCTCTTCAACAAGTCTGGCGCTTGATAATGACCTGGTGGATAAAGGTTAATTGGGCAATTGCCGTTCCATATCTTGATGACGAAGACTTGCCAGATGGCTATTCAAGACTTGCCCTCGAACAGCTGCTGGATCTACCCGCAAGAAAACCAGTGGCGTTTGAACAATTCGCTAATCAAATGATTAAAAAAGCAGGCATGGTTTGGGATTCACAAAATAAAGACAACGCCCGACGCGTCTTACACGGTGTAATCGAGCGAACCCTAATCAATCCATTAGCCGATTTTGGCGTATTACATAAAGAATATGCACCGTATGAGCTTCTCGGCGAAGAATTCCAGCATCTATCCAGCTTCCAAATCACACCGTTCGGCAAGGATCTCCTCGGAGCGATCAATACTGCGATGGAGCTGGAAGGGTGAGTCTAAACACAACGTTATCTGATGCATCCAATCTGTACCACGGGCGAAAAGCTTGCATTTAGAAAAAGGGCAATGAAAGAAAACCATCAAAATCTATCGGTAAAAGACATCCAGGATTGGGTTGACCCGGCAACCTTTCGGAAGGGCGAATCTTATTTTCACCAGGGAGCAATCACCGAACCTCGCCGCCTGGGGAATACGCTGAAGGCGCGCTGTCTTGGCTCCTCAGCGCCTTCTTACCAAGTGGAAGCGACAATGGACATTGGAGGCGTTGCCAATGCAGAGTGCACTTGCCCAGTTGGGTCTAGTGGCCACTGTAAACATGTTGCTGCCTTATTACTTACCTGGTTGGACGACCCAAACGCGTTTGTTGAAAACGCTGACCCTGAAACCTCCTTGGAGCAGCGTAGCAAGCCTGAACTGATCGCTTTGATTCAATGGATGTTGAAACGTTATCCCGATTTGGAGTACCTGCTGGAGTTGCCTTCTCCCATAGCTGCGAAAAATCAGACAGCCATCGATCCCGAAGTCATCCGTCACCAGGTGTCTCATGCATTTGTCAGCAGTAGATATGATTGGAGTGAGCGTGATTTGTTCGAAGCCGCCCGCGATCTCGATGAGCTCTTAACCCTGGCTAAACAATACTTGGAACAGGCTAGCGGTACGAACGCCGCGCTGATTTATCGTGTAGTGGTCGATGAAATTCTACAGCATGAAGATCTTGTCATAAGTGACGAGTCTGGCAGGCTAGGAGAATTGGTTGATGACTGTGTAGAAGGTTTAAGCCAGTGTCTTAAATCCATCCAGGAAACAAGTACACGAAAGGATATCCTGCAAGCGATTTATCATGTGTTCTTATGTGAAGCCAAGATGGGGGGCATTGGTATCGGAGATGGGATCCCCGGCATCCTTATCGAACAAGCAACTGTCCAAGAGAAGGAGTTAATCGCTGGCTGGATCCGGTCTGCGCTGCCTGGTGTGCGTGAATGGGGTCAGGAAATCTTAGGTGGATTGTTACTTGATATGCTGGCTGATGAGGTGGATGATGAATCCTTCCTCGAAATCTGTCGCCAATCTGGCAGACTGAACGACCTGGTCGAACGTTTGCTTCAGTTAGGTCGCCTGGATGAGGCGGTCACCGAAACCGAGAAGGCTGAGGATTATAATCTGCTGGCTTTGGCAGACCAATTCGTACGACAGGGGCATGGATCCCTGGGGGAGAGACTCATCCAAAATCGATCAATAACGAGCCAGGATATTCGCCTGACCATTTGGTTGAAGGATTATGCCAGCCAACGGGGCGACCTTTCTACAACCCTCGAGCTGGCTACGCAGCTGCTATGAATACGACCAAGTCTGGCTGACTATCTAGAGATGAAGAACCTGGCTATTCAGATCGACAAATGGTCCGACATCCGAATCGATACGCTTGATAAGCTAACCGATAACAAGCAGTTTAGGCTTTTGGTCGAAATTTTCCTGGAAGAGGGAGAGATCGACCACGCGCTGGAAGCTCTGGAACAAGCCAGGATTACACCACATCATTTTTGGGAATTTCCTCCATCATTGGAGCTAGAGGTTGCCAGAGCAGTTGAAATTAGTCGTCCTGAACCAGCCATACAACTGTATATGGATCGGATAAAGAGTTTGATTGTGAGGCGCGGGCGTGAGAATTATGCCGAGGCCTGCAATTACTTGAAAGTAATACAAGGGCTATATAAACGGCTCGGACGGAAGGAAGACTGGCAGTCTTTACTCACTAAGCTTCAGCAGGAAAATCGGATGCTGCCCGCTTTTCAGGATGAACTGAAGAAAGCCGGTTTGTGACCTGGCTATGGTTCTTTATCCATAGGATTTGATTTATGGATTACCAGGAGTTCACAGTTCTTTGGCTTGAGTCTTTGAGTCAGGCGCGTGTCCCTGAGCTGCACCAAATACGCCCCAGTGAAACCATCGATATCCGTTCTATGGATCAAACCTGCACAGGCTATCTTTGGTGGCCGGAGACACCCGAAATCAAGGCTTTCAACGTGACCGCTGAAATCTCTTGGGTGTTGGACGCTTTGCTTATGGCTAGCTTTGCTACTACTGAAGAAGATATGTTAATGTAAATCTAAAGTGACTTCGGAGTCCATGACGGACTTTCAACATCTCCAGTATGTTTTTGCACTTAAAAAATAGTAGGTACGAAGAGGGAAAATCCGCAGTCGTAATAATGAAATAAATCCGATGTTTCATTGCATTAAGATGCCATATGTGGTATCTTATTCGCATGGAATTTTCCGAATTAGTAGAAATTATTGGAGAAGAACCGGTATTTGAAACCGGATTGCTGATTGTCGGAAATGCCAACCCGCGCGAGATCCGCCACCAGCTCTCGCGCTGGAAGCAAGTTGGCAAAATCTATCAGCTCCGCCGCGGTCTTTATTGCTTGGCGCCTCCTTTTCGTAAGTTAAATCCTCATCCCTTCTTGGTCGCCAACCGCATGCTTCCGGCGTCTTATGTCAGCCTGCAGTCAGCGCTGGCGTATTTTGGCATGATCCCCGAGTACGTGCCAGTGACAACCAGCGTCACAACCATGCGGCCATACCACTGGGAGACTCCGCTGGGTAATTATGACTTTCGCCATATCCAAGTAGACTTTTTTAATGGCTATCGTTTGGAAGATTTTGGTGAAAAACAGCGAGCCTTCATCGCCAGTCCAGAAAAAGCCCTGCTAGATTTAATCTATCTGGAGTCAGGAGGGGATACTTTCGATTATCTTACTGAGCTGAGGCTGGGTAACTTGAACCAGCTGGATTGGCAACTCCTCAAGCGCCTAGCTAAGCGGATTGAGAAACCCAAGCTCTTGCGCGCTGTCGCAGCGATCCAGAAGCTGGATGGTATAGAAGAGGAATTTGAGAGCTTATGAAAGCCTATATCGAACAGTTATTGAGAGATGTTGCCAGTCCAATCACTGGTCGCAACTTGGTGCGGGAATACTTGCAAGCAAGGATCCTGGAGAGCCTGCAGCGCGCTGGGGCAATGGTTCCATTGGCTTTTCACGGTGGTACAGCTCTGCGTTTCTTGTATGCAACTCCTCGCTATTCCGAAGACCTGGACTTTACCCTGGAAAAACCAGATGACAGCTATGATTTTAGGGCCTATTTGAGAGCAATTCAGGATGAATTCATAAAAGAAGGATACCAGATTGGGATCAAGCTAAACGACACAAGGACGGTGAACGCTGCTTTCGTGAGATTCAACAACCTTCTCTATGAATTAGGTCTTTCTGCACACAGTGATCAGATCCTGGCAGTGAAACTTGAAGTCGATACCAATCCCCCGTTTGGGGCAGGGTTGGACATCACACTCATCCGGCGCCATGTCACCCTACGCTTACAGCACTTTGATCGGTCTTCGCTCCTGGCTGGCAAGCTGCATGCCCTTCTCCAACGCCGTTATGTGAAAGGGCGAGACCTCTATGACTTGATGTGGTATCTTAGTGATCCGGAATGGCCAAATCCCAACTTCATACTCCTGCAAAATGCTTTACTGCAAACCGGTTGGGACGGACCCGTCCCGGATGAGAAGAACTGGCGAGATATCCTGTGCAAGCGATTGAGGAATATCGATTGGAAGAAATGTGCCAGTGATGTGACACCATTTCTTGAGAGATCGAACGAGGTCGTACTTTTAACCCAAGAGAATTTTGATAGACTGCTGGGTTGTTCCTTGCGCTAATTCATATGATAGTGTGTCGAAAATCTTTAATCCTGTGGTCAACCCAAATTATACGCAGTTCGTCGCGATAAATTGGAAGGCATATATCTGCCATTAGCCGTGAGCTACGGCGCAATCGTCCCAGTTGAGGACGGCGATTTTATCACCGAGTTGGCGCGTGAAGTGCTGCGCGACGCGGAGTTGGACGATCTTCAGTCGCTCTTTGCCGACGAGATGCAAGTCTCCAACTCCCCGTTTGGTTGCCCAACGGAAACCAGCCCGCTCATGGCGCCGGTTCTACCGGCATCGCAGACCTGGGATGATTGGCTTAGACAGCACTCGATTGGTGGTATGAAACCTGTGATCGGAAGATTGAGAAAGCATGGGAATCGTGATTTCCCTGGACAATTATCGATATGGGGAGAGAAGTAAGGAAATAAAAACTTAATCGGTGATAAATACTGGCTTCCTGAAGGGTGTAACCATTCTTCAGGAAGCCAATCTTGATTATGGCTTACTGGATATTTGCCGGCTTTGCGTTAATAACTTTCCATTCGCTTATTTTTGACGAGAAGTTAGAAATGCGGTAAGCTACAGGCATGAGTAAAGAGCTTACCATAACAACAGAACAAATCGTGGAGATCCATGAGGGTTCCTATTGGTGATGTCTATTTCCAGCAGCGGCTGATGATCTCTGCCGCATTTTCAGCGCCGCGCTCCCTGCGGATTTTTTCTCCCAGCGCACCCGCTGCCGCCAGAACCTGCGGTCTCAACGCTGCAGTAATCGCACCGGACAAAGCTTCGGCGGTCAACCGTTTTTGGGACAACGGCCTGGGTCCCACACCCAGCTCAAGCGCACGCAGACCCCAGGCGAACTGATCATTGCCATAGGGGAGAATGATGCTCGGGACACCTGCGCGAAAACCTGCGGCCGTAGTCCCCGCACCGCCATGGTGGACGACTGCTGCCATATGCGGGAATAGCCAGGAATGCGGCGCGCTGTTGATCATATAAATAGTATCGGGAAGGTTGCCGATCTTTGTCATCGCGTTCCAGCCGGTGGCCAGCACGCCTCGCTGCCCGGACTGTTTCAGCGCCTCGATCACCAGGCGGGTCTTCTGTTCGGCCAGCGAGGCATCGCCTACGCTGCCAAAGCCCACGTAAACCAGCGGTTTGCCGGCCTGAAGAAAGTCTAGCAAGTCCTGGGGCGGTTGCCGACGGTGTGTCACATTTGGCAAAACACCCACCGACTTTATTGGCATGAACAATCCCTTATACAAACCCGCCCAAGGTTCCAGTTATTGTGGTTTCATAGACAAAACTTTCATCATTATTAAAAGCGAACATGGTTACTATTCTTTAGACTTGTCAGTCCGGTGTTTCCCCAACCCATATACCTGAAGCACTGGGACCACAAATAGGATACCAGTGTGAGGATCTTCTAGATCCCCAATGATCTGCTGGGCAATAGCAATCATTTTGTCAACCATTTCCTGACTATCAACCACTGAGAGTAAGGTGCGATGTTGCTCTTCTCCACTCTCAAATATGTCATGGAGGCTTGGCATGAGGGGCACATCCTCACTCAGTCCAGCGCGGCGTAAATGACCTAAACCAAGGCTTGCCAGGATGGTGATACCAGTCACACCAGCTTCTTCCCAGGCTGTCAGGATAGACGGGCAATCATCGATATCATTCACAATCAAAACAACCAGATAATTCATCATCAAGCTCCTCCGGGTGTATTTTGGGTATTTATTTGGACCTTCTTACTCTTGGGGTAAAGCACCTTGAGCAGAATTGGGGTTATCACCGTTGTTAGGATGACTACACCTACAATTGCTGAAAAAACACTTGGTTGAATCAAACCTTCTTCAATCCCGACCGCAGCGATAATCAAGCCCACCTCACCGCGTGAGATCATACCGACTCCAAGTTGTAAAGCTTCACGGCGGGTAAAGCCTCCCAACAATGCCCCAGAACCAGACCCCAGGACCTTGCTGATCACCGCCACCAACACCAAAACCAACATCAGTAAGCCACTTTCCCCAGTCAACTCGCGGGCATTGGCAGACAAACCAATGTTGATAAAAAACACAGGTACAAAGACTCCGTATGCGATGGTTGCGATACCGCTGTGCAAGCGTTTCTTCTCAGTGGTACGCCCAAACCATAGACCGGCCAAAAATGCGCCTGTGATGGCAGCCATCTGCCCGATCGTTTCAGCCGTCCACCCGTAGAATAAGATGATCACAAAAGCAAATGCGATCAATCCCTGGCTGATTGGCAAGCTAGTGATCAGGCGAGATAATCTTGGAAATATCCACCACCCGAGTAGTGAGGCCACACCCAAGAAAAATATCATTTTTACGACAATCCACAAAATGCTGATAAATCCTGAACCGAGCGCAGGTTGCATAAGAGCGGTAAAGATGGACAGACCCAGGAGGACCAAAATATCATCGAAGACGGCTGCTCCCAGCAATCCAATTCCTACCCGGCTGCGGAGTACTTTTAATTCCATTAACGTTTGTGCGGAAATGCTAACACTGGTCGCGGAAAGGATCAGACCCACAAACAATGAGGACTGAGCGTTCATGGAAAAGAGCAATCCGGTACCAGTTCCTAATGCCAGTGGTAAGACGACACCTAAACTGCCTGCTAGAGCTGCCACCTTGCCGGATTTAAGCAGATCAGAGAGATGTAAATCCAGGCCGGCGAGGAACATGAGCAGCAACACGCCCATCTCCGCCATTTGATGGATCACCTCGGGGAGATGTTCATCCATAAAATAAGGGAAGTTCAGAAAATTCATCACAGATGGCCCCAAGATTATCCCGACCATCAGTTCGCCAAGCACTGATGGTTGGCCGATTCGATAGCTCAAGTAACCGCCCAACTTCGCGGCACTAATAATAATTGTCAAGGCAATAGCTAGCTGTAAGAAGGATGTCATATTTTCCTTCGGTTCACGATCACTTCGTCAGGATCCTCATCGATGGTTATCAGAAAGAGGTTTGTCTGGGTTATGCAGTGTCAGCCGATGTTCAAAAATCATCCATATATTTTTCATTCCGTTGTATCCTCAAATCGCGTAAAGCTGCGAGTACTATTGCAGACAGAACAGGCAGAAACACCGCCATTCCAAGTGCAATCCAGATCAAAACCGGCCCAAGTTCTGATCCTCGCGGCCATAAGATAAATATTCCAAATAAAAATAAACCTAGCTTCAAAGAACTACGCCAATTCGATCTCAGATGCTCAAATCGTAATAACCCAATTCGCTGTCCAAGCAGTGAAACCAGTAAGCCTGTACAGAAGCCAAGGACTACCTCAAACCATTGGATTAAAGTCAAAGTCTGATGTGTCTGCCAGGCCGTGAAAATAAATAAAGTAAGAAGGATAAAGAAAGGAAGCCGGTTATCCAATTGCGAGGAAGCCTTTATTGCTTCTTTAGCCTCCAGATGGGTATAGTGAAACTCAGCAAAAACTACAACACTAATCAATACTGCAGCTATTGGTGAAGCATTAAGCGCAAGGGCGATCCAATAAGCTAGGTATACCTGCCCTAATAAGATCCAACTCTCATATTTTGGAGGCACTTTTTTAATCACTGCGATTGAAAGGATCACCAGGGCAATCCCTATCCCAGCACCACTAAACAGGCTACCAAAATAGAGTGTTGGAGCATCCAATGGAAGGGACGTTTCTACAAGAAGGAAAACCAGGGTTAGCGGTCCAATGATTTCCAGTGGATTGGATATTTCCCCATGCCTAGACACCTGCCAAAGCAGACTAGCAGCGACAATTCCAAAGAAGATTGCCCTTAACCAGGGAATGTTCCCGATGAAAGCCACGATCAATATGAGGCCTAAAGCAGTTATTAACCATAAGTAGATTTCTTTCCTCGGAAAGTTCCTAGCGATATGGAGCCAATGCCGGGCATTCTGCCATAAAATCCATGGAAGGACCAATGCCAGGATTAGATCCCATGGGATCTTAAAGCTGACAATGGGGGGTAATAATACCAACAACAAACCGCCTACTATCAAATAGAGGCTGGCCTGATGTCTGCCTGGATGGTCAAGCAGCAGGAAGCCTAGAAGCAGAAGGAGAAAGAGAGCATGTTCATAACCAGCCATTTATTTACTCCATTTATTGGCATCGTACCAAACCAGCGATAAAAACTTCGTGTTTATGCATGATACATTCCATAATTGTAAATATATCGTCAATCGACCGATTACATCTCCAATCATCAGAAGATCGGTGCCCAAACGTACTTGCTTCAATATCGAATTTAGTATTTTGTGATGAGAAATCAGAAACGATTCCCATCAGTGGATTCACGGATCAGCAACTTCGGCTGAAGCACTACCCTGCGTTCGGGGAGTGACTGTCCCTCAATCTCGGTGACTAACATCTTTACCAACTGACGGGCAATGTCATAAACTGGAATATCCAGTGTAGTTAGTGGGGGTTCAGTATATCTAGATGCCTGCACACCATCAAATCCAGCCACCGCTAAATCAAGGCCAATTTGAAAACCTAATTCGTGTGCTGCATGTAGTACCCCGAACGCTGTTTCATCATTGATGCATACGATCGCATCCGGAGGATCCGGAATGGAAAGCATGCGCTTCGTTGCAAGATACCCCCCTGAACTGGTCAGGTCACCTGTTGCAACCAGATTGGAGTCATACGGAATGTTAGCAATTTCCAATCCTTGGCGATAACCATCGAATTGATCTGCCTGAATTTTTAACACAGATGGTCCACCCAGGTAGGCAACGCGACGAAAGCCGTGCTCTAGCAAATGCGTCACTATTTCCACCATACCCCCCAGCCGGTTGATCTCCACCCTCGCAAAATCAAATCCATCCAGCGTGTTTCCCAGGGCTGTGAATGAAACACCCTGTTGTGCGAGATACTGCACCCGCCAATCGTGCAGGTGTAAATGGGTCAGAATAATTCCATCGACCTTACGGCCCTGTACCCAGCTTTGGTAGATGTGCTTCTCTGGTTCTTCGCCAGGCGGGGCAATGGATATGACTAGATCATACGGATGAATGGCAGTTTCATCACCCAACCCCGCAATGAATTCAGAAAAGAATGGGTCAGCAAAGCGAGGTGTGGGGGCTGGTAGGATATAACCAACTGCATCTGCTTTTTTTCGTCGTAGCTGCCGTGCAGCCTGGTTTGGGACGTAGCCCATTTCCTTGGCTGCCAGGATCACTCGCTGCCTGGTTTCGTCTGAGATATCTGGATAACCATCCAAGGCGCGTGAAACTGCCCCTATGGATAACCCCAATTTTTTCGCAATATCTCGGATAGTGACAACCATAAGTCAATCCTTGTGGTTACTGAAACGTTTTAGTAACCTTTATTATAAAGGATTTCTCTCACTATTTCCAGATTTCCAAGGAATATGGATAGGCTTACAATTTTTATCCCCTGATCGTTTAAAAGCTGGTTATATAGAGGGCATAAGAAAATTATAAGTGAACATATGGGGGTACACCAACAATTGACCTTCGCTTCGCTCGGTGTCGATGACCCTGTAGGGCATCTCCTGGGCACTTGGGGAGAGGAGGTAGGTTATTTTATTGCCAACAATAAAACATTACTCCCATCCCTGGGTTGTGAGAAAACCTGGAGGGAATCAAATCCTCGACCTCTTCAATATCTATGAGGCGAACGCCCATTCAAGAAATAATCAGGCAGGCCTGGAAAAGTCGATCCTGGTCAATGAAATTCCACTCTCATTGGTGTTTATGATCTTAATCAGTTCTATGAAGATAGAAGACTAAAATATATATCTACGGGACATTTGTCCCTACTCGCACGGGACACATGCCCATCGACTTTTACCAAAAAATAAAATACAATCTTTTTATACGACAACAGATAGAATAATAAGAAAAACCCTTCTCCATTTTGAGAAGGGCTAATCAAGGTTACAAGCTGCGGAGAGGGTGGGTATCCTCTCAGCAGCTTATAAGTCCCCCAGGGCAGCCTAAGATGCACATACTGCCGGACTTAATAAATCTGGTGATAGATCTGTAAAAGTGCAAGGACTCTGCATCTGAGATCATCAGTTTACACTGAGCGATCTCATTTCTCAATCGCTTATCTATCATTTTATATCCTCCTCAGAACTTGTCAAGGCCTTGTGGGACATCTTAAGCAGGATTTCGAC
>Ga0315277_10004879_pt1 | contig 17793 bp, 16 predicted proteins | sample YL17G05_15_MG_FD_203695 | JGI IMG/M metagenome (GOLD analysis project Ga0315277, IMG submission 203695) | Sediment microbial communities from Yellowstone Lake, YNP, Wyoming, USA - YL17G05_15 | ecosystem: Environmental > Aquatic > Freshwater > Lake > Sediment | place: USA: Wyoming | collected...
GACGGCCGCAGCGGCCTCCAGATGCACAATCTTTACCCCCTGCTCTATAACCGGGCGGTCTTCGAGGTCATCCAGCGCGAGCGTGGGGAGGCCATCGTCTTCGGGCGCTCCGGCTACGCCGGCTCCCAGCGCTACCCGATCAACTGGATGGGCGACAGCCAGTGCACCTGGAACGGCATGGCCGGGGCCCTGCGTGGCGGCCTCAGCCTCGGCCTCTCCGGCGTCCCCTTCTGGAGCCACGATGTCGGCGGCTTCATCAACCCTGACAACTTTCAGCCGCCGCACCCCACTCTCTACATCCGCTGGGCGCAGTGGGGTCTCCTCTCCTCGCACACCCGGTTCCACGGCGTGGGCCCGCGGGAGCCCTGGCACTTCGGCGAGAAGGCCGTCGAGGTGGTGCGCGAGTTCGCCCGCCTGCGATACCGCCTGCTGCCCTATCTCTACGCCCTCGCCCACGAGGCGCACGAAACCGGCCTGCCCGTGGCCCGGCCCCTCTGGCTGGAGTACCCCGATGACCCGCACAGCCCCTACATAGACCGCCAGTATCTCCTGGGGCCGTACCTGCTGGTGGCGCCCGTCCTCAATGAGGAGGGCCGCTGCAACGTCTACCTGCCGCCCGGCCGCTGGTATGACTGGTGGGACGGCACGGTCGTGGAGGGGCCCCGCTACCTGTCCGCCTCAGGCGGATCGGTGCCCATCGAGCGGCTGCCGCTCTTCGTACGGGGCGACTCGCTGCTGCCCCTAGCGCCGGTCATGGACCACGTCGGCCAGTCCGCCTCAGGCGGATGGGAGCCCATCGAGCTCCAAGTGCGGATGGAGCCAGACGGCCCGCCTGGGAAGGAGGCGCGCCTCCGCTTCTTCGACCCGCAGCACCCTATAGACGTGAAGGCGCGGCGCCGCGGCAACGAAGTTGAGGTCTCGCTGCGCGTGGAAGCCCCCCGCAGGCTGGAGATACGGATCATCGAGCCGTCGCCCCCGGCGGGCGCGGGCCCGCCTCTGGCGGGGGCTCGCCACGTCGCCTTCGAGGGGAGAGTGGAGGACGCGACCTGGGAGCAGGCCTCCTGGGGTGTCCTGGCCCGCCTGCGCGCTCTGGGCCCGTGCTCCCTGCGCGCCTCCTTCTAGGCGAAAGGAGGCTCGATCCATGCCCTCTGTTCTTCGGCTGGCACCCGAGGAAGTCGCCCAGGCCTTGGATATGAGATCGCGGGAGGGGTAGCGGTACGCCAGACGGCCCCGAAAACGGTATAATGCGGCCAGCAATCGGCGCGAGAAGGATCTCGCCCGGAAGGAGAAGTTGATGAAGCGCGTGTTGCTCATGGTAGGCTTGCTGAGCCTACTGGCCGTAGCCTCAGCCTGCGGCGGCGGGGAGAAGAAAGTCACCCTACCGGGCGGTGAGGGTGAGGTGAAGGTAACGACCGGCGGCGAGCTGCCTAAGGAGTTCCCCGATGACTTCCCGATCTTCAAGGGCGCGAAACTAACTGGAACCGTGACGGGGGAGCAGGAGGGGCAGACTGGCTATTTCGCTACTTGGGAAACCGACGCCTCCATGCAAGAGGTGACGGACTTCTACAAAGAGGCGCTGGACAAGGACCCCTGGAAGACCGCCGGCGTCTTCACCAGCGGCGAAGGAGCCCTCATCAGCTTCACCCGCGCCGATAACGAAGACTTCGGTGGCGGCGTCACCGTCTCCGGCAACGGCAAGACCCAGGTTGTCGTTTTCCTGGGTCAAGGCGCCGGCCTAGCCCCCACCGATGAGGTCAAGGAAGAGGAGCAGCCGACACCCGAAAAGGAGGCGACGCCGAAGGAAGAGCAGCCGCCGGCCCAGGCGGAGTTGCCGGACGAGGTGACGCTGCCCAACGACTACCCGGCCGACATAGCCCCCATCCCCGATGGAGCCCGCGTTGTTGCGGCCAGTTCCTACACGACCGAGGGCAAGACCTCCTTCACGGTCAGCTATCTGACGAAAGACGACCCGGAGTCCCTCGCGGATTTCTACAGCGAAAAGGTCCCGGGCAACGGCTGGTCCGAGACCAGCCGCCTGTCTTCCAACGGCGAGATCTACGTGAGTTACGAGAACCAGGCCGAGGGCGGCGATCTTGTTCTCACAATCTCCAATTCGGACACATACAAGGGTTACACGGAGGCACTCATCATCCTGAGCGTCGGCCAATAGCGGCGCCACCAGGCTGCCACAAAGCGGGCGTCCTTCCAAAAAGGACGCCCGTCTCTGTTATTCGCCTTCCCCGTCCTGGCGCTGGCGCCGGAGAAAGTCCTCCAGGTCCCTGATGATAAGGTCGCTGCCCGGCAGTTCGCCGGCCTCGGCCTCCCTTGCCCCTTCGACCAGGGCAGCATCCATGCGCTGCTCCAGCTCGCGAATGTGGGCCGCTACGTCGGGGTTGCTGGCCACTGCCTCGCTCACCTGCTTCTCGAAGGCGCGCACCTGCTCGTCCAGAGGCGCCAGGTCCAGGTGCACGTCCAGGAGTTCGCTGAGGGTGGAGAGAAGGGCATGCGAGGCCTTGGGGTTGGGCGTCGTCCCTAGGTAGTAAGGCACGCTCGCCCAGAGGCTGGCCGCCGGCAGGCCGCTCCGCCGGCAGGCGTCGTGCAGGGTGCCGACGATGCCCGTAGGGCCCTGGTAGCGGGTGCCGGCTATGCGCCTGGAGGCCAGCCGCGCCGCCAGCTCGGGGTCCATAGAGTAGCCTGTGAGGGGGACCGGCCGCGTGTGTACGGCGTCGGCCAGCAGCGCACCCAGGGTGACCAGGGTGCTGACACTGCACTGCCGTACCAGCTCGAGCACCGACTCCGCGAAGGCGCGCCACTTGAGGTGCGGCTCAATGCCCAGGAGGAGCGCCACGTCGCGACTCAGGGAATGGTCGATGTGGTAGTAGAAGTTGTTGCTGGGCCACTCCAGCTCCCGCTCAAGGCCGGGGCCCAGCCGGATCATGGGGCGGACCTCGGTAAAGTCGTAGAACTCCTCGGGATCGATGTGAGCGAAGCGCCGGGCCGACCAGCCGTTTATCAGATAGAGGACACTGCTGGAGGCTGCCTGGGCAGCGTCGTTCCAGCCGGCGAAGGCGGCGACAAGGATGGGCGACCGCAGGCTGGGCGACTCCTCCATCTGTAAGTGGCTCATCGCTGGGTCTCCTCCGCCGCACGCGGCCTACGGCTGCTGCACGTACAGACTAGACCGGAGGATGGAGACGATGCAAGACAGCCCAGGCTACCAGTGGCGAGAAGGAAGCCTACTCCCCCAGCACGGCCACGTCCACCGTGCGCGAGCGCGACCTTCCGGAAGAGGGGCAGGAAGTAGTCCCAGCAGTTCAGAATGTCCTGGCCCCCGGTAGAGGGGGTGCCGCTGCAACATACCCAAAACAAGCCTCCGGCCTGCATCCTGCAGGCCGGAGGTGCCAAAGCGATCGCGAGAGCCTCCCTGCCCTCGTGGGCTATACCCCTTGCCCTGGAAAGTAGCCTATTTGCATGATACCAAACGGGGCGTGCACAGGCAAGAGATGAGCGCTACCAGATGCCCAGGGCCATCTTCACGTCGTCGCTGGCCATGGTGCGCGGGTCCCAGGGTGGGCTGAAGGTGAGCACCGGGTCCACGTAGCGCACGCCCGGGATGTCCATCAGGGCGTCCTGGATCTGGCCGTCGATGACAGGGCCCAGCGGGCAGCCGGGGGTGGTGAGGGTGTAGGTGACCTTGACGCTGTCGCCATCGATCTCCACATCATAGACGAGGCCCAGCTCCACGATGCTCATCTGGAGCTCAGGGTCGAAGACGTCCTTCAGCTTCTCCATCACCAGCTCTTTGGACACCAGGTCCATCACCCTCCTCCGCAAGCGCCTCAGGCGGCGCCGTCGTGCCGGTCGAGGCCGTCCTGAAGCGCGTGCCAGGCCAGGGTGGCGCACTTGACGCGCACCGGGTACTTGGCCACCCCCTGCAACGCCTCCAGGTCTCCCACGTCCTCCTCCGGCACGAAATCTGGGTCGGTCATCATACGTGTGAAGAGGGCTATGAGAGCCCGAGCCTGGGCCACCGTCTTCCCCTTGACGGCCTCCGTCAGCATAGAGCCCGAGGCCTGACTGATGGAGCAGCCGCGCCCCGTGAAGCTCACGTCGCTGATAACGTTCCCCTCGACGTTGAGCCGCAGCTCTACCTCGTCGCCACAGAGGGGGTTATATCCCTCCGCTACCACCGCCGGCGACTCCAGGGGCACGCGGTTTCGAGGGTTCCGGTAGTGATCCAGGATGAGCTCCCGGTAGAGCTCATCCAGCTCAGGCTCTGGTACCGACATGGCCAAAGAAGCGGTCCGCCTCGCGCACACCCTCTACCAAGGCGTCCACCTCGTCCAGTCGATTGTACACGTAAAAGCTGGCACGCGCCGTAGCCACGCAGCCCAACCGGCGCATGAGGGGCTGCGCACAGTGGTGGCCAGCGCGCACAGCAACACCGTAGCGGTCCAGCACCGTGCCTACATCATGAGGGTGCAGATCGCCCAGGTTGAAAGACACCACGCCACCCCGGACCTCCGGGTCCCGTGGCCCGTAGATGACCACCTGCGGCACCGCCGCCAGGGCCTCCAGGGCGTAGGCCGTGATCTCCTTCTCGTGGGCGCGCACGGCGTCCATGCCCAGCCCCTGGAGATACTCGATGGCGGCACCGAAGGCGATAACGTCGGCGATGCTGGGCGTCCCGGCCTCGTACTTCCAGGGCACGTCGTTCCAGGTCGCCTCCTCCAGGAGGACGCGGCTGATCATCTCGCCGCCGCCCAGGAAGGGGTCCATCTCCTCCAGCAGTCCCTGGCGGGCGTAGAGCACACCGACGCCGGTAGGGCCCAGCATCTTGTGGGCGGAAAAGGCCAGGAAGTCGCAGCCCAGTCCGCCTGAGGCGGACACGTCTACCGGCAGGTGAGGCACGCTCTGGGCGCCGTCCACCACCACCAGGGCACCGCGGCTGTGGGCCAGCTCGGCGATGTCCTTTACGGGGTTGATGGTCCCCAGGACGTTTGACATGTGGGTGAGAGAGACGAGGCGCGTCCGAGGCCCCATGAGGCGCTCGAAGTCGTCCCAGAGCAGCCGCCCCTCACCGTCAATATCGACGAAGCAGAGCCTGGCGCCAGTGGCCCGGGCTAAGAGCTGCCAGGGGATGAGGTTGCTGTGGTGCTCCATGATGGTGAGGAGGATCTCGTCGCCGGGGCGCAGGTACTTGCGGCCCCAGGCATGGGCGACCAGGTTGAGGGCCTCGGTGGTGTTGCGGGTAAAGACGATAGTCTCCGCTGCCGGAGCGCCGATGAAGCGCGCTACCTTGAGACGCGCCTCCTCGTAGCGGGCGGTGGCCTCCTCGCTGAGAGCGTGGATGCCGCGGTGAATGTTGGCGTTGTAGTTCTCGTAGTAGTGGACCAGGGCATCGATGACGGCGCGTGGCTTCTGGGTGGTGGCGGCGTTGTCCAGATACACCAGCGGCCGGCCGTGCACCGTCCTTTCCAGGATGGGGAAGTCCCGTCGCACCAGGTTGACATCGATTGGTCCCATCGCCAAGCTGCTTCCTGCTCTTGCTTGTCGGGCCGGGCGGCCGCATAGCCTGCTTAGCCGAGGCCCACCTTCACCACGCCGTCCTCAACCTGGACTGGGTAGCTGCGAACCGGCATGACAGCGGGCAGCGCCAGCACGCGGCCGCTGCGCACGTCGAAGCGCGCCCCATGGCGCGGGCACTCGATCTGGTACCCTTCCAGCTCCCCCTGGTCCAGGGATCCGCCGTCGTGGGTACAGACGTCGTCAATGGCGTAGAAGGTGCCTTCGACGTTGCAGAGGGCGATGCGCCGCCCCTGCGCCTCGTAGACCTTCACCTGGCCGGGCGCCACCTCGGCGGTCTCGGCCAGCTTCACAAACGCGGTAGAGGTCTTCTCCATAGTCGGTCAACTCTCCGGCTGCTATTCCATCAGGCCGCCAGCTTCTGCTGCACCGCCTCCGTGACCCTATCGCGAACGGACTCGCCAGGCATGCGCTCCAGCACTTGCTGGAAGAAGCCCTCCACGATCATGCGCTCAGCATCGCGCTCGGGCAGGCCGCGGCACATCATGTAGAAGAGCTGCTCCTCATCGACGGGGCCGACGGTGGCGCCGTGCCCGCAGCGGACGACATCGAAAGCCTCGATCTCCAGCACCGGCGTGGCGTCGGCCTTGGCGCCCTCGTCCAGCAGGAGGTTGCGGCTCTCCTGGTAGGCGCTGGACTGCCGGGCCGACTTGCGCACCCGCGTCACGCCGTAGTAGAGGGAGCGGGCCCGGTCCTTGACGGCGGCCTTGTAGAGAAGCTCGCTCACGCTACGGGGACCGACGTGGTCCTGGAGCGTCACGTAGTCGAAGTGCTGGCTGTCGCCGGGCAGGAAGACGCCGAGCATCTTGCTCGTCGCCTCCTCCCCGTTGAGGAAGGCCTCCACGTGGCCCTTGCTGACGCGTCCGCCCAGCCCGACTACTATCGTGGTCACGCTGCTTCCGCGCTCCTGGAAGCTGCGCAGGAAGTTCAGGTTGTGCACGCCCTGGCCCCAGCGCTGGATGTGGACGTAGCGCACGCTGGCCCCCTCTCCCGCGTGGATCTCGGTCAGGGCAGCGCTGAAGGCGCTCTCTTCAGCCTCCTCCGAGAAATGCTCCTCGATGAGGGTGACACGGCTGCCTGCCTCCGCCACCACCACGGTGTGAGGGAAGACGGCCAGACCCGGCGCCGACATGGTCACCGTCGAGCGCAGGGGCAGCGTCACGTCCAGGTCGCGGGGGACGTAGAGAAAGGAGCCGCCGCTCAGCAGGGCAGCATGGAGAGCGACGAACTTCTCGTGGGGGCCGGGCACCTCCCGCGAGAGGAGATAACGCTGGACCAGGTCCGGGTGCTCGCGGACGGCCCGGTCCAGGCCACACCAGACGACACCGTAGGAGGCCAGCTCCTCATCGAGGACGTCCATGATGGTCTCCGACTCGTGCTGCACCAGGGAGCCGGCCAGACCGCCGTCGCCCGGGGCCAGGGAGCGCAAGGACCGCGGCCACTCGGATGGCACCTGCCCGTACAGAGGCGACGCCGCATAGGGCAGGGCGTCGTCCATGCGCAAGAGCGAGAGGTCGGTGCGGCGCCACTCCTCCTCCTGGCCGCTGGGGCCGGGAAGCTCCTCGTAGCGGCGCCAGGCCTCCAGGCGCCGCTCCCGCATCCACTGCGGCTCCTCCTTGAGCGCGGAGAGGTCCTCGACGGCGCGCCGGGAGAGGCCCGGGACGAACTCAGCTCTACTCCTGACCAGTGTGCTCACTATTCCCTCTCAGGTCGGGGGCTTATGGTCATCAAGAAAGTAACTTTACGATCCACCACCGTAGCTGCAGACCTTCAGGTCTGCTCCTGGGACTGCTCTCTTGGCAGGGCTGAAGCCCTGCAGCTACGAAGCGCTACCCAGGAGTGTGTAAAGATAATTCCTTTAAGGCCATCGGACCACGACAGGTTCGCGAGGGTCTCATGGTCATGAACAAAACAACTCGACTCAAGGAACCCCGCCCGCAAGGTTGCCGAAGGCCAGCCTTTAGGCTGGCACGGCAGCCAGGCTGAAGCCTGGCCTTCGGTGGATTCCCGCTGTTCCTTGATCGCGCATTCCAAAGCTACCCGTAGGGACGCAGCTTCAGCTCTGTCCTAATCATTCACCCTGTCCAGGGCCGAGCTTCCGCCAGAGGCGGACCCGCCTGCGGCGGGAAAGCTCGGCCCCTACATTGCGTAGGCGCGGCCCTAGCCGACCGCCCCCTCCATCTGGAGTTCGATGAGGCGGTTGAGCTCCACAGCGTACTCCATGGGCAGCTCTTTGACGATGGGCTCCACGAAGCCGTTGACGATCATCTTCGCCGCCTCGGACTCCTCGATGCCCCGGCTCTGGAGGTAGAAGAGTTGCTCCTCGCCCACCTTGCCCACCGTGGCCTCGTGGCCGATGGTCACCCTCTCCTCCTCGATGTCCATATAGGGGTAGGTGTCGGACCGCGAGTTCTCATCCAGCAGGAGGGCGTCGCAGCGCACGGTGGACTTCACGTCCCGGCAGCCCGGGTAGACCTTGACCTGGCCGCGGTAGCTGGTGCGCCCGCCTCCCCTGCTGATGGACTTGGAGATGATGGTGGAGGTGGTGTGAGGGGCGCCGTGAATGACCTTGCCGCCGGCGTCCTGGTGCTGCCCCGGACCCGCGAAGGCCAGCGACAGGATCTCGCCGTGGGCCCCCGGCTCCATCAGGTAAACGCTCGGGTACTTCATGGTGAGCTTGCTGCCCAGGTTCCCGTCGATCCACTCGCCGACACCGCCGGCGTACACCTTCATCCTCTTGGTGACCAGGTTGTAGACGTTGTTGGACCAGTTCTGGATGGTGGTATAGCGGACCCGCGCCCCCTCCTTGACGATGATCTCCACCACGGCGCTGTGCAGCGAGTCCGTGCTGTAAATAGGGGCCGTGCAGCCCTCGACGTAGTGGACGTAGCTGCCGGGCTCGGCGATGATCATGGTCCGCTCGAACTGGCCCATGCTCTCGGAGTTGATGCGGAAGTAGGCCTGGAGCGGGATCTGGAGGTGCACCCCCTCCGGCACATAGATGAAGCTGCCGCCGCTCCAGACGGCGCTGTTCAGGGCGGCGAACTTGTTGTCGTTGGCGGGCACGACGGTGCCGAAGTACTCGCGCACGATGTCCGGGTGCTCGGCCAGGCCCTGGTCCATACCCAGGAAGATGACTCCCTGCTTCTTCAGGTCCTCGCGGATGTTGTGGTAAACGACCTCCGAGTCATACTGGGCGCCGACGCCGGCCAGGAACTTGCGCTCCGCCTCCGGGATGCCCAGCCTGTCGAAGGTGCGCTTGATGTAAGCGGGGACGTCATCCCAGTTGCCGGCGTCGCGGTCCGTCGCCTTCACGTAGTAGTAGATCTCATCGAAGTTGATTCCAGAGAGGTCGCCTCCCCAGGTAGGCATGGGCCGGGCCAGGAAGTGGTCCAGCGCCTTGAGGCGGTACTGCCGCATCCAGGAAGGCTCCCCCTTCATCTCGGAGATGTCCGCCACGACGGCGTGGGAGAGGCCCTTCTTGCTCTTGTAGACCGCCTCCTCGTCGTCGTGGAAGCCCCACTTGTAGGTCTCGGGAACGATCTCGGTAACGGCTTTGGCAGCCATCAAGACACTCCCTCTAGGACGCCGTACTCCTTGGCGATCCACTCGTAGCCCTTGGCCTCCAGCTCTTCAGCCAGCTCACGGCCTCCGGACTTGACGATGCGGCCGCCGAACATGACGTGGACGAAGTCGGGCTTGATGTAGTTCAGGATTCGCTGGTAGTGGGTGATGATAAGGACGCCCATGCTGGGCCCCATAAGGGCGCTCACGCCCTCGGCCACGGTACGCAGGGCGTCGATGTCCAGGCCGGAGTCCGTCTCGTCCAGGACCGCCATCTCTGGACGCAGGATGCCGAGCTGAAGGACCTCGGCGCGCTTCTTCTCGCCTCCCGAAAAGCCGTCGTTGACGTAGCGGCGAGCGAAGGACTCATCCACCTTCAGGAGGTCCATGGTTTCCTTCAGGATGGTGCGAAACTCCCGCACTGGCACGTCGCCGCCTCGGACGGCCTTCAGGCTGGCACGGAGGAAGTTGACCATGGTCACGCCGGGGATAGCCGTAGGGTACTGAAAGGCCAGGAAGAGCCCCCTCTGAGCCCGCTGGTCCGGCCTCAAACCCAGGATATCCTCCCCCTTGAAGAGGACACGGCCCCCGGTCACCTTGTAGCGGGGGTGGCCCATAAGGGTGTTGGCCAAAGTGCTCTTGCCGGAGCCGTTGGGCCCCATCAGGGCGTGTACCTCGCCTCGATTGATGGACAGGCTGACCCCCTTGAGGATCTCCTTGCCCTCTATGCTCACTTGCAGGTCCTCGATGACGAAGAGGGGGTCTTGGCCGGTTTGCCTGGTCATCTCGCTTTCAGAGCTCCTCTTGATAGTCCGGGATGCCTAGGTGACGGCCACAGCCCGTCGGCGGCCGCCCCTACGGCGCAACTCACTGGGGGCGGGCCCCTCCCGGCTGTGAACTTGGGCCACTTCTTCCTTCACCACGTACTCGCAAAAGGGGTGGCCCTCCACGACCCGTCCCACCTGCTCTACTGGCCGGCCCAGCAGGAGCTGGATGGCCAGCCGGTCGGCGGAGCAGGCCTGCTCGGTGGCCAGGGCGGCCCGGCGGTAGGGACAGGCGCTGTTGGTGAGGCGGAAGCCCTCCGGTCCCCGGTCCCAGCGGTCGAGGATGCCCTCGGCCCGCAGGACCCGGATCGCCTGGGGCACCCGCTCCTCCAGGGTTTCGCCGGCTACCTGGGGCCCGTACTGCTCGGCCAGGCGCTCGGCCACCCCCTCGAAGACCAGGCCCAGGACCTCCTTCCCCGGCTGGCCGCTGATCTCTTCCGGCCGCAGCTCCACGAGACCCCGAAACATGCGGCCCAGGAGACGCGAGTAGCCGGCAGAGGTGAGCTCCTCGGCCCGCTCGGTGGTGTAGAAGAGGAAGGAGGGGCGGCCGATGGCCTGTCGCTGAGGCCGCGCGTCCACCAGCCCCTCGGCGCGGAGGCCGTCCAGGTGGCGGCGAACGGCGGCGGGACTCATGTCCAGCGCTTGGGCCAGGTGAGTCACCGTAGCCTCGCCCCAGCCCTGGAGCAAGCGAAGGATCTGGGCCTTGGTACCCTCAGGGGCCACGAATCGTTTCTCCTACCTTGGCCAGTGTACGGCACCAGGCCCGCTATGTCAACGAATTATGGACTTAAAATGCATTTTGTGTCACAAAGTCCGACCAGCCGAATCAAAGAGAGGGGCCCGCCCCCGCGCCGGGGGGCAGGCCCCTCTCCCTCAGCCAGCAAATAGAGAGCTTCGCCCTAGAAAGCGGTCTCAGCGCGGGTGTCCATGACCTCCGCTAGAGCCCGAACATCAAGCGGTGCCGGCCCGTCGCCTGGCCACATGGACATCACCATCAGCACGTGGTCTCCGCGCCCGAACACGTACATGTCGAACGCCAGTCCCTCTTTCAGGAAGTCAGCCTCAGGGGGCATCGACGCGCCGAACTCCTCGGCGAACTGCCCCAGGTCCATGGTCATGACCATGTGCAGGCCGACCCCCACATCTCCCAGATCAGAGGCATCCAGCACCTGCACGTCCTCGAAGCCAATGCCCGACGGAACCTGGCCACCGCCCAGGGCGTTCTGAATCTCGCGCTCCAGTTCAGCACTGTCAGTGTAGCGCCGGAGCTCGCCGAGGGACTGCTCCAGCAGGTCTCCGGAGGCGACCACTACGGCCGACATGATCATCGACTCCGGGAACTCATCGACTGCCTCGCCCTGAGCGAACATGGACGCGGCCATGCTCATGCTGCCCTGGTCGGTCTCGAAGGAGAAGCTCATATCGCCGGGCCCCAGAGCGGTGTAGCCGGGCGGCAGGTCCTCCAGCGTGACGAGGGCCGCCTTCAGCGAGGGGTCAGCCTCGCCGGCGGTCGCCGGCAGCCCGGAGGGCCCGGCACCCGAGAACAGGGAGCCCGACAGCAAGCTGAACGGGCTGAGGGCGCCGCCCAAGACGCCGCCGTCGGATGGTGATTCCGCCGTCGGTTCGGGAACACTGGTGGGCGCGACGGCGGTGAGGCCCGGCGGCTGGACGCCTTCATCTCGGCGTTCGCCGGCGCTGTCGCTGCCCGACGTGCAGGCGGCCAGCAAGACAGCCAGCAGGCCGAGGATGACAACTAGCTTTCGCATGCTTTTCTCCTTTCGCTGGGCGCGGCCCCTCCCTGGCCGGAGGACAAACGCTCCAGCCGTGGATAGCGCGCCGCGAGGCCAGGCATATCGGCCCTCGCCCCTCAGGAGCCAAGGGCTCCAAGAGAATATTCGGCCTCGGGCCGGGATCGCGCAGCGACAGTCCACCCGCTACGACCGCAGCCAGACGGCCAGAGTCATGAGGGCCACCACTATCCAGTGGAAGAAGAACGGTCCGGCCACGCCGCCTGTCCGCCATCGCAACAAGGCGAAGGCGGCGCCCCCGACGAATAGGCCCAGCAAGGACCCCAGGTAGCCAAGGGCGATGAAGGGCGCTGCCTCCACTACCTCGGACTCCGTCACGCTCTTAAAGGTAATGACGACGTGCCAGAGCGCAAAGACAATGCCGGTGCCCAACACCGTGCGCCGGAGGTCGGTGGCCCGCAGCCAGAAGGCGTAGAGCACGCCCCGAAAGGCCACCTCCTCGAAGAGGGCAGTGCCCACGGGGACGCGGAAGGCCAGCCGGAGGGCCATCTCGGAACCTGAAAGGTCATTGATCTCGCCGGCCTGGACGGGCTCGCCGGTGACGAAGGGCGCCAGGGCGATGAAGGCCACCGGCGGCAGCGCCAGCACCAGCCCGAGGGCGATACCCCAAAGGGCGCTCGCTCGAGCCTGGGCCCCGGCCAAGCCCAGTTCCGGTAGGGTGAAGCCAGCCCAGCGGACCCAGAGAAGCAGGAGCGACAGCAGGGCCAGGTTGCCGTAGAGAAGAAATTCCTCCCGGCGCTCCGGCTCAGAGAGAGAGGTAAGGTTGCTGTAGAGGAGGAGCAGGAGGCTCAGAAACAGGGCCGAGCGGAGAGCGGGATCGCGGGCGAGGCGTAGCAGGGCGTCCATCGCGCTCCCATGGTGCTACAGCCACCGCCCGGCGTCATCCCCCGTTGGTCTTTTCTCCCGCTCTGGGCACCACGGGGCGCCCAAACGTACCGTCGGCTCCGCGTCCGCCGGCGTCCGCCGGGCGGCCGGGGGCGCTTCAGACGCCCGGCTTCCTGGCAGTCACGATCTCAGAGGGCAGTCTATGGCGAATGTAGTCCCGCGTGACTTCGCAGAAACCGGCCTCCTTGACAAGATCCTCCGCCAGCGCGGGCCGACAGCCTCCCAGGAGGTAGGGCACTAGTCGCGCTGGTAACCTCTGGTAGAGCCTCTCGTACCGGGTAAGGACGCCCTCATTCTCCTTGCTCATGTTCACAAGGACGAGGCGACCACCCGGTTTCAACACCCGCCTGAACTCGCCCAGGACCACGGGCAGATCCCCCAGCGGTATCAGGTCGAGCATGTAGCTGTTGTAGAGAACATCAAACGTTCCATCCGGGAAGGGCAGTTGGCGCGCATCGGCTTCCTGCAAGTCCAGGTTGGTATACCCCGCGGCGCGGACACGTCGACGGGCCTTTTCGAGCATCTTTGGGGACAGGTCGACGCCGTAGACGACCGTTGTCCTGTCCACCCTCTTCAGGATCTCCGTGAGGGTAACTCCGGGGCCGACCGCCACCTCAAGCACTTTGTCCTGGGGCTGTATACCGGCCTTCTCCAGGCCCAGCATGCGGTGTTTCCGCTCCAGCGGCGCGGCTAGCGCGCCGTAGAAGAGACTGAAGAAGTTGTAGGCGCGCCGAATACGTTGGGTGGGCGCCTTCGCCTCAATCATTGTCGATTCCTCCATCGCGGCGGACTACGGCGCGCAGCAGCTCGCTTTCGGGGCAGCACCTGCCGCCGGCTCGGACGCGGATCCGCCGGCGATAGGCTTCTCGGCCTCGACGTAGGCCGAGGTGAAGCCGCGGTCGCCGCCGTCATCCCCAAGGCGCGTCCGCACATCGGAGAAGCCGGCGGCAGAGACCTTGGCCACGTACTCGCCGACTATCAGAGCCCCGGCGACGCAGCCCGCCCAGCTCTCCAGGTCGCTCCTCTCCTTCTCTGTAGGGGCGCGCAGCCAGACGATGTCCGAGACGCGGAAACGCCCGCCCGGCCTCAGCACCCGGAAGGACTCACGGAAGACGGCGTCCTTGTCCGGCGACAGGTTGATGACGCAGTTGGAGATGATGACATCGAAGGAGGCGTCCGGGAAGGGCATCCTTTCCATATCGCCCTGGTGGAACTCCACGTTTGAGAGGCCGACCTTGCCAGCGTTGCGCCGGGCGAGCTCGACCATGTCCGGCGTCATGTCCAGGCCGACGGCCTTGCCGGTGGGGCCGACCTTCTGGGCGGCCAGGAAGCAGTCGAGGCCGCCGCCGCTGCCCAGGTCGAGGACGTACTCGCCGTCTTTCAGCCCGGCAATGGCGGTGGGATTGCCGCAGCCCAGGGAAGAGAGCGCCTCTTCCGGCAGGTCCTTGATCTCGTCAGCGGCATAGAAGAGGTGGAGCAGGGACTCCTCCGCGGCCGGTGCCTCAGAGGGGCCGCAACAGGACTCTTCCGCCGGCTTGGCGGGGGCGCAGCACGACTGCCCCGACGCCGAGGCACCCGGCTCGCGCTCCCGGGCCTCCAGCCCCGCGAGCCTCTCGCGGGCGCGGGCGCCGTAGCGCTCCCGCACGAACTTCTTAATCTCCCGGGGACTCCTCTCCACCATCGCTAGCTCATTCTCCTCTCGGCTTCCACCGGCGGGCACAGGCCCGGCGTGCACTCTCCAGCTTCGCGTGATCCCAGAGCGACGACCACCGCCTGTCGCAGGGCGGGGATGATGCTCTGCCAGGCGGCGGCAGCGGCGCGATAGGCCTCCTCGCCCTTCTCGGTGAGGTGGCACACCTTGCGCTGGCGGGCCCCCTGGGCCTCCACCAGGCACTTGACATATCCGCCCTCCAGCAAGTCGTGGAGGGCGGGATAGATCATGGCGTCGCTGGGCTCGCAGCAGCCCCGGCAGGCCCCGCTGATCGCTTTTGCCAGCTCGTAGCCGTGCATGGCCCGCTGGTGGAGGGCCGCCAGCAGAAAGAAACGGGAGACACTGCGGTTGATGAGCATCTCCCAGTACCCCTTGCGCTCAAAATCCATCGCCTTCTCCCTCAGCGCTGCACCCACGGCACGATGCCTAGCGGTGCTATAGCTAGCCGGACTATATATCGGTCTCCTAGCCCTGTCAAGGCCCTTCTCGGCCACGCAGGCGCTTTCAGGGGCATAGTGAGCCAGCGCGCGCCATTTGGGGCGACCATACCCTGAGACCCAGGCCAAATAGTGGGGACAGAAGCTTGGCAGACGGTCTAGTCGGACTGAGGATCGTTGTGCCTAGGTCGGGCAGGCCCGCGCATCGGCCCGCCGACCGGCGGGCAGGCTACTGGATGAATCAGCCGGATTCGCCTTTCCAGCCAACCTCCACCTGGCCATCCCGGACCAGGACCGGCACCGTGGCCGAGAGCGCCGCCGCCTCTTCCCACCAGGCAGCGTTGTCGTCGATGACGCGCTCCTCGAACTCCACCCCCGCCTCGGCGAGGTCACGCCTCGCCCGCTCGCTGGTGGGTCAGTCGCGCAGGGTGTAGAGGATGATCATGCCCCGGAGGTCCACAGAATCTCGCAAGCCGTGCCTTCCCATTCTAGCACCGGCCACGCGCCCCCCGCGAGCACTCCTTCCTGGTCGCGCAGGCCTGCCCGCCCTCCGAGTTCGCTCACCGCTAGATTCTTCGCGTCGCCTGCCTGCCGGCAGGCAGGCTCAGAATGACGCTCATGTCACCCTGAGCGAAGCGAAGGGTCTCGTCTGGATTCGACGGGACTAGGCGGCCCTAGGCGATGGCCCCCGCCTCCCGTAGCCGCCCGATCTCGGCGTCCGATAGGCCCAGCAGCTTGCGCAGCACCGCATCCGTGTGCTGGCCCAGGTCCGGCGAGGGGCCGCGCACGCCGCCCGGCGTCCGCGACAGCTTCACCGGCGTGTTGGGCAGCGGAAAGCGCCCGACGCGCGGGTGCTCTACCTCCACCAGCATCTCGCGCGCCTTCACCTGGGGCAGCGCCGCCGCCTGGGCGATGTTGTTCAGGGGGCCGCAGGGCAGGCCGATGGCATCGAACTCCCGTACCCACTCGGCCGTCGTCTTCTTCTTCATGGCTTCGATGAGGATGGGCTCCAGCTCGGCGTGGTGCTCCGTGCGCAGCGGGCCGGTGTCGAAGCGTGGGTCGTCGATGAGGTCTGCCCGACCGATAGTAGCGCAGAAGAGCTCCCACTGGTTCTCCACCCCCCAGCTCAGGGCGAGGACGATGTAGCCGTCGCGGGTGGGGAAGGCCTGAAAGGGGGTAGCGACTGGGTGCCGCGTGCCGATGGGCTCCGGCACCTGGCCGGTGGCGAAGTAGCGGGCGAAGGCGTTCTCCAGTATCGAGATCTGGCAATCGAGCATGGCCACGTCGATCATCTGGCCGCGGCCGCTGCCCTCCCGCTCGTGGAGGGCGGCCAGCACGCCGATGGCCGTGAACAGGCCGGCGGCGATGTCCCCCAGGGAGGTGCCGGGGCGCACGGGCGGCCCCCCAGGCTCGCCGGTGATGCTCATGATGCCGCCCATGCCCTGCGCTATGATGTCGAGGGCCGGTCGCAGGCGGTCGGGGCCGGTCTGCCCGAAGCCGGAGGTAGCGGCGTAGATGAGCCGTGGGTTGCGCTGGCAGAGGACATCGTAGCCCAGGCCCAGGGCCTCCATGGTGCCGGGCGTGAAGTTCTCCATCACCACGTCCACCCGCTCGACCAGGCGCAGGAAGAGATCGCGCCCGGCCTCGTTCTTGAGGTCGACGGCGATGCTGCGCTTACCCCGGTTGACGCTCAGGAAGTAGCAACTCTCGCCGTTGACGAGGGGCGCCGTCATGCGGGCGACGTCGCCAATGGGCGGCCGTTCCACCTTGATGACGTCGGCCCCCAGGTCGCAGAGGACCATGCTGGCAAAGGGTCCCGCCAGCACCCAGGTCAGGTCCAGGACGCGCACGCCTTCCAGGGGTCCGGACATCGAACTCCTCCTGTAGCCATGTTCTCGGCCTCAGCATAGCACGCCGCTGCCCCCGGTTCCCGCCTGCTTACTCTTCGTTCCCTGCTCCTTATTCCCCTCCGGCGGCGTGGCACGCTATGATGCACCCAACCACGCCGCACTGGACATGAGGAAGGTTTGAAGCCATGAAGGTGAAGCGCATGCGCACGCTGGTCCTGGGCGGCAGCGTCTTCGTCGGGCGGCACCTGGTGGAGGAGCTGCTGCGTCGCGGCCACGAGGTGACCGTCCTCAACCGCGGCCTCACCCCCGCTGAGCACCTCGCCGCGGTGCAGCGCCTCACCTGCGACCGGAAGGACCACGACGCCGTTCGTCGCGCCCTGGACAACGCCTACTTCGACGCCGCCTTCGATGTCAGCGGCTACGCGCCCGAAGACGTGGCGATCATGGTGGAGGTGCTGCGGGACCGGGTGGAGCACTACGTCTTCACCAGCACCGTCGCCGTCTATGCCCGCAGCGACTATGCCCCCATCGACGAGGAGTTCGATCTCGACCGGCGGCCCCAGGTCAACCCCTATACCGCCGGCAAGGTCCGCTGCGAGGACATTCTGATGGCCGCCCACCGCGATCACGGCTTCCCGGTCACCATCATCAGGCCGTCTTACGTCTACGGCCCCCACAACCCCCTGACCATGCGGGAGTTTAGCTTCTTCCTGCGCCTCCAGCAGGGCCGCAAGATTATCGTGCCCGGCAACGGCTCCGTCCTCCTCCAGAGCGGCCACGTGGACGACCTAGCCCGGGCCTTCGCTGCCGTCCTCGGCAAGCGAGAGGCCATCGGCCAGGCCTACAACGTTACCGGCGAGAAGGCCGTCACCGCCCTGGGCTACGTGAAGGCCCTGGCACGCATCGTGGGGCGAGAGGCGGACATCCTGTTCGTGGATCTGGAGCGAATGCAGGCCATGAAGGTCCCCGTCTGGCCCTACGCCTGGAGGGAGAGCCTGGTGTTCACCATCGAGAAGGCGAAGCGCGACCTGGGCTGGGAGCCCGGCTTTGACCTCGAGACCGGCCATCGCCAGACCTACGACTGGTTCCAGCGCGAGGGCATGGCCGAGAAGCTAAGGCACGATTTCT
>Ga0315277_10004880_pt1 | contig 17790 bp, 25 predicted proteins | sample YL17G05_15_MG_FD_203695 | JGI IMG/M metagenome (GOLD analysis project Ga0315277, IMG submission 203695) | Sediment microbial communities from Yellowstone Lake, YNP, Wyoming, USA - YL17G05_15 | ecosystem: Environmental > Aquatic > Freshwater > Lake > Sediment | place: USA: Wyoming | collected...
CCCACTAAAATGTCAGTATCAAAAACAATTCTAGTGGGCGTTTTGGGAAAAACACCCGCTATTGGTCAAACGCAAAACGGAAAAGACTATGCTAACTTTTCACTTGCAACTAGCAAAAAGTGGAAAAATGAAGCTGGAGAGAGGCAAGAAAAAACATCTTGGCATAATATTTCTTGCTGGGGTTCTTTAGCTAAAGTCTGTCAATACCTAGACAAAGGAAGTAAGGTCTATTTAGAAGGTGAGCTTGAATATGGCACTTATAAGAACAAAGAAGGTGTTGAGGTTCCTAGCACTAAAATCATTGCCAGCGTGATTGATATTATCAAAGGCAAAGAGAAAGAAGAGGGAATCTCTCAACATTCAGTTGATAAGGGTAATGGGTTTGTGAGTGAAGCGGAAGATTCAGATTCAATCACTTTTTGATCTAACCTAGAGCCACAAGGCTTCATAACCCTAATTAAATAAACATGACCCGTAAAAACATAATTCAAAAGTGGAAAGATAAGCATGGCAGAGTAATTACTGCCAGCTTTGATACTTCAATTGTAAGAATCAAGATTGAAGATAAGAAAGTGGAGGAGCTTGTTACTAAAGAGAGTTTCTTTGCTAAAGTAGAAAAAAATCAATGGAAACAAATAGCTTAATGCAACCAAGAATATTAAAAAGGTTATATGTCAGAAATTAAACAATATTTAAGCAACGCTCCAGTTAATGTTGAGGCAATAATTCATTGCTGGGGAATTGAGCTTGATAAAAACGCAGAGTTACCAGAAGGAATTGCTGGGCAAATTAGAAAAAAGCAAGATGGTGGCTATAAAATTTCTGTTAATAAAAAAGACCATTACTACAGACAGCGTTTTACAATGGCTCATGAGTTGGGGCATTTTATGTATCATACTATGGAAATGGGGGATCTTGGAACCATGGATTCGGTAAAATATAGAAGCCTAGATAATTTTAACATTGGAGACCAAGAAGAAATAGAGGCAAATAAATTTGGAGCAAGCATTCTAATGCCAGAAGACTTAATAATAAAACATGCTTTAGAAAAAAAAGTAATTATCGACAATAAAATTAACGAAGATGGTCTAAAGGAGATTGCTAAGATTTTTCAAGTATCTTATCAAGCAATGGAATTCAGAATTAAAACCTTAAAAGAAGAAATAACTTCAAAATTAACTAACCAAAATGATTCCAAGGATCTTTAATGTAAACGAGTTAAGAATAGGCAGTAAAGTAATTGGTTATATTAGACTTATAAAGCAACAAAGAAATGGTTTACCCCATCTGGAATACTCTCTTATTGAGGAATATTGGAATCAAGGCATAATGTCAATTGAGTTGCCAAAATATCTAAAGAAGTGCAAGGGGTTGGGTATTCCAAGACTGATTGCATTAGTTAAGAAAGATAACGAGGCTTCGATTAAGTTACTTGAGAAGAGTGCTTTTATCAAGATTGCTATTTTCGATGATGTTTTTGGCTATGTATTGGCGCAGGATTTAATGGTAGAGATTAAACAATTTAATAAAAAAGCAGTTAGGAGTATGGTTTATGAAAAATAAAAAGATAAAACAAACCCTCTTCAAAACATGCGAGAAATGCGGCAAGAAGGTATTGCATAGTTTGAGGTTTAATAATGGCAATCCTAGATACTATCAAAGCTTGCCCGAATGTGTTAATCGTGAAGAGCATGAATTTGCAGATAAAAGGGTTTATCTATTTGAGTTTGATGGAATTGATACCCCTGCGGATAGAGCAAAGATGTTTAAACAAATACTTAAAATTGAGAATTAATGTGAAAGACAAAAAATATAAAAAGAAGTTAATTGATTTAACCAAGCTTGATGAACTAGCTCCCCCGCAATGGAGAGATAGAATTAACTTACTTTTCAATAAAGATATTCCTAAGCAGCCAAATACGGCTGATGAGTTAATTATATGGAATCTTGCCAAGAAGTCAGAAAGCGAATTGCAGCAACATTTTCATAAACAATTCAACGCCCTTAGTTCTGAAATCAAATTCATGAATAGAAATGCAGAATTAGAGTTTGTGCAAAATGATAATGGAGATAGTGCTGGCGGCAATCTGCTTCAATACCAAAGAATTAATCTCTATAAAAGAAAGAAGGCAGAAGGATCTAAGGCTGGTTTTCCAGACATTACTTTGATTAGCTCTAATTTGACCAACTGCGAACCAAAAACAATATTCTGCGAAGTAAAGAAGATTGGCGCACCAAGTGAAATTCATTTAACAGAAGAGCAGTTTGACTGGTTCATAAAGTTAAATAAAATGGGCTTTAAATCTTACATTACAAACAATCCAGTTTTCTTTAATAAAGTGATTTTAGGTGAAGTTAGAAAGATTCTTTAAACCTTGAATCTCTAAGCTAAATCATATCAAGTAATTTATTTTTAATTATTTGCATTTTGTCTATTGCATAATAAGAATTAACTTTGATAATAATTTTTATCCCTAGGTTAAAGAAGTGGTATTATTTATTCTAGGGATAGCATCCACAGCCTTTTAAAAAAGAGAAGGAAAAGCTTACTTGGCTGTGGGTGTTTTTATAATACAAGCTGGGATCTTTTAAGAAGTTATTGGTTAGGTTCAAGAAGGCTTAAAGAGATTGAGATTCGATTCTTAACCCTGCGCTAGAATATTTTTATGGTTGCAATCTACACGGGCAACAACAGGTCATGTTGCTACGATACTGGGGTTCTACAAAGACTTGCCATAGGTATCTAAATCTGATTCTTTTGTAGGGGTAGGAGGGTAAAGACTAATAGAAGCAAGTACAACTTCTATTGATTGCGACTTTATAAATATTTTTATGGCAACGCTGTGTCGAAAGACTAATCACGAATTAAGAGAGTGTCGATAGCATAGTTGGTATAAGGCAGTTAATGAAAGTTAATATATCGCTGGTTCAAATCCAGTCGCACAAATAAAACAAGGCGTTATTGCACGCCTATCTTAGTTTACAGCGTTGCTTTGTAAATATTTAATTAATCATTGAAACAATATGAGATGCAAAAGAGGAAGTTATGAGTACTACATGACTTTTAACCAAATAGCTAAAATTGAGAATACTAGTTACCAAAATATTCAACAGATATATTTGAGGGCGGTGTATAAAATACAGAGAATGATGGCTAAGAGATATAGTGAATTTAAAATAATAAATAATAACTAACTATGAAAGGTAAAATAACAATATATGCAAACTAAAACACTAAGCGAGAGAATATAGGAACTTAATAATATTAAAAAATCATATGAGTTTGAGCCGACCAATAATGAATTCTTTAAAGCGATGAAAGTGATCGAAGAACTCCAAGAAGAGTTAGAAGCGATTACTTCTGCTCTACTTACTGTCGTGCAGGATAACGCCATAATTTATGATGCTAATGCAAGATTAAAGAAAGAAAACGAAGCACTACTAGCTAAGAACAAAGAGCTTGAAGAAGAGTTGCAAGAGCGCAAAGCTTATATAGTTGCTAATCCTTGCGCTCAATGCGGAGGTAAAATTAACGCAATAAAATGTGAGGCTTGGGCAAAGAAAGCGAAGGAGCTTGAAGAAAAGTGCAATGGATTGCAGCATAAGGTATTATGGCAAGAGTGTAGAATGCTTAAGCTGCTTGGAATATGAGTGAAGTCAGCGAAGTTGAGAGGGCTTTAGAGAGATTTAAACTAGCAATTGATTCAGTAGAAGCGCGAGCAATGACTGGAGAAACTGGAATTGTGGAGAAGGTATTGAGCAGGGCGCAAAATCTAATCAACGCCCTTGAGTCGAAACCAGAACCTAAAATCGACATGAAAGAAGAATGTGTCGAGCCAGTGAGTATTTGGAAAGATGTTAGTGAGTTGCCATATTATGGATGTCGAATTTTAGTAAAACATAAACATCATATTCAAATAATCCCTTATTATTACTGCAATGGAATATTTACTCCAGATAATAAAGATTTTAGTTTCGAGATTGATAATAGTGTTATTAAAAAATTTTGTCTATTAACCGACTTCATAAATCAAGTAGAAGACATGGAAGCAAGATTAAGAAAATTGGAGGGGAAGTAAATGAAAGAGCTAAAAAAATTATACAATAAGCAAAATCTTCAATATTCAAAAGCCAACCAAGAATTTGAAAAATTCTTTATAGACGAAGTTGTTTCAAAGGCTAAATCTGCTTTTTTGAGCTATTACAATTTAAAAGAAGGAGATGTCATAACTTTAACAGAAGGGTTTTCAAATGATGGCAATGATAATTATACAAATATTGGCAAAGTAAGCGGTAAATTATTTTTTAAAGATTCACAATTAATAGAATTAGCAACTTCTTATTTCAATCATGATTTGCGTTTTGTTTATGAGATGTTTGAAACTAACAATAAAGTAGCTGTAAGAAGAATTAGTACTACTTATTATGAAATGCACGATATAAACAGTTTTATTGATTTAATGATTATGGCGTTGTTTAACAACCAATTTTTTCTTCATGTTGAAAATAATGGGATTGAGGTAGCAATGTCAAGCGTTAAAGAGTATGATAAATTTACAGGATTTGTTAAGGATATTTTAAAAAAATGAAAATGGCAAACAAAAGGATAGAAAAATTAAAAGAAACAAATTCATCAGTCATCAAGAAGCTAAGAAAAAATCTTTTATCTTGTTCATTTTGCCCTGCTCATGGCGGAGAAAATTTAAAGAGAACTCCGCCTAGATACGGAGTAACAAAACCAAAATATAAAGATAAATTAACTAAATTGGAGGGGAAATAATGTTATCAGAAAAGGAGCTAGAAAGAGGTTTAGAAATTATTAAAAGAATTTTAGGAGTTGATTTTTCTGACCGTCCAGATGTGAAATATGTAGTATTTAAATATGTGGATCATGTTATTTGTGGGCAGAGTACAGAAAGGAATAGGAAATTTGACTCAATTCTTGATTGGGATTTTGAATTATATTATATAATGCGTCGGGGTGGCTTAACTGATGAGCAAGCTCACTATCAACTTGCTAATGGAATTGTTGCCAAGATTAATGAAGAACTTAAATTAATTGAAGAAAAAAAAATGAAAAATGATCCGTGGATATATGCAGGGTTCTTTGCTATTGTTATGATTGTAGCTTGGGCTTTTTGTTTTAACTTTGATGAGCCTTTTGATTCGTCAAAGTATATTGGGGTTTATACTGATGCTATTAATGATCCGTTAAAATAAAAAAGTTAAAGTTAAGTTAAATGAAGTGTTAAATTGTACTCCATTGCTAGAATTTGAAACAACTTTAAAAGCTATTTTATTTACACCAAGACCCCTTTTTTTTTCCATCGTACGATCGGGCTAATCCATTTTTTATTAGCTCGTCTGATAAGCTTTTGCCGTTTATTTCAACATCTGCAAGTAACCTGCCGCCGTACTTGTCCCATTTGATGTTTCTAAAAGTAGCTGTTTTATTTTTTCCAATAAATTGCTTAGTAAACTTTGAGGCCTTTTCTGCTAGCTTAGCTTCTTTTTCGCACTTAGCTCTTGATTCTTTTTCTGGCGTGTCTATTCCCAAAACTCTAACTGATAGTTTTAATTCTTTTGGGAAGCACTCGTTTTTGATTTCCAATGTATCGCCGTCAACTACACGCAGAATTTCCCACTCGTAGGCGTAAGCGTTTGATGATGCTAATAATAAAATTATAGTAAATAATATTTTAATCATTGGCAGGGCATTGTTTTAAGCAAGAGCAGTTATATTCTCTTTGATAAATGTATAACACTCTTATCATCTCATTAGATAATATTTCTTCATAAACACTTTCTTTTTCGCCAGTAGGAAGAGGCTTTGCCCATTGGCAGAAGTTACTTTGTTTTGTTGTGTGACCGCAACCAGTTACGCTTATCAGCAATAGGAGTATTATCGTATTTCGCAATGCGTTCTTGAGTTTCATTTATATTTTTAATTTCAGATTCTTTTTCTTCCAATTCTTCTTCCAGTCTTTTCTTTTCAGCTTTTATTTTACCGCAAAAGAAAATTCCAATAACGCCTACAAAGATAGCAACAGTTTTTAAATATTCAATCATTTTTACAGTAAAGAAATTAACCATTTAGCCCCCTCAATACAATCAAATACAGAAATTTTAGAAATAAAAAAAAACATGCCGCTACAAAAACTTATAGAAAAAAATGTGGCTCTTAACGGAGGTTTAGAAAAGAATTTAAAAAACTCTTTAACTATTCTCAAAGCAACTTCTGCATTTGTTAAAGGTCTATCGCATTGGTTATTCATAGTTTTTTCTTTTTCCTCTTTTAATAAGAATTTCCCTAAATTCATCCAACATCTCTTCATCTTTAGAAATCAAAGCATCTACAAAATATTTATTTTCAGTTTCTATATCATGCTTAACTTTTCTATAACTTCCAATTGAAGATTTTAATTCTCCAATTTCTTCTTTTAATTCACTAACATCTCCTTTAATAAATTCAAATTCTTTCTTAAATTCAGATTTTACCGCAGGTATCATTTTTTCTAAACCTTTACTAACTGCGCCCTCGAATGCACAACCTCCAAGAAATCCAAAAATTTTTACTAATCCGTAACCTATTAGACCCCAAAGAGCTATTAAGCCTCCAGCGGTTTTTAAGATTAAAGAATTGACAGTATCAAGTATTTCGTCCATTAACTTAACTCCCCTTCAATGTCTAATGGCATTATTTCGGAAGAATCTATTTCTATCCATTCCCAGCAAATATCCGAGTGATCTTTCAAATAAGCAAATTTATCTTTGTATTTAAAATGATCAGACCAGCCAGTTGTAATTTTCCAATGCTTAATGACACGCTTATATAAATCTAAATCATGAATTACAATATTATTTTCAATAACATACGCCTCTAAAGCAAAAACGCCATCTTGTAAAATATGTAAATTATTCTGGCGTATAGTTTCTAAGCTAACTTCACAAATAGTCGCTAATTCAACCGCTTTTTGATAAAGATGATCGTATTCTTGCGCTTGTTTAGCTTCTTGAAAAGTGTCAAAAATATTTATTTTTATTTTTATTTCCATACTAAGTAAGAATCACCCCCCATTGATTGGCTAAATATCGCATAATTGTAGTTATTTCATCCGCTGAAAGCACACTTTTATACACAATAGTTTCGCCCAGCTTAAAACCACCACGAGCGCTACCCGAACTTGCAGTTGCAGTACCAAAGTCAGCAGGTGCAATGGCACCATCATAAGCACCAGTAGCTCCAATTGTTGCGCTATTTTTATAAAGATTTCGAGTCGATGTTGCAACATTTCCAGTAATTGCAAAAATTGCTGGTGCTGTAAGAACTGATGCTCCAGCCGCTAAAGTAATTCCAGTTGTGCCGTCTGTGGAGTTGTAACCCAAATTAGTGGTAGACATTCTCACTACTTGAACGGAAGTGCTTCCGCCCAAGACTATGCCTTGAGTCGCACTAACCAATTGCTGAACAACTAAAAAGACAGTAAAATTGGTTATTGAAGCTGGAAGACCAGTTAGCAGCCAACGGTTGTTGTCATTGTCAAAGCCAATAGCGTTTAATCCGTTAATCGTTTCAACACCAGTGCTAGGTTGGTTGGCAGTAACTGTGTTATTAATTAAAATGCGGTTATTTGCCAAATTTTTTATTGCAGCAAGTCTGCCACCACTAAATGTCATGTTTTCCGCATTAACATCTTGCGGTCGCATCCACAATAAACAATTTGAACAATTAGGTTGTATAACTAATGGAGTTTTTTGAGTTAGGGTTGTCATATTATAATGATTCTAAAATTGATATAGAGCCAATCCAGCCAACAGGTGCAACAATCCCAGTAAGAACTATTGTTACTTGATCTCCCGCACTAACGCTATTTAAAGCAGTTGCTGCGGTTTCATTGATTGTAGTTGTATTTGCAACCGCAGTTAAACCAGTTATTGCTACGCCGTTAATAAACACAGTATAAGTACCAGCAGTTCCGAGCGAAGTAGCTTGTTGAACAAAGCCAGTGATTGTAAAAGGATTTTTAGATTTAGTTACTAAAACATAAGTTGTGCCGGCAACTGGAACTGAAGGAACTCTTGTAGCTTCAATTTGCCAAGGTTTTAATGCTGTGCCGTAAGCTATTGACCACTTTGTTGTAGTAGGTCTTTCAATAAGTACTTCGCCAAATTGGTTTAAAGTTGTATTGCCGTCCAGAGTTTCTGCGCCTTCTTTAACAAAAGTAATAACACCAACTCCCAAATTTCTAACTTTACCGAAAAAGCCCGTAGTTGTTGGAGTTGTTGATTGCTGAGGAAGGGTTATTGTAATTGGTGATGCATTATTAATAGTAATTAATTTTGCAAAATCATCAGCAACTAAAGTATAGGTTGTACCAGTTTGTGCATTTACAGCTTGTAAATATTGGAAGCCGCCATCTACGAAACTACTTTTAGCTCTATTTATGCCTTCAACTTGAAGCACTAAATCTTTTCCCACGCCAGTACCAACTTTTCCAGAATTTAAGCCGCAATGATTATTTGTGCCGTCGGAATGGACTTGTAAAAATGAAGAATTGTCAGCATCAGCGCCATCGTGGCAATCTATGCCAGCAAGTCTTGCAGTGCCATTTGGAAGTATAGGAACTCTGGTATTTCCGTTTACAGTTGATGTTTGAAGGGCAAGGCGGTTTGCACGAGTTGCGTTTGAAAAATCGCCAGTAATATCTAAGCCGTTTCCGCTAAAGTTAAGACTGCCAGTCATTGTGTCGCCAGCTTTATTTACTTTCGTTGTTAATTGATCATTAACTGCTTTAACGGAAGGGTAAAGAGTATCGTTTATAGTTCCAAAAGTAGTTGCTTTATTTGCTACATCTTCTGGTGTATAAGCAACACCAGTTTCAAACTTAACCCATTGATTAGCTGTGTTGTAATAAACCCAATCGCCAACAGTAAAAGTAATGTTTCCAGCTCCAAAGTTGACAGTGCCGCCAACAGAAACAACATAGTAATAACCTTGAACTCCAACACTATTGGCTAAAGTGGGAGTATTCGTTGAAGCATTCCAAAATCCTTGTTGTTTTAAGCTATTATCTTCCAGTAAGCTTCCTAATAATCCTAGCATATTTATTGAAAATTAATGTTAATTGCGTTTACTTCTTCTAAAGTTGTGCAAGCTTTTATCTGATCTTGCAAACTTCTTGCTAAAGCTCTATTATCAGCAACGCCTTCTTTCAAAGATTCGCCTGATGTTGGGTCTGAAAGTCTAATTATTTGCCAATCAGTGTTTGTGAGATAGTTTTTGCATTCGGATATTTTTTGGCTTTTTAATTCTTCTAATACCAAATTATCAGGCATTACATATTCTTGATAAATTCCATCAATTACACACATTTGTTTGTCTAAAACTTGTGCATCATCTTCAATCTCAATAAATGGCTCAGGGATCAAAGTGTAGTTGATTGAATCGGGATAATAACCTTTTACTAAGGTTGTTTCTGTATCGTAATTTACTTTTATCATTTTATTTTTTGCTTAAAGTTAATATCCAATTGCAAACCATCTCATCGCAACAGTTCCAGCAACTGTTTGTGTAATTCCACCACTTTCCGCTCCCCAATTAAAACCTGCTAATGTAAGGCCTTGATAACAAGCCAGAGGGCCTCTGTTTGAAAGGTTTGAGGATTCGCAAGTAATTTGCAATGAAGCTAATACATTTGGAAATGCCAAGGGAAATGTCACCGCTTTTGATGTTCCTGAATTTGAAGAACCACCCCACTGTAATATAATTTCAACAAAAGCCCCTCCAACTTTTACAGGTAATCTAGCGTAGCCATCTGTTGATCTTAAGCTGGTTCCAAATAACGAAGCTATTGCTGCCGCTGTGGCAGCTCTTGTAGTATCAGTTCCAGCGGCTAATTCTGCGTTCGTTAATAGCTCTACAATACCTTTAGCGGTAGTGGATGCAGCCCCAACTTGCAAAACGAAAGCAGTTCCATTGTATCTAAAAACAGAATCTTCAGTTGTTGGAATATCTCCAGCAGCTAAATCTGTTGTACCATCAGCTTGCTTTAGATTTTTAACGCCAGCAGAGTTTACATTGACTGTTGAAGCTCCAGTGTTTGCATTTCCAGCTCTAAAGCGAATTGTCATTCCAGTAAAATAACCAGCAGTTGCACTAACTGGGTTAGTAAATGAGGCTGCAAGCGTTAGAACATAAGCATCAGCCGCTCCGCTATCTATGTAGAAATTATTTGCGGCATATCTTGATGTTGCAATTGAAATTTGGTTTAAGATTGCATCAGACGAAGTTTGACCAGACGAAGTTTGTAACGCTTCTAACTCTGTTGGAATCTGGTTAAACTCTGTTGCAGAGCATGTATTTCCATTTATCTTTGATACTATGTCCATTTTCTATAAAATATAATTAAAAACAATTGATGTATTAGCTGGTTTTAGATTGTTAAATAAACACTCAATAACCGACCCACCGCCACTACTAAAAGTGAAAGGAAAGGTTAGGGGGAAAACTGATGTTGGAGCTAAACTTGTTGGCATATTTACAATCATTGTAAATCTTGCTTGTTTAGGATTCGCAAAAAATGTAAATGGAAAAGTTAGTGGAAAAGTTCCATATTCTATCCCATTGCTTATTTCAATCGTATATCCAAAGATAGCCGCCAAATCAATAAAATCTTGTTCTGTTAAAACTCCTAAAGAAGTCAGTTTAACTAAAACCTGTTCTCTTCTTTCTTCTAAAGAAAGTGAAGTTGTTTGTGTAAAGCAATCATCTGGTATTCCAACCGCACCTTCCCATCTAGCAATATATTCTAAATCGTTTGTGGTCAAAATATTGGTATTATCCCAAACATTTTGAAATATCTCATCAACTCTTGTAAACTCACCGCCTAATCCTAAGAATAACTTGTAAAGATTAGTGCCTTTAACATTCTTAGCTTGAAATAGCCGATCATTAGGCATATACTGGCTAATCGCCTGTTGGTGCTGTTCTAATGTATGAGCTTGGAAATTAGACAAAAGTAATCACCCCCAATGTTCCAATTTGGTTTAAACCAATTGTTGTATCCGCACTTGGCGCAGATAAAGTATAAATTGGCACGCTTCCACTTGAATCTATTGTTTGTTGTATAACAGCGTTTATATCAGCTAATTTAACATTCTCACCAATGTTGTTTGATAGCTTAAAAAAGTCAGTTAAAGAGTTTGTGATAGCTGTTTTCATTGCCGTTGTGTTAGGGCTTAAACTTGAAAAAGTAATTGGGATAGATACGGCGGTCGGAGAAAAGACAATAACATCGTCATCACTCATATGAGCTGGCTTAATTTCTAAGATTTTATCTTTTACAGTAATAACTTCTGTTGAGCTTGGAATAATTGAAGCATCATTATCTCTGGTAAATCCAATTCTAACTTGACCTTCTTCAACATAAGAATAAGAGGCAGAAATAGTACCAGTTGCAGGAGTGGCAGGGCTTCCACTTACAGGATAAGCAAAGGTATTTGCATTAATTACAATAACTCTTTTTTCAACAACATTGTATTCATTTTGAACTGCGCCAGTTACAGTAACATAAGAGCCACTTACTAATCCGTGAGCAGTTGAGGTAGCTGTTGCAATTTGTCCAGCCCTTACAAGGTTTGAAATAGAAATTGAAGCAGAAGTTTTACTTGGTGAAAATATCCAAACTCTTGTTACACCAGCAATTAATTTTGCTTGGTTAATTAGAGCATTTACATTAAAAAACGAAAAAGGAAACTGTATTCTAAATAGAACTCTTGAGCGATAAGAAGCGTCTCCCTCAATATCAGTCCCACCAGATAATTCACTAAAATCAACAAAAACATTATTATTAACGCCAGCAATTGGGCTTCCTAATGTTAAAATTCCACCAGAAGTAATATTTGTATTTTGTCCTTGAGAGCTTGCAACAACAGCTACATTTGCAGTTGTCCATTGTGCAATAATCGTACCACTTGCACTTCCAGCAGTTCCAGCTTGTGTAAATTGAAATTGTGTTGCAGAAGTTACAGTAATTATAACATTTGAAGCATTAAAATCAGAAGGGCTTGCGCCAGTTATTGTAACAGTAATGCCACTTGCTAAATTATGAGCAGCGGTAAAATTAACAGTTACTAAAGTTCCAGTTCTTGACATTGAAGAAACTGAAACGCTGTTTAATGAAATTGTTGAAGTAGATTGTGTTGTATAAGTTATGCTAGATGCGCTTTGAAGGCTTGTGCCAGAAGGAATGGAAGTTGCAGCAGTTCCTGAAAAAACAACATTACCAGTTGCAGATGTTGCAACAGTTCTTGTAACGCCGTAAGTATTGCCCCATCTTTCTAAATAAACGCCAGTTGCGGTATTTACAAAGAATTGATTAATCATTATCAGAATCTTCTGATAATTGTCATAAACTCTATAAGCTAAACCTTTGATTAATGAACCTAAATAAGAGGTAGGCAAAAACGCCCCGCTGTCTGGCAACTGCGCGGTTACATCTGAAACAATCCTGTTATATACCTCTTTTCTATTAGAGGGTAGGTTTAATGTCATTAGCCGTGGTGTTAGCTTGCATTAATTGTGTTTATCCATAAATCATAATACTGCACAAATTCAGTATTATCATTTCTTATAGCCGTAATTTTCGCAGTTAATTTTTCTAAGTCAATGTTTTTTTCAACAATAATATCAATTTCTTTTGCAATTCCTTTATCAATATACCATTGGAAAGCATCTTCTAAATAATTTTGACAAATATTAACTGTATCATCGTCTAATTTCTCTTGGAAAAGCGTCCAAACTAAAGAGCCTTGCTCAAATCCATCTTCGTTTAATTCGTTACCACTCCAGCCTCCACGAGAGCGAGGGTCTTCAATTGAATCTTCTCTTTTTTGGCAATAAATTGTCATCATAAAAGAAGTCTCAAGACCGCCAGTTAAAGCAAAGTCGCCATTCTCAAAAGAAATATCAAATATTCCGTCAGAATTTTTATGTAGTTTTAAATCTTTAATTGACATAAATATTTTTATTTATAATTTTATTTCTGGTCTAATAGTTAAGTTTAGGTGGGGTTGCCTTTGGTGGCTTAACTATTAGACTACTGCTCCAGTATTGCCAACGCCAACCGTTACTCCACTATGAGTGTGAGTAATAAATGGTTTAGTTTCAATAGTTGTAGTCCCAGTTAAATTGCTTGTTCCGCTAACGCTAAGGTTTCCAGTAATATCAACATTCCCAGTAATATTTACCGCTCCAGTAATATTAATTCCACCTTGTGCGGTAATATCAATTTGCTTGCTATCAGCTGTTGTAATGCTTATTGAACCATCTTGTTTGAAATAAATTTGATTTTGTTTCTTTCCATAAATAATCTTCTCTCCCTCAAGTATCTTAGGGGCGTTGTCAACATCATAAGGGATTACATAATTCATGCCGTATTCATCACCAACGCATAAAACATAACAAGAATCACCAACAGAAGGGCAAACATTATCGCCAGTTGGTAAAACTAAAACTCCACTTTCAACATCAGTAGAAGCAGGGTCTTGAAATTGTACTCTTATTTTGCCAAGTTCGCCAACAAATTCTAACTTCTTTATTTCTGCTATTCTAATCATCTGTTCCTAGTTGTTTTAATATTTTGTTTGATTTTTTTCTTGGTTTTTTAATTTTTGGCTCAAATACAGAATTGGTATAAGATAATTTGTCAACCAAATTTAATCTAACATAAGAGCCCGACTCTTTGCTTAAATTATAGGTAATGTCTTTTATCAAAAGGTTATCATCTACTTGAGCCAAGTTATCAGTTATCTGCACCAATTGATTTGCTTGCCAAGGCTCATTTTTTTGCGGCTTAATAACGTTAGAAGGGCTGTTTAATGCCGTTGCTAAAGATTTAAAAGTAATTGGTCTTAAACCTTGTCTCCATCCAACTACGCTACAAGAATAAACATGAGATTTAGAATATCTAATATTGCATTCCCATTCAGCTCTATCTTTACATTGAGAGTTGTTTAGGTTAGCCACATAATCAACAAATTTTCTTGTTTTTCTTATTGATTCGTCATAAAAAACACCGCTATATTGAACTACATTATTTTTTAAACTATCAATAATAGAAGACTGATTTGGGGCAGGAGGGTTAGTAGCAGGATCAATAGTTTTGATTGGATTAGTTCCAGTTGAGCTTGAAATTATTTTGTATTCATAATATCTATTTTTTAAATCCCTTTTAACGGAAGCATCTTTTATATTATTTTGAGATGTATCTACTGTTGCAGAAGCTCCGCTCTCAAGTAATCCACCAAGTAATCCACTTTTTTTATTAAGTTCAGTCAAGTTTTGTAATTTCACAAGAGCTTGCTTGTTGCCTATTTTTCTAATAATAATATTTCCATTACCATCAGTGCCTAAGACTAATCTTCTTTTGTCAGCTAGTCTTTGTATTAACTCGTAAGCACTTTCATCTTTACTAAATCCAATTCCTTCGGAATTAGAAAATGGCTCTATATCTCCATATTCGTTAATAACTGCAATTTGATTTTCTGCCAAAGCCAAGCCTTGTTCAAAAGAGGTTGGAATATTAAATTTACTTGCCAGAGATGTTAGGCTTGAAGGTATTTTTATTTTAGAAATCGAAGTTCCTATTTTTGTAGCACTTAAAACTTCATAACCAACAGCTTCTAAAACCTTTTTTAAAACATTCTCAAAGGTTGTAGGTGTTGCAAAAACTTTGTTTGATATTCTGCTATCAATCAAATCAGAAACTTTATCTCTACCAGAAAATCTTACATCACAAGAGCCAACAGAATAATCAATATCAACCTCATCAATATAGCCAGTTAAAAAAGGCTCATCATCTAAATAAAGTTTAATTCCTTGCCCTTCATAGAAAATATCGGCATCTTGAGTTGGAATATTTATGTCAATATTAAAAGTCTTTCCAAAGAAATCCAAACTTTCATTTACAGAAACGGATTTAAAGGTTTTAAAGCTAACTCCTGCTATATCTATTGTTATGTTATCTTCAAAAGCCATTATTCGGAAAGTATATTAATATTTCCGCTAACAAAAGCAGGGTCTTCAATATTGTTTAAAAGAAGTATCTCGTCAGACCTATCGCTAGTTCCATAATAATTATATGTCAAAACCGCACTTGGTACACTATTTGTTTTTATGCTAACATAAAACGGCAATGTAGTTCTTAAATTTTTAAGAAATGCTGTAGTTCCAACTTTTAAATTTTGTAAGTTGTAATAAACATCTTCATCTATTTTATCTGGGTTCAAACTATCAAAAGCAGTGCTTAACCTTTTAATCATGCTGTCTATTTCTTCTTGCGAAGTGTAATCAATATTTGTTGATGCAAGGCAGGCAACAGCTAATGAGGATGTTTTAAAATAATTGTCTAACTCTTGATTATTTATGTTAAGCTGTTCATTCCTTGCAGAAGAAGCTGGGTATTGTTCGTTTTTGCTTGAATCAAAAATATTCAAAGCAATGTCAACCATTGTTTTAAAACTATCTGTAATTGCAGATATTGCTCCAAATATATTTTGAAATCTTCGTGAAAGATTCGATGGCGTTTGCATTAGCTCTGTCAAAGAAGCTGTTAAATCTGCAATATCAGCAACAAAAGCCGCCGCTTCATCGGCAACGCCATTTATAGTTGAAACAATGTCATTTACTGTTTGTGTAGTATTTTTGATATAATCTCTGGCAGTGTTAGCTGCTTTAATTCCTATGTCATAGTATTTAACAAGAAAATCAAAAGCAGCTTTAGCACTTGCAAAGTGTTGATCGAACCATTTGGACAAAGCACTTTTACTAGAACCTTCTTCGGGATATTTATTTACAGTTGATTCGGCAAAGGTTACTTTATACCTAGCAATTCCTAGTTGGTTGATAAAATCTTCATCAACAGAAGCAGAAACAACCACTACTTTTTTCGGGCCAATTGTAGGATGGGTTAAAGTTCCTCTTCCAATTGCGTTTAAATTATCTTCTAGCTTCTCTTTAGATTGTTTATATCGTGAGAAAGTAGTTTCTTGAATTTCAATATCAAAGTCATAAATTCCAGACTTCTTACCCATATCTTGAACATATCTTTCAGAAGAGTTCGGATATTCGTGAATAACTGTTTTTCTTCCTAACCCGCTATCAGAAACATTCCTTGCATAAAAAAGAGCATTTTTGCCATTTATGCTATAACTTGCTTTAAAAAATCCGCTTAGTATGCTCATAAACCTCCAGCAATTACAGTTCTAGGTCTTGGGGTCATTCCATAAGATCGAGATTCTTGTTTTATAGAAATTCCAGTAGGTAAATTTTCACCAACTATCTTAACAATAACTTCTTGTTGTGGCATAGAAGATTGAGGGATTGGTGTAAATTGATTATTAAAAGGGTTATCGTTAGCAAAGTTTTTTTTATAATATTCAAAGTTTCCCTGAATAAGGTTTTCTTTAAGTTGTGACCTACCCTCATTACCACCGTTTTTAAGATCGTAAGTGAATGCACCAACAGCTTGACCAGTTATTTCTGCCCCAACTTCCGCAATATCATATAATTTCCTAATTCCTTTTAATGGTGAGCTATTCCAAACAGTCCCCATTATTTCTAATGATTTTGTTAATCTTTGTATTCCATTGTCTAAAATAGTAGTCCAATCATTAATCATTGTTCCAGCTTCACCTTGAGACAAAGATTCAACTAATAATGTCCAACTAGTGGTAACCCTATTTAATCTTGCCCCTAATTTTTGCATAGCAATATCTAAACCAGAAGTAATTTGAGCGTTGTTATCAATATGTCTTGACACATTGGCTAAAACATCTGAGGTAATTCTTCCATCACTTACCAACTTTCTAAATACAGGTTCAGTAAGACCTAAAGAATCAGCAAATAGTTTTACGGCACCTGGTAAAGAATCGCCCAATTGTCTTTGTAACTCCTCTAAAGTAACAACTCCTTTAGAGGTCATTTGAGTTATCGCATTCATAACCAACTTAAATCTGTAAGGATCAATACCATATACAGTTGATAATTTAGCAAAAGATTCAAATTCTTTTCGTGCTTGTGGTAATGATTTTTTGCCAGCAGATGCGGCTAAAAATTTAACATATTCTTCTTTTGTTGCGCTTAAATCTAATCCAAGAGTTCTGACAACCTTTATCAAATACTGCATTTCATTAGCTGCTAACTGACTAGAGGAAGTTGTTTTGTCGTAAGAAGGAAGCACTGTTTGTAAAGTTGCATTTAAAGCATCAAATTGTCTTCTAGTATCTATAATTTCGCTAGGTAATCCAACCACTTTATCAATTACAGAATAATATCCAACTGCTTTGGCTACACCTCCAAAAGAAACGCCATCTCCACCAGCGGAAAAACTGCCTCGTCTTGATGGTCGTTGAGTTTGTGGTTGAGGTTGCGATGGTAATGTTGATTCTTGATTTATTGTTCTACCAGTTCCAGTAACATCTATCATTGGTCTTTGACCATAAGACATTACAGCGCCGCCTCTTGAATATGGGACTATTCCAGTTCCAGCAGCATCTCTTCTGTAAGTTGAATTAATTGGTATGTTAAAGTTTGGGCTATAAGCTTTAGGATTATAAATTCCACTAGCACTTCCTCCGTTCATCATAAAGTTTCTAGAATTAGCAACTAAGGCATTTTCTAGGCTTCTTCTATAAGCCATATTAGCTCTTAGTGTTGCCGAAGAAATTGAAGCACTTTGAAAACCACCACCAATTAAACTAAATCCAGTTTTTGCTTTTTTTATTCTTTCA
>Ga0315277_10004881_pt1 | contig 17789 bp, 21 predicted proteins | sample YL17G05_15_MG_FD_203695 | JGI IMG/M metagenome (GOLD analysis project Ga0315277, IMG submission 203695) | Sediment microbial communities from Yellowstone Lake, YNP, Wyoming, USA - YL17G05_15 | ecosystem: Environmental > Aquatic > Freshwater > Lake > Sediment | place: USA: Wyoming | collected...
GACGACCTGAGCGGACCCAAACATGTCGTCATGACAAGTACGTCTGAAAAGGACGAGAGCTATTGGGATTTCACAAATCGTATGGCTGCAACGTTTAAAATCGGTAACAGGTGGGCTGACGCTGATGGCAACGGTTATGTTTCCATTTTTGAAGCCTTTGACTATTCGTCGCCGGAGTCGTCTCTATATGATGACAATGGAGACGGCGCATTTACCTCTGAAGACGGAGAACTGGGACGCCATACCTATCTGGGGCTGGTGAAGACGATAAGAACCGATTTAGACTGCGACGGCAACATCGATGCATATGATATGATGATGATAGCCAGCGTCTTTTCAACGAAAGAAAGCGATGACAATTGGGATTCGAGGATGGACTTTGACAGAAACGGTGTCATTAACATCATTGACATCTGGGAAGTAGCCAAAGATTACGGGAGAACAATCTACTTTTGATCGCGCGCGCTCTTTTTTGGTTGCAATGATTGAGCTTTTCCAATTCCTTTTGGCACCACATGGGTCACAGCAAGCACTTTTTGGATATAGTGATAGCTATCCCTATTTTTGGATAGGTAACATTCCTTTAATATAATTTCTTGGGTCAGCTGTTAGTGGTGGGTTTTTTGGTCTATTGGAAAGATTACTTGAATTGCTCGAGAAGAAAGATTTGTAGGAAATTTGGGTTTTTGGGTTCTGTGGGTTGGAGCGCGAGCGTGATGCGAGCGCGACATAACGGTTGAGCAGGATTTTGAATAAAAAAAAGAGCTATCTGCGTTTTCGGTAGAGTCTCATTCGATCGATCGATATCGGCCGCATGACTTCTTTTTCTATTGTGCGAGTTTGATGCCAGACTACCTGGTATTCAACGGGCATGCTCTCAAACATTCAAAGCACGAGTATGTGCCATGGTCATCAACGGCGACGGTGTTGAGTATCTTGTCGAAAGGATACTTCTTTCTAATCAGTTCGTTATCTAGCACAAGTTCAAGCAAAGGGTTAGAGCTTGATTGGCGAATACACATGTTGTGATCGACTTTCCCAGTTTTTCTTATTGCCTGTGCGGGACAAGCGTCGATGCAGTCAAAGCAATTCGAAGGGCAGATATCTTCTTTGATCTTTTTGTCAGGTAGTAGCTGTTGAGTCGTTGCTACGCCCCCCAGAAGGATCCTAGTGCCATATCGTGGAGTAGCTAGCAGGCCGCACTTGGAAAGCCGACCTAGCCCGGCTTCTTGAGCCCAGTATACCAAAGGCAGGTGTCCAAGGAATTCGCGATTTGCTATTTTCCATGGAAAACAACTGTAGATCGGTGTCGCTGAACAGTCTTTTTCTTCCAGGTACAAGCAGAGTCTGTTGGATACTGAATCTAATGTTCTGTATTGCATGTTACAGTAACGCCAATATAAATCCAAGTTGTTGCTCTTCGCGTAGATGACCCCCTTTGGAATCGGTACTCCGTAGCAAATTATCGTTCTTGCGCCGTTTAACAAGATTTGAGGATGAAGTTTCTTCGATGTTGCCTGTAGCTGCTTGACTGTTGCCAAGCCATGGACAGACATGCCTTCATTGCGAAGAAAGCTGATGATTTCACTCTTGACGCTTTGTTGTTTCATTCAACCATTTCATCAATCTTGAGAAGCTTTTAGCACTTGTGCCCGTGTAGCGCCCGTTCAAGTTTTTTAACCTCTATTTTCGTTAGAGGTTACTTGCGGTATATCATTTTGAAGCTGGTTTCTATGTTTTTGTGACCTAACATGCGCTTGACGTATAGTATGTCCTTAGTTTGTTTGTATAGTGATAGGGCGTAGTCGCGTCTTAGCTTTCTGTTCATTGTCATCACTTCTTTTTGCGGTATAGTTTGATTCCGTCAATTTCTTGTATGTAGGTGAATCCATGTTCTAGGAGGTCTGTTGCTTCTTTGACGTTGGTTGCTGTCTTGACTGTGTATTCGTCTTCTTCGCTGAAGGTTATGAGTTGGGTGTAGAACATTGTTGTTTCGATTTTCTTGTGTCCTAGTAGTTGTTTGACGAGTAGAATGTCTTTTGTTTGGTCGTATTTGAGGGTGGCGAAATGATGTCTGAGGTTTCGCATTGGTATTTGCTTGAGTTGCGGTTCGTTGAGCTTGTCGGCTAGTTTGTTGCGTGTTCTTCTCCAGATGTCGCCCATTATTTTTGATTTTGGGAATGGATTGTTTCCAGTGTGTATCTTTAGGTAGTCTCTGAGCATTTGTGCGGTTTTTGGTTTGAGTTTGATAGATCGTGAGTTGTGTCCTTTGCATCCTTCTGCGTTGATGATTCCTTGTTCTGTGTCGATGCTTTTTCGTTGCATTGTTGCGAGTTCTTGTGCTTCTAATCCTGTTTCTTCTAGGATTGTGTAGATTGTCGCGAATTTGGTTGTTGATGCTGAGATTATTTTGTGTATGTTTTCTGTTGTTGGTATCAATGGGATTTTTCGTTCTGTTCTGTAGTGTGGTTTTGTCCATTGGATTCCGTTTGTTTTGCAGAAGTAGTCGTATGCGAAACATAGTTTGGTTTTGGTTGCGTTGCATATCGCAGCGTTAGCCAGGTAGGTTTTTACTTGTTCTGGTTCGGTGAGGTTAGCGTGTTGGCTGAGTTGTCTGAGGCTATACGAGATTGATTTTACGGTGTTCTGGGCTTTGCCTGAGTTCTGTGCTTTGATGAGAGTATTTATTATCAAGTTGTCGTAAAGTGTTGGTTGTTGGGGTCGTCGTCTAGCTAACGACAGTGCTTGTATGGTATCTTGGGGTACTGTCGTCTGGAATGGTTTAGGATACCAGCCTGGGGCGTTGGCGATCCTGGGTTCAAATCCCAGCGACCCCACCAGAAGCTTCTTTTGCGAGATGAAGCTAGTTTTGCCCAACTTTTGTGGGCAAAGATCCTAGAATAGCCGGTTTTCGCTCCTATGAAGGCTTCTTTCAAGAACTTTATTTGATGTGCTGAGATGCGGTTTGAACCGGTCTCTCAGTGGCGACGTCTCCCCCTGAGCTGAAAAGAGAGTGGCCGATCTTAGAGGGCCCATCTAGTCTCGGTGCATTCAGTTCTTGCTTTCTGGCTTTTCCTGCATTGATTCTTGAGAGAGTTTCAGTTCTTCATCGGCTTTCTCAAGAGCTGTAAGGCTTTTCGCCTCGGGGATGGGGTTTGAACTCGGGGGTCAGATGGCGATCTCACCCGCGCAACCCCTCTTTTTCTATCTTGTCCTTTTCTCTTGTGATTCTCGTGAGGAGAGGTTATTCTTCACCAGGAATGGGATCAGTAAGCCGTACAGCGAGATGAAGATGAGTGGCGTGTGAAGAACCAAATTCCATAGAGTATAGCCTGGCATTATGAAATATGACATGGCGTTAAACAGACCCATTATTAAGCCCACAAAACTGGTTGCTCTGAGGACATATCTGTTAACTCTTGGATAGATTAAGGTCAAAAGGGCTATTATCACTGGTGTAGTGGGACAGTACATAACGCCAAAAGAAGAATTGAGCAATAGCAAGGGATTGAAGTTAGGATTTAACTGAGCGTCTATTGGAGACCAGAAAGCCAAGAAAGCAAACGGTAAAACCCAGTATCTCCACGCTGGAAGCCTCTCGAAAACATAATTGTTTTGAGGTCTGTAGACTTCCCAAACCCAGAACAGCCCCACGATCAATATTGGAACCAGGTTTCCTGTTACCACCGCAAGTCCATAAGTGTCAGTAACTGCGATATGATTGCTGAAGGCAATGAACAAGAACAGAATGGCGAAAAAGACGTCGACAATTCTGCCCACTCTCGATCTATAAAGATACAGAGCAACAAGCAGCACCACAGTAAAAACATGAACAATCGGGCTAAGCCACAAGTATGCGACCGAAGTCTTCATTAGAACTTCTTTGATGACAAGTGAACTGTCTTGTTGGGAAAAAGGCGATGCCGCAAAGACAGGCAGAAACGAGCATATGAGAAGCACAACCAGAATCAGCAGCGTCTTAGTCCGTTCTTTCATAAGAATATCTAGCGGGCAATATCCTACTTTAGACTTCCCCTTTCTGAAAGTACCTGACAATCAAATAAGGGCGGGATGAGATTGCACCCGGGGCTAATTGGAGATGTCTCCACTGTCTCTCGCAATTTCCCCTTTTTCTCTGATGTGTGCTTGCTGATCCTGAAAGATGAACAAGTCATCTATTGTCGTATTGAGAGCCTTGGCTATTTCATGCGCCAACAGCAGCGAGGGATTGTACTTGCCCTTTTCTAGGTAGAGAATGGTTTCTCGTCTCACACCAACCTTTCTTGCCAAATCATCTTGCGTCAGATCGTATCTCGCCCTCAGCTCTTTGATTCGTGTTCTAAACGGCATCACTATTCTCCCTTTCTTCCCAGATACCAGCGCAGTACAAGAAAGGACACATTGTACACTAAGAGCGACGCAACCAACGGATAGCCGGCATCGACGTCCGGCAGATCATAGAATTCTCTTCCAATGATAAACGCGAACAGAAGCGCAATGATAAAGTATGATCCTATATACAGAGAGTAGGTCGCTGCCTTTCCAAAAATCTTTGAGGTCCGTTCATCCTGCATCGGAAAGCCTGATTTTCTTTCCTTGTGTATTTTCCAGAATAACAGAACAGCGATCAAGGCAATCATGGTAGCTATTCCAGCGCTTATTATCGGCCACATTAGATCGGTCACATTAACACCTCTTTGATGACTCTGCGTCCCCGGCCTTCCTTTTTGATTTGATCATGCTAATAATTGACAGCAACACTCCGGCACCGATAAATGAGTAGCCGATCAACCGATTCTCGCCGAAGACGATTCCAAGGATTACTAACGTACTTCCAAGAGTCGCGAATTCTTGACCTCTCATTTTCTCAACCTCCATTATCTATTTCACACATTATATTATGTTTACCACACTTTATATTAAATATATATAACATCAGGATTTAAGCTTTGCTGTGCTTGTGGCGCGGGGTTTTCAACAAGGTTGACTGAGACTTCCAGATTGAAACTGGAACCGCTCCAAAATCAACATAGTGGTGCGGGGGATGGAGTTTGAACCCCAGCCATTTTCAGACCACGAGTTTGGCTCATTCTGAGCGTGGATTCAAACGTGGGCTCCAATCCATGACCTCACTACAAAGCGCGTACTTACTCAATCAACTTGGTCATTATCAATTCATCTATGTATCGACCTTCTTTGAGGTGCTTCTTCGGCACTCTGCCAGTTAGCACGAAACCCACCTTCTTGTAGACATGAATCGCTCGCTTGTTTGTGGCATAAGCCTGCAATGTCAATACCTTCAAACCTAAGGTCATAGCCAGCTCTACCAATGTCTTCATCATCTCTGTCCCGATGCCTGAGTCTCTGAAACCGCTCTTGATGACTATCCCCAAGACCCCAACATGTTTGTCATTGCCACTCATAATGTGAACGTCAGACGAGGCGATGACCTTTCCGCCTACTTCTGCCACTAAGAAAAACAGCTCATCTTTCTCCAGTCTTGCGAGCATCTTGGGCAACCACTCACCTTCCTCCTCTCTTGTGACTTTTTCAGTGCGCGCAATCTCTGCCTTTTCGTCCACAAGTGAGTTGATGAGTTCCATAAGATCGTCTAGGTCTTCAAGTCTAGGTGTTCTCAGAATCACTTCTTGTCCATCTCTGGCGGAGAATTTTCGAAACACTCTTCCGGGCTGCATAAGCTACCAATGACCACTCACCAGTTTAACATTTCTGGCTCGACAGCACGTGCCAGAAAAAAAGGAGTTGCGGGAGATTTCGCCCTTTCTTCATCAAAGCGAGGCAATTTCACTTCAGTGCGTGCTCGCGCCTTAACGTCTAACGCGTGGTCGGAACGCCCCCGGTATCTGCACTTGAATGGGTACTAGATACCAGTGACCCCATCACAATCAAACCTCGGACTGCTTGCTTGGCCGAAGAGAAGCCCCACAAGATCCGTATCTCGTGAAGAGTTTTTCCAGCAAGTCGCTTCTCTCAAGGATACCATTCTCGGCAAGTTCTATTCCGTCTACTATCTGAGCCAGTTCTTGATACAACTCAGGCATAGCAAGAATCTGGGAACATTGTTCCCTAAGCCACTTGACGTAATCGATGGGGTATTTTCGCTCTTTTATGAATAGATGTTGAAGAAAGATTCGTTGCGCTTCTAGGAGGGCGTCTAGAGCTGCAAAATATTCTCCCCTCTTAGCAAGCCACTTGGTCTTCCATATTTTGTAATCAAATTCCTCTGCAGTGCCTTTTAGACGGATTTCTCTCAAGGCATCATCGTAAAAGGGCAAGTATTTCTGCTTCAGCCGTTGAAACTGTTTGCCCTTCTGATGCAGTGGGACAGAATAGACTAAGAGGTTGCCAACCGTGGGTTCTAGATCGTCTCTCGTTATGTCAAATGAGTATTCATGGCTACAGTTGAAACTGCCATCCGTGAAACCCACATCAACTCTGACGTCTCCGAACTCTATTCCGCCTTCAACTTTGCCTTCGTAATAACAGATTTGCCCGCCCAAGCGAGAATACGCCTCGATTCTAGAGTTGATGGTTGAAGCCAAAAGCTTCAGATGCTTCGTACGCAGGAACACGAAAAGGTCTATACAAGAACCTTTCACGGCCTTTCCTCTTGCCAACGAACCAGTCAGGACTATCGCATATACACCATGATACTCTCTAAAGTACTCAACCAGCCTCGTCAAGACTGTCCTATAATTCTCATTAGGAAAGCTCAGACGAGGAATACTCAAGACTCCCCCCTTTCAAACAGCATGACTGAAGAGTAATAAGAGTTGTCATAAGCCATACCAGACAAAGTCGATGGCAAATACGCGCACAACGCGAGAAAAAAGAGACGTGTTGCTGGTGACATCACCACCCGCACGAGGAGCAAGTCCCAGCGACCCCTGCCACTGTAATGTAGACCTCATTTGCAAGGTTATTTACGATTTTCTGGTGAGCTCAACGCTACAAATTCACTCGCGTTCATTCTTTCGCCGGACACCGCTTCTGTGGCCACGTCTATGGTTCTTGAATATTCCAGAGATTAGGTGCAAGGCGACTGTTCGACCCTTATGTCGGATGCTAGGTTATGTAGAGCTTCCACATGCTTGGAGTGTTCATACATCCACGCCCCATTCTTGAAAAACTCGAACGGAACAGTTTCTCTTGACCACTTTCCCACCCGCAAGTCTTGAAGTACGTAGTCATAACTTGTTAGGAAGTTTCCTCTCGCAAGTTTCGATAGGGCATCAATGAAGTTTCTGAACTCCTGCCTGGGAAGATAGATCTGGCAAACTAGACAGTTTTTGCCCAGTATCTTGCCTAGAATGGCCACAAAAGGTTTGTCGAGCAAAGATCGGGCGAACTTGCTCATTTTTTCCTTGTCGCTGAATTTGAAAACGAAGAAGAGCATGTCAGAGGTTGACCTATCAAAAGGGAATATGGCAATTTGAAAAGTCTCTATCAGTCCATTCTTGACGACATGGGTCTCGTAGTGGTAACGTATGTTTTGCAGCGATGTTCCGAGTTTCCTTGCGATAGAAGCCAAGGTCACAGTCGCGTTCTTCTCCAGTTCCTTCACTATGAACAAGTCAGTCTCATCAGCTTTCAAAGGAAAGTTTTCAGGATCTTTCAACGTGTAGGGAAGTTCGCCTTCTGTGGATGAGACTTCTTCCAACCATTTCTCCCATGGAAAGACATAAGTCTGCCTGGCATCGTCAAACCAGTTTCTCGTACGGTTCACTGTGTGAAAACAAGTCGACCAGAACAACTCTATGCTTTGTGTTACTCCCAAGCTTTCTAATTCTGCTAAGAAATTCTTGAAATCAGTCGTGTGTTCCACAGGAATAACATAAACTCCCACAACTCCTTCAAACATGCCAAAACATCGGCTCAGATAGATGTAGAACTTGTTCACCTTCAAACAGTTGAAAAGAAGGTCTTCACATCCTGGAGTCGCTCTCGCGAAGACCACTGCTTTCTTGAGTCCCAGATTTGTGTGATAAATAGTCGTGACTAACCTTAAGTAAAAAGAGGAGGACATGCGCTCTATCCTTGATATGACTGTTCCCCTTGGTATGTCAAGCTCTTTGGCGACTCTTGTGATGTTTCTCGGGCCGTGTTTTGCAAGTCCTTCTATGATTCTTATGTCAACTCCGTCAAGATTCTTGTGCATTTCTTTCCCGCCCCTCGTTGCGCTCGTCCTGATTTCAATATTAAGTTTATGGTCCGAAAGGCGTATCGATTGATTCTGCGTTCGCCTTGCCAACGGCGATAACCAATAGAGCAAATAGACCGATTTGAGCCACGGTTAGGATCGCTTTCCAGTGTCGAAGGACAAACATCTTGCTTTTCAAGCATACCACCTCCTTTAATATTTGTCGACAAAAAACCTTTCGCTTCGACAAAAATAAAGCTTATATATGTTTCATTCTAGAACTAAACTCCATGTCCTTCAACCCTGACGTCGAACAGAAAATCTTGAAGTGCGTCGACGAGGTACTAGAAGCACTTGGAGAGAGTGGAAGACAGGCCGTGCATTACTATCTTGAAAGGAATACTGGTCTAAGAAGAGAGGAGATCCCCCAGAAACCCGAACTGTTCTGCAAGGGATTGAGTCTGATTTTTGGAGAACAAGGAGCGAATGTAGTTGGGAGTTGGATCGTCCAGAAACTCACAGTAAGTTTTGGACTAGAAAAGAAGTCAAACTTGACTCTTGCCGAAGTCATTGACATGATCAAGGCGACACGAAAGAAATCCTGCTAGATTCGACCCATGCTCGCTATAAGTTTTAGTTTCGCTCATGTACACACGATTGATTCCCCCAAAAACGAAACAAGGGTTTCTGAGTGACATCAACGCGTGCTCCGGAGGTTTTCTCTCAGCACAAGATGATTGTGAACAAGATGACATGAATTCGATTTACCCGGAAGATTGCCCAGCACCTGAAAGAGATAACCGATAACAGAGAATGCGAGAAATTTTCAAAACAAAGAAAGCAGATAACATGAAGTCCCGCGTGGATTGCCTTAGTTATGTCTTTCACTCGACTTTCGATCAAACAGTAATGTTGCTGCGATATTTCGGCGCTCGTTGAACACCTACTATCATTAAGCTCTTGGAACTTCAGACGGCGGAGTGTATTTCTTAAACCAGCAGAATCCAAACTCTTCCATGAGTCTAAGATATTCGTCGTTTCCGTCTGGCATTAGATCCGCTCGATAATGAATGCCGAAATAGTGCTGCGCTCTGTTTATGTATCCATTTGCTTTGATTCGATCAGCGCATTTTTTGGCGAATTCCTCACCATGGACTTCTCGACAGACCTTCAGTATTTTTTCCAGTCTCTCCTCAGTGGTTTCAAGCTTAACGTTCTCATACTTCTCATTGTATGCATCGAGAAGTTCTCTATCTTCCATTTCCCGGTAGCATTCCGAATGAACAACAGCATCCACGCCAAGCTTTCTTCGCGGCGGGGGTCTCGACGTGGGATACCCTAAGCACAACAGAACCACCGGAAATACTGCCTTGGGCAACTTGAGCATCGCTTGAATGTCTTTAGGCATATCAATCACTGTGCCGATGTACACTGAGCCAAGTCCCATCGAATCCGCGGCGGTGCATACGTTCTGGGCGCATATGACTGTGTCCTGGAAAGACACCCAGAAATGGCGGAAAGAGCTTGTTACCGTGTAGGGAGCGACTTCAAGACCCGCCCATCTCTCATTGCGGTGTAAGTCCATGCAGAACAGAAGAAGGACGGGCGCTCTGCCTATGAAGCTCTGACCACACATCTTCGCCAATCCTTGTCTCGCCTCGTTACTCTCTACTTTTATGATGGAATAGGGCTGCAGGTTCCCAGCAGTTGGTGCATGAATTCCTGCCTCAAGAACAAGCCGCAGTACATTCGGGGGGATTTTCTTTTCCAAGAAATTTCGACAACTCGACCTCTCAAAGAGCAACTTCATGGTTTCATTAGGATATCTGTTGACATTATCGTCCAGACTACCACGCGACATCCTTTCAACTCCAAATCAAGAATTCAGGCTATCTGTTGACCGACCTATAACTCTGTCGAAAAGATAGTCCATGTTTCTTTCTACAGACTAGCACAAGTCAGCCTTATATCTTTCCCGCTGTAACCATCTTTCGTGCGCATAGAACAATGCACACGATCTTACAAAAGAAGCGCGCCAAGGTGGACAGACTTGCAGCAAAACGATAAGCAGACCCGCAGAACCAGAGTGGTCTTTCACGTGGGATTGTGGATAGCGATGTTGGTTATTGCCGTCTCTCTGATCGTGTTTGTCGACATGCTCTTCAGAAGCCCAACCGGACAAAGCCTAACAAGCCTGGACTGGGCCGGGTACGCTATCGCCTCAGACTTCACAACTCCGCAGCCTGTATTCACGAGTGTCAGCGGTTCTTGGATCGTCCCTACGGTAGACGTTTCCCAAGCAGACACGTTCTCCGCGGTCTGGATAGGCATAGGCGGCCAACTGGATGAGACACTAATCCAGACCGGGACGGAACAGGATTCTATAGACCAACAAACAGTCTATTCTGCTTGGTACGAACTCTTGCCCTATGATGCTGTCACGATAACGACGATTAATGTGTCCGCTGGAGACAGTATCACAGCGTACATAGGCCTAGTCGATTCAACCTCAAATCAATGGCTAATAAGAATCCAGGACGTCACCAACGGACAGAGCTTCAACACGAGTCTTTCTTACGATTCTTCGAGACTCACCGCCGAATGGATCGTCGAAAGACCAACGGTGAACAACAACATCGCACCCCTAGCGAACTTTGGCAGCATCACGTTCACCAGCCCAAGCGCCACCCTAGACGATAGAGTCGTAACCATCAGAGATCTCCCTTTTTCCCGATTCACAACATACAATCGTAAAAACACTCAATTGGTCAACGTCTCCCCACTCGCTTCTAGGAGTTCAAACTTCACAGTAACTTACCTGAGCAGCTGACCTCACAGCTTTCTCTGAACCTATGATGAACCGCCTGTTTTCTGCGTTGCCAGAATTGCCTTCGAGCGATTACTTGCACTACGAGCCTGTCCCCTGCGCCATTTCTTATGACTTGTCCAAGATTTTGATGCCGGTGCTTATCCAAAACATCCCAGTTCTGGCAGAATTCTCGTGACAGAAACTTTAAGACTGTGAAACTGCAGACATAGGCTGACCTTGCCGCGCACACACACGTGGGCTGATAAGCATGTTTGGCCTGTTTGTTGTCCGGTGTAACTTGGAGGGCTTGTGATGCAAGCAGTCATTGTTGGATGCGGAGTGGCCGGTGCTACAGCTGCGATGACGATCAGCGAAAGCGCTCCTGGAACTGAGGTTTCGGTTTACACCGATGAAAACCATCTGTACTATCCTCGCCCAAGGCTGTATGAGGTCATATCCGGACGAAGTGAACCTCAAGAAATCTATTCTTTTCCTCAGCAGTTGTACCAAAAACACGGCATTCACGTGTACTTCAAGAAAGTGTTGAGCGTTGACTTGACCAAGAAACAACTTGCTCTACAAGATCGCTCAAAGATAGACTATGACGAGCTTCTCCTGTCAAACGGCGCCCATCCCTTCGTACCGCCCATAAAGGGCGTGGAAAAGCAGGGTGTTTTCACCCTCCGTACGATAGCGGACGCATTGGCTATCAGAGAATATGCGAAGAAAACGGACAAAGCGATCGTCATCGGCGGCGGACTCTTGGGTTTGGAATTCGCTGCGTGCCTGAGAAATGCTGGACAACAGGTGGAAGTCGTGGAAATCAACCCGAGACTGTTGCCAAAACAGCTGGATCATGGCGCAGCGACAATTTTAGAAGATGAACTGAAAAAGCTTGGCATCAATGCAGTACTGGGAGTCAAAACAAGTGAGATCCTGGGGAGCGACGCGGTTTCCGGAGTTTCACTGGACAATGGAGAAGAATTCTCAGGAGGCCTTGTCTTGATCGCAGCTGGAATAAGGCCGAACATTGATCTGGCTGCAGACGCCGGAATCAATGTTAACAAAGGGGTGATAATTGACAAATATTTGCAGACCAGCGCCGACGATGTGTACGCTGCTGGAGACGTTTCTGAATTCAACGGAAGAATCTACGGCATCATTCCTCCAACTGTGGAACAGGCAAAAACCGCGTCCACGAACATGTTGGGGAAGGAGAGACGTGTTTACAGAGGCACGATCCACTCGACGACGTTGAAGATCGGAAGCATCAGTCTGATTTCCATGGGTCTCGTGAATTCTGAAGGACCTCAATACGAAGAGATCCAAAAGACCAACCGCCAAGAAGGCGTCTACAAGAAGATCGTTCTAGAACAAGGAAGAATTGTCGGAGCCATAGTCTTGGGCGACAGGAAAGGGGTTGCCGCAATAAAGAAATTGATGGATCAAGAAGTCGATGTGACAAAGTACAAAGACCATCTCCTAGAAGACAACTTCGACAAGGGAAAAATCACCGCACAACCAGCCCGATCATAAGAGCGAACGCAACCAGCGCACGGTAGAAACGCGCGCGCTCTCCTGTCATTCAACGAGTTTCAGAAAGTCTTCCAGAATGAAGTTTATGAATTCGCCCACGGTGCTTTTACTGAACAGGGTTATCACACAGTTTCTAGTGACCCCAATGGTGACTCCGCGTTTCTGAGCCTCAAACACCACGTACCATATCTTTCCATGCTTGAGATAGTCACGGTACAGTTCGGTGTCAACGAGATCCGATCCCGCCAAGCAGAGCTTCTCGACCCCGGGTATGTCAACGTCGTCAAACCATATCAGTCTCGTTGCTTGCGGGTTTGACTCGTGAAGCTCTTTGAGGGTCTCGTGAGGGATTTTCGCTTCCACCACGGCTTGGGATTTGATGAAGAGAACCTTGCTGAGCTTGTTCGCCACGTAGTTTGTCAACAGTTTCTTGACTCCGCGAGCCACGGACGGCGCTGAGACTATGATGAAGACTCTCTGTTTGAAGGGCTTGATCCAAAAAGGAGACTCCTCGGTGATCGCAACTTCAACGAGCTCCCGCCTAAAAAAGCGTCTCTGCACGAAATCCTTGCTGAAGACTCCGGTTATCGCGTCCTTCTCCTGTTTCAAATCCAGTATTTGACTCACTAGGTCTACGGTTTCTCCCTTTTCCGTTTTGTACTGCTCTTCCTCGCGGAAGTCCTTTAGCTTCCAGGCTATCACTCCAAGGTCGACTTCCTCTTTTATCTGAAAGATCTTAGCCGGCAAGACCAATCTTCACACCCCACAACAGTCTTGGGCATCTCACTTTAAAAGGTTCCACTGACCTCTAGCACAATATAGGAAGTTCGTCCGAAACTTGCATGACTGAAAAACACTCGTTATCTCGTCTGGAAAAACCATTTTCGCGTTCACGCCGATCGTTTTCTTCTGCGACTCATGCCAACGAATGCGGCTGTGACCATGAATATTGCAGGATGAACGGTGACAGTTCGGGAACCAAGGCGCGCTACAGTGTTATCAAAGATTTTTCGTAGTCTGCAACGACGTACTTCTTGCCTTTCTGAACAACTCTGTGTCCTTCTTTCTCCAGAAGCTTCTTTTGGCCTTCAGCTCCGCCAGGGTATTTCTCGTTAATCACTCCACCAACTTTCAACGTGCGCCAGTATGGAGTGACGCCTTTTTCACCGCGTTGCTTCCTTTCTTCACAGGCGTTGGCTGCAACCCACGCAAACATGCCAGTCGTAATGGGGCAGCCTATCGTCGCCTTGTGTTTTCTGGCCAATGCTGCGCGAATTTCATTTATCGTGACGACTTTTCCTTCAGGCACCTTTCTCATCAGCTCATCGACTTCCATCGGCGCCGGAATGATCACGGTCCCGATGCCCCATCTCTTGCTCATCTTGTCAGTGATTTTTTCGACTTTTGGCAGGCCTTTGCTGCCTTTCAGTTTTTCGGACCAACACCTTCTCGGTGGCAAACTATCCCCACGACAAGGTTTCAATGATTCCTAATAAGCTTCAGCAACTATCCCGCGCATATAGAGAATTCTAGGTCTCTGAAAGCCTAGATTTCAAGCCTCTCAGTCTGGTTGCTTTTTTTCTCGGCTTTCTTCGCTTAGACATGGCCAAAATAGTGAGAGCAAGGGTACCGACTGGTATCGTTATTGAAAGCGCTTCCAAAAGTGCATCCCAGGAGTTTTCAGGGTTCGATTTTGCTGGTCCTAGATAAATGTTCGTCGCAGAAAGCTGCGTGGCTCCCACTACTCCAGGGTCTAAGATCCCTAATACGATCAGGGCGGGTTCGCCCCAGAACATTGATTCAAGAAGAATCCCCGTATCCCAATCATACCCTCCGCCGGGAGCAATGGTGCGTCCATCGATTTGTCCAGTGCTCGTCACCCAAAATGCTTCATGAAGTCCTTGAGGCGTGCTTGCAACGCCGACCATGCTTACGTTCCCCATGACCCCATCTGTCACGGCTATGGTTTGGTTCTCTTCTAGTTTTGGCCGCAGCCAAAGAAACGTCAATCCAACGTACGTTCCATTGAGCGTGGTGACTCTGCGTGTTTCAAAGTCAACATCAAACAAGGTTGAAAACCAAAAATCATGGTTTTCACGACTAAGTGATAGGGTAACATTTAACCCGCTCGTATTCTGCGTGGTGTGTGTGCATTCCCAACGGAAAATGGCCTTTGCCGGAGATTCCTTCGGAAAGGGAAAAAAGGTTCCATTCATAAATGATATACTGCCTGAATCAAAACTGTATTCAACGTAGATGCCTTCTCTGAACCATGTAAAGGCCGAGTCAGCCACGACACTTTCTGCCCAAAGAGAAAAGCAGACCAATAGAAGAACAATTGCAAGGCTACTCACTGCTTGCTCAAAAGTAGAAAAATGGGGATATGGATGGCGTATCAGGTCCTTCGCCACCGACAGTTATGCTATCCGCTATTGCTTATGGTTGCCCAAGGTGTCGAAAAGCCCTGAGTAGCACCGGTTTGAGGGTTTCTAAACGAACCGATACATCTCGTTTTGGCAGTGCGCGTTCCGTTAGGAGTGAATATGTAATCGTCTAGAACGTCGCCCGTCGTAGCATCCGCACCAGGATTATTATCGTTGTACCAGTATATCCACAGGTAGCCATATGACACCCAAGGGGAGCGAGGAACCCTTACCGCAATAAACTCTGTCTTGTAGTAGCCTTGTACCCGGTCATTCGGATCCCACCATCCATCCACTTCGGAGCATAGCATGCAATTGCCCTGGCCAAAGGCTTGGGTCACTGCCCAGTCGTGTTGTTCTGCAGCGTGCACTGGGATGATGGTGATAAGGCACATCAGAGCTACAGCAACAGAGACGCATGAAGATATTTCCTTCCACCTCATATTTTCACCCGCAAATAGACTCTGGTGTTGACTGAAATCATAGAACTTCTATGCCCTTGAGTGACCTTTCAAAAAGGACTTTCCTTAATTGGTATTTTTGTAGTCCCTTGCATTATGACGCTGAGAAATGTTCGAGATTTGGAGTGTCACAAAGACCCAGCGACTGACGCGGAAGTGCTGTTTCTTGGTTTTGCCTGGCCTCAAATCTGACTTCTACTAAAACGACAAATCACTCTCGACAGGCTTGTCCTGGAAGGTTCTGTTATGGGAAAAGAGATGGCGGTCAAGAGGCGTGCAAGTATTTGCCGAGCAGATATCCTGATACGCTACCCAAGAACAGAGTTGTAATGCTAAGGAGTATCAGAACCAAGGACCATTGTTTCAAATCCTTGCTTTCCATGATTCCCACGTCAGGAGCGCCACGAACCATCTCGAAGACCCACAGAATTGAAGCGACGCACACAGTCAGTAACATCAAGCCTAAGAAGATTTCATACCTCAGTTTTCCAGTACGCATACGCCTTTCCAACCAATTGATTCTTATTCTTAGCAAGCGTTCTTGCAGCAAAATTCACTTAATGATTTGTGCGTAAACTCTCACACCTACAGTGGCAAGACTGCCTCCTATGAAACCTCACGTTACGCTTTGTTGTTATTCTTCAACCGTCTGCCCGATTTCGTCATCTGTTTGAAAGACTGAAAATCAGCGGTTTCGAAGACTAGTTATCCTTGCTAAAGTCTACTTTCCCATGAACTGGCCTGCGTTGTTCAGCAGTCTGAGAAACTCTTTGCAGTCTGAGTCGCCCTTGTGAATGCATTCTCTCTCCTTTACAGCGACGACGGGACATATCCGCCATAAAAGGCACTTGACCGGCATGGTGAATTTCTTGTCTTCACTCGAACGCGGGAGAGTAACTGTGGAAGACATTTTTCTTCTCACCCAAGGCTGTATCGTGCAAATTTCTTCGTAATTGACCTTTGAAATTTAAGAGATTTATGAAGTCTCAGTCTAGATTTACAAACCAGACTGGTACGCAATGTGTCTGCTGTCTGAAAGTGCAACGTAGAACACAAATCGGGTTTCTAGGAGTCCTTTGATCCTTGGAGCTCGTCTTTCTTTCTCTGCTCCGCGATCGCCGCTGCTTCTTTCAGAATGCTCTGCGGGTCTTCGACGGTTGATTCTGAAACTTGAGCTGAAAGCAGGTCCCTCATGATTTCGGGATACAGAAGCTCTTCTAGACTGATGTAGACTTCGGGTGGCTTCAGCTTGTTGTGGACGATGCGGTAGATTTTGCCCTTGATCACCATTCGATCTACGATCTTCTTCATTTTGACGGGCGAACAGTGAGAATTCTGAACGCCATAACCGATCAGATCGCTTTCTCTAGTATTTCCGTAGGCGGATAGGTATGAAACGATTTTCTTCTCGATGTCCATACAGTCTCCTCTTCAAAATTTGTCTCATTTCTTTTTCATCGACCAGTGTCGAATTTAAGACTTACCAAAGCAAAGATCGCAAACGTAGGCGGGAAAGGCCTCGGTTTTTGCTCGGTTTGACAGCATAAGTGCTATTGCGTCTTCTTTTGATCGTGGAAGAATCTCTTCTTCTGATTTATTTGCTTCTTGAAAGATGACAACCTTGTTCTCGTACAAAAATAGGTGAAGGATAAAAGAAAAATGGAAGCTGCCTAATCTTCACTTTCTGGCATTTCGCCCGGCGTCTTCCCTGCTCCTGGTCCTTCTCTAGGTTTCGTTGAAGCAATCACGTCGTCTATTCGGAGTATCATTGACGCAGATTCCGTGGCTGATTTGACTGCTTGTTCTTTCACGACTAGCGGCTCAACCACGCCCTTCTCGCGCATGTTTTCGACTTTTCCGGTGAAAACGTTGACGCCTTTGTATTGTCCCTCTGGTTTTTCGTGCGCAGATCTCAGATCCACGAGAATGTCTATCGGTTCCAGCCCTGCGTTCTCGGCCAAAGTTTTGGGTATTACTTCAATGGCGTTCGCAAATGCCTCTATTGCGAGCTGCTCTCTTCCCCCGACGTTTGTGGCGTAGTTTCGGAGCCCTTTAGCCACTTCTACTTCCACTGCGCCGCCGCCAGCAACTATCTTGTTTGTCTCTATCACGTCTGAAACGACTGACAAGGCGTCGGTCATCGCTCTTTCCGCTTCGTCAACCATTCGTTCAAGTCCAGCCCGGATTATTATGGCGACTGAACGAGGGTCCTTGCACTTCTCAACGAAAACCATCTTGTCCTCGCCCAGCCTGCGTTCTTCCACAATGCCTGCGACGCCCAAGTCTTGAAGCCGCAGATCAGTCAAGTTTGTGACTATTCGTCCGCCAGTCGCTCTTGCCAGCTTCTCCATGTCAGACTGCTTTACTCTTCTAGCCGCTAATATTCCCTCTTTTGACAA
>Ga0315277_10004882_pt1 | contig 17788 bp, 14 predicted proteins | sample YL17G05_15_MG_FD_203695 | JGI IMG/M metagenome (GOLD analysis project Ga0315277, IMG submission 203695) | Sediment microbial communities from Yellowstone Lake, YNP, Wyoming, USA - YL17G05_15 | ecosystem: Environmental > Aquatic > Freshwater > Lake > Sediment | place: USA: Wyoming | collected...
TTGGACAGGTTCGCTTGGCGGGAATAAAGGCCGCGGAAGAGTTCATTGCGAATTCGAATACAGCGATCGAACGGATCGGAGAAATAGGGGCACGGCGCATCCAAGATGGTGACGTTTTGCTTACTCATTGCAACAGTGCTGCGGCAATCTCTGTGATCAAGACTGCTTGGAAGATCGGAAAGCGGTTCCATGTCTATGCAACCGAGACGCGACCTCGATTCCAAGGGAGGTTGACAGCAGGCATTCTACTCGAACAAGGGATACCTGTGACGATGATTATTGATGATGCTGCAAGGCACTTCATGAGAGACATCGACAAAGTCGTGGTGGGCGCAGATGCTGTCGCTGCCAATGGGGCTGTCGTCAACAAGATCGGCACTTCAATGATCGCTTTGGCCGCGAAGGAGTCTAACGTAAACACGTTCGTGGCGGCGGAGACCTACAAGTTCAGTCCTGAAACCATGATCGGTGAAGCGGTCCCTATCGAGCAACGAAGCACAGACGAGGTGATAGGTAAAGCCGAACTGGAGGGACTGCCCGGTCTTGAAGTGAAGAATCCATCATTTGATGTTACGGCTCCGGAGTACATTGACCTCATCATCACTGAGAGAGGAATCATACCTCCTCAAGGCGCCATTCTGATACTGCAAGAACTCATGGGAACTATCACGCCCGAGGAGCTGGATGAGTACAAGACACTCACTCTCGCAGAAGTCGACTAGACACGCTCATTGCATTCTTCAGAGAGACAGGCCTGCTGGGGAGAGCACATGCTGAACAAGGTTTTTCTCGCTCAGTCGACTTGTGCTTTCTAGGTCTTCTGAGAGTTGCAGAAGTTCGAAGCAGGAGTAAGTCCCTATTCCAATAGATACCTAGAGCTCGGATACAAACCGGAAGAAGATGAACTCCTAATCGCGTTCAAAGTTACCCCCCGCGCAGGCACCTCAATGGAAGAGGCGGCGTCGGCTGTTGCCGCCGAGTCCTCGGCGGGAACATGGACTGAAGTCGAGCTCGGAAACGAGCAAAAGTACAACAAATTCAAGGCGAGGGCCTATCGCATCGAGGGCGACGTCGCCTACATCTCATATCCGCTCATGATCTTCGAGAAGAACAGTATACCGAACATCCTTAGCAGCGTCGTTGGAAACGTGTTCGGGTTCAAGGCTGTGAGCGCGCTCCGCATCGAGGACATGAAGATCCCGCTCGCGCTTGTGAACAGCTTCCCCGGGCCGAAATTCGGGATAGCCGGCGTTCGAAAGATCCTCGGCGTGAAAGACCGACCCATGACTGGATCGACGGAGAAGCCTAAGCTCGGCAACAGCCCGAAGGAGCACGCCTACATCGCGTACAATACGCTTCGCGGAGGCATCGACACAGTCAAAGACGATGAGAACCTGAACAGCCAGAGCTGGAGCAACTTCTACAAACGCGCCGATGAGACGCTCAAGGCTGTCAACAAAGCCGAGAAGGAGACGGGTGAGAGCAAGGGCTGGTGGGCAAACGTCACGGCTGGCGATACGGAGGAGATGCTTCGCCGCTGCAACTACATCGCAAAGAAGGGCGGAAAGTTCGTGATGATCGACTACCTGACGGTGGGCTTCGCGGCGACGGCGTCATTGAGAAAACGGACCGGAGAGCTAGGATTAGCGCTTCACTGTCACAGAGCGATGCACGCCGTCATCGACCGCCAGCCCAATCACGGCGTCGAGTTCAAGGTCCTCGCCAAATGGGCACGCCTCACCGGAGTTGACCATCTGCACACTGGAACCGGCGTGGGGAAGCTCGAGGGCGAATTCCAGGATCTGAAAGACAGGTGCAACCTACTCCGAATGAGCAACACACCAAAGGCAGGCGGGCTACACTTCGACCAGCCATGGGGAAAACTGAAAACGACTGTGCCGGTCGCCTCCGGCGGACTACATCCAGGTCATGTCTGGAAGGTCTATGAGACCTACGGAAACGATGCCTTCTTCCTGTTCGGCGGCGGAACGCACGGACACCCAGGCGGAAGCTACGCCGGAGCCAAAGCAGTCAGAGCCGCCGTCGAGGCAGCGGCACAGGGTATCGGCCCAGACGAGGCTATGAAAGACAGCAAAGAGCTGCGACAGGCCATCGAGTTGTGGGGAACAGTCAAATTCTAAAGAACACAGGCAATAGAGGTTCAGGCTGATTTCGAGCGCTGACGTGCTAGTTCCAGAGCTCTCGCCACAGCCTTCTCCGGATCTCGCTCAGATAGAATCATCACGCTTTTCCGTTCGTCCAAGAATGTTCCCTTCACTTGGTCGGCGGTTCCGCCGCTTCCCTCAATTGCGATGATCGGCTTGCCTTTCAGATAGCCCGCGCATGTCTCAATGAGCGCTCCGGCACCTCCACTAATCAGTATTAGCGCGTCGGCGCTGTAAGCAGTGGCGAAATCTCTAGCCCATCCGATTCCCGTCGCTATTACTACATCACAGTACTTGTTTGCATAATGCGTCTCGTCCTGCGGGATTATTCCTACAGTGATCCCGTGGTTCTCTTTGGCGCCTTTGCACGCGGATTCCATCACTCCACCCAAACCTCCGGTCAAGAGAATAGCGCCCCGTCTTGCTGCTTCCGCTCCGACTCGGTATGCCAACTCGCGCGCTTCAGCGGTGCAATGATCCGCAGCCGAACCGATCACCACGAGTTGAACTCTCTTCCCCGCCGAAGATGTCAATGTCTTGTCCTCAGTCATGTCATATGCACCTAATGTCACACTGATCTCAATATCGGTTCCCGAGTTCCGAAGGTTTCAATGGAACCCCGGATCATGTCTTGGAGAGATACGAGCGTCGCTGGTTTTCCTGGGAGATCGGCGACGTGGATTGATACTAGATGAACTGCGCAAGAGGTGAAAGATATTCACCCATAAGCAATCAACTAGGTTGCAACAAAGAAACCTCTACGGTGGAAGTTCGAGTCCGAAAGCTTCCACCAAGACATCATCCAACGAATTGCGCTTGTCACATGAGCGACCGGAGGTGGCAGCCACCCTTGTTTGAGTGGCAGCCACCCTAGGCGATCACGGATGGCCGTATTGTAGCGTGCCAAAGAGGCCGCAAGGAGCGCTCGGTTCTACACTCATGAATGGTTCAAGTGTGGGCGCCCGCACAAGGGACCCACATACGTTCATTGGAGACGATGACTCACTCCTCTTTCGGGCTGATGAGAGCTCTCAAAGCGCCACCTCTTTCCCGGAAAGCGCCACCTCTTTCGAGGAGTGTGGTCTCACATCATGTCACGCATGCCACACACGCTGCGATACGCAAAGAGGATAGTGGGGTCATCTCGCATTGCGAGCATAATCTGAGTAGCCGGTTATCATCGCTACGGGCATTGTGTGTGCCCACACCAGGAAACACACACAAAATACCTCAAGGACGACGGTTCAAATTCGGACGCCCGCACCATGATACCGGGGATAGTAGTTAACGAGGGCTTTTGGACGTCCACGTGGACGTTGTGTTTTAGACGTGTAAGTTACACGTGTAAGTGAGGGTTCTAGAGAGTTTAGTGGGTTTAGGGTTGTGCGTAGGAGTTAGTTTGAATCGCAGGTCGCGGGGTTGAACCCCGCCCGGGGCTCCATGCCTTGGTAGGCTGGCAAATAAGTCGCCCTAGATTCCTCGACATGATGACGCGTTAAGCGCTTAAACCCTCATCAGGTTTAGCACGTACGAAGACTCGTCGAAGGCCTATTCAAATTTTCCAGCGGTTACTTGCCCCACTGGTGCGCGACTGTGACCGTACCTCAAATCGAAGGTGATAATAATGGGGGGGGTCGAGAATGGCGTTATCGGTGGCGATTTTGAAAGCAGAAAGCAACTGGTATCAATCATATGGCCGTTGGGCACCTGACCCAACTAAGAGACCGAGGCTCAGGCTCGCTCTTGTGCAAATGAATTCAAAGGAAAAGGCAAGAGATCAGAACGTTGAGAAGGCTTGCAGATACATAGACAAGGCCGTGAGCGACGGTACTCAAATCATAGTTCTGCCCGAATTCTTCAATATCGAGTACTTCTTTTTCGGAAGAGACTACAGCTACGTGAGCTACGCGGAACCGGATGACGGTCCCACGATGACTAAGATCAGGGACAAATCAAGAGAACACCGGGTCTGGATCATCGCCACGATCTATGAAGAGGAAGCTCCAGGCGTGTATTTCGATACTGCCATGGTAGTGACCCCAGAGGGAGAGATTGCCGGGAAATACCGCAAGGTACACCCATCGGCGGTTGGCAGCCTTGAAAAGATATACTTCAAGCGCGGGTCACGGTTCCCCATTTTCGATGTTCTGGGTTGGAGAATAGGGATTTCTATCTGCTATGACAACTCTTTTCCGGAAACTGCTCGTATTTTGGCGGTAAAAGGAGCTGAGCTAATTGTAATGCCGTTTGCCACACCTCATTATGATATGTGGGAGAAGATGCTGATGGCAAGAGCTTTTGACAACCTGTCCTATGTCGCTGTCTGCAACAAGGTCGGAAATGAATGCGGATACACTTTCGCTGGATCAAGTTTGATAATATCCCCATACGGAGAAGTCATACGAAAAGGCAGCACAGAAGATGATGAAATAATCGCGGAAACACTGGATCTCAAAAACGTCTATGAGGCTCGCAGACGATACCCGATGTTTCGCGACCGTAGACCTGAAACATATCGCGAACTGGCTCAGTTTGAAGAGGACGCTCGTAGCCTGTGAGTTCTGAGACCATTGGATTCCTCCTGTCCGGGTGCAGGACTGGTGTATCGCAACAGTCGACGGCTCAGATTTCGTAAAGTTCAGTGCTCACCGTAGAGAGAACCTTGTGTCCTTCTTCGGTTACAATTACATTGTGCTCTTGATGGAATGCTCCATACTCAGCGTATGTCGCGGGCTCCGGGGTGAAGCACATTCCTGCCTCAAGGGGGACGCCATTGTCCTGTGTGAGATAGGGTGGCTCAATACCCAAGATTCCAATCCCATGTCCTATCATTTCTCCCTTTGCTGTCTACCGTGTGCGATATCCTCTTTCAGTGAACGATGTAGCGGAATGCTCCGGGAACCCCCGATTCTCGAATTCCCGTCGATAGATTGCGACAAGTTCGGAGGGCTTAATCCCAGGACGGACTGCCCCGGTCACTTTCTCTAGCACATTAACAACAAGCTGATGCATCTCCGACTGTTTCTTATCCGGGTGGCCCACAACCGCCATTCCTGAGAACTCAGCCCAGTAGTCCTCGTACAGCGCCCCGGCACTAGGAAGGTCTTGCCTCTCTTCAGAACTCTATCAGAAGGAGTGTACATCCCCATCGCATTTACGGAAATGAATCCAACCCTGTCAGCACCCTGCCTTCCGATATGTGCAGACAATACCGCAGCCGCATCTCTCTCAGTCCGCCCCTCGAATCTCTCTTGGAAGAAGGCTTCGTAAGCACGATTGAGTATCTGGGCGGCCTTTTGAATGTAGGCTGCCTTTGCGGGTGACCTCGCCATCCGAAGCTTCCACAACAGGGCGCTTGCATCGACGAACTCAGACTCCCGGAGAAGATGCGCTAGTTTGACGTAGTCTTGGACAGGCATCCCTGTGCGCTGATCGCTACAGCATTACACCGTCTATTCGCGCCCTTTTCAAAGCATCTCTTGTCTTCTCGTATCGGGTCGCGAATTCGGATCTCGGGAATCTCGCCAATGTCTACCAGTCAGAGAAGGCCGCGGGATCTTCCGGCCCGTGATGATCTACTCTCTTGCGGATTTCGCGCGCGCGGAATTCTTTGCAGAAAGCAGCCAGCTCCTTGACGGTGGCCTCGAATACCTCCTTCCCCTTTTGCAGCGTAGCCTTGGTTGGGTCGCCCATAGTTCCAGTCTTGGACATGCGGCTAAAATAGTCCATGAACGAAACTTTTCCGCCGACCGATGCACCGATTAGATCCCACCAAATGTAATTCGACTTCTGGAAGTTCATGTCTTTCTGCGCCTTGTCCATTTGCACGAGATCGGGACGTAGGTAGAGCAGCAGCGATGTTTCCAGCTCACAAGCATGAGCCATTCCTCCAGGCGCCTCGGACTCCCTCAGGCGCGCCGCAGTATCCTTACTGAGATTCCACCAATCCACAGCGGCGCAGATTGCTTCAGTTTTGTTGGTAACTTCTCTTGCGATGATTTGGGCGAAGGGGCCGTTACTTCCGTGTCCATTGACGATCACGATTTTCCTGAAGCCGTGATAGGCAACGGACCTGCAAACATCAAACCCATGGGCGATCAAGTGATCGGCGTCGACGAATATTGTTCCGGGAAAGTCCTTGTGATGTTCATTGTATCCATAACTAAGATGAGGCATGACTAGGGCTTCGTTGGGGATGAGTTCAGCCGCTTTCTTGCAGACCTCGCCAACAATCAGATTGTCAACACACAGCGGCAGGTGATGTCCGTGCTGCTCTACTGTTCCCATCGGGACTAAGACGACTCGCTGCTGACGGACTGCGTCCTTGATCTCCCGCCAAGTCATTTCATCAAAGAGTATCTTTCCTTCCAAAGTCACTCACCCTGGGGAAGGTGGTACTGTCTCGCTACATTCGCGAGGATTTGATGAGTCAAGGTTTCTCCTGTTTAGACCTCGGCAGGAGCATTATGAACTTTGGGGAACTAGAACTGCGAGGAGCACTTGAACCAATTCGCCTGTACCCTTCCCTCAGCTACTCTTGGATGATCCAGGATATCTTCCACTCATTCAGTTTGACCATGCACCGTATCTTGCGGGATGCGTAACTATTCCCGGAAACGAGACTCTTCTTCGAAGATTGTTCTATCCGCGACGATGTAACGAACATCGCCAATTCACACCTACGATTTGCTGGCAAGGAAACTGAGGACACAAGAAGTGCTGACGTACTAGCTATCGAGCTTCGAAGACTTCGATTAGGTAAGGGCACTTCCCTAGACTCTGAGCCCATCTATTATTTCGTTTGGCAAGCCTACCGGTAAGGAGTTGCCCACCCTAACTTTCCTAAGTCGATTCTGGCCGTCATTGGCTATGAGTGTGCCCGAGGTCATGGGACAACAGAACGAGGCAAGACAGCCGAGACTCTTTTATGGACGGTGGCATGCAGTGCGTGCTCGTGCGTCTGAGTTGGCAAGACAGATAGAAATCACTTTGCCGAAGAGGAATCTGAGTGCAACAGCACAATTGCTTGAAGACCAAGCTCCGAAGACATGCGACGCCGTGTGGAAGCTTCTTGAGAAGCCCGTCGAGAGCACGGCCATACACGCCATTAGGGCTGGCAGGGAGATATACTGCGAGATTCCACATTTGCCTGAACGGATTCCACCAGAGAACCTTACGATCTACCCTCTGGCGGGAGAGATCCTCTACTTTCATTTCCCGCCGTACATGCTACCATCGGAACTAGGAAAGCCACAAGGCTTCACCGAATTCGCGATCTACTACGGGAGGGATTCCGTCGCGGATTGCATCGGGGTAGGGCCCACCCCGAGTAATTGCTTCGCTACTATTGTGTCTAATCTGAAACAACTTGCCGAAGCCTGCGAGAGAATCCACCTAGAGGGCGCCGAGAGAATAGTGGTGAGAAGAAAGTAGTGCGATTGCCTATCTCGATGATCTTCCTTGCTTGTGATCAAGCTATGAATGGACATTTAGGCCGAGCTCGGCAAACTGACTCGGCGTGATCATGTTCATGATCATGTCTACCAGTCAGAGAAGGGCGCGTGATCTTCCGCCCCGTGATGATCGATTCTCTTGCGGATTTCGCGCGCGCGGAATTCTTTGCAGAAAGCAGCCAGCTCCTTGACGGTGGCCTCGAATACCTCCTTCCCCTTTTCAGGGGGGACCCACCGCTCTCGCAATGTAAGCTTTCTCTCGCGTCTGGACTCTGGCAGGATCATTATGAACTTTGGGGGGGAAGGCTGAAGAGAGTTTGGACATCTGGGAGTAGAAACAGTAACCGCAGACATACCTGACGAGAACCTGCATTGGCAAGTGTTAGCGTAATTGCCTGTCGATCAAGAGGGTGGGTTTTGGAGAGACAAAACCGATTTTAGTGGGACAAGATATGCGATTCACAAAGGCAGAGCGTAGGCAGACTGGACATGGGCAAACTAGAAGGTAAAGTCGCACTGATAACAGGAGCCAGTCGTGGCATTGGCAGGGCAACTGCCGAAAGGCTGGCAGGCGAAGGCGCCAATCTCGTTCTTAACTACTATTCTTCGGCCGACAGGGAGCACCAAAAGGAAAGTGCCGGGGACGAAATGATGTCTGCCGTTCGCAAGCAAAGCGTCGATGTGATAGCCTATGAAGCCGACGTCTCGAACCGAGAACAGGTACAGGCCATGGTTGCGAAAGCGGAGGAGCGATTCGGCAGGATTGACATTCTGGTCAACAATGCAGGAATCGGAGCCGAGATAGTGGGAGACTACGAGATTGGCCAGATGCCTGAACGGGTCTGGGATAGGACTCTTGATGTCAATCTAAAGGGGCAGTTTCTGGTGGCGCAGGCAGTCGTACCACTCATGATACGGCAACGATCTGGAAAAATCGTGAATATCTCATCTGACTTGGCACTGATGGGTGGACCCTTGGTCGCTGCGTACTGTGCTTCGAAGGCTGGCGTGATCGGACTCACTAAATCCATGGCACGGGAGCTTGCTCCACATGGAATCCTGGTGAATTGCATCGCTCCCGGACCTACCGACACCGACATCCTGCGACCCGGGGAACGGACTCCTGAGTACCTGAGCGGAATACCGCTACAAAGGCTTGGGAAGCCTAGTGAGATTGCCGCGGCCATTTGCTTCTTGGTAGGGCCTGACACAACTTGGACAACGGGGCAGGTGTTCAGCCCGAACGGCGGCGTTGTGATCTAGGTCGAATCAGTGGCTGACTAGTCTCTTTGGACTCTTGGCATGCTTGAGATATACTATGCATGCAGTTGGTTGCAGTTGAGCGATGCACCTAGGCACCGAGCGCCGTCTGAGTGGCAGGGAGTAGCCTCTAAGTAGCCTCTCTCCCCCTCCAAGCCTCGATTGGAATGCAGGGATTGTTACTCGCTGTTTCGCAGGGTTACTCGGAGCGCTCACTCAGGTGGAATCTCGCGAAAGATCAGGCTTAGATCCATGCCTTGCTGTCGGCGATATGCCTTCGCGATGTAGTAGATCACCAAAGCAATGATTGGCAGACCTATCACTGTGAAGTACGCAAATGGCACTAAGGAGAATGGGGCCGTGACAACCCCCAGCGGGGGGATGGTCAGCAAGAGCCAAGCCATTATGATCATTATTACGATCAGTCCCACGCCACCGAGTGAAACGAGCGGAATGCTTCCTATCTTGTACTTGCGGGCAGGGGATGCGTTGTAGAGTTCTTTCCGCCAGAAAGGAAACAATATCGCTGCGATTCCGGCGGGAATGAATGTGATAATGTACTGATTGACAATGGTTCCTTGAAATACGTATACGCCAGCAATGGGCGCCAGCACGGTATAGACGGCCAACATGATGTAGGAGAACCCTGTAATGGCCAGGATTGCCTTCAAGGGAGTATGGAATCTATCGCTGACATCGGATAGCCATGCTGGAAATATGCGGTCAAAGGACCAAGCAAACAGGCATCTTGTGCAATACATGTAGAGTATCACGGGCATTATGAACCCCCACGCGACGAAACCGGCGATGATGATATACTGAACAACTACGTTTTGGGTTACCATTAGAACGAACAGGTTGAAGTACGGCGCCACGGGAACACTGCCCAGCGTTGAAGGGCTGTTCGCCCACAGCCAGAATATTGACGCGAGGAATTCATGGCCAGCCATGTTCTCCATCAGGAATCCAATGAGGGCGACTATTCCGGCGATGAATATCATACACAGCCACATTATGGCCATCTGTCGTTTCACGCTTGCAGCTCCCTTGATCTCTCCGCCATAGTAACTGCTGAAGAAAGTGTATGCGAGAGTAGCATACATCGCTGGCACCGCTGCCAGCGTTGCGAACCATGAGAATCCCGTGGGATCGAAACCAAGGTCCCGGGCGCTCTTAATAGTAAAGGAATAGGGATCTGGAACCCCGATGGACGCAGCCATGCCCCTGTTCCAAGCTTCCACGAAAGTGGGCGTGCTCGTTGATACAAGTACGGCTATCATGGGAATGGCCGCCAGAACGCCGATCAAGAAGAGGACGTTCTGCATTCGAAGGTAGTTTCTTAGGCCACTGATCGATATTGCAGCGATCACTGTAATGACTATGGCTCCAACTGTGAATGCGGCCCAAGGCTGGGCCAGCACGACCCCCAACTGAACCGCCCCTGGATCATTGTTCACGAAGCCGATTGTTGCGAAGGAAGTTGCGAGGAAGAAGTTCACAGTCATCGTTGTGCTCAAAGGTAGCCAATTGATCTGGCTATAGTACATCGTGAAATTCCCCATTAACCCGACCGCTGGGTGAAGTGTCCTACTAACCCAAACATAGTCTCCGCCGGAACGTGGCATAGACGCGTTCATCAATGCAAATGTGACCAAGTGAATAGTTGAGAAGATAACGCTGATGAGAATCGCAAGTTGGACATTGGCTCCCGAGAGAAAACCGATTCCCCACATGTATATGGCCAAACTGAATGCGATGCCAGTAGAACCCGCATTGTTGGCAAATGCGCTAAATGCGCTTACTTCTCTAACTAGACCGGTCGCTTCTCTCACGAAAACCTTGCTGGAGGACGACATGTCTAAAAGGTTCGCCTGGAACTCTTATTTAACGCTTCTTGGGACAAGAACCACACTCGCCAATCTATTTCGATTGACGATCGTCGAACAGTCTCTTGTTCACAGCCAACGGTCACGCTTTTCTAACACTTCGAGCAAACTCAGCTCTCTCGCAAGTGGGTAGAGTATGTTGTCGGGCACAGTTGACGATGCGATTGGGGACAAGACTAAGCCTTCCATTCCACCTGAATGGATCACCTACGAAGACGAGCTGGAGCTGATCTGGGGCATGAACTGGGGTGCTCAGTCTGAGATCGGCAGACTAGAAGAAGTAATCGTTTCTAGACCGGGACCGGAGCTATCACCACCGAACGAGGAAATGAAGTGGCATGCGATCCGCCATCCAATCGACTGGAAGAAGGCCGCTGAGCAGCATGATGCTCTGATCAAGGTGCTCAAGGATGAAGGCATTACAGTTCACTATGATGAGCGCCCAGCGAGTGCTTTGATGAAGGGCCCCTATGGAGTCCAGCTCAGTAGAAACCCGGGTTTGCGAGACCCAGGAGTTGTTGTGAATGGTGGGGCCATAATCGGGCGTATGGCGATGGCTTTCAGAAGAGGCGAGGAAGTATTCTGGGCGAAGAAGATTTCGCAGTTGGGGTGCCCAATTCTCTACACAGTACGTGGCACGGGCATATTTGAAGGAGGCAATGTGGTCTGGCTCGACCCGTTCCACGTTTGCATAGGAATCGGTGCGAGAACCAACATCGAGGGTGTCAATCAGATAACACCGATTCTTAGAGCATCGAAAGTGGAAGAGATACGGAGTGTTTCTATCCCGTACGCGCTGGACAACTACGACTGGCCCGCAGGTGGATGGCCCCACTTGGACTGTGTCTTCGGCTACGTTGCTCCGAACCTCGCCGTGATATATCCAGCTGCGGTTGGATACGACTTCGTTCAATACCTGAGACTGAAGAAGGTTAGAATGATTGAAGCGCTTCCGGATGAGGCAAGAGATGCTGCCTGTAACACGCTGGCGCTCGAACCGGGAAAGATCATCATGAATACTGCCGGGCCCCATCTTCGAAGACAGCTTGAGAGAGAGAAAATCGATGTGATAACAGTTGAAATGAGTGAATTCGCATTGCACGGCGGGGGGCCGCACTGTCAGGTGGGCTGCCTCATAAGACAAGCGGGCCCGAGCTTGGAATCGTAGAGAGGCTGCATACCAATCACTCACTCGTCGAGGCATCGGCCATGATTCGAAGTACCAAGGCTCGTCTTCGCCTACACTAGGAGAGCTGGTGCCTGACCCGACCCAATCTGAACGTACGCTTTCTCAAGGGTTTCAATGAAAGCCGAGGGGGTTTGCCCTTCGGCCACAGTGCAAGTCTCTGGCCGATCAGCCATTCTCCTATCTTCTTGCTCCTTAACTCGATGCAATGGCTCCAGAATGAATCTGATATACGAACTTCGAAAGTGCTCAAATTCGTCTCGATAAGAACAGAATCCCACCCTTTCCTGAAGTGTCGCTGTCTGTCCTGAGGATTGATACGAACTCCATATCCGCCCCCTGTAGCAGAGGTGGATCCTGTCTTCCACGCAGATACTATCATGGTCGCTCAGCACCATGATCCTCTTGGACTTCCAGAGAAAAACCCTTTCCTCAGATGCTCACAATAATCCGAATTCGACTACACCAATTGGTCATGTGCCTTGACAAGCACGATCTTGGATTAAATGGCGCCGCGACGCATCAATATCCCCAAGTGCGATTCTGCGGACAGTCCGATGAAGTCGGTAGCGTTCCTGTTCCAAGCCATTACTACGAACCAAATTGAGGCGCATCAATTCATTGAGTGTTGATCGCCAGCCGTGGACTCGAGAGATAACTGGAATTGCACGTTCATCGACCCCGCCCTCAAGTACGGCAATCCCTTGGAGCAGATCCAAAGCTTTGCGAGAAAGCCTCCGATACAAGGTGCGAAATAGCTGCTCAACACTGCTGGTCGCCGACAGCGCCCCTTCTAGGTCACTTGCAGGATGGCCACGAGCAAGCGCCGCAGCCGTTTGGATGGTCAGAGGAACACCTTTCGTGAGTCTGGCAAGAGTTGCCACCTCACTGCGGGTGACCTTAGCACCTACCCGATGCGCATGGCGCACGATGAGTCTGCCTGCATCCCTTTGGGTTAGTCCTAACAATTCGATGACGCGCTCTTGTCCCAGAAGCCCGACAAGTCTTTGGGTGGTCACTAGGGCTTTGCTGGAGATGGGCAGACGATCGAGAAGATCCACCACGTTCTTGCTGTCAGAAACATAATCGAAGCTGTCAAGAATGAGTAGGCATGAATGCGTGCCTAAGTAGTCCCGCACATCCTGATGCGAAGTGATTCTAGGTAGGTCCGTGTATCTTCGCATTTGCTCGAGAACAGCCTCGATCATTTCGAATATTCCAGTGCCTTTTCCCGAATCCGCCCAAAGATTCAGCCACATAATGCCCCCTAGGAACTTCCGCTCAGAAAGAAGACTGTGCGCGAGCTCGTTAGGGGTGACTGATAGAGCCTTAGGGCAGGCTCTCTGGACCTCGGATAAAAATAAGCGTCGTATTCCCCAGCTTGATGAGTGACCCATCTCGCAGGATGTGCCTTTCATCGCCTGAGAGCTTAGTCCCATCAACGTATGTCCCGTTCTTGCTGTTGAGGTCCACTACGCTAGCCTCTTCTTTTCCAATTGTCAACTGTGCATGCTTCCTTGAAACTGATAGGTCAGACAGTGCTATGCCTGCTGTTCCTCCGACATTATCTGTCCCTCGCCCAATCGTGACGGAGGGTGAGGTGATTGGAAATAGCTTCTGAGCGTCAGGACCGTCAACACATTTCAAAGCGCCGTAGATAACAAATGGTAGAGTGGTCGTCCGAGGACGAGCCATCGGCGTTTGTAGTAGCACTGAATCGTATTTCGGTGAACTTCTGCCTGCTGCATATTTGGCAGAGACCAAAATCGCGAGGGCCACTGGTACAGACCAGAATAAGGGGCCAATCCAGATCGAGCCATAGAACCCGACAATAACCAAAGAAAACATCGCGCCCCACAGTTTGATCACTTTGTAACTGAAACGCAAGGTCTCGTGAAGGATGAACTTCAACTTCGCACTGACTGTTTGTGGTTCTTCATCGTCGGACGTCAAGTTCAAGCTTCTCCTCTTGGAACTTCCTCGCGAATGTCCAGGCGATTGACAACACATCAAGAAGCAAGGCCACTTCCACCAAGACCGAGATGTGTTCGAAATAAGCGTCGGCCAACCACACCGAGAAAAAGTGAAGCACATCATACAAGATGATCACCAAGAGATAGACTACGAATATCGACAATATGCCGACGATTACAAGGACATAGAGCTGTAGAGTGTGTTTCAGTGAGGAAACCACGACTGTTCCCCTCAAACTGCAAGTCACACGTAGTAGAAAACACTTCGGACACCAATTAAGGCAATTGCCAAACGACAAACCTTCGCTCAGAGTGGGTAAGTCGTCCACGGATGCACCACCTCATTGGAGTTAGGTCGCGAAGGAACCGCCAGGATGGTCTGGCTTTCTCATGGCTCCTATCGATTGGTTCGTCTACGCGGCTGTCAGTGAATCTGTTTCATAATGGACGTAGGCCTCTTCGTCTAATCCTAGGGTCTCAGTCTCTTGCAGCTCGTTAGCTTCCTTGCCGATGTGAACTACCGACTTCAAGCGAACATGCTAACGACGCATTTTCCCAGTTGAATCGCCATTCTCGAATTTGCTTTCGGGATGGTCTATGTAGTTCTCAACGGTCTTGTCCAATGTCTCCCAGTATAATTGAGTCGCATCGTCATAGAAGCGGCCTGTCTTCGCGTCGATGAATGGTTGGTACGGGGCAGAATCCGTGTCTGATGTGAATTGCGTAATCGGAATGATCGGCCTATCCTTCTCGCTTATCATGGTAGGGGAGCCTGCCAACACGAAGTTGTACGGCCTGATCTGTTGGTGCCGTGGTTTGCCTTCATTGATCGCATTGACTCTGCGGAGCAGGTTCGGGGTTGTTATTGCCAGTTCTGCGATGGCGCGATCGTTCGCGTACTGGCCAAGGAGTTCTTGCCTGGACAGCTTTCCATAGGCGTAGCGCAGTATGTTCGTCCATAGTGTCTTTTCCCAGTTAACGGCGCGTTGGTGCTTCAGGTGTCCCAATCCGTGTGACGACCATCTCACCGGAACAGGCTCGCCACGGCCATTAACCGTGTAGAGCACGTAGCGTTTCGCTGAAATCCCATAGAACCATAGATCCCTCAGGTCTCCGTTCTCGTCTCGGTTTTCGTCTTCCAGCTTGAGAAAGCCAGGTTCTTCAGGAACGGGGTTGAGTGGTTCGAAATACTCCTGAAGTCTCTTCCAGTAGAACGGTTGCACGGCGATGCTGTCGGTGTCGCAGAACGCATAGTAGGCATTCCGCCGTTCAAGCCAGGCTTCGGCCATTGCCAGCAGCAGCCTCGCACCTGCCGTAATTGTCGCAGATATGATGGGGTTGAAGAATGAGCCGAAGGTCTCTCTTCTAGACGCTTTGCACTTGAAGGGTTCTCCTAGTCCGTAGACATCCGCTTCGCACTTCCGGTCTTCCGTGTTGACTTCAATGAAGATGCCATAGGAGCTAGAGTTGGCGATGATCTTCAACTGATTCTGGACTACATCCAAAGCCTCATAGTCGCCTGAACCCTTGGGATAGTGGTCTCTGCGCTCTTGAGTGGCCTTTCTGAGCCTTCGTAATTTGAGAGACAGATCCTCATTTGGGCTGACGGTTGATCCTCCAACGATGCGGATCGCACGCAGCTTCTCCTGCTTCCCATGCGGGCTGAATTTTATGGCTTTGAGAATTCTCGGCGATCGGCCCGTGAGGAGCTTCGAAGCGATGACATCCGGTAGAGAATACCATAGCGGCTCAGAGGATGTTAGGTGATTGATTCCGGTATTGTAAGCATACTTATCACCGTAATGGCTTCTTACAGGGAGTATGTCGTCATCAGGTTGAATCTTGACAATGGCAGCCATGTCCTTCCAGATGGATGGGTTGCTGAGGTTCTCAAGATCAATCTCGTTCAACAACTTGCGGACTTCATTGGTGCAATCTGTCCATTCGATTCTGTCTGCGACGACAAATCCCCAGAGTCCCATTATTATGAAGAGCGATGGGTACTGGCTCGTGAAATCCAGGTATCTTACCTTCACCGTCTTCTTTCTGATCCCTATCTCGGATCGTCCGCCGTGGTAACCTCCCATGACATGGCCGAGGATTTCCCTTGGAAAACCCGGGTTCTGGTGAAGGAAGGGCCTGATTCCCATCTTCCTCAGGTATGCTTTGCCTATGCTTGCAGGCGAGTATGCTCTCTCAGGCGGAAGACTGAGGCAAAAATCACTGAATCTTTCCATCATTTTGACGTAGAGGCTGTAGGTGGCAAGAGTGTCATGCAGATTGTAGTCCAAGTATTCCGCAGTAATCTTTCCATGCTTGCCAGCCTTCATCTTCCTTATTGAGCACTGGAAGAGATCGCAGGCTCTTTCAAGAGTCATGTTCTCGTTAGTTAACGCGAACCCGAACGTGTGCAAGTCCAAGAAGCGTCCTCTGTAGTGCTGCTGATGTTGTTGGTCTTGCCTAGCAGGTTTTGTGAATTCGATGAAGTTTCTCTTTGAACCGAGTGACCTGATTCGAATTCCAGCTTTGAAGCGGTCCTCTGACAGGGTGAAAGTGAAGCCGCCTCTCCAGCGACGCCTGCTGGCTCCCCACCTTATCGCCAACCGGCTTATGTCAAAAGGCAGATTGAATCCTACCAGCAGACCTCTCGCATCGTAGACTACCGGATAGAATATGTCGTCGATGAATCGGTCGACCGGCAGCAGTTCCGCTCGAATGCCGTCTACCACGAGATTTCGCGCGTAATTTCTGATGACCCGTTCTTGCGCTATCTTCAGGTTAAGGGAATGGAATATCGTCAACCGTTGTAGTTTGCCTGCGACCCAAACGCCGAAAGATCCGAATTGCAGGTTCAGGTAAGGGTCGGCGGTAGTTTCGGTGTCCAAGACTGCTATGATGTCAGGGCCTCTAGGCTCCTCCGTCTTGGCATGGCCTTTGCGTGCTCCATATTGCTGCGGCTGGATATAGGCCCGCAGCGCAATGTCACCCGGATCAGTCAAGCACATTCACCGGTCAGTGCAGTTGGACTCTATTGCGGATGTGGTGGCCTTTCGCCCGAAACCGGCTGGCTAGTTCGTAGAAGAACTTCTTCCCGGATTTCTGAGCAAGAAGAGTGAAGACATCTGCCCACCCAAAGAAGTAACAGGACAAGCGCGTTGCCGGATCTCTACTGGAGACAAGCCAGCTTCTCTGGACGTCACTCAGCGACTCATGGCAACTAGTGCAGACGGTTATGGAATCGGGGTAATTTGGTTCTCCGCGCACCCTACCTGCTACGTGATGCTGCTGAAGCTGCCCTGGGTTTGTCTTCAGTTGATCGGCAAGTTCGCATATTTGGCAGGTGGAATGTCTGTCGGACCTGTCGGCTTCTACTATGAGTTTCACTACTCTCGATCTTATCCTTTCAGTGGCGAGATCGTCTATCGTAACCTGATTCACAATCCGGAGGGCCGTCAACGCGTGATCGGTGAGAAATGGACTCACCAGCTGACCCACACACACACTAAAACCCCTTCTGGAGTTTGGCGTGTTGCGTTTTCTTATGCAATTGAGTGTTGGAGTCAGGATTTGGTGATGTGAAGTCACGATTTTGTGGGAGTATAGAAGTATAGGATAACAGCCGCTATCCATTCTATAGTGGCGGCTGGTAGACTATACTCTTAGACTGGCGCAATTTCCGCCATTCACAGCGCTAAATTCCACCAGCAGCAATGATCTAGTGATTAAGTTCAGAACGGCGGTTCAAATTACGATGCCCGTACCATGCTACTACACACAACACTACTCCCTCTCCTGACGACGAGATGACCTCGTCGCAGTTTGCAACTTCAGAGGACATTAAGGAAGCTGGACACGATGTCTGGGA
>Ga0315277_10004883_pt1 | contig 17787 bp, 19 predicted proteins | sample YL17G05_15_MG_FD_203695 | JGI IMG/M metagenome (GOLD analysis project Ga0315277, IMG submission 203695) | Sediment microbial communities from Yellowstone Lake, YNP, Wyoming, USA - YL17G05_15 | ecosystem: Environmental > Aquatic > Freshwater > Lake > Sediment | place: USA: Wyoming | collected...
ACTTCTGTGTTGCAGCGCGTGGTGGGCGCCAAGTCCGTGATGAGCGAGGGCGCCACCGTCGGCGAGCTTCTCGCCAACTTGGATGCCGCTTATCCCGGCTTCAGGGACCAGATCACGGGCGAGGACGGTCAGCTCCACCGGTTCGTCAACATCTACCTTAACGATGAGGACATCCGCTACCTGGGTGCCCTCGACACCCCCCTCCAGGACGGCGACGTCGTCTCTATCCTGCCGGCCCTGGCGGGGGGCGCCTAGGCGGGGACCACCTTGCGCATCACGAGCATCCTGGACGCCATCGGCAACACGCCGCTGGTGCAGCTACCCAACCTCAGCCCCAGCGAGGACGTGCGCTTCTTCGCCAAGCTGGAAGGTCAGAACCCCACCGGTAGCGTAAAGGACCGCATCGCCAAGTACATGCTGGAGGACGCCGAGCGAAAAGGTGAGCTGACGCCGGGGCGGGTCATCCTGGAGGCCACCAGCGGCAACACCGGCATCGCCCTGGCCTTCATCGGGCGTCTCATGGGCTACCGGGTGAAGGTGGTGATGCCGGACAACGTCAGCGAAGAGCGGGCTCAGCTCCTGAAGGCCTTCGGGGCCGAGGTGGTCTACAGCGATGGCCGGAACGGCACCAACGGCGCCATCGCCAAGGCGCAGGAGATGATGCGTGCCGACCCCGATGCCTACTACATGCCCTATCAATTCGGTAATGTCGCCAACCCGCGCGCGCACTACGAGACCACCGGGCCCGAGATCCTGCGCGACCTGCCAGAGGTAGACGTCTTCGTGGCGGGACTGGGCACCGGCGGCACCCTCACCGGCGCCGGCCGCTACCTGAAGGAGCGCAAGCCGGAAGTGAAGGTCATCGCCACCGTTCCTCACCCGGGGGACCTCGTCCAGGGGCTGCGCAGCCTGGAGGATGGCTTCATCCCTGAGGTGTTCGACGAGTCGATCCTGGACGGGAAGATCGTGGTGACCTCGCGCACGGCCTTCGCCGCCGCCAAGGAGCTCACCCAGAAGGAGGGCATCTTTGCCGGGATCTCGTCGGGGGCGGTGCTACGCACGGCCCAGCGGGCGGCCCGGCGCCTCGAGCGCGGCAACGTCGTTCTCCTCCTCGCCGACGGGGGCTGGAAGTACCTCTCTACCGAGCTCTGGACCAAGGAGTACGAGGACCTGCCGGAGGATATAGAGTCCAAGATCTGGTGGTAGGGGGAGGAGGCCGCGAGCCTCGTAGGGGCGTACCTTCAGGTGCGCCCGGGGGGCTGGGGAGAGCCGGTGTTCGTCCTGGAGCGCAAGTACGCCGACGAGATCATAGCGCACGGCCGGCAGGAGGCGCCGAACGAGTGCTGCGGCGTCCTCGCCGGGCGCGATGGGCGGGTTGAGAAGCTCTTTCGCGCCGTCAACGCTGAGAAGAGCCCCTATCGCTACAACGTGGACCCCCACGACCTCCTGCGCATCTACCGCGAGTGCGATGCCAGGGGCTGGGATTTCCTGGGCATCTACCACTCCCATCCCCACACCGAGGCCTATCCCTCCCCCACTGACGTGCACCTGGCCGCCTGGCCGGACTCAACCTACGTCATCGTCTCTTTGGCCGACCCCACGAACCCCGTCCTGCGGGCGTTCCGCATTCAGGACGGCCGCGTGTCCGAGGACGAGGTCAGGATCGAGGGCTAAGGCTGCCCTGGGGCCGGCTCCTCCCTGTCCACGTTAGTCGCCTCTTGCACGAGTTATCCCCTGTTGGCATCCGCCAGGTGGCCGATACTGAGAGTAGGCGGCGCGGTAGATGGCGAGCGCCGTCGGAGTCCCCACGCCGGAGGCCATGGACAACTCGGTTGCATCCCTCCATGAATCCAATCTCGCGGCAGGCCCCAGTCTGGACGAGGTGCTGGCCGCTGCCGCCCGCGGCGTCTGCGAGGCCCTGAAGGCCGACGCCGCCGCCATTGCCCTGCTCGAGGGCGGCATCCCCACGATCCGCGCCCATCACGGCCTTCCTGACGAGGTCTTTGCTAACTGGCGCCTGGACAGCGACGCCAGCCAGAGGGGGATCGTCTTCAGCGGCGGCAAGCCCTACATCAACGCTGACATCGCCCGTGACCCGAACTACGCTGAGTCGCTAGCCAGCAGGCTCGGGATCCGCGGCGTAATCATGGTGCCGCTGCGGGTAGGTGGAGACGAAATCGGGTGCTTCTACGTCGGTAGCCTCACGCCCCGCCGTTTCACGGACGACGACGTGCGTGTGGCTTGCATCTTCGCCCAGCAGATAGCCGCGGCTGTGGCCAACGCCTCCCTCCTCGAATGCGAGCGGCGGGAGCGGCAGCGGTCCCAGGCCCTCCTGGAACTGGTCCGCGCCGCCGGAACCAGCCTCAGCCTGAAACAAGCTCTCATCCAGGTCTGTGAAGCCGCGTCCAGCCTGAGCGTGGCCGACCGCTGTAGCATTCTGCTGCTGGATGAGGCTAGCGAGACGCTTGAGCCCTTCATGTCGCTGGGCTTGAAGGACGAGAAGATGTGGCAGCGCTTCCGCGCCGCTGCCCGTGTCCCTGTCAGTTTTGTGCCCGGGATGCGCGATCTCATCCTCACCCAGAGGCCCATCCTCATCGGCCGCGCCAACCGGACACGCCTCATCCCCCAAAGCGTGGTCAAGGACTTCGGGATGAAGAGTGTGGCTCTATATCCCATGGCCGTCCGGGACCAGGCGGTCGGCATCATGGTCATAGACTCCATCAAAGACTACCTGCGTTTCCCAGAAGAGGAGATTGAGACGATGACCGCCATCGCCAGGCAGGTGGCGGTCATCATCGACAACGCACTGCTCTTCGAGCGGGAGCAGAAGCAGCGTCAGCGGGCGGAGGCGCTGTTGCAGGTAGTGGGCGCGGTGAGCTCTAGCCTGAGCCTCAAGAAGGTCCTCATCAAGCTGTGCCAGTCGGTGGTAGACCTCAGTGTGGGCGACCGCTGCTCCTTCTTTCTCTCCCAAGAGGGAGAGAGAGCCATACCCATCATGTCCCTTGGCATCGAGGACCCCTCGCTGTGGGAGAAGTTCAAGGGGTCGTCGGCCATCGAGGCATCGCAGGTCCACGGCATCAGTGAGGCCTTCCAGGTGCTGGAACCCGTCATCGAGGAGCATGTGCCGGGGTCGGGGCTCCTGCCCGACTACTGGGTGGATACCTTCAATGTGAAGTCGCTCGCCCTCTACCCGCTTGTCCACAGGGAGAAGAATGTGGGGGTCATGGCGGTCGACTCCTTCCGGGACTTCGTGCGCTTCCCGCCAGAGGAGGTGGAGACCCTGGCCGCCATCGCCAGGCAGGCGGCGGTCGTCATCGAGAACGCCAGGCTCTTCGAGCAAGAGCGGAGGCAGCGGCGGCGGGCAGAGGCGCTGTTGCAGGCGGTGGGCGCGGCCAGCTCCAGCCTCAGCCTCCAAAAGGTGATCACCGACCTTTGCCGCTCGGTGGTGGATATCAGCGTCGGCGAGCGCTGTAGCATCTTCCTGGCCGACAAGAGCTCGGGGAGCTTGCTGCCCTACATGTCCCTCGGCCCCGAGGACGAAGGGATGTGGGAGAAGTTTCGTTCCATCGCCAGCGTGCCGCCGACGGAGCAGCGCATGCGGCTGGTGGAGGCTATTACCCGCATACGCGCCCCCATCATCCAGGAGAATGCCCCCGCTACGCGTCTCCTTCCGCGCGACTGGCTGGAGAGCTTTGGCATCAAGTCCGTAGCCATCTACCCCCTGGTGGTCAAGGAAGAGACCATCGGGGTGATGGCCGTCGACTCCTACACCGACTTCGTGCGCTTCCCGCCTGATGAGGTGGAGACCATGGCCGCCATCGCCAGGCAGGCGGCGGTCATAATCGACAACGCCCGCCTCCACGAGCGGGTCCAGCAGCAGGCGATCGCCGACCCTCTCACGGGGCTGTACAACCACCGCCACCTGTACGAGCGGCTGGAGCAGGAGGTGGCTCGGGCCAAGCGGAGCAGCCGCCCAGTCGCCGCCCTGATGCTCGACATCGACAACCTCAAGCTCATCAACGACACCTACGGCCACCAAGTGGGCGACGAAGCCCTCAAGCTCCTGGCCTCGGTGCTCCAGAGCAGTTGCCGGGCCGAGGACATCGTGGGGCGCTACGGCGGCGACGAGTTCATGATCATTCTGCCTGAGGCCGACACAGCCGAGGCTGAGCGCATAGGTGAACGTATCCAGGCCAATCTGGCTGCCCGCTACCTGGAGGAGAAAGGGAAGGACGGCTGCGTCCCGATTCGCATCAGCATGGGCGTCGCCTGCTACCCCGGCGATGCCACCGTCATGCAGGAACTGGTGAACGCCGCCGATAGCGCCCTCTACCGCTCCAAACAGGGGGGTGGGGGCCGCATCAGCACCGCCCGTGGCCGAGTCGAGGAACTCATGCCAGCCGATAGCGGCGCCTTCAGGGCAATGCAGGGCCTTATCAGTGCTCTCATTCAGAAAGAGCCCTCCATGCGCCAGCACACGAGCAACGTCGCCAAGTACAGCGTGCTGGCGGCGGCCGCTCTGGGGCTGAGCGAGAAGAACCAGAACATCCTGCGCAGGGCCGGCTGGGTGCATGACGTGGGGAAGATCGCCGTGCCGGACGGTGTCCTCCTCAAGCCGGGCCCCTTGAACGAGGACGAGTGGAAGGCAATCCACGAGCACGTAAAGTTCAGCGTGACGATCCTGCGCGGCATCGCTCATCTGGCCGACATAGTGCCGGCTGTGGCAGCCCACCATGAGTGGGTCGACGGCAGGGGCTACCCGCGGGGCCTCAAGGGCCGGCGCATCCCCATGACGGCCCGCGTCCTGTCGGTCGCCGATGCCTACTCTGCCATGACCAACGACCGGCCCTACCGCCTGGCCATGAGCCGCGAGCAGGCAGTAGAGGAGCTGAGGCGCGGCGCCGGCACCCAGTTCGACCCCCGGGTGGTGGAGGCGTTTGTCCAGGTGCTCGAGGCCGAAGCCCGAGAGACCCGAGCCGCCTAGGGTCAGGTCCCACAATCCACTAACCCGTGCCTAACTAGTCTCCTGAGTCAGAGTCTCGCCAACAGTTTCAATGCTTTGTCGTTGTCATGCTGAATCCGCCTCTGGCGGATGAAGCATCCGGCGGATCAGACCTCCCATGACGGATTCTTCGTCCGCCTCTGGCGGACTCAGAATGACATTTGGCTGCGAGTTCCTGATTCAGCACACTAGCTTACCTCTGCTCAACTGGCTGCGTTTTCTTGTCGCGGCCCGTGAACCTGCCGTAGAATGCCTGTCACTGGACATTCCGAAGGGGGTAACACGTGCCGAGGACGGCCGGTGGGGCAACCTCCCTCACTATCGGGGGCCGCCGCTTTGATTGGGGCTCCCGCACCTACGTCATGGGTATCATCAACGTGACGACGGACTCCTTCTCGGGTGACGGTCTAGGCCTCGACGTAGAGGCGGCGGTGGCCGAGGGGCGGCGCTTCGCTCAAGAGGGGGCCGATATCCTGGACGTGGGCGGCGAATCGACGCGCCCCGGCTTTCAGGCCGTGACGCCGGAGGAGGAAATGCGCCGGGTGCTGCCCGTGGTGGAGCGGCTGGCGCGCGAGGTGGGCGTGCCCATCAGCATAGACTCCTACAAGGCACCCGTGGCACGGGCCGCCCTGAAGGCCGGTGCCCATCTGTTGAACGACATCTGGGGCTTCCGACACGACCCAGCTATGGCGCCCCTGGTCGCCGAGCTGGGGGTGCCGGCCGTGATCATGCACAACCAGCGCGGCCGCGACTTTCATGACGTCATCGGCGATATCCGGGCCGGCCTGGAGGTCAGCCTGAAGCTGGCCGAGCAGGCCGGCATCCCTCGCCAGCGCCTCATCATCGACCCCGGCTTCGGCTTTGGCTGGGCGGAGGAGCACAATCTGGAGATGTTGCGCCGGCTGGGGGAGCTCCGAGAGCTGGGGCTGCCCATCCTCATTGGCACCTCGCGCAAGTCCACCATTGGGGCCGTCCTGGGCGGCGTGCCGGCGGACGAGCGGCTCATGGGCACCGCCGCCACTGTAGCCATCGCCATCGCCCACGGCGCCGACATCGTCCGTGTCCACGACGTGGCGGAGATGGTGCAGGTCTGTCGCGTGGCCGACGCCGTCCTTCGCCCTCCCCTTTCCCCCAGGCAGGCCCGTTGATGGTGAGCGACAGGCCGGCCATCTACCTGGGGCTGGGCTCCAACCTGGGAAACCGCGAGGCCAACCTGCGCATGGGCCTGCGCCTCATGGAGCCTCTATGCCGGCCGGAGGAGGTCTCCTCTCTCTACGAGACGGCCCCCGTCGGCGTGGAGGGCCAGCCCCCCTTCTACAACGCTGCCTGTCGGGTCACGACCGGCCTGGAGCCTGAGGCGCTCCTGCGCTTCCTCCAGCGCGTCGAGTTCGAGGTAGGGCGGCGGCCCGGCGGTCCGCGCTGGGGCCCACGGCCCCTGGACCTGGACATCCTGCTCTACGGCGATCGGGTTCTTGAAGGGGCTGACCTGGTGCTGCCCCACCCCCGGCTGGCCGAGCGGTCCTTCGTGCTGGTGCCGCTGGCGGAGATCGCCCCTGAAGCACGACATCCCACCCTGAAGAAGACGATGCGAGAGCTGATGGCGGCCGCCGGGGACGACGGGGTGGCGCTGGTGGCACCCGCGGGCTGGCACCGCGCTTGACTGCCTGGCAGGCCTGAGGCGCGAAGAGGGGGTCGCCGGTGGCGACCCCCTCCTGGTCTTCGTCTCTGAATGCCCTAGGCGGCTGTACCCTCCGATTCGTCCTCCAGCTCGGGGATCTCCTCCTCGGTAGTGAGGAGGGTCCATCCTACCCAGAAGGCCAGGGCGGAGACGGCGGCCACAGCAGCCATTACGGGGAGGGCCACCGCCATATAGCTGCGCCGGGCGGCGCCGTACAGGAAAAGTAGCATCTCCAGGGCGGCACCTGCCATGATCAGCATTCCCGTCATCTGTGATCGATCCATGCTGTCAACCTCCCCTCCCGGGCAGCGGGTCTCAGCCCATAGACTTTCGGAGTTCCGGCGGCAGAAGGTTCGGGATCCTGTCCTCTATGGGGTACCGCTCATCGCATTTCTTGCAGTAGAGGGTGCCCTTGATGACCTCGTCGCCTTCCTCCTCCTCGGCCGTGAGCTCCAGGGGGCTCTTGCAGACAGGGCAGGCGAGGATGTCCATGAGGTCCTTGCGCATGAGGTGCTCCTCGAACTAAGGTGCCGGCTTCTCTCCCAACGGCCGGAACGTCGCTCATTGTAAGGGGGGCTCTCATCTGTGTCAACGCGGTGCACTCGTGCGGCATGTCCCGCATACCTCCCCGGGCCTTCCTTGAAATGACGCGCAACCTCTTGAAGCCTGTCGCCCGCTTGACGGGCGGGCGAGGGCGTCCCTAGAATGCGGTGCCTCAATGGCGCGGCCACGTCCAGCGCGTCCCAGGGGGCCCGCTTTATGACCGTTGACAGGGAACGTCTCAAGGCCCGCGCCGCCGCCGAGGTCGAGGCCCACCGGCAGGAACTCATCGACCTGAGCCTCCGTATCCACGACAATCCAGAGCTGGGCCTCAAGGAGGGGAGGGCCAGCGCCTGGCTCTGCGAATACCTGGAGAAGCAGGGGTTCCAGGTCGAGAGGGGCATCTGCGGCCTGCCCACGGCCTTCCGGGCTACGGCGGGCCAGGGCGAGCCCCGCATCGCCTTCCTGGCCGAGTACGACGCCCTGCCCGGCGTCGGCCACGCCTGCGGCCACAACATCATCGGGGTCAGCGCCGTGGCCGCCGGTCTGGGGGCACGGTCCGTTCTGGACTCGACGGGTGGCAGCGTCGTCGTCATAGGCACCCCGGCGGAGGAGATCGTGGGGGGTAAGGTCATCATGGCCCGTCAGGGCGCCTTCGACGGCCTGGACGCCGCCATGCTCACCCATCCCGGCTCCCGGAACGCCGTCCACTCGAGGGCCCTGGCCTGCGCCTCCCTGGAGGTCGAGTACTTCGGGAAAGAGGCGCATGCCGCCGCCCGGCCGGAAGCCGGCATCAACGCCCTCGATGCCCTCATCCTCGCCTACAACGCCATCGGCGCCCTTCGCCAGCACATCCGCGACAGCGCCCGCATCCACGGCGTCATCACGGACGGCGGTCAGGCGGCCAACGTGGTGCCGAACCGATCGGCGGCCAGCTTCATGGTCCGGGCCGAGGACGACGCCTACCTGGAGGAGTTGAAAGCGAAGGTCATCGCCTGCTTCGAGGCCGGCGCCCGAGCCAGCGGCGCCCGCCTAGAGTACCGCTGGTCGGAGAACCAGTTCGCCGCCATGCGGACCAACGGGCCCCTGGCCGAGGCCCACAAGGCGAACCTGGCGACCCTGGGCCGGGAGACACACGACCAGCCCAGCCGGGCCATAGGCAGCACCGACATGGGCAACGTTAGCGCCCTGGTGCCCGCCATCCATCCCACCATCGCCGTGGCGCCGCCCGAGGTGGGCATCCATAGCCGCGAGTTCGCTGCCTGCGCCGCCTCCGAGGACGGGCACCGGGGCCTTTTGGACGCTGCCAAGGCCATGGCCATGACCGCCATCGACGTCCTCACCGACCCGGACCTGCGCCGGCGCATACGGGAGGAGTTCCTGGCCTCACCCTGATGGGCATACAGAGGAATTGTCAGGCCACCCGTAGGGACAGAGCTTTAGCTCTGTCCTGGGCACAGATTGCCATAGACTTGCTGCTAACTACTTCCGCTGGCACGAATCTGTGTTCCATCTGTGAGAATCTGTGGCAGTCCAGGGCCATGAGGGAGACCAAGTTGCTGCCATGACTGACGACCCTTTCGACGTCATCGCCGAGTACTATGACCTGGACCTGGCGGGCTACGAGGAAGACGTAGGCATCTACGAGAACCTGGGCCGCCGCCACGACCTGCCGATCCTGGAGCTAGGCGTCGGCACCGGACGCGTCGCCATCCCTCTGCTCCGCTCCGGCCTGCACGTGGTGGGCATCGACCAATCCGATGCCATGCTGGCCGTAGCCAGGCGCAAGCTGGAGGCGCTGCGGCCCCACCGGCTGGCCGCCAACCTGCGTCTCCTGAAAGAAGACATGACGGACTTCGACCTGGGCGAGAGCTTCGGGCTCATCTTCTGCGCCCTCGGCGGCTTCATGCATCTGCGCAGTCAGGAGAATCAGGTGCGCGCCCTGGAATGCGCCCGCCGTCACCTGGCCTCTGACGGGCTTCTGGTCATCGACCTGCCCGCCTTCGAGCCCCAGGAGTGGGAGCCGGGGGTGCAGCCCATGACCCTGGTCTGGACCCGCAAGGACGCCGTGCGGGACGTGCTCGTGAGCAACTTCCGCAGTTGCCAGGCCGACCCGGCCCGCCAGGTCCAGCACGTCACCCACATCTACGAGGAGTGGGGGCCGCAAGGGTCCCTGCGACGCCGCCTGGTCACCTTCGAGCTGCGCAGTGTGCACCGGCACGAGATGGAGCTCCTGCTCAGCCGCGCCGGCCTGCAGATGAGGGACCTCTACGGCACCTATGATCTCTCCCCTTATGACCTCCACGCTTCTAGAATGATCTTCGTGGCCGGCCTCGCTCCTTCGCGGAAACCTCCATCTCCCCGTCAGGAGAAGCCCTCTGCCTAACAACAGGAAAGGCCGCATGCTCATCGCGCTGGACGCCATGGGGGGCGACCATGCCCCCACGGAGACGGTGAAGGGGGCCCTGCTGGCCATCCGCGAGACGGACGTGGAGGTGGCGCTGGTAGGGCTCCCAGATGCCCTGGAGGCGGAGCTGGCCCGGCATGGCCACAGCGGCTCTACCCCCTCGGTGCGGGTGGTGCCGGCCAGCGAGGTGGTGGGCATGCACGAGCCGCCGGCCCAGGCCGTGCGCCAGAAGCGCCAATCCTCCATCAATGAAGCCCTCCGCCTGGTGAAGGAGGGCGAGGCCAGCGCTATCGTTTCGGCCGGGAACACCGGAGCCGTGGTCGCCGCGGCCCTCCTGGTGCTAGGACGCCTGGGCGGCATCAAGAGGCCAGCCCTGGGCGCCTACTTCCCGACGGGCAGGTACGGAGTCCTGGCGCTGGACGTGGGCGCCAACGCCGACTGCAAGCCTTCCTATCTGGTGCAGTTCGCCCACATGGGCTCCATCTACATGGAGCGCGTCTACGGCGCGAAGCGACCGCGAGTGGGCCTCCTCAGCATCGGCGAGGAGGAGGGCAAGGGCAACGCCCTGACGCGGGAGGTCTACGGCCGCCTCCAGCGTTCGGCCCTCAACTTCGTGGGCAACGTGGAGGGGAAGGAGATCATGAATGGGGAGGTGGAGGTGGTGGTCTCTGACGGCTTCACGGGCAACGTGGCCGTCAAGATGGGCGAGGGGATGGCGGAGTTCATGTTCCGCGAGCTGCGAAAGTCGGTCAATGAACGCCTCCGCTACCGCCTGGGAGCCCTCCTCATGGTGGACGCCCTACGCGGGATGCGCCGGCGCCTGGACTACGCAGAGTACGGCGGGGTACCCCTCCTGGGGGTGAACGGCGTGGTCATCATCTGTCACGGGCGCAGCCACGCGCAGGCGATCAAGAACGCCATCCGCACGGCGAAGGAGGCAGCGGCTTCCGGCATACTGGAGGCCATGCAGGCCGACCTCAAGTAGCGACCGCTCCTCTTAGTCGGGCAGGTCCTCGGCGGCGCCGGGCAGCAGGCCGAAGCGGGTCCAGGTCTTCAGGGCTTCTCGCAGCGCCTGTACCCGGGGCTCGTCGGGAGGCAGGCCACCGAGGACACAACGCTCGATGTGCCAGTCCATCAGCAGCAGCCCCACCTGATCGAGGGCGCTGCGCGCGGCTGTGAGCTGGGTGAGGACATCCTCGCAGCCGCGGCCCTCCTCCAGCATGCGCTGGATGCCTCGAATCTGCCCTTCGATACGCCGCAGCCGGGTGAGGAGTGTTTCGGTCTCGCTGCCGCTGCGCTCGTCCATGAGAGCCCCCTCCTGAAGGGTTGACATACCCCATGGGGGTATACTACGATAGTAGCGAGCAAGGGCTATTCTGTCAAGGCGGCCCTGCTTTCTGACAAAGGAACCCGAAAAGGAGGAAGGCGTGGCGAAGCCCAAGGAAGTAACCGACGCCACTTTCGAGAAGGAGGTGCTGAAGGCCCCGCACCCTGTGCTGGTGGACTTCTGGGCCCCCTGGTGTGGCCCCTGCCGTATGGTGGCTCCCATCGTCGAGGAGCTGGCGGAGGAGTACGACGGCAAGGTCAACTTCGTCAAGCTGAACACCGACGATAATCCTGTCATTGCCTCTCGCTATGGCATCCGCAGCATCCCAACGCTTCTGGTCTTCAAGGGAGGCGAGCCGGTAGGCCAGATCATCGGCTTCCGCCCCAAGTCGGACCTGCGGCGTCGTCTGGACGCCGTCATCACCTAGCGCCAGCAGCGGAGGGCCGGCCCAGCACGAGGGCCCGCCTCCTTCCGACGCGGCGGCTCCTGTGATACATTGCAGAGGCGCCGCCGCCCGGGCGAGACATCTGCCCAGACCCTGGACCGCGGGCGTGTCAGGGTCCGGTCATCTACAGAGCGCACCAAGTTGGCTCAAGACTACGACGTCGTCATCATCGGGGCGGGCCCGGCGGGCCTGACGGCCGGGCTGTACGCCGCCCGCGCCCGTCGCAAGACCATCCTCCTTGAGAGGAACGTGACGGGCGGCCAGATCGCCCTCACTTCCATCGTCGAGAACTACCCGGGATTTCCGGACGGCGTGAACGGCTTCGACCTGGCCCAGGCCATGCAGCAGCAGGCCGAGAAGTACGGCATGGAGATGGGTTACGGTGAGGTCACGGCCATCGAGCTGAAGGACGGCCGGCACCTGGTGAAGACCACGGAGGGAGATTACCTGGCGAAGGCCGTCATTATCACCGGCGGAGCCGACTACAACCGCCTCGGCGTCCCCGCCGAGGAGCGCCTCACGGGTCGCGGTGTCTCCTACTGCGCGACCTGCGACGCCGCCTTCTTCAAGGACCAGGAGGTGGCCGTGGTCGGCGGCGGCGACGCCGCCATGGACGAGGGACTCTTCGTGACCCGCTACGCCTCCAAGGTCCACGTCATCCACCGCCGCGACCAGTTGCGGGCCAGCAAGATCCTCCAGGAGAGGGCCTTCGCCAACCCCAAGATGGAGTTCGTCTGGAACACGGTGGTGACAGAGATCCTGGGCGAAGAGGCGGTGACCGGCCTCAGGCTGCACAACGTCGTCACCGGCGAAGAGTCCACCCTGCCCGTGGCCGCCATCTTCATCTTCATCGGCCTTCACCCCAACAGCGACTACCTGAAGGGGCTGCTGCGAATGGACGAGGGCGGCCACATCTACGTCAGCGACTGGATGGAGACGGAGGCGCCCGGCATCTTCGCAGCCGGCGACATCCGGGTGAACTCCTCCCGGCAGGTGGTAAGCGCAGCCGGCGACGGCGCCACTGCCGCCATCAAGGCTGACCACTACATTACGGACACCTTCAGAACCTAGAGCAAAGAACCAAGAACCGGGCCGATAGCCGCTTGGTTCTTGGTTCTCAGGTTCTTGGTTCTACGGGAGTGGATGGGTCCCGGTGGGCCTCGCGGTCTTCAAAACCGTTGCGGGGCGGTCAGCGCCGTCCTGGGTGGGTTCGACTCCCTCCCACTCCCGCCACTATCTCGAATGCCGAGGTCCTGGTAGGCCGGGCCCTGGGCTAGCTTCTCCTCGGCTGCCGTCCGGTTCCACCACAAAATCAAGCACCCTTGAGCGCGCGCTGGTGGCGGGGGCGCGCCCAAGGGTGCTTCAGGACGGAGGTTAGTCCCAGAGAGGCGGCTGGTGCGGCCTGGCTTTCGTCTCTCCTTTGTTACTACGCCGGCCGGGCAGATGTGGATTGCATCTTGCTTCCTCTCGCGCTCGACAGCGCACGTCTAGAGAGAGGAGACCCCCTCTTCTTGCCCAGAGAAGGGTACGCTACCGAACGAGTAGGTAGTGGGTCAGTTTGACATGGTGGTATAATGGGTGCCCACATGGGCGCGCCATACAGGGAGGCGAATGATGAACGAGTTAGACGGGCTTGCGCTGGAATACCAGCGAGACTACGGTAGCGCCAGTGGGAATTTGAACGTCTTTGATCTCGTCAATAATCCCGCAGCCAGCGGCATATGTCGCGTCTTTGGTCTGCGCTTCGAGGAAAAGGGTGGCAGCATCCTTCTCGCTGATTTTGGTTCGTTCGGCGATGATCGCCCCTATTCGCTTCTGATCGCTCGTCAGACTGTTCAGTTTCTCCCGTAGATCCTTCTCTTCCAAGCGATCCCCAGGGTTGGCGTTGAAACCGACCCCGTGGAACATGAATGTTGAATGCGGGCAAGCGTACCGTTTGGAACCCGCAAGGAATACTGCGTTGCCGATAGAATCTACGTTGCCCACATTGTGCGTGATCAACTCAAAGGGCATGGCCCTCAGCACGTTGTACAGGTTCAGGCCGTGCATCACGAGCCCGCCCGGCGTGGAGAGCATGAGGTAAACCTGTTTAACCCCCTTATTGGTGCAGTCCGCCATGACTGCAATCAAACTCTCCGTTGTGCTGGGGATGATTTCTGCGGAGAAGGATACATAGACGATCTGCGGTGGCTGCTCGGCCGTGCCTGTTGTCATTGCTGCCTCCTTGGGGCATAATACAGTCGATGCCAAACCGCTCAAGCAAGAAGAAGCCCCGTGACCTCAACCGTCTCGCCAGCGTCATTGTACAACAGGCGACCGGCGAAGCGCCTGAGGAGTTGCCCAGCGGCAAGAACCCCGCTGCCGTTGAACTAGGGCGGCTTGGTGGCTTGAAGGGCGGCCCTGCCCGTGCCAAGAAGCTGACGGCTGATCAACGGCGGGAAATCGCACGTCGGGCGGCAGAAGCCAGGTGGCGCCACCGACGTGCCTAGCGTTGCAGCGCCTCCAGTTGCCTTCGGATGAATCCGTCGAGCAGCGGAACCGCCAGAGAGTACCTTCCCCATCGATTCTTATACACTAGGCCCGCGTTGCAGAGCGAAACCAGCATCTGGTTTATGTGACTTGGGCTGAACGGTTTGGCGAGGAACTGTCCGCAGCTCTCCGCGATTTCCTGGACTGTGAATTCTGAGGTGCAGTGCTCTAGCCGCGCGATCACACCCAGTAAGTCGCGCTGCCTGTCCGTCGCTCTAGCCCATCGACCGGCGAAGAAGTCCGTGTCCAGCTTCTGTGCGATTTCGCGCATCGGTATCTCGCGAAGTTGCTCGCCTGCCGCTATGTTCTGCGTCCATACATCAAAAGTCTCGCGGCAAACGTACTGGATGAAGTACGGGTAACCCAAAGTGAACTCGTAGATGGCGTCAATCGAATCGGGTGCAAAGTGCACGGGACATGCCGAGTCGTCTATTGGCTTGAGAATGGCTTCTTCGGTGTTGTTCCTATCCAACTTGTCCAGTAACACTATGTGAAACATGCGCTCGGCGAATGTCCTTGCTTCCACGAGTTTTGGAAACAAGGTCGGCAATCCTGTCAGGGCCAGCATGAACGGTATGTCTTTTCGCTGGATCGACTGGAAGACATCAAGAAGAAGCGAGAGCGGGTATTCACTCTTGTCCGCGTGATCGGCCAGATTCTGTGCTTCATCATATGCAAAAACAATACCCCTCCTGCCCAGCGGCCTGATGTAGTGCCAAACTCCCTCAAGCACTATCTTCAGCTTATCTGCGGCCAAGCCAGGAGTCGCCTCCCAGATTCGGCAAAGGCCCTGATAGTCCAGAGTGAGCGCGGCGGCAGGTCGCTGCGGGGAGAAGCCGACCTGCGGCGCTTCCCCGGTCACCACGCTCGATGTAACGACAGCCAGGTCGGTGAGCAAGCGGGTGGTCAAAGTTGCCTCGCTCACACTCGTTGATTCCGACATGTCAGCGCCAACCCAGAGCCAACCTCTTTGTATGGCGATGGGCTTGAGTGTCTCTAGCAGGACCGTCTTCCCCACTCCGCGTAACCCGGTCAGCACCAGATTCTCGAAAACCGTCTCCTGTTCAACAAGCCTTGCGAACTCTCTCTTCTCCGTCTCCCGACCAGCAAGATACGGCGGCATATGTCCTGCCCCTGGGCGAAATGGATTGGGAAACCCAACAATCTCAGTATTCATGAACTGTTACCCCCTTGACTAAATTTAGCCCCAATGCTAAGTTACTCTTGATTTGGATGAATGTCAAGCCCGTGGACTAAATTTAGTAATGTTCCTAATAACCCCTTGACTATGCCCGACCGCTCACGTATAATAGTCAGTACGAACAGGCTATCGACTGAGATGCGAGTCCAGGTGGCGGCGGCGCTGGTAGGAGGTCATCGTTGGTGAGAACGAGACCTTCGAGGCGGCCCTGAAGCGCTTCAGCAAGAAGGCCCAGCAGGACGGGGTCCTGACCGAGGCGCGCCGCCACGAACACTTCGAGAAACCCAGCGTCAGGCGCAAGAAGAAGGAGCCGGCCAAACGTCGTGGGAGCAGGAAGTAATCCACGGGCCCGGCTTCCTTAAGGAGCCGGGAACTTTTTCGCTGACATGTCTCTGAAGGAACGGCTGAACAGCGACCTCAGGGAAGCCCTCAGAAGCGGCGACGAACATCGAAAGGCGGCCGTGCGCATGGTCCTGGCCGCCCTCCACAACGCTGAGATCGAGGCCAGAGGGGAGCTCGATGACGGCGCTATCCTGGGTGTCCTGACCAAGGAGGTCAGGCAGCGGCGCGAGAGCATCGAGGAGTTCCGCAAGGGCGGTCGTGAGGACCTGGTGGCCCGCGAAGAGGCCCAACTGGCTTTCATTCTGCCGTACCTGCCCGAGCAGATGACGCGCGAGGAGATCATCGAGGCGGCGCGCAATGTCATCGCTGAGGTGGGAGCCCGCGGACCCGGCGACAAGGGCAAAGTCATGCCTGTCATCATCAGCCAGCTCCGCGGTCGCGCCGACGGGCGAGAGATCAACGCCGTCGTCACCGAGCTCCTGGCCGGTTCGGCCTAGCCGGTCCGGCGCCCGAACCTGCCGCCCGTTCCAGTCCTCTCCTCCGTCTCCTTCGAGGTTCCCTTTCTGCTATCATGTTTTGGTTGAAGGCAGGTCCCATCGGGCTTGCCGGCAGGAGATTATTCCGGCGCTGGCGCTATGATTGAGAGCTCCCGTCCTCCTGGTGGGATCAGCAGGGTGCAGGCCCTGATCTTCACGGTTGTCCTGGCCCTCGCCCTGGGACTGTCCCTCTTCCCCGCCTTCCCACGCCAGCTAAAGGTGCGTGAGGGCGACGTCGCTTCGCGCACCTTCCGTGCCCCTCGCGACATCTCCTTCCAGAGCGACGTACTGACAGAGAAGCAGCGAGAGGAAGCAGCCGCCGCCGTCCCGGACAGCGTGGTCTTTGCCCCCAGCGTGCGAACGGAGCAGCTTACGAAGCTGGATGCCGTCCTGGGTCAAGTGGAGGGGGTGCGTAATTCGCTGGCCCTCACGCCCCAGGGCAAGAGCAGCGCCCTGGGACGTATCGCCAACCTGAACCTCTCTCAGCGGGCCTCCTCCCTCATAGTCAGCTTTAGCGACGAGGAGTGGGCCGCCGTCAGTAACGAAGCCCGTCGCGTCCTCTCCGATGTCCTCGGCGAGTCCGTGGCCGAGGGGGCCATCGACTCCGCCCGCGACCGGGTCCGCGAACTCATATCGCAGGAGCTGGGCAGCGACCAGGCGCTGGTGGTGGAAGAGCTGGCGCGCCCTCTGGTGGTAGCCAACCTCCGCGTCGACCAGGTGAGCACCGATGCGGCGCGGGAGGCGGCACGGGCGGCCATCGTCCCCGTGCAGGTCAGCTTCGCCAAGAACCAGGTCATCGTGCAAAGCGGCGACCTCATTGACACCACGGAGTTGGAGGCGTTGCGGGAGGCCGGCCTCCTGTCGCCCCGCCTGCGCTGGGATAGCGGCGCCGCCGCCGCCATCGTCGCCTTGATGGCGGCAGGCTTTCTCGGAGCCTACCTGTACCTGTTTCGGCCTCCCAGTGTTTACTCCAACCGCCACCTTCTGATGGTCATCCTAGTGGTGGTCGTGCCCGTCCTGGTGGCGAAGCTTTATCTCCCCCTCATCTTCCCCGACGACTCACGGCATTTCCTGGCCTACATGCTGCCGCTGGCAGCGGCCCCCATGCTCCTCGCCGCGCTCTTGGAAGCCCAACTCGCCGTTGCTGTCGTCGCACTCATGACCGCGCTCCTGACCTTCACCGCCGTCTACCTGCCCGACCTCTCCGGAGTGGCTGCCACGGGCCCCCTGGACTCCTTGCGCATGGCGCTGGTCACCGGCTTCGGGGGCCTGGCGGGTACCTTCACCGTCTACCGGGCTGAGAGGCTAAACAGAAACCTGGTGGCGGGCGCAGTGGTGGCCGTTACGGTGATGGCGGTGCTCATGGGCGTCTGGCTCCTGGACGCCGAGCGGCGCACTCTGGACATCCCCTGGATGGTGGCCGCCGCCGGCGTCAACGGCTTCCTTTCCGCCTTCATCGCCCTGGGCGCCTTCCTGGGTCTGGCCTTCCTCTTTGGCATTACCACCAGGGTGCAGCTCATGGAGCTGGCCCAGATCAACCAGCCGCTCCTGCGCCGCCTCCAGGACGAGGCCCCCGGCACCTTCCACCACAGCATCATCGTAGGCAACCTGGCCGAACGGGCCGCCGACGCCATCGGCGCCGACTCGCTGCTTGTGAGAGTGGGCTGCTACTACCACGACGTTGGGAAGCTTCTCCAGCCTGGCTTCTATGTGGAGAACCAGATGGGGGGAAAGAACCCCCACGAGCGACTGGAGCCCCACGTCAGCGCCCAGATCGTCT
>Ga0315277_10004885_pt1 | contig 17786 bp, 13 predicted proteins | sample YL17G05_15_MG_FD_203695 | JGI IMG/M metagenome (GOLD analysis project Ga0315277, IMG submission 203695) | Sediment microbial communities from Yellowstone Lake, YNP, Wyoming, USA - YL17G05_15 | ecosystem: Environmental > Aquatic > Freshwater > Lake > Sediment | place: USA: Wyoming | collected...
CAGGTATGAGCCCCTCCACCAGCGATTGCGATGATTCCTGAAGATAAACCGGAAACATTTACAGGAACATTGCGATTAACGGTTGTCCCATCCCCGAGTTGACCATACTCATTGTCTCCCCAGCATTTAACCGCTCCGGAAGAGGTAAGAGCACAGGTATGATCCCCTCCACCAGCAATTGCGATGATTCCTGAAGATAAACCGGAAACATTTACAGGAACATTGCGATTAACGGTTGTCCCATCCCCGAGTTGACCATACTCATTGTCTCCCCAGCATTTAACCGCTCCGGAAGAGGCAAGAGCACAGGTATGATCCCCTCCACCAGCGATTGCGATGATTCCTGAAGATAAACCAGAAACAGCTATAGGAACATTGCGATTAGTAGTTGTCCCATCCCCGAGTTGACCATCCCCATTGTCTCCCCAGCATTTAACCGCTCCGGAATCGGTAAGAGCACAGGTATGCCACCCTCCAGCAGAGATTTCGCTAGCTCCTGAAGATAAACCAGAAACATTCACAGGAACATTGCTCGTATTATTTGTCCCATCCCCGAGTTGACCATAGTAATTGTCTCCCCAGCATTTAACCGCTCCGGAAGAGGTAACACAGGTATGACCCCATCCAGCAGAGACCTGGACGCTGGTGAGAATGGTCCAGCTATAACTTACCGGAGTTGGATCAACATTGCCTGCCAAGTCTTTTGCACGAACCTTAAAAGTATGAGCGCCGTCAGTCAATCCGGAATAAGCCTTCGGAGAGGCGCAGGGGCTAAAACCAGCGCCATCTAGCTGACATTCAAAAGTGCAACTGCCTTCATTGCAGGTGAACGCAAAGATGGCATCAGAAGAATTGGTCGGATCAGGCGGGTTGGAAGTAATAGTGGTTTCCGGCGCAGTGGCGTCAATAGTCCAGCTATATTTAGCCGGGGTTGGGTCAGTAATGCCGAAAATATTAGTGGCTTTGACCTTAAAGGTATGACGACGAGCATCGCTCAAGCCGGCATAGGTTTTTGGCGATTGGCATTTCTTCCAGGGCCCATCATCAAGCTTGCATTTAAAAGTGCACAGAGATTGATTACAGCTAAAACCAAAAGTGGCGTCTGTGGAAGTAGTCGGGTTTGCAGGCTTAACCGACTTTTTAATATAGGTCTGGGGCGCAGAAGTCTGCTCGCTGGAAACCGAGCTAAAATAGGTTTCATCCTCAGTCTCAAACTCCAAAACGCTGTTTTCATCCTCGCCGGATTCCAAGCCACAAGCGGATAAAATCAGAGCCAAAAGCCAGGCACAAAAAATAACCTTTGCCCTTTTCATCGCCCTGTCCTCCTTATTTTTTGTCTTATTTTCTTTGGTTTGTGTTGCCCCCGTTTCTTTGACACTATTTAACTTTCTATCATTTTGGGGCAGGGTTGTCAAATACACATAAACCGGGCTGGAAAAGTTGACTTTTGTAAGTAAGAATGATAGGAATAAGTTTCAAAAAAATCTTGGGAGGTTTTGAAAAATGGGAAAAGAGGTTGTGATTACCGCGGGAGTAAGGACCGCGGTCGGGACTTTTGGGGGAGCGCTGAAAGATTATCCGGCGCCGGACTTGGGGGCATTGGTGGTAAAGGAGGCGCTGAAGAGGTCCAAGGTTGAGCCGGGTCTGGTTGAGGATGTGATCATCGGCAACTGTATGATGCGGCCGGATGAATATACCATTGGCAGATTGATCGCGCTGAAGGCCGGAATCCCTTTCACCACCCCTGGAGTTACCATTCAGCGCCAGTGCGCGAGCGGGATGCAGGCGATTGTGTATGGCGCTCAGCAGATTCTGCTCGGAGACGCTGAGATTATTGTTGCCGGGGGAGTGGAACTGATGAGCCGGGCGCCGTATTATTTGAAGGATGCGCGCTGGGGAGCCAGGCTTCAGCATTCCCAGATGAGTTGCGGAATATGGGACGGACTCACGGATGCTTTTTGCGGACTGATTATGGGCTTGACCGCGGAAAACCTCGCGGCCAAATACAACATCTCCCGCGAAGAGCAGGATGTGGTTTCGCTCCGTTCCCATAATAACGCTGAGGCCGCGATCAAGGCCGGGAAATTCAAAGACGAAATCCTTCCGGTTTCCATTCCGCAGAAAAAAGGAGAGCCGAAAATTTTTGACACGGACGAGCATGTCCGGATAGGGATGACGATGGATCAGCTTGCGAGGCTCAAGCCCAGCTTCAAGAAGGACGGGACCGTGACCGCGGGGAACGCCAGCGGGATCAATGACGCCGCGGCCGCAGTGGTTCTGATGAGCAGGGACAAGGCCAAAGAACTTGGCATCCAGCCCATTGCCAAACTGGTGAGCTACGCCACCGCGGGCGTGGAGCCGGAGCTGATGGGATACGGTCCGGTGCCGGCCACGCAAAAGGCATTGAAAAAAGCGAACCGCAAGCTGGAAGAGATGGAGTTGATTGAAGTTAACGAGGCGTTCGCGGCGCAGTATTGCGCGGTGGAAAAACTGCTCAAGCTCAAAAGAGAGATCGTGAATGTCAACGGATCGGGCATTGCGCTCGGCCATCCGGTTGGATGCACCGGCGCCCGGATCATCATCACGATGCTCAATGAGATGAAGCGGAGAGGCAACCGGCTCGGCCTGGCCACGCTTTGCGTGGGCGGCGGAATGGGAATGACCAGCATCTGGGAAATGATCTAAAATTGAGCGATGAGGACAACTAAACATTTTCTGCTGCTAAATTTCGTCCTGTTGACTCTTGGGCCTAGCCTGCTTGGCGCCGCTGATTTTTCCATCCGGGAAAAAGGCGGGCTCTCTTATCTTGAAGAAAACGGCATTCCCTATTTCGGCTGGTTTTTAAAAACCAGCCGCGAGGAAATTGATTTTGGCGGCGACTGGAAATTTCTTGCGGATCCGAGCGATCAGGGCGAGGCCCTGAATTATTTTTCCGAAAGCTTTAATGACGCTGACTGGCAAACGACTAAAGTTCCCTCGGACTGGACCAAACTGCCCGGGCTGGAAAATTATCAGGGCGCCAGCTGGTATCGGAAATCGTTCAAGGTTCCGAAGGAGTGGAGAGGAAAATTCAACCGGCTGGAGATGGATGGGGTTCAGCATCAGGGGAAAATCTGGATCAATGGCAGGCTGGTCGGAGAGCACCGAGGAGGGTTCAGCCAGTTCAGCTTTGATGTGACCGGCTTTCTCAAATCCGGCGGAAATAATCAGATCACCATTCTGGTTGATAATCGGCGCGGTCTGTATGATGTGCCTCCGATGCTTTCGCCCGGAGACCGGCTGGGCTGGTGGGAATCCGGAGGAATCTGCCGGAAGGTGAAATTGATTTCTTCTTTCCCGCAAACCCTGGTCAAGGTTGAGGTTGAGGCCGAGCCGGTTGAAGGAGACCAGGGCAACTTATTGGTGCGCGGATTGATTTACAATGCGGGCAAAGAATCCGCGGGGATGGTGATGGACCTTGGGCTTGATGGCTTTGCGGGATTGCCCTTGCTGGAGCAAAGCCTGTCGCCGATTGTGGTTAAAGCGGGAGCGATTGAAGCATTTGCTTTCTCGGCAAAGGTCTCAGAGATCAAGTCCTGGTCTCCGGACGAGCCCAATCTCTATCAACTCAAGATCAAGCTGAGCGGTCCCTTGGGAACTGAGGAAAACGAACTTGAGATCGGGTTCCGGAAATTTGAGGTCCGGGGGAGCAAACTTTATTTGAACGGAGATCCCTATTATATCCGCGGGCTGAACCGGCACGAGGATGATCCGGAAACGGGATTTTATCAGAGCGAGGAGCGGATGCGGGAAGACATAGCCTTGATCAAGGAATTAGGCGTGAATCACATCAGACCGGCTCATTACCCGAATGATCCGCGCTGGCTTTCAGTTTGCGACCGGAGAGGGATCACGCTCACCGAGGAAATTCCGCTTTATCAGGCGAGCACGGGCTGGACCAAAGCGATTGATTCAATTACCGACCCGGGCAAGGACACTCGGGGAATTAAAATCCAACTCGGGGTTTCTCTTAATCAGATCAAAAACCAGGAGCTGAGAAAAAACGCGCAACTTGCGCTCGCGGAAATGATTGAGCGGGACCGGAATCATCCGAGCATCATCATCTGGTCCATTGGCAACGAAAACCTGACCATTGCCTTCGGAGGGGCGCGCCAGACCTACCAGGAACTTTATGACCTTTCCAAAAAATTGGACCCGGCAAGACCCGTGACCTTTGCCCTGCTCACCTCGCCGGGACTTTCCCCGGCTCTGGAGCGGACCGCACAAATCAGCGACCTGATCTCGGTCAATGAATATTACGGATGGTATTTTGGGAAAATTTCCGGCGCCGGCAAATTTTTTGACCGTCTTCATAAAAAATATCCGGACAAGCCGATGATCATTTCCGAATTCGGCGCCGACACGGTTCTGGGCAGGCGCGATCCAACGGCTCAAGAAAAATACAGCGAGGAATACCAAGTCCGGCTTTTAATGGAAACCTGGGATCAGATGCTGGAGCGGGATTTTATCTCCGGCGGAATGCCCTGGGCGCTTGCGGATTTCCGATGCGGAAAATGGGGAGCAAAACACCAGGTTCCTTATATGAACCTCAAGGGCTTGCTCACCTATGACCGCAAGAAAAAACTATCCTATTCCCGAATCCAGGAGCTGTATCAACAACTGGCTGAGCAAGGAAAATAAGCGTCTCTCGCTTTGCCATTGACAGTCGGATACTAAAATTTATCTTATACCAAGGGAGTGATTGCGCTTTATGAGAAAGCGACTGCGGATACGCTATCTGGGAGCGGTTCAAGGCGTCGGGTTTCGGCCGCATATTTACCGGCTGGCAAAGGCGCATCATCTTTCCGGCTGGGTGAACAATGACGCTTCCGGCGTCACGGTTGAAGTGGAAGGCTCGGCTCCGGAGCTGGAAAAATTCCTGAGCCAGTCGGTTGAAAAAGCGCCGGTCCTGGCGCGGATCCGGTCAGTGGAAAAAAATGAGATTCCCGCTCTGGCCGGGAAAGATTTTGTCATCCGCGAATCAGACCGGAGCCGGGTGGTCTCAACCCAGGTCTCCGCGGACGCGGCCACCTGCCCGGATTGTCTGAAGGAGTTATTTGATCCGAAGGATCGGCGCTATCGCTATCCCTTTATCAACTGCACCAACTGCGGCCCGCGCTACACCATCATTGAGGGCGTCCCGTATGACCGGCCCTTGACCACGATGAAAATTTTCAAGATGTGCCCGGAGTGCGCGGCTGAATATCATCATCCCCCTGACCGCCGCTTTCACGCCCAGCCTAATGCCTGCCCGGTTTGCGGGCCAAGGCTCGCGCTGATTGACAAAGATGGAAATAAAATCTCCGGCGACCCGATTAAAAATGCCGTCAACCTGCTTGCGCAGGGAAAGATTGTCGCCATCAAGAGTCTGGGCGGGTATCAACTGGCTTGCGACGCCAAGAATGAGAAAGCGGTGCGGACTTTGCGCGCGCGCAAGATCCGGGAGGATAAACCGTTTGCCCTGATGGCCGGGGATCTGGAGACGATCCGGCAATATGCCCGCCTTTCTCCGGCGGAAGCGGAATTGTTGCTCAGCCCGGAGCGGCCGATTGTGCTTTTGAAAAAATCCCCGGGCGAATCACTCGCGAAAAGCCTGGCGCCTCATCAGAAAAATCTCGGGTTGATGCTTCCCTATACCCCGGTTCATCATCTCCTGATGCGGGAAAGCAAGATGGTCCTGGTGATGACGAGCGGAAATTTGAGCGACGAGCCGATTGCCTGCCAGGATGACGAGGCAAGGGATCGGCTCAAATCCATCGCGGATTTTTTCCTTGCCCACAACCGCCCCATTTACATCCGGTGCGATGACTCGGTGGCGCGCATTTTTGACGAGAAGATTTACCCGCTCCGGCGCGCGCGCGGATATGTTCCCAGACCCCTGGAATTGTATTTCCCGGAAAAGCGCAGTCTGCTCGCGGTGGGCGCGCATTTGAAAAACACCTTTGCTTTTGCCAAGGCCGGCCAGGTGATTTTGAGCCATCACATCGGCGACCTGGATAATCTTGAGACTTTGTCCGCATTTGAGGAAGGCATTGAGCATTTCAAACGGATTTTTGAAATTGAGCCGCTAATGGTGGTTTATGATCTTCATCCAGACTATCTCTCAACCCAATACGCGCTCTCGCTTCATCTTCCCAAACTCGGCATCCAGCACCATTACGCGCACACCGCGGCGGTGATGGCCGAGCATAATCTGGAAGGACCGGTGATCGGGATTTCAATGGACGGAACCGGATACGGGACCGATTCCGCGATCTGGGGAGGAGAATTTTTAATCGCGGACTGGTTCGGATTTGAGCGGAAGGCGCATCTGAAATATATCCCGATGCCGGGCGGAGAAAAAGCCATCAAAGAACCCTGGCGCATGGCCTTGAGCTGGCTGGATCGGATTTACGGAGAAAAATTCTGGAAACTTCCGCTCAAGTTCCTGAAGAGGATCAACCAAAAAAATGCCGAATTGATGCTTCAGGCCGGCAGAAAAGGCATCAACGCTCCGCTCACCTCCAGTATGGGCCGGCTCTTTGACGCGGTCAGCTCGCTGATCCATTTGCGGCTGGAGGCGAATTACGAAGGCCAGCCGGCAATAGAGTTGGAGATGATTGCGGATGAGTCTGAGCAGGACGCCTATGAGTTCAGTTATCTGGAAGAAGGTGGTAAAATCCTGGTTGAGCCGGAGCCGTTGCTCCGGCGAATCGTTGAGGAGCTGGGGAAAAAGGAATCGCCGGCAAAAATCTCCGCGCGCTTTCATAACGGAGCGAGCAAGATGATTGCTCGGGTTTGCAAGCAGCTCCGGGAAAGAACCGGGATCAACCAGGTTGCGCTCAGCGGTGGAGTTTTCCAGAACCTGTGGTTATTATCACAGGCGAAGCGCTTATTGGAGGACGAAAATTTTAAGGTTTATGTTCATCAGCAGGTTCCGGCCAATGACGGCGGAATCAGTCTGGGACAGGCCGGCGTTGGGCTGAGGAGGATGAAAGATGTGCTTGGCAGTTCCGATGAAGGTTGAGCGGATTGAAGGCGCGATTGCGATCGTGGAAAGCGCCGGGATGAAAATGCAGGTGGATATCAGCCTGGTGCCGGAGGCGCAGGTGGGCGAATATTTGATTGTGCATGCGGGATTTGCGATTGAGAAGCTGAAGCCGGAGGAAGCCGAGGAGACCTTGAAGCTGATGCGGGAGGTTCTGCAAGCCGTGGAGGAGGGGGAGTGAAATATCTGGAGGAATTCCGGAACCAGGAATTGGCCGGCAAACTCTCCGGAAAAATCAAGCAAGTCGCGGGCAAGGATAAAATCCATTTGATGGAAGTTTGCGGCACCCACACGATGTCCATCCATAAATCCGGGATCAAAGGCTTGTTGCCGGAAAATATCCGCCTGATCTCCGGGCCGGGCTGTCCGGTTTGCGTCACTCCCAATTCTTATCTGGACCGGGCGATCAGTCTGAGTCTTGAGGAAAAGGTTTTGATCACCACTTTTGGCGATATGCTCCGGGTGCCAGGGTCAACCAAAAGCCTGGAGCAGGTTCGCGCCCGGGGCGGAAAGGTGAGAATGGTCTATTCGCCGATGGATGCCTTGAGCCTGGCTCAACAAAATCCGGAACTCAAGGTGGTTTTCCTCGCCGTCGGGTTTGAAACCACCTCGCCGACCATTGCCGCGACCATTTCCGAGGCCGAGCGAAAAAAGATCAATAATTTCCTGATCCTGGTCGGCCACAAGCTGATTCCGCCGGCGATGAAAGCGCTGGTTCTGGATCAGCGGATCGGGATCAATGGCTTCATCTGTCCCGCGCATGTGAGCGCGATTATCGGGCTTGAGCCTTATCAGTTTCTGGCGCGCGATTATAAGATTCCCTGCGTGGTCGCCGGGTTTGAGCCCCTGGATATTCTGCAGGGAATCCTGATGCTGACGGAAATGATTGTGTCGGGAAAAGCGGAAGTCAAAAACGAGTACAGCCGCGTGGCGAGCTTTGCGGGCAATCAGAAGGCGCAGGCGATTCTGGAGAAAACCTTTGAGCCGGCTGACTCGGAATGGCGCGGTTTAGGAACGATCCCCGGGAGCGGATACCGGCTGAAAGCGGAACTCGCTCATCGGGACGCGGAGAAAATGATCCCGGTTCAAGTGGAGCCGACCAAAACCCACCAGGGATGCAAATGCGGGGAAGTGCTCCAGGGACTGGTTGAGCCGCCGAATTGCCCGCTTTACGGAAAAGTTTGCAATCCCGAGAAGCCAATTGGACCGTGTATGGTCAGCTCCGAGGGCACCTGTTCCGCGTATTATAAATATGTGGGAGTGGCGCCATGAGCCAGGACCAGATTTTACTCGGACACGGAGACGGGGGCCGGCTGACCCGCCGGCTGATTGAGGAAGTTTTTGTCAAGGCTTTCTCCAATCCGGCGCTGGCCCCGCTCGCGGATTCAGCCCTGGTCAAGCTCGGCGGTTCCCGGCTTGCTTTTACCACTGACTCCTATGTGGTCCAGCCGGTTGTTTTTCCCGGCGGAGACATCGGCAAGCTGGCCGTGTTCGGAACCGCAAATGACCTGGCCGTAATGGGCGCCAAACCGGTTTACCTTTCCTGCGCTTTCATCCTGGAAGAAGGATTGGAACTGCCGCTTTTGAAAAAAATCGCGGCGTCTATGAAATACTCCGCGGAAAAAGCCGGAGTGAAACTGGTCACCGGAGACACCAAAGTTGTTGAGCGGGGAAGCGCGGACCGGATTTTTATTACCACCGCGGGAATCGGTGAATTGCTGGACTGGCCGAGTATGGGCAAAAAAATCAAGCCCGGGGATGAAATTCTGATCAGCGGGACTATCGGCGACCACGGGATCGCAATCCTTTGCGCGCGGGGGGAACTCAAATTTTCTCTGCCGGTGGAGAGCGATTGCAATCAGGTCTGGCCTTTGGTTTCCGCGCTTCATCGGGCAAAAATCAAGGTCAAATGGATGCGCGACCCGACCCGGGGAGGAGTTGCCAGCGCGCTGAATGAGCTGGTGGAGAGACGCGCTTTCGGGATTCGGATTTATGAGGACAGAATCCCGCTGAACCCGGCGGTGGATTCCGCCTGCGAGGTTCTCGGCCTGGATCCGCTTTATCTGGCCAATGAGGGCAAGCTGATTGGGATTGTGGAAAAAGGACAGGGAGCGCGCGCCCGCGAGATTCTCCGGAAATCGGCTTGGGGCAAGGATGCGGAAATTTTGGGGGAAATCATTTCCGAGCCGAAAGGCAGGGTGATCACCCGAACCGGCATTGGCGGCACCAGGGTTTTATCCATGCTGGCCGGAGCTCCCTTGCCCAGGATCTGTTGATCAGGAGCGGGAATTTGGAAAAAGCAGAGTCAAATTTTCAAGGCGAACTGGCCAAAAAGCCGCTGGTGGAAGTGCTGGGCTTGATCTACTCCCGGAAGCTTTCGGGAGAATTGTCGGTGAATGTTAAAAAAGCGGAATACACTATATATTTCCTGAACGGAATTCCGGTTTATGCGCAGTCCTCGCTTAAATCCGACAACCTGATTGAACTGATGGTTCATCTCGGAGAGCTGGACCGCGATGATGTGCCCAGGCTCCGGGAGATGATTAAACAGGGACTGGAGACCGATCACGCCATCGTTAAGATGGGGATTGCCGACTCCACCAAAATCTATCTCACCAAATTGCTCTTAGCGCGCGAAATCATCATCCGAGCAAGCGGCCATCTGGAGGGAAAATATCAGTTCCAGCCCGGAGACGGTTTTCTGGAAAGAATCCCTTTGTATGATTTAAGCCCGATGGACATAATTTATGAGGCGCTCAATCGCTTTCTGATCTCCTACCTTCCCGAGAGAATGCAAAAGATGAACCAGGCCAAGGTTTGGCTTAACCCGGAAATCCCCGAACTCCAGAGTCTGCCGGAAATTTTTTATGAACGGACTTATCTCCTGGACGACTTCAAGGATGAGGTGCCGATGGAGCGGGCGATCCATTTTCTGCTCAATGAATTCCAGGATCTGAATCAGGCAATGAGCTTTATCTATGTGATGATGATCACCGGCGTGCTTCTGGTCCGGGAAGAAATCCCAAAGCCGGAAACCAGGCGGGAAAGAGCCGGCGCCGAACCAAGGCGGATGGAAAAAGTTTCGGAAAAGCCCGCGGAAAGTAAAAAGAAACAGGTGGTCAGCACGGATTACATTTATACGCAGGACCGAAAAGCCAGGCCGGTCAAGGAGAAAGCCCCGGAGCCAAAAGCAGAAGTGAAGAGGGAATCCGCGAGGAAACCCGAGCCTGCGGAGCAGAAAAAAACCGCGGAGCCGATGCCGGGCCTGGAAAAAGGGCGGAAGCTGGAGCTGATTGAAAGCAAGATCAGATCCTCCAATGACTATTTCCTGATCCTCGGGATCAAGCCCGACGCGCCCATTTCTGAAATTGAGCAGATTTATCATCAAATCCTCAAACAATTTGAGATTGAAGATATCCTCAAGGGCGAAGACCCGGAGTTAATCCGGCGGGCCTCCGAGGTCAAGGATACGATTAAAAAAATCATCAACACCCTGGGAAATCCCGAAGACCGGAACCAGTATGAAAAGAGTGTTTACAAGGATGAGCTTAAGCGCGCCTGGAGCCTGGAGCTGAGAAAAGCCCTGGCGAAAAAGCAATTTGAGCGCGGGAAATGGTATCTGGAGCATAATCGGCCGGATTTTGCCCTGGAAAAATTTGAGCAGGCGAACGAGCTTAACCCGGAAGCGTCTGATTATTACGCCTATCACGGCTGGGCCCTTTACCGATCGGGCAAAGGTTCTCCGGCCCAGATTGATGGCTATTTAAAACAGGCCATCCGGCAAAATCCCAGAGCAGACACCGCTTACTATTTCCTGGGACTGATCTCCAAGCGGGAAAAGGCGGACAATCTCGCGGAAGAATACCTCCAGAAAGCGCTCGCCATCAATCCCAATAATGCCAATGCGCGCCGGGAACTGGACCTCATTGAAAAACACAAAAAGGAAGGCATCTTCCAGAAATTATTTAAACGATGATGGGAGGAACAAAAATGCCTGATGACCAGGGAGTGATGAAGAAGATTAAATTTGACGATCAGGGATTGGCGCCGGCCATTGCCCAGGACTTTAAGACCAAAGAAGTTTTAATGCTCGCCTATATGAGCCGGGAATCGCTTCAGCTGACGCTCCAGACCGGGCTCTGTCATTACTGGAGCCGGTCCCGCAACGCACTCTGGAAAAAGGGAGAGACCAGCGGGAATCTGCAGAAGGTAAAGGAAATCTTTTATGACTGCGATGCGGACGCGCTCCTGATCCTGGTTGACCAGACCGGCCCCGCCTGCCATACCGGAAACCGATCCTGCTTTTACCGAAAACTGGATCGGGAATAAAAGTTGAAAAGTTGAAAGGTTGAAGAGGTGAAAGGAAAGGTCAAATGACAGAAACGGTGAAGAGATTTGAGGAACTTAATGTGTATCAAAGGGCAAGGGAGCTGACCAATCAAATCTACGAATTAACCCGTCAACCCACATTTTCAAGAGATTATAGCTTGATTGACCAGATCCGAAGAGCCTCGGTCTCCATTATGTCAAATATCGGCGAAGGTTTTGAAAAAGGAACCAATGCGGAGTTTATTCAAGCCCTTTTCGTTGCCAAAGGCTCCTGCGCCGAAGTGAGAGTCCAATTGCAGATTGCGCTTGATCAGAAATATCTTGATCCAGAAACCTATGCCAATGTTTCCGATAAATGCCGAATGATCAGCGGGATGATTGCCAACCTTATAAAATATCTTCGCGGAGTAAAAAGCTCAAAGGTCCATAGGATGAAATATTGATCATTGGCTTACGAAACCTTTCACCCTTTCAACCTTTCACCCTTTCACCCCTTCACCCTTTCACCCTTTCACCCCTTCACCCTTTCACCCTTTCACCCCTTCACCCTTTCACCCCTTCACCCTTTCACCCCTTCACCCTTTCACCCTTTCACCCCTTCACCCTTTCACCCTTGTTGGATCAAAATTCCATACTCTCCAAATACCTGATCCCGGCCCGGACCGGGATCAACAGGCCGAAGATGGAAAAGAATAAAACGATGATTCCGGCGCTGATCGCGCTGGGCCAAGCCCAGAAAGGGAGCGCCTCATTATTGTGTTCTGCGACAAAGAACAGGAAAGCCGGATAGGCCTCAACCACCACCACCAGGAAAATCATAATCATTCCGGTGATCATATAAACGGCGCCTCCGAAGCCCACGGCGATCTTGGCGGGATTTTCAATGAAGAAGCGCGGATAGAGCGCGCCGAATCCGAGCGCCATTCCCACGATGGCGAAACTCAGGAAAAAAATCGTGATCGTGCTCACCCACCAGACTAATGGCGACACCCGGAGATAATGATTGGTGATCATAATCAGCGCTTCCGCGATCACCACCAGACCGGGCCAACTCAGCCAGAATTTGCTCCAGAGAAACCGCTTGATGGAGATCGGCGCGGTCTTGATGATCCAGAAATTCCTCCCCTCCAGGCTGGTCATGGGAAAAACAAAACGGGCGCTGAGCGCGGCCAGAACAAAACCCGCCAACCCCATATTCAAATAACAGACCGCGTTTTTCAAGGCGAATTGGTCAAAGGGAATTTTATCCAGGGGCAGGACCCGGAAATTGAAAATGTAAATGACCATCAGCGCCGCGAGCAGGAACAGTTGAGACCATTGGCTGGCGTCCCGGATAAAAGTCTTGACCTCCTTGAGCAAAATCTGCTTGAGCGACGGATGAAACGGCGAGCTCAAAAAATTGAGAATAGCCTGAACCTGCTTGCTCCGGCTGATCCTGGCCCGGCTCGCTTCCTGGGTCTTGGAATATCCCTCCGGATAAAGCCAGAGCCAGAGCCAGTAGGATAGAAACAGCGAAAAAAATCCGGTGCTGACCAGAAGACCGAGAAATTGTCCCGCGCCGGCCCAGCCCTCCCGGCTGAACCGATAAAGCGCCTCGCTCGCCCAGTAGCTGGGCAGCCAGATATTCATCGGCTGTTTCAGGGTGAGCAAAAATTCAAAAACCGTCTCCTGCGCCTCCGGGTTGACCAGCCGCTCCGGTTGGATCAGCCGGATCAGCACAATAATAATCGCAGCCGCGATGATGCTCAGCAAAAACAGCAAATCCCGGATCCGGCGGGCCGGAAAACTGTTAACCAGAAGCAAAACTATCACATTGGCGAGAGCGGCCGGGATCAACAGAAAAAATATCAGAACCGCCGCCACCAGGAAATAATAGGTTATGCCCAGCCGGTATTCCGTTCCGAAGGCGAACAAAATGGGAAGCCCGAAGATAAAAAGCATCCAGCTGGATTCTAAAATTGCCTCCAGGAATCTGCTCAGGAATAAACTTTCCCTGGTCACCGGCAGGGAGTTCAAAAGCTCCAGGTCTTCCGCCACAAAATAACTGCTCAATCCCGTGACCAGGTTGGAAAAGATCAGGACCGAAAGGAAGACCAGAAAGGTCAGGGAGAGCACCATCCGATTGAGCAAATCGCCGATCATTTCCATCCCGGCAATCGGCTCGTCCATCATCACCCGGCGGAAATATCCGAACAGCCAGTAAGAGCCGAAATAAACGGCCAGCAAAAAGATTCCCGCCAGCGCCCCCAGAAAAAGCGCGCGCTTTCTCGCCCCTGGATCTTGAAAGGAATTGTTCCAAATCCCGAGCTTGGCGGAAATGATAATCGCCAGGTCTTTAATCATCTCTTTATTTATGATGCCGGGAGCGCCGCAAGAGATTTAAAAGAAAGCCATCCGCCTCCGGCAAAATTTTATTCTCCGGAATAATTCTAGCGGCCGACAAGAGAAATGACAAGGGAAGATCGGTCAGCGCTTAAGGATTTGATCCGGGAGGCTCAAATTTTCCGCCTTGAGAAACTCCAGGATTTTCTGGAAAATTTTCGGCGCGCTCAAGCCATATTCTTCCCGCAAAACCGCGGGAGCCCCGTGCTCCACAAAACCATCCGGAATCCCGATCCGGCAGAGCTTAATTCCGCTGACTCTTTTTTCTTCCAATCGCTCCATCACCCCGGAGCCAAACCCGCCGGCCAGAATATTTTCCTCCACCGTGACCAAAACCCCGCTCTCTTTCGCCAGCTCCAGAATCAACTCCTCATCCAGCGGCTTGGCAAAACGCGCATTAACCACGCTCGCCTCAATTCCTTTTTCCTTGAGCATCCGCCCGGCACGCCAGGCCGGATAAACCATATTGCCGATCGCAATAATCGCCAGGTCTTTTCCCTTTTCCAAAAGCTCGGCCCGGCCCCCGGGCAAAACCTTCAACTCATCATCCATCTCCACTCCCTCACCGGCGCTCCTCGGATAGCGCACCGCCACCGGCTGATCAAACTCCAGGCTGGTTCTCAACATATGCTGGAATTCGTTTTCATCCCGGGGCGACATCACCACCAGATTGGGCAAAGCCCGGAGATAAGTCAGGTCAAAAAGTCCGTGATGAGTCGGGCCGTCCTCGCCCACGATCCCGGCGCGATCCAGGCAAAAGATCACCGGCAATTTCTGCAGACAGATATCGTGGAGAATCTGATCAAACGCCCTCTGGAGAAATGTGGAATAAACCGCCACCACCGGCCGAAAACCCTGGGTGGCAAGTCCTCCGGCAAAAGTCACGCAATGCGGCTCGGTGATCCCCTGGTCATAAACCCGGTCGGGAAATTTCTCGGCGACCAGATCCAGACCGGTTCCCTGGGGCATGGCCGCGGTAATCCCGATCAGGTTCGGATGCTCGGCGAAAAGCCGGAGCATGGTCTCGGAAAAAACCTGGGTATAGCTTTTGACGCGGGAAAGCTTTTTGCCGTTGCCGGTCTTGAGATCAAAGGGCCCGATCCCGTGAAAATCCACCGGGTTTTCCTCGGCATAACAATAGCCCTTGCCTTTCGTGGTCAGGATGTGAATCAAAACCGGCTCGTCAATTTCCCGGATCCGCTCCAGATGATAAATCAATTCGCCCAGGTTGTGGCCGTCAATCGGGCCGATGTAATGATACCCGAAGGCTTCAATCAGCAATCCCGGCGTGAAAAATCCGAGCACCGCCTTGCGCCAGCGCCGGTTCAAATCGCTGAGCCAGTACTGGACATTCTTGGGCAAGGGACGAACCAGCCGGCGAGTAAACTTGACCAAGCGGAACGCGCGCGGGCCGGCAACCGCCCGGCTTAAGCGCCGGCTGATTCCGCCCAGGGTGGGCGCAATGGACATCTCATTGTCATTCAAAATCACGATCAGATTGCCCAGAGAGCGCTCCAGCCTGCTCGGAGTTTGATTCAAGGCCTCCAGCGCCTCGCCCCCGGTCAATCCGCCGTCGCCGATCACGGCGATGGCCTTGCTGGATTTGCCCTGGAGCCGAAAAGCCTCTGCCATTCCCAGCGCCGCGGAAATGGAGGTGGACGCATGCCCGGTGCCGAAAGCGTCATATTCGCTTTCTTCCCTGCGGGGAAACCCGGAAAGTCCCCGGAACTGGCGGATGGTTTGGAACCGGTCCTTTCTCCCGGTCAGAAGCTTATGCGCATAACATTGATGACCGACATCCCAGATGATCTTATCCGCCGGTGTGTCAAAAACATAATGCAAGGCGATGGTCAATTCAATCACCCCCAGACTGCTCGCCAGATGCCCCCCGCTCTCGCAGACCGTTGCTAAAATCTCCTCCCGAATCTCCTCCGCAAGTTGCTTGAGCTCGCCCAGGGAAAGAGTCTTCAGGTCTTTCGGACTGTTCACTCGATCCAGAATTCTATTTTTATCGTCTGACATTTTTTATATTCGTGGCGCAGGCACTCCTGCCTGCGCTCAATATTCTCTTGCCACCAGCCAGCCCGCGATCTTCCGCAACGGCTCGGCCCGGTCGGAAAAAATCTCCAGACATTTCAGCGCTTCCCGGCTCAATCTTTTCGCCAGCTCCCTTGATTGACTTAGACCTAAGAGCGCGGGATAGGTTGCCTTCTTCTTCCGGGCGTCGGATTCAGACCCCTTGCGGTCCCGGTCTCCAACCTGAAAATCCAGCACATCGTCAACGATCTGAAACGCCCTCCCGATCCTTTCCCCGAACTCTGAAAGCGCCGTCAATTCCGACTCGCCGGCTCCTCCCAGAATCCCGCCGACCTTCACCGAGGCCCGGATCAAGGCCGCGGTCTTATGCCGGCTGATGTATTCCAGGTCTTGCTCATTATAAACCTGCCCCTGCTTCTCCAGATCCAGCTCCTGGCCCGTGATAATCCCGGAAAGACCCGCGGCTTGACCCAGCTCCTGAATCGCTTTCAACCCGACCTGATCCGACCCCATCTCCAGCCCGGCTCTTGCCATCAAGCCAAACGCCTCGGTCAAAAGCGCGTCTCCGGCCAGGATCGCAGTGGCTTCTCCAAACATTTTATGGCAGGTCGGTTTTCCCCTCCGGAAATCGTCATCATCCATTGCCGGAAGGTCATCGTGGATCAAGGAATAGTTGTGAATCATCTCCAGGGCGCAGGCAAAAGGCATTGCCCGCTCAAGATCATCCCGGAAAATCTCATAGCCGGCCAAAAGCAAGATCGGACGGATCCGCTTCCCGCCCCCAAATAGACTATACCGGATCGCCTGATGAATCTTTTCCGGATAGGTCTGCTCCGAGGGAAGGAATTGATCCAGGCTTTTTTCAATCAGTTCCCGGCGCGCTTTGAAATATTGATCCAACTCAATGCTCAATCCAATTTCCTCTTAAATGTGCGAGCGCCTTTCCTGCCCGCACACCTGATTAACAAGCTCAACCTTTCCCCTCTTCCTCTCCCTCCATCTCCTTGATCTCCAGCTTCCCCTCATCCTTGAGCAAGATCTCAACCTTCTTCTGAGCCTGATCCAGAAACTGCTTGCAACTCCTCACCAGGCTGATCCCCTGCTCAAATTCCGAGAGCATCTGATCCAAACTCAGCTCCCCGGAATCCAGCCGCGCCACGATCTTCTCCAGCTCCTGGAGCGCCTCTTCAAACTTGAACCTCTTTGCCTTTTTTACTCCACTCATCTTACCTGAAGTTTACCACCTTAAAACTTTTTTTCAATTGAATTTCATTCAGACCGCTTTTCGCATTCTCCGATTTGACAAACTTTTTCTTTTCTGATACAAATTATACCAGGCTAAGTTTTCAAGAAGTGAACCAGAAGCCGAAGTTTGAGGCGGAAACCAGCAATGGATGACCTTGCAAAGGAGGCTGATTTGATTATGGTTGAAAAAATGATTAAAGGAGTAGGATTAATTTTGATTTTCCTCGGCGCAGTTTTATCTCCGATTCAGTTAATCCCTGCTACTACCCCGGATAAAAAAGAAACTGCTCAGACCTATTTTAACAAGGGAAATGAATATTTTGCTAAATCTCAATATAGCCTTGCCCTGGAAGCCTATAATAAGGCATTAAAGCTTAATCAGCAATACGCAGAAGCTTACCTTGCGAGGGGAAAATGCTATGTGAAAATGAGAAATCTTGATCTGGCAATTGCCGATTATACCAAAGCAGTGGAACTTAATCCCAGCTTTGCGGAGGTCTATAAAGACCGGGGAATCGCTTTTCACGAGAAAAACCAGCGTGCCTTGGCGTTTGCTGATTTTACTAAATACCGGGAGTTGATAAAAAAATCCCCCAAACCAGAAAAAGATAACATTCAGGTGCGAATTATGGTCTTTGATCTGGAAACCAAACGCTCGGTTAACGAAGTGGGTGGCTGGGGAAACAAAGATAAGATGGGAATGGCCCTGGCTATGGTCTGGGACAGC
>Ga0315277_10004888_pt1 | contig 17780 bp, 25 predicted proteins | sample YL17G05_15_MG_FD_203695 | JGI IMG/M metagenome (GOLD analysis project Ga0315277, IMG submission 203695) | Sediment microbial communities from Yellowstone Lake, YNP, Wyoming, USA - YL17G05_15 | ecosystem: Environmental > Aquatic > Freshwater > Lake > Sediment | place: USA: Wyoming | collected...
TCTCCGACGCGAACCAGGTGTCGAACTCCTGGAGCGTTCGCGGGTAGTCCACCCCACCGACCGGGTGCGCGCTTTGCTCGTTCACCCACTACATATAGCACATAGGAGAGCGAAGTGGATATGCCTTATGACAGATTCGAAGTTCCCGGGCTGCGGCATTCTGCATTCCGGACAACGCAACCGGGCTCCAGCTTCCCAGCCGAATCAGATGCGGGAGATTACTCCCGAGTGAGGAATTGTCTGGCGAGTCTAGTTGAACGGAGATGCATAGAGCTCGGCGTTGGTAAGCTCGAACTGCGGGTGCGCGGGCTTGCCGGCCAGTTCTGCTGCATCTGCGGTCGTGCCTTTGAAGGGCGGTGGCAGGGTTTGCATCGGATGTTCACCGGTGAACATCCGTCGCACTCCTATCATGCCTGAACCAAAATCGTTTGTTAACTCGACTGATTTTATGCAAATATCCTGGTCCGGCACTGACTTCACTGGATCTTTGAATCTCTAAGGCGCTTTTATGTCTGAATGCCAAACACTCGCAAGGTGTCCGATGGAATGGTCATTGCACAATTGAAATGCAAAAATTCGATTGTGATACGAATTGCCTGTTCGATTGTCTATCAATGTCAAAGAAAGGCACAGCCCAGCGAATGATGTAAAAAGCCGGACATTTCCTTCTGTCAATGGAGGAATTTCACAATGATCCAACCTCAGTTCTGCGGGAATTGCGGCGCCCATCTCCAGTTTGGGCTGCGCTTTTGCGGATCTTGCGGGCATCCGATTGAGGTCGTTCCTGCTGCCGCCTCGCCTCCGGCTCCTGCTTCTCCCCAGCCCGGTTACTCACCTTATATGCCTCCGCAAGCACCTGCCGCGCAGGCGGGCAACCGTGGACTGTGGTTAGGTCTGATCGGCGTGGCGGCGGTTCTGCTCATAGGGGGAGCCGTTATCATCTTTCTGTTTGTTCTGCCTTCTCGAACTGCTCCCACAGTCCCCGCCGGAAATCCGGTCCAAACGTTGCCACAGGCCGATGTTCCCACAAGCGCTCTCACCGAACAAACGGGCCCAGGCGCGGCACCCATTTATTCGCCGCCATCGGAGGACTTCATCCGTCGACGCTTCGGTGGGGAGTTGTTGCTGAATGTTGATTTTGTCAGCCCTCCTGCTGTGCTCGTCGAAAACTGGGTTGTCGACAATGACCTGGTCAAGGGCTACTTTGAGGGCGGCGAGTTCCACATGCAGCTAAAAGGGAATGAAGACCATAATTCAATATTTTGGCAGTCCGACAATGACTACGCCGACTTTATCCTCGACACGGACGCCCGGTTCATGGCCGGGCCCCCAAACTGGCTCTATGGCGTGGTCTTCCGGTATCAGAATGGGAACTATTACTTGTTTCTCCTCGGCTATAACGGGGACTATGTCCTTGATAAGCATGTAAACGGGCAATGGACTCGAATCAGGGAATGGACCAAGCACTCATCTATCAAAACCAGCGGATCCAATCACCTGCAAGTAATGTGCGAGGGCCCGGAGGTTTCAATGTATGTCAACGATATGTACCTTGGCATTGAGAGGGACACAACGCTTGGTGCCGGAGCAGTTGGGGTATATGTCCAGGGCCAGCCCGACACTCATATCGTTTTCAACCATCTCAAGGTGTGGGGAAGGAGATAGCACCTATGCTCATCGCCAGCCTCTTTTCGGGCTTCGCTTGCTGGGTGTGCAAGCACTGCCGTCAGCAGGCCAGGTAACGGATACAAGTGGCTCAGCAGCAGACGGCATGTCTGTTGCATGTGCTTTGCTCTCCAAAACCTGCCTTAAAGCTTGACCGGGTGAGCTCAAAGCATTGCAGGGAGGCGTTGTCGTTTTGTTTGTTTAAGAGGCGGAGAGAGTTTCTAAGAAGCAGGACTCAGGAGGAGGATGAGAATGGGCCAAGACGCGTTCTGTACTCAATGTGGCGCCCCACTGGGGCCCGCTGGGCGGTTCTGCGAGGCATGTGGCGCGCCGGCTATGCCGGCATGGGCGCCCCAGCCGGCGCCGATTGAACACCTGCCCACGGCTGCTCCAGCAGGTCGAATCGATTCCCCGGAGGCGGCTTCCCCTTCGTTGCCTCCCGTTACATGTCAGGCATGTGGGTATGTACTGGAGCCGGGGCTGAATTTTTGCCCTGGATGCGGCAGCCCTGCACAACCTATGCCTGCACAATACTCGACTGCCCCTGCGCGGCCAGACGCGCCACAGAAAGCGATGATCGGCATACCGTCGCCCGAAACAATCGCGTCTGTTCCCTCCGCTGTTATCGATACGGCATCGCGCGTTGATCGTCCTGAAGCTGTCCAGGGGCCGAATGTAGTTCCGCCCGCTGAGACCGCGCCCAATCGATCTGTCGCATGGGTGCCTCTGAGTCCTCCCGCACCAGATTCGAGCTTTCCAGGAGAATCGCAGCAGGAGGAAATGCGGCCGGTAGCACAGCCTTCGGCCGCTCCAGCAAAGGCTCCGGAAAGGCTACGCTACCTGCCCTTTGTGGCAGCCTCCGGTGCACTGCTTGTCGTTGCCGCAGGAATCTTCGGCGGCTACCATTGGTGGAATACGCACAAATACCAGGTCACAGAGGTGAGCAGCCCGGCTCCAGAACCATCGGCCACATCAGGCAACCAGACTTCGCAGGCCATCAATCCCCCTTTGCCCGATGCGCCGCCAGCCGTCAGCCCGCCAGCCGCCGCTCCGGAAAGTCCATCTGCAGCCAGCCCGGCTCCAGAACCATCGGCCACATCAGGCAACCAGACTCCGCAGGCCATCAATCCCCCTTTGCCCAATGCGCCGCCAGCCGTCAGCCCGGCAGCCGCCGCTCCGGAAAGTCCATCTGCAGCCAGCTCCGCGCCTCCAAAAACCGATGTTTCCAAGGCGGTCTCCCGGCCGAAGATCCGTGCTAGCGCGCCGGCGTCCACCAGCATCGGTCCTTACGAGTCTATTGATGTCGAGGTTAAGCCGAGGATTCTGGAACAGGTTCCGCCGATTTACCCTGCGGAGGCGAAACGGCGGCGGATCGAGGACACGATTGTTCTTAGACTGTTGATATCAGAAAAAGGCAGCGTCGAGGAAGTCCAATTTCTTCGTCGTGCACGGAAAGAGCGCGCTTTCGACGATGCGGCGCTAAAAGCCGTCAAGCAATGGAGATTCGCTGCGGCACAGAAAAAAGGCCGCCGTGTCGCCTGCTGGTTCAACGTGGCCGTTCCATTCTTCCTGAAACGGTAAAGTCCCCTCTCGTGGAACTTGGACGGAGTGGCGAGGATTCGATTCTTTCACGCCGAAACTGCATAGTCTTGCGGGAGTCTTTCCGCATTGCAGGGAAAGTCAGGCGACCGAACTGTGCCTCTTCGGAGCGGGAGGACGCATAATAATGGGCCGGTGGAGACTTATGCACTCGTTTTTCTACTGATCGTTGGCGCGATAACCACTTCACTCATTTTGAAGCTCGTGCGCGCGTCCGCGCATATGCGGCGCAGGCCACCGGACATCATGAGGCCGCGGCACGCCTTGGGTTCGAGTTCCGCGAGATCGCAGATGAATAGGGTGAAGGTCCGAAGGATCCCACAACCAGTGAGCAAAGCACTGCCTCAGCGCAACTGGCCGGTTTTCTTCCATTCAGCGATGCGCGAGAAATGGTACTGGAAATACAAAATATTGAAGAAGAAGGTCATCACGCCGCTGAGTTTCAGGCCGATCGGCTCAGCAGTATTGTAGTAGCGGACCAAGGAACTGCGCATTCCAAAAACCGCCACCAGCCCGAAAATCGCAATGACGATGTTCAACAATATGATGAGGCCAGTCATAGCTAACATGCCCTCGGCGGAGCCCAAGCCAGACGCCGCAAAAAACAGGATGACCTGCCCCACCATCACAAGGAGGGCCACTGCGAGCATGATCACTGCCTTGCTCGCCGGATCGACCTTCTTTACGAAAATGGCCTCTTTGAACCCCCAGATAAGCCCGCCAAGGCCGAAGGTGAACCATGTGAGGATGAGCACGACAACCCAGTGCATTTCCGGCGGCATGGGTCCGCCAAACGGAGGAGCCTGGGATGCGGCCTGTGCGTAGGCAGGCTGAGGCTGCGGTGGATACCCCATACGGGGCGGCGGCGCGAACGGAACCGGTGCCGGCGCCTGCGGACCCGATGGAGCGTACATCGGCTGCGGAGGAGGAGCATAGGCAGGAGGTTGATTATAGACCGGCGGAGGGGGGTTGTAGCCTGGCGGAGTGAGGGCAGAGGGCGGCGATAGCGCGGTGGATACTGGCGGTGGGGGAGGTGGTACATAGGTAGGCGTGGGAGCTGTGGCAGGATTCACGGCCGCTCCGCACTTCCCGCAAAAACGAGTACCGGCGGACAACTGGCTGCCGCATTTAGTACAGAACATAGCAGCTTCTCCTTACCCGAGCGGCCAATCCTACTACCTATACCATATGGATTCAATGTTTTGTGGTTGACCCGGTTGACCCAAGTACGAACTTAGCTCGCTTCGCTCGCAAACTTTAGGGGCAAAGGGGCGAAGGGGTCAAGGGGCAAAGGGAAAGCAACCTCAGGATTTGGCGCTGATCTTGGCGTTGAGGCTTCGAATGAGCGAATCCAGCACCCTTTCCACTTTGGCATGCAACGCGAACACCGCGCCGGCAGTGTTTTTCTGATGATAACCCAGGCGACCGCCCAGTAAATCCGTTTCCAGCCGGCGGCGATCCTGTTGATGCACTGGAACGGGTTCGTATCCAGCCACCGTGGATGGATCCGTCCGGTGGTGTTCGAGACGGTCCGCAAGATCATCGTGTGCCGCAGGCCGGCACTCGGCTGACACGTCCATCAGTGTCCCAATTGTCACAAGATCGAAGTCGTGCCTCACTCGTGCAAGTCCCGCTTCTACCCAAGCTGCGGCAAGCTGGCAACCGATCGCTGGGCCGATGGTGTGCTCAGCGAACTGCTCGATGTGCCATACCATCATCTGGTGATGTCGCCCCCCTGATATATAGAATTGGGCTATGCACATGACTCCAGTGACGATTGCGTGAGGCGTTGCCACCCATGAGGAATAATTCACGAATGGTCCAGCCTTTGGCGGAGTCAGGCTTTGCGGCCCTTCGCGCCTTTGCGTCTTTGCGGTAAGGTTTTAAAAAGCCACCGCGAAGGCGCGAAGACGCAAAGAATCCTGGGAATTTCCTCTCAAACCAAGGTCGGAATCGCGGGCAGGTGGTAACGGGAGCCAAGTGCATACCCCTAATATAGAAATTGCTCTGGGCGAGGTTCCGCAAGATGGTGGGCCGCCGGCCAGTTTTCGATGGGAGCCGGCCGAGCAGAATGGGTGCGAATCTAGAATGAGAGGGGAGGAAAGCGGACCCGGCTGGCGAGGAGAAGCGGTGGAAACGACAAAAGATGCTGAGAGTAGAGATCAAACGGCGCAGGCTCCGTCCCAATCCCGGTGACGTTGTCGCGGACCAGGAACTTGAGCTTGTAGTCGCCGGGACGAAGCTGGAAGCCCGTTTAATAGAAGATCCCGCCGGCCTTGATCTTTTCGGCTTTCTCTGCAGGCAGCCGCACTTGAACTGCGTCGCGCGCCACGCCGGTCACTTTCCCCTTGGGATCAGTGACCTGGGCGACGAATTCGAACTTGCCTTTGCGATTGGCGCCCTTGTCTTCGAACTTCAGACCATCGCCATGCAGTTCAATCGAGATCGGCACCAGGGTGGTGCTGTAGGTTGCTATCGCCATCAGATCCTGGGGACCGGTCTGTTTGCCAACGAAGTCATACGTGGTATCGACAAGCCCTTGGCATCGGTCACTTTGCCCCCGATAGAGACAGGTTCCTGAGCAAAGACGAGGATCCCCAACGTTAGGCAGAAGAAATACAGATAGCGCGGAAAGATGAAAGCTCTCATATAACTCTCTCGTTTCCTTCCTTCCCGGAGCATGCGTTCTCCCCGGAATCCGCACCTACTGAGCCTCGCGTAATATGGTGACAATCTTGGACAGGGTAGGGGCACGGCGCGCCGTGCCCCTACATTCCTGAGATGTCACCGTATTTTGCGAAGCTCTGTAAGAGGCCGTACCGAGCACCACGAGAACCTAAAAATCGGAAGCTATCCTGGACAGAGGTCAAGGTGTTATATGCAACCGGGGGCATTAGTTACGAAGGTCTAAGTCCGGCGCAACGACGCGTATACGGCTCTCGACGACGCGCCGTGCTGCTCCATGCACCCCCTTACAAGGATCCAGATTCGCTCACGGCTGTATCGGAGAAAAGACCTGCGGCCGGAAGCACCGATCTCAACGTCTCAGGTCACGAGTCTGTCGCCTGGAGGGAACGGAATCGCACCTTCCGGAGTATAGCAACTTTTGAGGATGGCAATTATTCTTCCATCGAGGCTACCATGATCGGGTATTGTTTTTAGGATGGGGAAATTACGCCTGGATAAGAGGTGCGATTTGTAACAATGCAGCCCCGCAAGACGAGCTACGACTTCGGGGTTCGGGGCTATTGAGTACGGAATCGGAGGAAGGATTGTCCCGGACTCGGTCCCTGGCATTTCATCACTAAGGTGCCGTCACTAAGAACTCCGATAAGTAACTCTGCCTGTGATGAGAAATAGAATAGTCTTATTTGCTCTGATGTATTATTTGATTCCTTTATCAGATAGCTTCCCAACCAACGAAATGCTCTCCCATTAGGCGTCAATACCCCTCTGACGACCTGAACAATCAAGTTTTCCTCCGGGTCAAAAACCGCAGATCCAATGAACGAATCCTCCGGGAGATCAGGGAAGGTATGCGTTTGCACTATAAATCCCTGAGGTGAGAATTCCTTGACGTCACGCGCGACTAGGTTGCGATAACTGCTGAGTGCCACCGCCGCCTGGTCGAAACTCAAAACGAAATTGCCATTTGGTCTAACCGAGAAAACCGCCTTACCCATGAGCCCGAGGATAGAGCCAAACTTGGTGACAAGTGTAGGGAGGACTGAGGCGACTCCATTACCCGCAGGATCGATAATGTGCAGTAAGTTCATGACGGTACCTGACGGGTTCTTGTCGCACGCTCGTTCGTCTGACACTGTTGCCCCAACAACATAGACGTATCCCTGTCGTGACACCGCAAAGCTTCTCGGTATCAGGGTACTCGAGGTCCAGATCATGCTTGACGTCTGTCCGCGATTCTCGAAGTCCACTTTTGCAATCTCGCTGGCCGGTTGCGTATACGGTTTAGTATGGTGAGCGAAGGCCACGTAAAGCTCATCATCAGGAGATGACCCAATCCCAAGCCCCGCATAAATATCGATGCTGCTGGACGGCAACACTGCCAATGTCGTCAATTGCCCAGCCTTCCAGCGCGCCAGATCGATTTGTTTGGGTGTCTCTCCTATGGCGACCTGCCGCATTATGTAAACTGCACTCCCGCCGACTGCAACGGTGGAGTCTCCGATCGGCACATCCTGCTGAACGCAACCTGGCGGGAGGACTCCCACTGCGTATTCACTATGCCTCCCTAACAGAGGTCTTGCCTGGGATACAGCGCCCGCCGGGTTGGTTGGCATGCTCTGCGTTTTCCGGCCGGCAATACCACGCGCTTCCGTTTCATGCTGCGCCGGTAATTGAGAGCTAGGTTCTGTCTCTCTGGAAACGGGAGCAACGGGCTGTTGCGGGGCCCCCGGCACACCCCCGCTACTTTTTTGAGCTTCTGGGGACTTCTCTTCTTGTCCCGCCCGGCCAGACTCAGGTGCCGCAGGTGCCTTCGGAGCCGGCGCGCGTGTCATTAAGTGCGTCGCAGCCAAGAGGACTAATATCCCAAGACCTGCAGCTGCAGCCATGCGCCAGCCCAGGCGCAAGTTTCGTGGATCCCACCGCCGCTTGGACTGAAGGGTCGGGCGGATTGAGGCGCCTTTTAGGTGACCAGCGATTCCAATCTCGGCTGCAATCGCAGGCCAGAGATCTCGATTTGGCATCAGGCTTCTGCGGAGTGAAGCCGATTGGCTTAGCAGCGATTGAAGAAACCCAAATTGTCGGCGGCAGCTGGAGCATTCCTTCAGGTGAGCTTCCAGGACTTCCCTATCGGATTGCTCCAGGGACAAGTCAAGATAATCATCCATGAATGTCTCGAACTTCTCGCAGTTCATGATTCGAGCGCCCCCCGTAGAAGTCTTCTTGCCCGGAAAAGCTGAGCTTTGCAGGTGCCCACCGCCAATTTCATCGCCTCGGCTATTTCTTCGTACTTGTAACCCTCGATGTCGTGTAACACAAAAATGGCGCGTGCTTGAGGAGGAAGAGATGCAATGGCCTTCTCGAGGTCCAGTTGGGTGTTGGGTGAGGGCCCAACGCCGCGCCTGGCGCTTGATTGGAGATCCGTCCAGATCAGATCCTGATGAAGCTTCCTCCTCGAGGATCCCAATTCTCCGAGAACCAGGTTCACCGAAATGCGATAGAGCCAGGAATCGAAACTGCTCTCGCCGCGAAACGAGCTTAGCTTCGCCCAGGTGCGCACGAATATCTGCTGGGTCAGTTCCTCCGCCCACGAGCGATCCGCAAGCATTCTCAGGCAAACGGCATAAACGCGACCAACGTGTTTCCGATAGAGCTTTTCGAATGCATCCTGGTTGCCGGCCTTGGCCTGCGCGACCAGCTCATGCTCATCCTTTTCCGTGTTGGTCACTCTGACCGCCGGTGCAGGTGTAGCAGACATGGTCCACTTTCTCTGTAATAAGATAGTCCTGAGGAAGCAAAGGTTTAAAACACAGCCGGAAGAAGGGTGTCAGATCTGCAAAATCCAATCTATGATTTTCAGCCAGCAACAGCAAAGCGGCAGAGGTCAAAATCGATATCTTATAGACCTGACACCTCGTTCCTTCAATGGCGGGCCAGGGAGCATATTTCTCTTAAGTGAGAGGAGTTGGGCCTTACACCCAATCGCAATCCGGCAGGCTGGACCATGGAAGTACACGGACATCGCTTCGTTCCTCAGTCCGATCGCCGCCGTACACGAGCAAGGGTTTTTCCGTCCCGCCTCGAGGACGTACATCATGCGAACAAAATCTCCGGAGCGCCTGGAAAAAATCCTCCGCCGCAGTTGCTGCAGACTTCATCTCGACTGCAACGATGCCACTTTCCCGTTGCACCACGAGATCCACCTCCTCACCCTTCCTATCTCGATAGAAGAAAAGGTTGGCCGGCTGCCCACGATGCAACCGGGCCTTCAGGATTTCCGAAACCACCCAGGACTCGAAGATAGCTCCTCTCATGGGATGCGATCGGAGCTGCCCTGCGTTCCGAATGCCCAATAGATAGCATACAAGACCAGAGTCGTAAAAATGCAGCTTTGGCGTCTTAACGGACCGCTTGGTCCAATTGGCATGGAAAGGAGGCAGCCGGAAGGCAATGTAGCCCGCTTCGAGCACCGAAATCCAGGACCGCGCGGTGTTGTGCGTGATTCCAACGTCAGCGGCCAGGTTCGAAAGGTTTAACAACTGCGCTGTCCGGCCGGCACACAATCCCAAAAATGTCTGAAACGCCGTCAAATCGCCGACGTTAAGGATCTGCCGAACATCTCGTTCCACGTAAGTTCCAACGTAGCCTGCGAACCAGTCTGCGGAATCCAGTTCCCGATCGAATATGGCGGGATAGGCTCCCTGGCACAGTGTTTCGAACAGATCGCCGGAGGCCTTGGGAAACCTGCGCCGTTCCTCCAAACCAAGCGGCAGGAGGTTGACAAGAGCAGTCCGTCCCGCAAGCGATTGGGATACAGACTGTAGGAGAGCGAGGTTGGCCGACCCGGTCAGGATGAAGCGCCCCCGTTTGGGCTCGCGATCGACCTCTACCTGGAGATACGAGAGCAGGTCTGGAGTCCTCTGGATCTCGTCGAGGATGGCACCCCGGGAATGGTCCCGCAGGAATCCCCGCGGATCGGTGCGGGCGTAATCCCGCACGTCCGGTGCTTCGAGGGAAACATAGGCTTTATCGGGAAAGGCCATTCGGCAAAGGGTCGTCTTGCCCGACTGCCGAGGCCCGGTGAGGGTTACGGCCGGGAACTTGCGAGACAGCCGCAACAATTCCGATTCGAGCGTGCGGCGGATCATGAGAGTGAGGGTAGCAGCCCATGGGGCTGATTGTCAATCGGATTACCAATTAGCCCAAACCTTGTCCTCCAGCTGGTGTCTAGCGCGATCCCAATCACTGCCAGTCCCCGGAGCAATGAAGCCATCGCATGGCCGCTTGCAGAACCTGTCAGACCTCAGAGTTGGGGATCGATGATGTTGCTCGCAACTGGTCCCTGGTCCTTCGAACCGTCTCGCCGGTCAGCATGCTCGCATTGGACTCAGGAACCGCGATGGTTACTCGTCCCTTTCTTACTAGCCTCACGGGCAGGGAAGCAGGCTGGATCTCGACCGTCCCGTTGCGGTAGGCCACGGAAAGCGGCATCCCGGGTTTCAATCCGGCTTCTCTCCGTATGTCTCTGGGAATGACCAATCTCCCAGCAGAATCTATGGTAGTTCTCATGTCAAATACTTACCACTGAAAGAGGATTCGAATCAAATTCTCGGAGGGGCGGCGATCGAGGAGTTGACGCGGTCAACACTGTTTGCTTCACTCGCCAAAATCGCACATCATTGATCTGGATCATCTCTTCCTCTGACCCATGCCAAAGAGCGGACCCACCCGTTCGGAATCAGAGTTGAGGAAAGGAAGGAAGGTGACCACTCCCGCAAACAGCGCGCCGGCTTCGCGGCCGCTGACAACGTAGGTCTTGCGCAGATCATGAATGTGGATGGCGGGCAGTGTCCCCACCTTCCCAATATACGCTTGGGAGATATGCAGCACAAGCAGTCGCCGGGCGCTACGGACGCCGAAGCTCGATCTAACGAGATCTGTGAAGGGTTCAGAGCAAGCTGCCGCACTCCGAGGCATCGCCCGAAGTTCGGAATCGAGAATTAGAGCTCAAACTCGAATCGGGATTGATGCCCACACGTGGCATTTTCTGATCTAATCTTTGAGTAAGCTCAGCAACCGAGAATGAATGGAATCTCAAGGCTCCGCATCGTAGGTCACGGTGATCTTATTGAGATCCACTCTATGCGCCTCTTGCCAGTACTTGACCAGCCATTCTCTGACTTTCTGATTGTCTTTCAAGTTAGGAGATAGATGGAGACCGATATCACCATCATATTTCAGAAGGAAGACAATCCGCTTCTCCGGTGAATAGAGGACCGCTGCATTTTCTAAATGACAGAAGTTTAATTTGCTAATCTGGAATGCCACTTCCTCGTTTCCATCCCCGTCTACATCTCTGACAAGAAAATCGTTCTTTTCACCCAACCCTTCATCAAACCCATGCCAATCCCAAATTATCACCTGTTTGTTCCCTTGTTTTTCATAGACCAAGATGTGCCAACAACAGAGCAACGCAGCAAAGTACTTGTTATCCTTGCCAAACCCAACCTCCGCCTCCGCATGCCTATCCAATGACCACTTCTGTTGCTTGGAGGAAACCTGCTCCTTGGTTTGGCCAACAGCCCAAGAACACTGCACACAGACTGCCAGTGAGAGAAGCAAACATGTGCCCGCAATGACCTGAATTCGGTGTTTCATACTGACCCTCCGCGGTATTTGAGTTAGGCGGATAGTCGGGATAAGACGCTCGCGCTCGAAACCTTGCCATGACGCCTCCCCTGCCTCCGGAAAGCGGCGGCTGTGTCAACTCCACTGGCTGTTCCGGAGTTCCCGTATCCGCGGATCTTACACCAACAAAGGTCGCGCGCATCGAATTTGCCGACAAATCCCTTGTCCGGCACGTACTGCCGCCGGCAACGCCCATATCTGCTTCCTATCCCATATTGGCAAATCCGCGCTCGAGGTCGGCGATGATGTCGCGGGGATCTTCGAGGCCGGCCGAGAGGCGGACGAGCTCGTCGATGATGCCGAGTCTATAGCGTTCCTCGCGGCTGAGCCGGCCTCACGCTGGTATGCCGGCGCGGGCATTTACCGCCATGTCCGTCTCATCGTTACCAACCCGGTTCACATCGACCAGTGGGGGACGTTCGTCAACACTCCAAAGTGCGCGGCCGATGGGGCAACCGTGCGGGTGCAGAACACCGCCGTGAACCAGTCCGAAACTCCGAGCGAAGTCCGGCTGCACTGGACTCCCTCCGACGTCTCTGCACATGAGGGGAACGTCGAGGCCTACAGCAACTGCGAGGAAGTGGAGCTTGTGCTCAACGGCAAGAGCCTTGGTTCAAAATCCCGACCTGCGGACGATGCCCCTCGTATTTGGAAGGTGCCTTTCGAGCCGGGAAGCCTTAAAGCACTGGGCAAAAACAAAGGACAGGTCGCCGCGATTCATGAGCTCACAACAGCCGGCAAACCTGCGAAGATCGTGCTTTCCGCCGATCGCGACAGGCTCACTCCCGAATGGGAGGATGTTTCCTTTGTCACGGCCACTGTCGTGGATGATAAGGGCGTGCAGGTTCCCAGTTCCGGCGATTTGATCCGCTTCAAGGTTACCGGCCCGGGAGTTATTGCCGCCGTGGACAATGGAGACATGGCCAGCCACGAGCCTTTCCAGGCTGCAGAGCGGGGGGCCTACCAGGGCCGGTGTTTCGCCATCCTCAAAGCCAATGCAGCGAAAGGTACAATCGTCCTCGCTGCCACAGCTCCGAACCTGGCCGGCACCTCAGTATCGATCAAAGCCGTTGCCACAACGATGGGAAAATGAGCGGCGGCCGTGCGATTAGCAGGAGCGCCGAAAAGGATTTACCACCACGATGTCGCCGTACTTCGCACCGTGAGATAAATCTTCAGAAAGCACCTGACCGCACCCCATCATCCGCGCAGCTTCGATGATGGCCGCATCCCAAAAGGACAGCCGGTAATGCTCTCGGGCATCCATGGCTGCAAGCAGCAAAGCAACTGTTGTTTCCTGTACAGGGAATCGCAACCAGGATTCGATCAGTGCGGCTGCCTGATCGTGGCGGATGCGGTCCGCCTTGCCGGGTCGTGTGGCCTGAACATAGAACTCCTGGAGAACCTGGACCGAAAGTGCGAGGTCGTTCCTGCCCAGAATTTCGAGAGCAATCGAAGTCTTCGCCCTCTCGTCAGGAGCCGTGCTGATGGCGTAGAGGAGAATGTTGGTATCAACGAACCTGCTTGCGGCCATGCGTTGCTTCCCGGGTGAGCCGGTCGCCGGCACGGAAGGACCGGATGCTTCGGAGAACCTCTGTCTGAAGGCGCTTGCGCCGCTCGAACTCCGACTCCTCATTTGCCAGACTCATGAGAAAATCACGAACCAGGGCGCTCACGGAGGTGTCACGTTCGGCAGCTTTCATCCGCGAGCGGCGGTAGACCTCATCAGGCAGTGATACAGTGATATTTTTCACAATATCACTGTATTCTCTTGCACCGAAAGTTTCAAGATAATCCTTGGAAGTCTTTCCGCCACAATGGTGAGATCATCTGCAGAATCTGATCTGGCGATTTGGCTTCTCTGCGCAATCGGGACCGCAGGTTGCCCCAAAAGCGTAATGGTCATAGCTTGGTCCAAGGTCGTTTTGTCAACGGTTGATCGTTGAATGCGGGATCGCCCCAGCCAATGCCCAGGTAGCTGGCGGTACTGAACGCTGAAGATTTGAGGATGAACCAAGTTCCGGTAGTCGGCAATGTCGGTGCGATTGTCAATCGCCGTGATCCTGGGGATGTCGATGAGGGGCTACCGTGCCCTCTAAGTCGCTTTCGCACGGCCGGACCGGTTTGCCGCGGTGACAGCAATATATTTAGGGGACAGGCTACTCAACTCCCAAATTGTCTTGCTGGCTCCGCAAATAAACGGTGATGGCCTGCTCTCCCGATTAGCGCTATTGGGCAAATCTCGAGAGCCAGCCCGGGAGGTCCTTGACCCAGAGGTAGTAGTAGCTGGAGTCAGCTAGGGCGTTCCAGGTATAGGTTGGGGTTGGCGTCGAAATCGTTCCGCTCGGAAAAATGAGCGTAGCTTTCTCTGGAGGAATATTGCCCGAAACAAGCCTGAAGACACTTCCTCCATAAGTGCCGCCACAGTCCGCCAAGATCAGGATCTCGTCGGCATCAGGATACATGCTGCTGCCGCGACTCTTCCATCAGGAAACTACCGCATCCACTGCGAACGCGGGCGTTTCGGTGCTGTTCCCGACCACCACAAAACCAAGATTGGTCCGCGTATCATAGATGCCATAGGGGATCGCCATCCCCTTGGCATCGCTGCGGAAGTCGTGGTCGTTCACGAGGTGCGGTTCCCGTTGCCATGACACCCCGGGATTCTTGAATTTCCCAACCAGCTCCTTCTTTTTCGCGTCCACGCTGATGACGGGCTCCCCTCGAGCGGAGAACTCCTCCCGCTTCCGGCCGATGTATAAAAACTGCTGGTTGCGTACCCGGCGCGGCGGCGGATTCTTGTTCCCCGACTCCAGCCTCTTGTGGTTCACGCGCAAGGAGAATCCCATCCGCTTTAACAAGCGGCGGACGGTGGTGGCGCTGATGCGGACCTGGAGCCGGCGCAGTTCTCGGGCGATTTTCCTGGTAGTCCTGCGCGTCCACTTCAGATCATTCATCGGATCGCCAGCCGTTTCGTGCTTGAGCAGCTCCGCAATGCGTTCGATGACTTCCGGCGTTTTTTTTCCGCGGCCCGGCTCGCGCCCCCCTCGCAGCGAATCCGATCCCGTTGGACCTGATCTCCAAATAGCTCCCGACGCCCGCGGGACACGGTGTGCACGTCCAGTCCCAGAAAATCTGCAATCTTGAGGTCGCCGCCATATCCGATCTTGTGCGCCTCCAGCCCCGCATACAGCCGCCTCTGCTGTTCATCCAGCAAGCTGAAAAACAGGATGATCGCCGCCTTCAGTTCCGGCGCAAGCCCTTCGCCCACGGGCGAGTCGCTTATCTCAAACACCTCCGGCGGACTCCGACGGCACAGACATTGCTTGCGCCGTAAACCGGGCTCCATGGAGAAGTGCACATAGACGCCGCCCATTTCCCTACGGGCGATCCGCCCCCGACGGTACAACCTGAGAAGGGGTTCCTTGACTTCCACATTCAGCAGCGCCTGCAATTCCCCGGCGGCGAGCCCGGCATCGGATTCGTCCACAAAGCGTTGGGCTGTGGCCAGCAGGTTGCCATCGCGCGAAAACCAGACTGACTGCCAGGTCCAGAGGCCTCGCTCGTCGAACCGGGGAATGTCCGGCAGCGTGTAGTACCTCCCGCGATGTGAATAGCTGGTCCGGTAGCCCAACGCCTTGAGCTTGCGAAATACGGTCATCGTGGCGATGGTTCCCAACGCCTGCTTCAGCTCCGGAAGCGTGGCTATCCTCTGTTGTTGCAGGAAGGATCGAAGGACATGTGGGTCGAATACCATGTGGTATAGTTCCTCCTATAAAGAGCCAGATAGGTAGAATTATACCATCCCCGCGACTCACGGCCATCTCAAATATTCACTGATAACCGGCCCTTTCTGGTTCATCAGCCGTTAAAACGCGGCGGATAGTCGGGATAAGGCGCATTCTTTGGGCTCAAGGCCCTGGCATGACGCCTCCCCTGCCTCCGGAAAGCGGCGGCTGTGTCAACTCCACTGGCTGTTCCGGAGTTCCCGTATCCGCGGATCTTACACCAACCAAGGTCGCGCGCATCGAATTTGCCGGCAAATCCCTTGTCCGGCACGTACTGCCGCCGGCAACGCCCATATCTACTTCCTATCCCATATTGGCAAATCCGCGCTCGAGGTCGGCGATGATGTCGCGGGAATCTTCGAGGCCGGCCGAGAGGCGGACGAGCTCGTCGATGATGCCGAGTCTATAGCGTTCCTCGCGGCTGACATTGTAGTAGCTGTTGAGGGCCGGGTGGGTGACGAGCGTCTCCGGGCCGCCCAGGCTCGGGCCGAGCATGCACATTCTCAGGCCGTCCAGGAACTTCAGTGTCTGGTCAAGATCGCCATCGATCTCGAACGTGACTACGGCGCCGAAGCCCTTCATCTGTCGCTGAGCGATGTCGTGGTCTCGATGGCTGGCGAGGCCGGGATAGTAGACCCGGCGGATCTTAGGATGCTTCTCCAAGAACTCGGCAACGTACTGGGCGGTGTTGTTCAGCCGTTCCATGCGCAGGCCGAATGTCTTGAGCCCACGAATCAGCAGATAACAGCTCATCGGATCGATCACGCCGCCGGTGACGCGACGCCACTGATACATGGGTTCCGTGACTTTCTTAGGCCCCAGGACGGCTCCGCCGAGAACGTCGTTGTGCCCAGCCAGGTACTTGGTGGTGCTGTGAACCACGATGTCAACGCCTTGGTCGAGAGGACGCTGGTTATAAGGTGTGGCGAATGTGCTGTCGATGACGCTGAGAATGTTGTGTCGGCGGGCAATCAGTACGACCTCGTCCACGTTGGCAATGTTGAGGTAGGGGTTGGTCGGCGACTCGGACATGATCATGACAGTGTCGTCGGTGACGGCGGCGTTCATGGCCTGGTAATCGCCCATAGGGACGACCGTGGCAGTGATGCCGAACCGGGGCATGACGTTCGTGACGAAGTGGAGGGTCTGCTTGTAAGCGTCATCGGTGATGACGAGGTGCTGGCCCTGGCTGCAGTGAGCGAGGATGGTAGCGCAGACGGCACTCATGCCGCAGTCAAACAGGATACATCGCTCGGCACCTTCGAGGGCCGCCAGTTTGCGTTCGGCGGCTTCACGGGTTGGATTGCCATACCGGCCGTACTCGTAGTGTTCGACCTGATTATTCGCGAACGCGACCATCTCGGCCACGTCTTTGAAAACGAACGTGCTGGTACAGGCAATGGGGGTGGTGATGCTGCCCACCCATCGGTTCTCACCGCAATGCACTGCGATGGTGTCGCGGTAACCGATGGGTCGTTCGGTGAACTCGCTCATAAGGGTGTCTCCGGATGCTCTCGTCAAGGGTTAGGGTCTGTCAATGAATAACGTTTGCACTTTGGCGCGAGCGCCCGCCGCCGCGCCCCTCCGGGCCTGCAGCAAAGTGTAAACGTTATTCATTGACAGACCCTTATTGGGTTCGTTTGCGGCGTCGGCAGCATAACACGTAATCTGGAGACGCTCCCCGATTTTCCAGCAGGATTGATGAAAAGAGCGGTAAAAAGCAGGCTGACAAATGATAAGCTACTCTGCATGAAAACTCTCTCGTCTCGCCGTGATTTCCTGGCCGCCGGCCTGGGCGTCCCCCTCGTCGCATCGCTACCCGGCCGGCAGCCAGAGCCTTCAAAACTGAACACCCGTGCATTGGGGGGGACGGGTCTTAAGGTCTCGCCGCTCGGCTTCGGCTGTATGACGACTTCCGACGCGGCCGTTATCGAACGAGCCTCGGACCTCGGCATCAACTACTTCGACACGGCGCGCGCCTACCAGAACGGCAACAACGAGCGAATGGTCGGCGCCGCTCTGAAGGGGAAACGCCAGCAGGTCATCCTCTCGAGCAAGACTCTGGGAAAAACGAAGCAGGAAGCCCTGGCAGATCTTGAAACCAGTCTACGCGAGTTGCGCACGGACTATCTGGATATCTGGTACCTTCACAATAGGAACAGTCCCGAGGAGGTCACCGACGACCTGCTCGAAGTCCAGCAGGCGGCGAAGAAGGCCGGCAAGATCCGCTTCACGGGCGTCAGCGCGCATTTCAACATGCCCGACATGCTTGCCTACCTGGTCAAGCGCGGGCGGACGGATGTGACGCTCGCCGGCTATAACTTCACCATGAAGCCCGGCCTGACCGACGCGATC
>Ga0315277_10004889_pt1 | contig 17779 bp, 19 predicted proteins | sample YL17G05_15_MG_FD_203695 | JGI IMG/M metagenome (GOLD analysis project Ga0315277, IMG submission 203695) | Sediment microbial communities from Yellowstone Lake, YNP, Wyoming, USA - YL17G05_15 | ecosystem: Environmental > Aquatic > Freshwater > Lake > Sediment | place: USA: Wyoming | collected...
AAGGATTTGTTCAAAAAATATAAATCCGCCGCCGACTGGTCGAAAGCCGACATAAAACAAATCGAGTCGGACATAAAAAGCACCGGCTTTTACCACAATAAAGCAATCAGTCTCAAGGGCGCCTGCACAAAGATAATCGAGCAATTCGGCGGCAAAGTCCCTGATACAATGGAGGAGCTTCTGACGCTTCCGGGTGTGGGCAGAAAAACGGCAAATGTTGTGCTGGGTAATGCCTTCGGTAAGCCCGCTATTGCCTGTGATACGCACGTTATTCGGCTTTCCCGCCGCCTCGCCCTTTCCGAAAATACTGACCCCGTAAAGCTCGAATTCGATTTGGCCGAAATAGTACCGAAGAAGAACTGGACCTTATTCGGCAACCTGCTGATTCTTCATGGCCGAAACGTCTGTGAAGCCCGTAAGCCACGCTGTCCGGATTGCCCGATTGCAGAGTATTGTCCCTCTGTAAACAACCCGGCTCTGTGGTAAAATCTGATTTGAAGTTCCAATACATCCGAATTTTAAGGAGACGTTTCTGATGATGGATATTACCGAAAGCCCGGTAAAAGACCTGTGGCGGATATTTAGAATAATGGCAGAGTTCGTGGAGGGATTCGATGAGCTTGCCACCGTCGGGCCGGCAGTGTCGATTTTCGGCTCGTCCCGCGCAAAACCGGATGACCGCTACTATAAGCTTGCAGTGCAGACCGCCTCAGAACTGGCAAAGGCAGGTTTCGCAGTAATAACCGGTGGAGGGGGCGGAATTATGGAAGCTGCAAACAAAGGCGCAGCCGAAGCAGGCGGTAAAAGCATCGGTCTCAACATCGAACTGCCGTTGGAACAAATTCCGAACAAATATCAGAATCTGTCCCTGCACTTTCGGTATTTCTTCTGCCGCAAAGTAATGTTTCTAAAATACGCCCACGGCTTTATCGCCTTCCCCGGCGGCTATGGAACTATGGATGAGTTCTCCGAAGCGCTGGTTCTGATTCAAACATTAAAGCAGGCCTCTTTCCCCGTAATCTTGATGTGTAGCGACTACTGGAACGGGTTAGTTACCTGGATGAAGGAAAAGATGCTCAAAGAAAACCATTTTATCACCCTGGCAGACCTCAACGTCTTCACCGTGGCCGATGACCCCCGCGATGCGGTAAAAATTATAGTGAACTTCAGAGAAGCACAAGGCCGCAGCGGCTTATCTATGCCCCCGGGAATGAGAAAAATGTAGATGAGTAAGTCGATAGTTGTTGGTCGATAGTCGTTAGTCGATCCGGCAAAAACGTCCTGCCGGAACTAACGACTAATCCCTGACGACTAAAGAGACGCATCTACTTGCTTCATAGCATCGTCTAAATGGTCAAGCAGATATTTCTTTTCCGGGCCGCCGAGATGCTCCCAGGGTAGAATCTCGTCGCGGCCAAATTGCCTCTGTGCCGCACTTTCAACATCCATTCCGAATTTCTCAAAAGCCCTTTGCCACAGTGCATAGTCGAAACACTCATCCCACAAATCGAACCTCGCCCCATTCCGCCAGGCCTGCTCGATTACATCGCCCATACGCCTATCGCCCCTGCCGACAGCCGATTCCAGTATGCTGCGATTTATATCGTGGAACTTAAAGTGCAGAAATTTCGCCCGAAGCTCTCTTTTGCGGTCGAGTATTAACTGCCTTGCCTGCTCGAAATAGACTATCGGTTTTTGCCCGAGCCAGCCGAACGGCGTATGCGGTTTGGGGACAAGCCAGCTTATGGTCGCATTTATCTCGCCTGTTCTGCCGTCAACCCTTCTTCGCAGAATAGCTAATTGAGACGACAGATCCACAATCTGCCGGACATCTTCCATAGTCTCGCCCGGCAGCCCAACCATAAAATACAACTTAAACTTTTGCCAGCCGGCCTGGTATGCCGCTTCTACCGCCGCAAACAAATCCTCATCTTTAAGCGGTTTATTAACAATCTGCCGCAGTCTTTCAGTGGCGGCCTCAACAGCAATCGTCAGGCCGCTTTTTCTTACCGAAGTCAGCAGTTCAGGAAGCAGCTTCAACTGTCGGTCCACACGCAGACTCGGCAAAGATATTCCAACGTATTTATCCTGAAAATACTCATGCAGACCTGCAATCAATTCTTCAAGCTCCGGATAATCGGCGCTCGATAAACTCAACAAGCCCACCGTATCAAACCCCGTTGCGTGATAGCATTGCTTTGCAATATCTATAATTTTCCGGACACTGCGATACCGAACCGGCCTTCGACAAAAACTCGCCTGACAGAACCGGCACCGGCCGGGACACCCACGCATAATCTCAACGCTGACCCGCTCGTGGACCGCCTCCACAAACGGCACTATCGGACGAAGCGGCACAGGAGCATTCTCAAAATCCTCAACAACTGCATTTCGTCGCTCGTGACCCGTGACCCGTGACTCGTGTCCCGTGTAAAGGGCAGGCACATAAACCCACTCAAATTTTTTAGCGGCCTCTAAAAGAATTTCTCTCTTTGTCGCACCGCTTCTCTTGCCCTGTCTAATCAGTTGTATCAGTTCCACCGCTGCCTCTTCACCCTCGCCTAATACAAACAGGTCGATGAACGCAGCCATAGGTTCGCAGCAGCCAGTCTGCCCCCCGCCGGCAATGACAATCGGCTCGTTCTCATCTCGACCGGCGCTGCGGATATTTACGCCGCCGAGGTCGAGCATATTCAGAACGTTGGTATAACAAAGCTCGTTTGTCAAGCTAAAGCCGACGACATCGAAACTTTTTAGCGCCGCCCTTGACTCTAAACTAAACAGTGGAATGTTTTTCTCCCGCAGCACTTTTTCGGCATCAATCCAGGGTGCGAAAACCCGCTCCGCCGCCACGCCGTCGATTTTGTTAAGAACATCGTAAATAATCGATAAGCCCGGATATGACATCGCCACTTCATAAACATCAGGAAAGCATAATGCGACAGTTACCTCACACTGCGAGAGGTCCTTTCTTATCTGGTTTATCTCGCCGCCGATGTATCTTGCCGGCCTGCGAACAAACGGTATAAACTCTCGCTCGACCCTGTCAGCTAATATCGATACCTCTTTTTTATTCATAGCGGCATTATAAATTGATTGTTGACCATTTTCTATTTATTATTGTTCGACTTTCTGTCAGCAAAGATTGCCGAGCGAAAGGTTTTTATATGAACAAAAAAGATAGCCAAGTTCTAATTATAATCATTTGCGTTTTTTTAGTTGCGGCTACGTGTTTTTTTTTCAGGCATAAGCAGCCGGTCAAGGCCGATAGCGGCTATCGACCGGTTATGGGGACATTCGCCCATATAATCGCTATTGCGCCGAACTGGCGCACAGCCAATAAATCCCTTGAGGAGGCCTTCGAGCAGCTCCACAACATCGAGATGCTAATGAGCTATCACAGAGATGATTCGGAACTCGCTAACATCAACCGCAATGCCTATAAAGGACCTGTCAAAGTCAGTTCGCAAACCTTTGAGGTTATTCAAAAAGCCATTGAGTTTAGCAATCTCTCCGATGGCGCATTCGATGTAACAATCGGCCCTCTGATGGATCTCTGGCATTCGGCAGCCGAAACTAACTCCGTCCCTACCGATGCCAAACTCGCCGAAGTCTGCGCAAAAGTCGGCTATGAAAAAGTCATTCTCGATGCCAACGAGATGTCTATCCAATTTGCAGTTGAAGGAATGAAGCTGGATTTGGGCGGCATAGCAAAGGGCTACGCAATCGACAAAGCCGTTGAGGCAATGACAAACTGCGGCTCAACCGGCGGAATGGTCGATGTCGGCGGCAACATCCGCTGCTTCGGCAGACCGCCGAAAGGAAAAACACACTGGCTAATCGGCCTCCAGGACCCCAATGAAAATTTCGGATTTCGGATTTCGGATTTCGGATTTCCTGCTGAAGCAGGTGAGCCACTGCTGGTCTTGAAATTCACCGATGCCGCCGTCGCTACCAGCGGCCATTATCGGCGGTTCGCCTTGATACAAGGCAAAAGGTATAGCCACATAATTGACACAAAAACTGGCTCCCGCAGCGACAAATTAGCCAGCGTAACTATTATCGCTAAAGATGCAATCACCGCCGATGCCTTATCAACCGCCGTTATCGTTCTGGGCGCCGAAAAAGGCCTGGCCTTAATCGAAAAACTCCCCCAAACCGAGGCAATTTTGATAACTGCACAGCCGGAATATAAGCTCATAAGAACCAGCAGCGCAGAAAAGTACATAGAGTAGAATGGCTTATCCCACACACAAAGAAAAGGGCTTTACAATCCTGCCGCTTTCCATTATAATACCACATGTGCAGAAGTTTCATATTTACATCGAGACCAGTGTCTGGAGCTTCGCTTTTGCCGAAGATGTCCCGGACTATCGAGCCGACACGTTAACATTCTTCGAGCTTTGCAAAAAACGGGTATTTGAACCTTATGTTTCTGGGGCCGTTCTAAGTGAGATTCAGTTTGCCGATGTTCCATTACGTAAACGTTTGGAAGAACTTGTCCGCAGCGTCAAGCCGGTAATGCTCCCTTTGCTACCCGAAGCAGATGGTCTTTCAGAAGCGTTTGTCCAGGAAAAGGTTGTCCCGCCCAGTAAGCCGGAAGATGCTCGACATGTCGCAATTGCTATGGTCCATGGGCTTGATGTGCTTGTTTCGTGGAATTTCAGACATATTGTGAATATCAGACGCGAAGAACGCTTCAACGCGGTTGCTCTTCTTGAGGGCTATCACCACCGCCTTCGCATCGTCAGTCCGAAGGAGTTAATCTATTATGATGAAATCTCGTGAAAGCAAAATGCTCGGCTACGTCCGCCGCTGGCGGAAAAAATCCTACGAGGCAGACAGAGCGAAACCTTCGTCCAAACGAACAAAAGAGGACAAAGAACTCGCCCAAAAACTTAACCTGCCCTTGATTCAGACGCACAAGGCCAGCTCTGCCCACCAGCAGTAAAATCTGCGATTTATCCCACACACAAAGAAAAGGGCTTTACAATCCTGCATCGCTTCTGCTTAACACCATTAACAACTTTGCTTCATCAGAGTTAGCGTTTACTCCTTCTGCGTTCGATGACCAGCATTCCCAAACATAATAACAGCAGTGTGCAAGGTTCCGGGATTACCCAATCGGGGTCATATGGACCAATGGTAAGCTCGCGGCCAGGTGCCATCTGCTGGAGCCAATCAAGAAATGGTTCATAGTGCCTTTCTTTGGCTCCGGCGGCTAAAGACCCCATAATGCTGCCGTAATCAACGATAGGACTTGCAGGGTCCTGCGCACCACCGGGGTATTCATCGTACAAGCTGAACATATGCCCTACCTCGTGTGCTACATATGGGCCGTTGTATGCACTTCCCCACTCAGACGTTGTATACCAGGTCAGCATATTTCCTCCACCTTGACCGGTTATAACTGTCACCGTGTGGTGTACCGAAGCACTCGGGTCAACAGGGAAAACAACGTCAAAATTCACATGATAGTGAAAGTGGTCATACTGTGGACCCCCTGTCTCATCGATGATATCGTACCGGCGGCTCCACATATTCTGTATGCCGTTTTCCCATACCGATAAGAGACTTGCCCCAGGGTTGGCCCCCACGAGACGTATGTTGATTCCGACATTCAACTCAAGGTTGCTGAAACCGATATCAAAGGCATACGTCCATCCATAAGGCGGGCTGGACCTGTAGCCTTGAACTGTTTGCATAGGTATGTCAGAGATTGGTACAATCGCGGCGAAAGCCGCACTGGTGGTAACCAGTATAATTACAAATATGTTCACAACGAAATGTCTGGCTATTGCACCCGTCCCCATATCTACTTTCCTTATTTTTTAACGTTCTTTCGCAACAAAATACGCTTTCTTGTCTCAACCTTTTTCATTTGGGTGTACTAACCGACCGTTTTTCGGTTACGCCCCTGTTAGGGCTGCCATCCAGAGCAATCGACTATTTGGGGAGTAAAGCCGGATTGCAAAACTCCACTTCCTCACCCATCCTCCGTGACATCTAATATCATCGAATTTTACCCAGTTTAACAGGGGAATGTCAAGCTAAAAATGCGGAAATTATAGGACTTTTTACTTTGCCACAGAGTTCACAGAGAAAATAGAGATATAACTATTTGTCATTAAAGGAAGCTACAAGTACCCAAAAAAGAATAAATTTGAAGCACGAAACAATATCAAACCCAAATGTCCAAATGACTAAAATATTTTTAGTACCTGCCTCTGCAGAGACACCTATTTGGGATTTTTGTCATTCGAATTTGTTTCGAAATTCGATATTCGATATTCGGATTTCTCTCATCGGTTCACGAGTCACTGGTTACGAGCCACGGTCTGCCCGGTCTTGCCCCGATATACAATCACTTTTGTCGGACATTTATCCATCGCCGTTTTGGTCTGCTCGGTCGGCTGATATTTTTCGTAATTTACGCGGGCTAAATTATCCTCCACCACAAATACATCTGTCTGTTTAGCACACAGGCCGCAGCCGATACAGCCGACCTTGCACATCGACCGTGTTACCTTGCCGGTCTCCTTGCTGCTGCAGGCAACCGTCATCACACTATCGCTGCGGAAAGGCACCATCACAATCAGACCACGCGGGCAGGCCTTTGAGCAGGCCGTGCAGCCGGTACACTTACCGTAATCAACCGTAGCAAGGCCTTCGATAACGTGAAAGGCGCCGAACTTGCACGCCTTCGTGCAGTCGCCGAATCCTAAGCAGCCGAATTTGCAGGCCTGCGCATTGGCCATTGCGTTCGCAGCGGTGCAGCTTGGTATACCTTCGTACCTTGCATAAAAAGTTTTGTCCTCGGAGTGAGCACAGCAATGAACGACCGGTCTTTGAGAAGGGCCCGAGTCGCTAATCTGCAGATTCAATATAGCCGCTATCGCCCCTGCGGTTTGTGGTCCGCCGGGGGCGCACTTACCAAGTAGTTGGGGATTTTCCAAAAGGGCTTTTGCATATTTAGCGCACCCCGCAAAGCCGCAGGCGCCGCAGTCAAGATTCGGCAAGGCCAGGTGAACCTGCTCAACCTTGGGGTCAACCTGCACTTTTAGTCTTTCGCTTGCAATCAAAAGAACAATCGCAAAACCAAGCCCCAGGCCAAGCATTGTAAGACCCGCCGGCCACGGCCCCGGCCATAACTCTAATATATTGGCTGTAATCATTTTTTATATCTTTGCCACAAAGGCACCAAGACACAAAAATTAATTGTAACTATCTGTTTTTTTAACTTTGTGACTTTGTGTCTTCGTGGCTAAAATCATTTTATCATTCCTGCAAAACCCATAAACGCCAGCGTCAAGAGACCCGCTGTAATAAGCGTAATCGGAGCACCTTTGAAACTGGCCGGCACGTCAGCCAGAATCAATTCCTCTCGAATCCCAGCCATTATACAAATCGCCACAGTGAATCCTATGCCTGCTCCTGCGCTGACCACCACTACCTCCAGCAGATTATTTATCCCCCAGATATTTATAAAAAGGCATATTCCAAGAATGACGCAGTTTGTCGAAATCAGCGGCAAAAATATGCCGAAGGCATCATAAAGCGAAGGGAAGAATTTCCGCACATACATCTCCACCAATTGCACCGCACCTGCTACGACAACAATGTAGCAGATATATCGAGTTACTTCCAGACCCCGAGGCGCGAGAATGTAAAAGTCCACAAGCCAGGTCAGTGTCCCGCTAAGTGTAGTAACAAACGTAACAGCCAGTCCCATACCAAAAGCGCTGTCGAGCCGCCCGGAAACACCGAGGTACGGACAGGTTCCGAGGAACTTTGTAAAGACAAAATTATTTACCAGCACAACCGACAAAAAAGCCATTATCAGGACATAGACCCTGTCCATATCAAGCTTCCTTCTTTCTCGTTACCGCGCTTATCAGCCCCAGTATCAGCCCTAATGTTACGAAGGCGCCTACCGGCATCTGCATCGCCAGCCAGGGGACAAAACCGCCGGGCATTACCCGAACGCCGAAAAAGCAGCCGGTGGCAAGGATTTCACGAATCCCCGCAAGAATACAAAGAGCTATCGTAAAGCCGGAGCCCGTGCCGATTGCATCAAGCACGCTTACAACCGGACCGCATTTACTTGCACACGCCTCCGCCCGGAATATGATTATGCAATTGACAATAATGAGCGGCACATAAGCGCCGAGGATTTCGCTCATATCGGGCAGATACGCCCGCAGATACAGGTCGCAAATCGTTACAAACGTTGCGATGTTCAGCGTGAACATTATTATCCGCAGGTGCGGCTTGAGCAAATTCCGCATCAAGCTCGTAACAAGGTTGCTGCAGACCAAAACGAATATCACGCTAAGTCCCATTGTCAGAGCCGGCTTGACAGCGGTAGTAACCGCCAGCGGCGGACACATCCCGATAAGCAGGCGGAACGTTGGATTTTCCCGCCACAACCCGGCTAAGAGTGCCCGCCTGTAAAGACCTGTTGTCTGTTTATTATCATTTGCCATTGCCAATCAGTTCCTTCTGTTGCATTTGTTCTTTAATCCGGATTAAGAAGGTATTTATTATCCCGATGACCGCTTCGCTGCTTACCGTCGCTCCGGTTATCGAAACAATCTCAGAATCGATTTTCTTTGGGTCGCCGGTCTTTACAAGCTGGAGTTTCTCAGCCGGCGCCCCCACAAACTGGCTGCGATAGTAAGATGACTTTATCCGGTCTCCGAAACCGGGCGTTTCATTGCTCACCAGAACATTAAAACCGGCGATTTTCTCAAAGTTTTTATCCACAGCAACAACCAGCTCGATTTTGTCTGCGAAACCCTGCCCGCCGGCGTTAAAGCTCCAGCCGACACACTCACCCGCCTCCGAGACAGCCTTGTAAACCTTGACCCGTTCTTTTTTGCCCCCCGCCAGCTTAACTTCGATTTCTTCCTCAACCTCAACAACCCGCTTGGCCTCCGGCAACAAATCTGCAGTCAACCGATTGAGTTTGGTCTCCTTGTTCTCCCGAATCCTCGGCGACAAGGCAGCGTCAGTTACCGCTATCAGCAGCCCAAAACAAAACGAGGCGGTAACCAGCAGCCAGCTCTGCTCGATAAAGTATTTTATTTTTGACATCTCAAAACCTTACTTCGCCACCAAGACACAAAGTAACGAATCACCTAATTCCCTGTTCCCCTGATTCCCTGATATTCTGCATCCTGTTTTCCTGATATTCTGATAACCTTATTTACAATTGCCTTCGTGGCAATTATCTTGGTTTTCCTCCCGCTGGAATCGGCTTACAGAATCTGTCAATTAGAGGCGTAACAGCGTTCATTAGAAGAACAGCATACATCACGCCTTCCGGATACTCTCCGAAAATTCTTATAAGCATCGTTACCGTCCCTATTCCGATACCGTAAATCCACTTTCCTCTAATTGTCAAAGGAGCGGTAACAGGGTCGGTAGCAATGAAAAAGGCGCCCAGAAGCAATCCTCCGCTGGTCAGATGAAAGACCGGCTGCACATAGCGGTATGAATTGCCCAGATACGCAATCGCCGCAAAGACAAAAGCCGAGAGCAAAACAGCCAGCGGGATATGAACGCCTATCGTCCCTCTTATCAACAAATATAACCCTCCAACCAACAACGCGATTACGCAGGTTTCGCCCAAGCACCCCCCAACCTCACCGGTGATTGTAGCTGCAAAGTTTTCCTCGCTATACCTGTTAGCTCCGTATTTCTGCTTGATGGCCAATTTGCTCCACGCTAATGGCGTCGCCTGCGTCCTCGCATCAACAGTATTCTCGGGCGCAATTCTGGACATTTTTACACCGGATATCGTGGCCGGCACCGCCCACGTTGTCATTAGCACTCCGAATGAAGCCGTCAGAAACGCCCTCCCAACCATTGCAGGGTTGAAGATATTTGCACCCAGTCCCCCGAATACCATTTTACCGACCGCAATTGAAAAACAGCTTCCGATGACGGCTGCCCACACAGGCAAGCCCGGCGGAAGTGATAATGCAAGAATAATGCCGGTAACAACAGCGCTAAAGTCGCCCAGCGAATTCGGTTTCCTGCGAATCAGATTGCAAAGCCACTCAGTCGCCACCGATGCAACAACGCAGGTGCAGATAAGTATAGCTGCGCGAATACGGAAGTAATACCCCGCTGCCGCCATAGCAGGCGCAAGCGCAATTATAACATCGGCCATTACCCTTCGGGTCGAAAGTCCCTTACCTATATGTGGCGCACAGGAGATTGTTATCTTGCTGAGCATCTACACTTCACCTGTCATAAAATCACGCTTACGCTGGCATCATTTTCTTCTGTCTGGCAAGGAAAATCTTGCCGGTCCTGATATATCCGGTCAGCTCTATATTAGCCGGACAGACATAGCTGCAACAGCCGCATTCGGTGCACGCACTGATGTAATAGTTTTCTGCCACGTCCAAAAGATTATTTTTTACCGCATGGGCGATTTTCGTCGGAACCAAACGCTCGGGACAGGCCTCCAGACATCTGCCGCAGCGAATACAGGGCGTCTGCTGTTTCTCAAATTTCGGCTTGCCTATCTGGTGTCTTGTCAAGATAGTTATAGCGCCGGTAGTTTTTGTGATAGGCGTTTTCAAATCAGCGACCGCTATTCCCATCATCGGTCCGCCGACTATGACCTTCGCGGACTTTTGTGTCACGCCTCCGCAGAACTCTATCAAATCTTCAACCGCTGTCCCTATCGGGACATAATAATTGCCGGGGTTGGCAATCGCCTCACCTGTAACGGTTACTACTCTGTGGGTCAGCGGCCAGTTGCAAACCACCGCTTCGGCAATTGCCGCCGCCGTAGCTACATTAAGCACCAGCACCCCTATCATAGGAGGAATACCGCCCGAGGGGACATTCTTGTCTAAAATCGCTTTTATAAGCTGCCTTTCGCCGCCCTGCGGGTATTTCGTCTTTACCGGCACAACTTTAATTCTATCGCCGTTTGCGCAAGCCCTCACCGTCGTCTCCATAACCTCTATCGCTTCGGGCTTATTATCCTCGATACCAATGAAAACTTCCAAACACCCGGATGCTTTTCTGGCAAGTTTGACCCCTGTCATAATCTGGTCTGTCCACTCAAGCATAATCCGGTAGTCGCAGGTGATATATGGTTCGCACTCGCATCCATTGATAATCAATATCTTCTTGGGCATCTCGGGACTTGGTTCTATCTTCACCCTCGTCGGGAAGCCGGCGCCGCCCATACCAACGATGCCCGCCTGACGGACGGCCTCGCATATCTGCTCAGAAGAATACCGGCTTTCATCGAAATCTCCATCTAACCTAAAGGACGGGCGTTTGACTGGATTGTAGGCATACGCCTCCACAACTATCGCGGGGCTTCGGCCCAGCACCGCATGCGACCGCAAGCCGATTTCTTTTACCTTTCCGGTGATAGGCGAATGAACGGGAGCCGAGACAAATGCATCGCTATCGCCGACCTTCTGCCCCGCCTGAACCATATTTCCTTCCCTGACCAGCGGCCGGCAAGCCGCTCCTGTATGCTGGCTGAGCATTATTGCTACTTCTTTGACAGCAGGGCCAACCTGTATCTCGCGGTCGCGGGTAAGGTCTTTGCTCTCCGGCGGAAATGTCCCCCCAGGAAAAGTAAGTCGGCTCTGAATGTTAGTTTTCATATCCGAAAATGTTGATATTACCTGCTCTTACTAATTTGTCTGCCTATCACCTTTATAATCAATATAAAAACAAAAGTTACTACAAACGCCGCCAGCACACTAACGGCCGTTCGCAGCCCTTCTGCACCAATACTATTGGCAAAAACTCGCTCAAAAACTGCTAAAGACACAATAAAAACTACCAAAGGCAGCAAAAAAGCAACAATGACCTTGAGTGCGACCGAAGGGCCTTTGACGTTTCCTAACTTGCGGTAAATCTCCTGGCACTTGTTGCTCTGGTCACATCCTTCACAGAATTTCTCTTGAACCATAGTCTTCTACCATATAAAATAAACCCTTGATTATAATGAATACAACTGATACTTTCAAACAAAACTTTGCATAATTCCGGCCTTATGCGTAACAAACTCGCTCTGTTAATTTTAGGATTTTTCTTTTGCCTCTTCACCGGCTGTGCGGTCAATCCCATTACCGGCGAAGAAGAGCTTATGCTCTTTCCCGAAGAGCAGGATATTGCGATAGGCCGTCAATATGCCCCTGAAATTGAAAAGCAAATGGGCGGCAGAATCCCCGACCCGGCACTGCAAAACTACGTCGATTCTGTCGGCCAAAACGTAGCCCGCGTCAGCCATAAGCCGTATCTGGAATATTCTTTTGTCGCATTGAACCACAAAACGGTTAATGCGTTCGCCTTACCCGGAGGGGCTGTTTTTGTCACCAAAGGTATGCTCGAAAAGCTCGATAGCGAGGCACAACTGGCGGCAATACTGTCACACGAGGTAACGCACATTGTCGCCAGAGATGTCTCAAATGCTATGAGCAATCAGATTGGAATAAGTCTCCTGCTGTCCGCCGTCACTTCTGAAAAGACACCGCAAAGCGTCCTGACAATTGCAGACCTTACGCAGCAAATCATCGGCCTTCGATTCAGCAGAAAAGATGAGATGGAAGCCGACCTGGGCGGCCTGAGCTATATGGTCAAAGCCGGTTACAATCCTTACGGTATGGTCGAGACAATGCAGATGCTTCAGAATCAAAATCAGATTAGACCCATCGAATTTCTTTCCAGCCACCCCTCCCCCGAAAACCGGATTGCGTATCTAATGGAGGCAATTCAGACCAAATACTACAACCTTGCCGGCCTAAAAATCGCAAAAGAAGACTACCACAAAGCCGTCCTCAGCCAACTAAACAAATAGTCACGCTCATACTAACTGTCACACTATCTTTCGGTCGTTAGTTGTTGGCCGTCAGTCGTTGGACTAACGACTATCAACCAGCGACTGTCGTCTTCGCTATCCGCCCTGACCGGATAACCTTTTCTTTCTGGACTCTTCTGTTTCGCTCCGTTTGCACTTCGGGCAGCGGTCTGGAAAATCACCGGGAACAGAACCTACAAAAAAAACTATCCCGCACTGCGGATTTCCACATTTCTCGGCCAGATAAATGCTTTCCTGCTCACACTTTTTGCAGACTAATGGCGGAGCGGTTGAGCTCAAAGGATTGATATGTTCCTGCACAAATTTGTAGTAATCTCTCTTGCCCATCTGGTATTCGGCGTTGCAGGCCTTATTGCTGCACTTGACCCAGACCATTTCCTCCGACGGGATGTCTGCGATGCCGCCAGAGCTTTTAGAATACCTCATGTAAGTTATTAAGCCGGCCAATGCCAGGCATACCACAATAATACCTATCATAATCGGTTTCTTTTTGCTCTCTTCCATATCAAATTCTCCACATAATCAAATACAAAATACGAGCCACGAATCCGCCGGCGGCGGACAAGTCACGATTCATTCATCCTTCGCAGTAGCCCCCGACAAGTCGGGGCTGCTACGGAGAATGGACGAGCCGCTATTCACGTCTTGAATATCACTCATCCCCAACTGCGCCATTTGCAGGACCCTCGCCGGCTCCTCCGGCATAGATGTGCGAGCCGAAAGGTAAGCGGCCTCAATCGCAGCCATATCTTTTAGGTTTTCTCTGCCGCTGCTCGTGAGCTTATTTTCCTCCGGCAGTAATATGCTCATAGCAAAATCTTTCAGCAATCCCATCATACGGCAAAGCTCATCGTCGTCATACTTTGTTTCCTCCATTATCTGTCCGAGACTGTCTCTGACGGCAAACCGGCTGGCGCTGACCGTTAAAATTCTATCTTTGCCATAGACGCTCAGAGACTCCTGCTTCGCTCCCGGCCCGGCTCGCCGGAAAGCCACCAGATTGCCCGTAAGGGTATCGCTGAACTTCATCGTTACAAGCGTGGTATCTTCCGTCAAACAAAGCCGCTGCTTTTTATCCGCCGCCTGGCTTGTATTTAGAGAATAGACCGATTGTGGCATAGGAAAGGTCCACATTATATGGTCGATTATCTGGTAGCAGTCTCGCAGCAGCACTCCCCCGCCGGCCAATTTCGGGTCACTGCGCCAGCCAGAGCGACTTTCATCTCCGACATTGCAGAAGGCAGTTATAAGAAAAACTTCCTCAAGCCGCCCTTCCAGCAGAAACCGCCGAAACGCACGAAAGCTCCCAGCGAACCGATACGGATTGGCTACGGCAAACTTCACACCCTCATCCTCCGCAAGCCGCACAAATTCCACCGCCTCCTCAAAATTTCTCGCGGGCGGAGCTAATTTGAGTATATTGAATTTCTTCTTCATCGCCGCACGTATATGCTCATCGCAGCTATGCATACCGGCTGCGACCAGCAGGCAATCAAGCTCGTTTTGTATCACAAGCTGCCTGTAATCATCATAGCCAGCACACTTATATTCCGCAGCGACCTTTTCAGCAAGATTAGTGTCCCTGTCGGCTACCGCCTGTATCTGAAAATAATCTATCTGAGATGCCGCTTTGACTAAAAGCTGACCATCCCCATCCAGACCCAGTATCGCTGTCTTTAATTTGTTTTCGCTCATCTTTTACTTATTCTACTGCCACCTTCCAAAAAAGAAACTGCTAAAAATCATTATTGTTGGACAAAACAACTAAGCACAGATGCAGGTTGCAGCGAAGTGATTGCTCCGGGTCAGGTGAGTGGAATTTCGCCCAAATGCGCAGGGGGTTAGAACCAAAAATCGAAAATTCTAAAAAATTTTTTATTACTTTCGCAGCAATAACTTAATGCAAAAGCCCTCGCAGAAAATCGCGAAATTTTCGACCCAAACGCGCAAGCCCAGCCCAATTATGGAGAGACGTAGTTTCTCTAATTGGGCTGGACCCTGAGCGAGGCCAATGCCGTTTCGGCCGAGTCGAAGGGTCTATTAAATCATCTTATGGAGAGCGGAAACACTCACAAAAATCTCTCCCTCGAGAAAAATGCGGCAAACTATAGAACAATGCGAAAACTGTCGTTGTGCCATATACGCATTCGGCCTGAGCAGACCTGTTCTGATTTGCTACAACAAAGCAGGCCGCGAAGGAACTTTCTTCGTCATCTCTCCGAACGAAAACTGCACAAACTTTAAGCCAAAGGGACACCTGGCCGGACTAATACTCCCCACACTCGAAAGCGATGGGGCAAAACTCATACCTCTCACTCAGGGCAAATTCGCCATAGTCGATGCCGAAGATTACGACTGGTTAGTTCAATATAAATGGCACTGCCAAAGAGCTGATAACAGATTCTACGCAGTTCGCCGACAACACGGCAAGGAAGCAAGAATACCTATGCATCGCCAGATTATGCACGCCTCTAAAGGTCAATTGGTTGACCATATAGATGGCAACGGCCTGAACAATCGCAAAAGCAACCTTCGCTTTTGCTCCGCCGCGCAGAACGCCTGGAATAGGCGGCCTGACCGCTGCTGCTATTCAAGATATAAGGGTATCACCTGGAGCAAAAACCACAAGAAATGGCATGCACACATTACTAAATCGGGTAGGAGTATGTATCTTGGTCACTTTGATGACCAGGCCGAAGCTGCAATCGCTTATGACCGAAAAGCCGAACAGCTTTTCGGCCAATTCGCCTACCTCAACTTCCCTCAATTAGCCGAATTCAGAAAGTTCGCCAGAAAAATCATATTCGCCCAATAGATTCACCACGGAGAACGCAAAGACAGAAAATAGGTAAGATACGGATTTATCCGCCAGAAATTATGTTAAAATGTTCTAAACGATATACGACATACGAACGACGAAATACGAGTCGCTACAGTTATCAAATCCGAGTGACCAAAAAAGCAGGAACTGCCATTGCGATACCGAAGGCCGCAGCAGATTCACTCTAACTCAATACTCAATCCCAACTGCGATCCTCCTTCCCATAAATATATTTGTTGATTTTTTTACAGAGGATATTATTTGCCTGATTGATTCTTCAAAATCGCATTTTCATATTTTTGAGTTATCGTAACCCATTTGAAGCCCCCAATTAACAATAGGCAAATACCAATCACCCAGCTTATGCGTGCAAATATTACTTCATATTTTACAAATCGTTCTATTTTGAGCAACTCTCTATCCTTTGTTTTGAGTTTTGTCTCATTTTCCTTTAGTTCTCTTCGGGTAACCTTTAATTTATTATTAGCTGTATCTATCGCCGACTGTAATTCTGCAATATTTTTATTTTTCTTTTCCTCAATTTCTTTCGGACTATCTAAACTTATTACTAATTCCGCTATACCGGGTTCAATAGTATCCCCCGTCATTTCTGTATACATTTTAGCTTCTTCGGTCCCCGGATTAAGTGCTTGTATCATTCCTGGTTTCCACTGTTTATACTTTTCAAGATAATTAACTCCTTTTTCGTACCCATTGGAATCATTAGCTAACCATACTTTTCTCATTTCTAATTCTCCAACCTCTCCTGTGAGACGTATTATGTCTACATTTAGTTTGTGTATAGGGCGCATAGGTATAAGTGAAACAGCAAATAAGGATAATCCCAAGAAAAATAGTGTTTTATAAAAATTATCTGTTGGCAATGGTATTTTAAGCATTATCTTTTTCTTTTTTTAATGATGCTTGTTTTACTTTGATTCTATCTTGCCACTTCTGTGTCTTCGTCCACCAATTATATCCTCCATAACCAGCAGAAAATATACCTATGAAAATTCCTAATACGCCTAGTCTTAAGAGATTTGCGATAAACTTATCGGTTTGAAGCAGTTCTTTTTTCTTTGTTTTGATTTGTACTTCTGAGACCAATATATTTCTCGTGGTATTAACCAACTCATCTTTTGTTTTTTTAAGTTTTTCTTGAGTCTCTCTTACAATTTTGTGTTTCTTTTCCATCGCCTGTTTTATTTCCTGAATATCTATTGTAAAAATAGCAGAAGTTGGATTATTGGGGTCTTCCTTTTGTCCGGTTGCTTCAAGGAACTTTTTGTATTCTTCTGTATTTGGATCTAATCTTGGCATCTCCTCAAATTTACCTTTTCTTAATTCTGTTAATTTTGCTTTTTCATCTTGATATCTTTTGCCGTCTTCTTCTATCCACATCTTTCTATTTTCTAGATCTTCTATTTCTCCCGACAATCTTACCTTCTCTATTTCTACCTGATGCTTGTAATAGAATGGAATGAAAGAAAAAACTATTATAAGCAATCCCAAACAAAAGGATGTTTTATAAATATTATCTGTTGGAAGTGTTATTTCGGGTAACTCCATGAATTCCCTTTTTATTCCTTAAGGTAATCACTATCTATATTCTTGGTTTCATACCATTAACTACTCACCAATCAACTAATTTTCTCTGTGTTCTCTGTGCACTCTGTGGCTTTCTTCTAGTTTTCAAGTAGGGCGAGGCATAACTGCGACCAGGTTTCCATAGAATCTCTGACCTCGCGCAGCTCGGCTGGACTCATAAACGCCATCTGCGTAATCACCTGCTCCCGCCTGCTGACGCTCGGCGAATCCAAAACCCAGTGGTGAACTATTCCTAAGTGCACGCTTCCGACCTCAGTAGAATCATCATTAAGCAAAGCAACAATTTTATCGCTGTGGCCGGCTTCTACGGAGACTTCCTCAGCAACCTCACGCTGAACAGCGGTAAGATAATTTTCGTATAAGTAAGCAAATAAAGAACTATTATCAGCATCAATCGGATTTATATGGCCTCCTATGCCAATAGACCTTAGTCCCGTAAGCCGGGCCTCCCCTGCCCGCCTGCCCCGGACGTAGCTAAGGTATTT
>Ga0315277_10004891_pt1 | contig 17776 bp, 16 predicted proteins | sample YL17G05_15_MG_FD_203695 | JGI IMG/M metagenome (GOLD analysis project Ga0315277, IMG submission 203695) | Sediment microbial communities from Yellowstone Lake, YNP, Wyoming, USA - YL17G05_15 | ecosystem: Environmental > Aquatic > Freshwater > Lake > Sediment | place: USA: Wyoming | collected...
ATTTGCACACACTCAGGTATGATAAACTTCATTCGCTTCTCAAAGCTTATCAGGACGTGGCTCCGCATGCTTTCCCCTATCTCGTCATGATGTCTCTGAGGATCCTTGAGATCTATCGGGTCCTCAGAAGAACCGGAAGCTTCTATCTGCATTGCGATTCCACGATGAGCCACTACCTCAGGACCGTCTGCGACCTTATCTTTGGGCCTCAATACTTTAGGAATGAGATTCATTGGAAGAGAACTTTCAACTCTGGAAGCAGCAAGTCGATCGCAAAAAGATTTCCCACAAACACGGATACGATTTTGTTCTATACCAAGTCGGATGATTACACCTTCAACAGAGAATATCGCCCATACTCAGATGGCGCCTTAAAAAGGTATGACAAGGAGGATGAACGCGGCCGGTTCATGTGGGTTCCACTCAAGACCGTCTCGAAAGAGAGACTAGCGTTGCTCCGAAAGTCAGGCGAGATCCGGGAAGAGCCCGGACTCAAATACCCACGCTACAAAAAGTACTATGATTCATCAAAGGGACCATTGGTAGACAACATTTGGGATGACATCGGGCAGTTGGCTACCCGAGGTAAAGGCGAGCGCTTAGGATACCCAACACAGAAGCCGAAAGCACTTCTCAATCGAATTATTCAGATTAGTTCGGACAAGGACAACATGGTACTTGACGCCTTTTGTGGCTGCGGAACCACTATTGACGCTGCGGAAGGTCTCAAGAGGAATTGGATTGGCATCGATATTTCACCAATCGCTCTCTCGTTGATCAAACGAAGACTCAAGAAAACCTATGCTGGAGGTCTTTCTAGATTTGAGGTGAGAGGAATTCCGAAAGATGAACCGTCCGCAATCAGGCTTTGGGAGGAGAACCCTTTCGCGTTCCAGGATTGGTGGATCACAGAATTCGAAGCATTCTCCTCCACCTTCGGAACCAAGGGAGCTGATGAAGGCGTCGACGGAATCGCTCTCTACGCTGTGGACACCAAAGGCCGAACGCTTCGGGCCGCATTCCAGGTGAAAGGAGGGGAGACGGTCCAATCCAAGGACATGGATGCACTCCTCGGCGCTATGCATAAGCACAAATGCGAATTGGGAATATTTCTCACAACGACCGCGCCAACAAGGCCAATGATGGAAACTGCTTCCAAAGCTGGATATGTGAAGGTGCCGGGGTATGAGTTCCGCAAACTCCAGATCCTCACGCTGAAAGACTTTTTCAAAGGGAAGCGGCCGAAACTGCCGACCGTCAATATTACCTTCAAAGCAGCGCAGCACTCAGGAAGGAAAGGACATCAAATCGTTCTTGACATTGATTCGCGCGGTTCGTAACTTCTTACGGTAGAAAGCTGAAATAGCGGGTCATCCGATAACCCGCCACAAAGCATGGCGGGCAGGAGCCCGGCAGTAAAAGGGTCACGCGATAACAAGCGGCCCCACCCTGGTGATGGACAAGCAGGAATGCTTGTCCCACTAGGGTGGGGCTTTTTTTTGTCTCATCCCACTGGAAAGCAGCGGGGACTAAACAACACACGCCACCGTGACTGCATGCGAAAGACCATCATCTCATTTCTTCTCGGCATCGCCCTCGGCATCGGCTTTTTTGCCGGCATCTACTATTTCAGCGAGCAGGATGCCGAGGACCGGCAGGCTCGCGACGTGCTCGACTATGCAATCGATGAATGGACCATCGATCGAACGCGCGCCGAGGAACTGCTCTACGCGCAGATCAGGTACCAGCCCGAATTCTCGTTTTTCCGCAAAGGCTTCATCCCGGATACAGTCAAAGCGCTCGCAACGCGCGTGGAATCCATTTACAAAATCCCGCAAGGAGTGACGGTAGCACAATGGTGCCTGGAAAGCAGATTCGGACTGAGCGACCTGAGAGCGAAGAACTACTTCGGCCACACACTGGCGGCGGTGAAGCAATACATGGACCAGCCGATGTCAGTCTGGCGGCGGGAGAAAACGGTGATAGACGACTCGATCGTGACGGGGAAGCCCGTTGCATTCGCGAAGTATGGAAGTATGGCGGAATGTTTCGACGTGCACGGCAAGTATCTGAGTCGCTCAAAACTGTACGCGAACGCGTTCACCAAGACGTCCTCCGAGGAGTTCGCACGCGCATTATCTGAGCACTATGCCACGGACCCGGAGTACGCACTGAAGTTGATCGTGATCATGAGACGTTACAACCTAAACTGAGAGCGATTATGGGATCGACGAATCGAACGATGATGATCGGACAGCTCGAGGAGCTGAAGAGAAAGCGCGAACAGTTCCGCGTCGAGATCGACATGGCGGCAAAGAGTATCGTGCTGCATTTCGATCCAATGGACGCGGACCTCGTGTACGTCGACAAGATCTGTCCGGATCGGCTGAAAGTTTACCTCGCGCAGATCGAACGCGTGAAGAAGATGTACGACAGGGTCTCCGCCGAGATCAAGCGGCTGCAGGCGGAACTGGGAGAGAGCGAGGGCTGAGCGTGGGAATGAAAGCGTACATCGCGGCGCTCATGTCGATCGGGACGAGCGTCTACATCGTGCCCTGGGTGGACGAGCTGGTGAAGGTTTACATCATCGCCGTCGTCATTCTGGTGACCGTGTTTGTGAACCTGCTGTTTTGGTTCGCGCGAGCACGGGAGTTCATCATCAACCATTTTGTTGCCGCCATTATCCAGCGCGTCCTCAGCGATCACGACATCCAGAAATTGATCGACTGGCCGAGGAAACGCGAGGAGATCCGGGCGAACATCCAGGAACGGATGGGGAAAAAAGGTGACGACAGTGCCGAGTGAGAAACTACATCGATGCGTATCACACGTGATGGAGCAGGGACAGGACGAGTCCAGTGCGTACGCGATCTGCAGGACTTCGCTTGCCTTGTCCGCCGATGGATCGGAGGACGAGAAGGTCATCACAGCGTCGTGGGATGACATCCTGAAGAACGTGGCGCCACACCTCGAGAAAAAACCGAACACTACCGTGGCGAAGAAACCGCAGCGCCTTGTGATGAGCTCCGATCTCGGGGGCATGGCATCATCTCCGGACCGGATGAGCGAAGTGCAGCTCGTGCCGATCGGCGAATGGAGCGGGTATCAACAGGAAGATCCTGACACAGGCAAGCTGCGGCAATTGAAGTTCAAAGTCGGGGAAAACGACATCGCTGCGATGACGAATAACTTCGACTGGTTGGGCCGAGATCTTGTGATCGACTACGAGCACCAGACGCTGACAGGTGACCAGGCGCCGGCTGCCGGCTGGATCAAGCGGCTCATCAACAAAGGGAAGGAAGGTCTCTGGGCGGTTGTCGAATGGACCGATCAGGCGCTCAAGTATCTGCGCAACAAAGAGTACCGATTTCTTTCTCCGGTCTTCACGCTCGACGGGATCGATCCGAAGAGCGGCAGGAAGGTCGGCGCCATGCTTCTCAACGCCGCGCTCACCAACCAACCATTCTTTTCTGAACTCAAGCCGATTGTTTCAACATCTAAATCGACCGACAGGAATGTCGGTCCCAGTGGCACAGCCGACAAGAATGTCGGCCCCACTGCAATATTTCTAACTCAGGAGGAGTCAACCATGAAGAAAGTCATAGCAAAACTGATCGCGACGTTCAAACTCGCAGAGGCTGCGACCGAGGACGAGGTCCTCGCGAAGCTTGAGCAGCATCTTACCACGTCGCAACAGATCATCGCGGGCCGCGCCGAGGTTATCGGCGTTCTCGGCCTGAAGGCCGAGGCTACCGATGCAGATCTCAAGGCGGCCGTCGTCGTCGCCAAGGGGAACATCGCCGAGCTCGCGAGAGCCCTCGAGCTGAAGCCGGAGGCGACAGTCGAGGAGATCAAAGCGGCAATTGTGGTTGCAAAGGCCGGCGCGGGACAGCTTCCGCAAATGGCTGCGCGAGTGCAGGCGCTTGAGGCCAAAGATTTCGAACGCGAGTTCAACCGGATCATCGACGGAGCCTTCATTGCCGGCAAGATCCTGCCCGTGCAAATGAACGACACGAAGTGGATCGACGCGCAGAAGGTCCTCGCGAAGGACATCAAGGCATTCGAAGAGTTTTGGGGCAAACAGCCCGTGATCGGTCCGGTGCAGAAGATCCCGACCTACGGCGAGCCGGTCATAGCCGGGAAAGGCGACACGCCGGAAGACGAGACGATCGGGAAGGTCCTGGGCGTGACGGCTGAGCAGCGGAAGAAGTGGAATCCGGGGACGAACTAGATCCGAGTTCGCAGTTCCGAGTTCTGCGTTTTTTGCATCCCGCTGTTTTCTAACGGGACGAGTTTCGAGTTGACAGTTTGAACCACTATTAAAAGGAGTTTGAGATGAACACAATTCTTGTGTTGCTTGCGCTGGCGCTCATCATTGTGCTGGCGAAAGTCTTCCACTTCGTCCCGTTCGGTCTCGCGTTGACGGCGGACGCCGACACGCCCAGTCGTGAGGGAAGGAGTTTTTCCTACAAAGTCTATCAAGCGACAAAAATCTACGCGGGCGCCCTGGTGATGCTGAACGCGACCGGTTACGCCGTATCCGGCGCCACAGCGACCGGACAGGTAGCCGTCGGGCGAGCCAAATTCCAGGTGGATAATTCAGCCGGAGCGAGCGGGGATCTGAACGTTGAGGTCGAGGAAGGCGTGTTCCGCTTCAAGAACTCGGCGGCCGGCGACGCGATCACGATCGCCCAGATCGGTGACACGTGTTATATCGTGGATGACGAGACGGTCGCGAAAACGAACGGGACGAATACGCGATCTCCTGCCGGCTACACTGTCGACGTCGATGATGACGGCGTTTGGGTCAAGGTGCAGAACACGCTGTCGTTCGATGGCGATCTCGTGGCAGCGAATAACCTATCTGACGTCGCCAATCCCGCGACGGCGCGGGCGAACCTCGCTGCGAACAAAGTGACGCTGGAGCTTTTGGTCGCAGACCTGACCAGCGCTAGCGCGCTTGTCTATTATATCGTCTCTCCCGTTGCCGGGACGATCGTGAAAATCTATTCCGTTATCAACGGCGCTCTCACAGTGGGCAATGCAACGCTGACCGGCAAGATCGGAACGGTCGCGATCACGGATGGTGTCCTCACCATCACGCAGGCCGGGTCCGCTGCCGGGGACGTCGATGTAGCGACTCCTACGGCCGCTAACGTGGTGGCAATCGGGAATTACATCTCATTCACAGTCGGCGGAACGAACACGGCTGCGAAGACCGCGCAGGTAACGGTTTACATCGAGACGTAAAAGAAGACCGGGTCACAAAGGGCGGTTCAATGAACCGCCCCTACAGTTTTGGATCGATAATTTCTAAAGGAGAATCAAACAATGAAACGAATTTTGCTTGTTGCGATGCTGCTGGTCGTGGCGCTGCCGGCACTGGCGTCTGCAAAGACCGACATAAATGTCGGTCCTACTACCGGGTTGTTCCTTCTGCTGGGCACGGGAGCGCTCGGATTGGTGATCAGTCCGTCGACGATCACAGGGCTGTATAAAAACTTCAACACGATCTTCAATGAGGCGCTGAGCGCCGCGAAGCCGCAGTACGGTCAGGTGGCGATGGTCGTGCCATCGACTACAAGGGAAAACGGCTACGTCTGGCTCGGAGCATGGCCGAAGCTGCGTGAGTGGCTCGGCGATCGACAATTCCACAAGCTCGAGGCTTATGACTATTCGATCAAGAACAAAAAGTGGGAGTCGAGCGTGGAGATCCCGGAAGAGGACATCGAAGACGATAACTACGGAGTCTATCGACCGCTCACGGAAAGCATGGCCATCAGCGCCGGGATGCATCCGGACGAACTGATCTTCGCGTTGCTTAACAACGGCTTTGTCACTGGCAAAAGTTATGACGGGAAGACTTTCTTCGCTACCGATCACGGGAGCGGTGGGAACAAAGTGACACCGGCGCTTAGTTTTGCCGCCGGCGGAAGCTATTCGGTTGCGAAGACCGCGCTCGATAGGGTGAAGGATTCTAAAGGCAAGTACCTGTTCTCCGGAGCTGAGCGTGACATCCTCGTTGTACCGCCAGAACTGAAGGAAATGGCGATGACCGGATTGAACGCTGATTACCTGTCGGTAAGCAGTGGAAGCACGCAAAACAATCCTTGGAAGAATTCAGCGGATCTCGTGGCCAGTCCTCAGCTCAGCAGTGCGACGGCCTGGTTCTTGCTGCGGCCGTTCGGCGGCTTGAAACCGTTTATCTTTCAGACACGGCGCGCGATCCGATTTGTCACCAAGCAGGACCCGCAACAGAGTGACATGGTATTCTTGCGAGGGCAGTATGCGTTTGGCTGCGATGCGCGCTACAACGCCGGCTACGGTCTGCATCAGCTCGCGTACGGGAGTACCGGAACGACGTAACCTCACCCTGCCCTCTCCCAGAGGGAGAGGGGGGTTGAATCAAATCCCTTCGGGCTTCCCCGCCCGAACGACCAGGGCGGTCGGGCGGGTCCTCCTTCTCCCGATGGGGGCGGCCGTGCGTGGGGTGACCTGCGCACGGCTGCTAGTGGGCCGACACGAATGTCGACCCTACCGATGATGGGCGGTTGATATGGCATACTGCACGCAGAGCGACATATCGCCAGGCAAGCTCTCGACGGTCCAGCTCAAGAAATTGACGAGCGAGGACGGCCAGAGCGTTGTGGATGCCGTCGTTACACAGGCGATCAGCGAGGCTGATTCCGACATCGACTCGTACGCCGGGCGACGGTACGTCGTGCCGATGTCCCCGGTGCCGGCGAAGGTGAAGCAGCTCAGCGTTGCGATCGCCGTGTACAAATTGCATGAGAAACGGATCGCAGTGTTCGGGGGCACGATTCCGGAGTCGATCCGGGCGATGTTTGATGATGCGATCGCATTTTTGAAGGACGTGGCAAAAGGGATTGCAGTGATCGACGGCGCCATTGTGCCAACGGGGAATGCGGACAGGACCGGAGGCAGTTTCTCTGCGAGCGATCGGGTGTTCGGGAAAGATTCGCTTGATAGTTTGTGAGAGTAAACAGTAAGCAGTAAACAGTAAACAGTGAACCGTGGGATCGTTTGACGATAGCGGGCTGCAAAAGACGCTGAGCGCGATGCTGCAGCGGGCAGAGACTCCGCAGAAACCCTTGCGCGAGATCGGGTTCCTGATGGCGCAGGAGATGAAGACGAACATTGACCAGGGCGGACGGCCTGGTGCGTGGAAGAAATCGATTCGTGCAGAGAGACTCGGCGGGCAGACGCTCCGTGATTCCGGGACGCTGATGAACTCGATGACGTCGGAGGTGCAAGGCAATAGCGTGGCAGCCGGACCAACCGCGGTCGGCCGGAAGAAACTGAGCGATCCGAGGATCCTGGCAATCCTGGCGCGGGGCGGCACGATCCAGGCGAAGAACAAACCGTACCTGCGATTCCCGATTCCCGGCGGCGGCTGGGCACGGAAAAAGCAAGTGACGATCCCGGCGCGCGATTACACGTATGTCCCATCCGAAACGACGGAGACATTCGGAGAGATCGTGCGGAGGTATGTGGTGGGATGATACCGGTCAAAGACATACAGGACGCCTGGATCGCGGACATCAACGCGCATTTGAAGGGATCTCTCGGGATCAACACAGTCGATACACATCAGCCGGAATATGACAACCGGACGCTTGCCGAGCTGATGGTACTCACGCCGTTCGTGCTGTTACGCTACGGCAGACTTCAAGCGGTCGAATCGGAGCGAGCGGCTGACGGCGGAAGTGTCTTGAGACGACAGGAATTCAGTCTCGTGTTCGGGGACACGTCTCTCCTGAGCTCCGAGGAAGCACGCACCGGTTGCTATGCGATGCTCGATGCTTTTCGTGCGCGATATGACGGCGGGACGCTCGTAATTCCCGATGAAGGACAGGTCGATCTTCAGCTCGAGGAGGAGATGTTCCTCGATAGTGAGGGCGGCGTTGTAGCTTATTACGCTATTTACTCGTTTGTACAATACTAATCTCACCCTCCGCCCTCTTTTAATAGGAGAGGGGATGGGTGACGAGGAATGAGACAATGGCAAAAATTTGGCGCGGCGGTTGGGATGTAGTGGAGTATTCAAGCAACGCGAATCTCTCTACAGTAACAGAGATCCCGCACCTTCTGAAGGATGGGACAGGCATCGAGGAGGAAACACCCGGCGAAGATGGAGCTGGCGGGAGATTCCTGCCGGCGGGCAAGGCGGCCAGCATCAACGTGCGTAGCGCAGATCTAACCGCGACGGTCTACGATGATCTAAAGACCGCCGAGGAGGCGGAAACGGCCCGGCATTTCCGGTTCATCGGTATTGAGGGCGGCGTCGTCATCGAAGATTGCGAGGATGCATGGAACGAGTTCGTTGGCGCGAACGTGACCTCGACGCTGGAGAGTACGGACGTGAAGGTGGGAATCGGATCGGCGAAGATCACCGTCGGCGTGGATGCTGCAGTTGGGATCCTCGCCACGGAAGTGATCAGCCCCGCGATCAATCTTACGACGCGGAAAGAAGTGTCGCTCTGGATCAAAAGCACGGTGCAAACGAATGCAGGCGATCTGCAGCTCCTCCTGGATGACTCGCCGAATTGCGCCACCCCGCTCGAGACGCTCGACATTCCTGCGCTCGCTGCAGGTGTGTGGACAAAAGTCAACCTCACGCTGAGCAATCCGGCAGCCCTTACGACGGTGGTTTCGGTCGGGTTGAAGATGGCAGTAGACAAGGGCGCGTTCATTGTCTACGTGGACCAGGTCCTCGGCGTTCCGAATAACGCGATCGTGAAGAACGTGATCCCGCAGGTGGAGGTCGACGTCAAGCCGTCCGGTGCTTTCATCGGCCGGAGGATCAAAGGGAAGGCTTACAGCGACCAGGAATCCAACATCATTGTAGTGACAGTCTAACGACTCACAAAAACATTCGCTCAGGACAAGGAGAATCCAATGGGAACATTTTTCAAAGGCGGTTGGAGCAAGGTCGAGTATGACAGCGATCCTGCGTTCGGGACGCCGATAGAGATCCCGAACATTGTGAAGGACGGCACGGGGATCGAGATCGAGACGCCGACGGAAGATCTTGCGTCGGGCCAGCAGGCTGGAGCCGGCAAGCAAGCGACGGTGACTATCGTCAGCAAGGACCTGACGGCCGGCACGTACACAGAGTTGATCGCGGCCGAGACAGCACTGACGGCGGTGCATTTCAAGTTCACCGGACTCAACACTGCCCAGAAGGTCGTGGTGAATAGCGTGATCCCGAAGGTCGAGTACGAATTCAAGCCGAGCGGCGCGATCAACGCGCGCAAGGTAAGCGGCGTCGGGTACGCGGTGGATGAGGCCAGCCTGTTGACGGTGACGCTGTCGTAAGACAGTTTCGGGTTCCAAGTTCATAGTTCCGAGTTCAAAGAAAGAAGGAGCCAAAATCTATGGAACAGAAAACGTACACGTTTCCGAAGACCGGCGGCGGGGAAGTGACAAAGAGTTTGGCTCCTCCGACGCTCAAACGGATTGCAGATTTCCTTGAACTGTTTGGAGCGAAGAGTTTTGACGAGCTGCGCACCGGAGACGGTCAGATCAATTACGCGATGTTTGTTCTCGAGACTGGCCGGGATCCGGAGAAACTCAAAAAGGCTCTGGACATCTGCCTGGTCGAAGGATCCGTGGACATCGACTTTGTCAACCTTGATCTTCGGCTAAGCGACGAGGTGATCCAGGATTTTTTCGAGCAGCGGAGCAAGACCTTACTGTCGCGCATTCAGCGATCCTGAAGGTTCGTGACGCGTCCGGGGACCACACTGATGAGGTCGCGGAGGAGAAACCGTTCATCGCTTCCCTTCACGACCTCGTTTTGTTTTGCTCCGAGCATGATGCGCTGAAGTGGAGGGAAATTTGGACAAACTGGCGGTACAGCGAAGTGATCCAATTCGGCCTACATGTGATGAAGCGAAACGAAGAACAGAGGAACCAACTCGAGAGCATCGAGCAGCCGATGGCGTTTATGATGGCACTGCTGATGCAGAGACTCAGATAACCTCACCCTAGCCCTCTCCTAGAAGGAGAGGGAACAAGTATGCCACCGATCTCTGAAATCCGAACCACATTTACGATCGATCTGAACCCGTTCTCTGCCGGGTTGAAGACGATGCTTGCCATGACCCAGGCGGCCGGCAAGCAGATTCTTCCGGTCCTCAACCTGCAGGCGAAGCCGGATTTCACCGTCTTTGACGAGCAGTTGAAGGGGCTTACAAAGACCGTCGATGACTACATCGGCGCGCAGGTTGAATCCATCAAGACGGCCACGACACAAACGGGAGCGACGGGAGACCTCGGCGGCAAGGTAGACGACCTCGAAAAGAAGACCCGGAAAGCCGGCATAGCGGTTGACTCACATTCGATGTCGCTTCGGCACATGAAGCGGGAATCGCTCGAGGTCTTCGGTGGGGTTTCCTTCCTGGTCCAGAGCATCATCCAGCTCGCGAATAGTTCGGGTCTCGGTGATGAGAAGCTGCAGAAAATGAGTCAGTCGATGGCTCAGGGAGTGTCGGCGGGATTTGGCCTGGCTTCAATGCTCTCACTGCTCGGCCTTGCGACTGGAGGGACAGCAGCGATCATCGGAGCTCTCGTCACCGTGGGTGTTACCCTCCTCAATTTCTTCTCTAGCGCGGAGACAAGGGCGAAGATCGCCGCTGGTGCAGTTGAATCGTTCACGCAATCCTTGCGCGCAGCGACAACAAAGGACCTGCAGGATTACCGCCAGGCATTACTGTCGAATATCAGTGCGATCGACAAGAATATCGCCTCTCTTGAAAAGATGCGGGCGACTGCGGCGCTGGAACAAGGTGGGATCTACGGGATAGTGGAAGGCATCGATGCCCTGGTCGGGACATCGATTACCGCCTACGGAACGATTGACAAGCTACTCGATGAACAGAGAGCGAAGCGAAAATTATCCCTCGACGAATTGAAGAAACTGGATGAGCAGCAAGAGGCAAACCAGATGAATGCAGTCGAGACGAGGAAGAGAACTCTCGAGCTCCAGATCGAGACCGAGCAAAATACTTTTCAGCAGCGCCGGTTGATGGCTGAGAAGGATTACAGAGACGAAGTGGAGCGAATCATCGCGTCCAACGCCGCCAACAAACAGAAGGAGGAGGCAATCAAGGCGGTCGGCATCGCGCACAACAATGCGATCAAGAAGATCGACGACGACGAACGGCAGGAGGCGGATCAACACGCGATGCGGTTGATGGAGATTGAGGATCGAAGAGAGATGGCGTTCATCGACGTCCAGGAAAAACTGGAACTCGCGACGGCTCAGACGGAGCTCTCTCGGCTTGCCATTCAAGAGCGTTATGCCACGGAACGGCTCAATGTGGAGGAGGTGGCAGCGAGGCAGAGCATCGAACTTGAGATCCAACGACTGGAGGCAATCGGGGGACCTGAAGCAGAAAGGAAGATTGAGCGCCTCAATAGCGTGCTGACCGAATTAGATCTGGAGTATGGGGAGAAACGTGCGAACATCCGGGCGGCGACAAATGAGAAACTGGCTCAATTGGACGTCCAAAACGAGACTGCCATTCGAGATTTGCGCAAACAGGCATTGCTGGCTGAGCTTGATGCCGCAGAAAAATCGCAACTCGCGCAGGAGACGAATGAGGAGAAGAAAACCGAGATCAGCCGCCAATATGCACTAATGCGCTTGCAACTCGAGAGGGATGCTGCGCTTTATCTGACCCGGCTTGAGATGGACCAGATCTATGCAATCGAAGGCCCGCTAACAGAGGCTCAGCAGAGGAGGCTCGAGCAATTAAAGACCTACATATTGGAGTATACCAAACTTCTGGGCGCGAAGGAGCAAAGCGTCAATATCGAGGCGAACGTCAAAATCCTGCCGGTCGGATCCATCGCTGCGCAGCTGCAAAAAGTGCAGGACCTGCAGAATGCATTCAACCGGGAGACGGATGCCGGAGTTCGACAGAGGATTGACACGGAGCTCAGGCTGGAGCAACAGAAGCTCGATAAGATGACATTGTTCGGTGACGAGCTCGTGGTTAGAGAGCGCCAGGACCAGGAGCAACGGCGCCAGGCATGGAGAGAGACGCATCAGTTCGAGATGTCGTTGATCAACGGGATGACCGCCGGCGTCCGATCGATGTTTGATCAATTCTTGAGTGTCCATAGGCAGGCAAAGGACCAGTGGGACGCGATCTGGCTCTCGATGGAGAATACCGCCATTCAGGCGCTTTCGGAACTCGCCGTGAAGACGCTGGAGAATTGGATTATCGACCAGGTGTTGATGGCGGGATCGGTGGCCGCGACGAATGCTGCAATGGCCGCAATCATTCCTGGAGCGGCTACCGCGGCAACACTCGTTTCAATTGCAAGCTTTGGCGGAGCTGCCGGCGTCGGGACCGGCGCCGTGCTGGTAGGACTCGGAGCGGTGAGAGCTGCGTCGATCGTGGGATTCGAGGAGGGAGGAAAAACAAAGAGAGGTCAGGCCGGCTTCATCGAGGGATTCTTTCCCGAGATCATCGCTCCGGAGGAAGATTTCTACAAGATCGCGCGGGCGGAGATCATCCCGAGACTAATCCTTGAGCAGGACCGGCAGTTGAATGTGAGATTCGCACAGAGAATGGCGGAGAAGATACAAATAAACGGCGGCGCAAGCGGCGGGTTTGACTCCCGGCTGATGGACCGGTTTGAAAGTGCGATCACAAGACTTGAGAAACTCGAATGGACCATTAGCGGGCGGGATCTGAAAACGGTGAGCCGGAAACAGGATGAGTTTGATATGAGGAAGGGGCTAACGTAACCTCTCCCTAGCCCTCCCCTAGAGGGGAGGGGATCATTGTTATGGTATACGGCCTCAAATATAGCGGCTCCGATCAATCCGTCGATGGCTCTGTCTACACGGCTGAGATTTGGAAGCTAGGTCATGACGACGGGGTGGCGACGATCGTGCTGGCGGACCCGGCGTTCGTGGTCCAGTGGGGACAGCAAGGCGACGACGTCTACACGCCGATCCGGCCATCGAGCGCGGAGCTGCTCGTGTTCGACAAAGCAAAGGTGCTCCAGGCGGAGATCAAAGACGCGGATGAGGAACTTTTCCGGCTCCTCATCAAGAAGGGAGCAAATGTTTATTGGAATGGGAAGATCCTCACCGACGTGTTCGAGGATTCTTTGAACCTCCGTCCGGAGTCGACAAAAATCTGCGCTATCGACGGACTGGGCCAGCTCGAGAATTATGCGTTCGATAACGAGGACAGAGTATCGATCGTGCAGTGCACTGCGGATCTACTGAAGAAGATCGGGCTTGGCCTCAACATCCGCTTTGCTTCGAATTGGTTCACGCCTGACATCCTCTCATCCGAAGATCCTCTCGCAAGAATCTACACTGAAAGGTTGGCCGAGCGAGGCGACAGCGACGAAATCCTCTCCGCAAAGGAAATCTTCGAGGAGTATCTGTGGCGTTTCGGGTTGCAAGTCCATCAGTCGGACAATGTCTGGTGGGTGATCCAGCGGGAGTTGCTCGGGGCGGCATCGTTCAAGTATTTCGAGTACGACCAGGACGGCGTTTTCGTCACATCCGTGAGCAGCTACAATCCCGCCGTGACGATCACCGAGGAAGCGCAATATGGGAAGCGTTTGAGCGACGGTCGAAGGCCGTATAAAAAGGCGTTCAAAACGACGACGGTGATCTATGTGCCGAAACCGCTCACTGCCCAGGTTCCGAATGGAGATTTCGAGACCTGGCCGGATCCGGATGAGATGCCGACCGGCTGGACGAAATCGGACCCTTCGCTCGAGGTGACACGCAGCGGCGAGGCGATGGAAGGGATCTATTCTGCCCTGCTCAGTATCTATGCCGGCAACTACAAAGACGATCCGCCGCCTTACCATATCAATGCGGATGCCGGGTCCGTGAGTGCAACCGGAAGGGCGTTGCAGATCAAGTTGGCTGCAGCGCTCATTCCGAGCGAGCTACTGCAGGGTCTCGATGACTACCATCCCTCGGCAACGCCGCGCAAGGCGTACTTCTCCGTCTACTTCGGCGACTATTTCCTGAAGCGAGATCGTCGCGTGAATTCCTGGAAGCTCATCAGCGAATGTGCCCCATATGAAGATCTAATCGCTTTCAATGATAGCGGCCTGCAGAGCCCTTCGATCGGGACGCAGACGTGGGAGCTCATCACTCCGGAGTTGCCCCAGAGCGTCGGTCAGCTCACCGTGAGATTGTGGCAAGCCGTCGAGTTTGAATACTCCGGCAGCGAGCCGATGCACACCGCGGTCAAGTACGATGCCTTCACGATCGAAGTGATCGACGCGAGCGGCGACACGGCGACTGTGACCGGGACGAAGACTGTGTCCAACTCAGTCATTCTGCCGAATAGCGTGAACCGCGACGAACAGACATTCCGGATCGGCGACGGACCGACGTCGGCGACCCCGAGTCATCTTAGCGTCGGATCCGATCTGCCAACCGGTAACTGGAAGCGTGGACCGTATACAGTCGAGGAGCCAACCGGCATGACGATCGATCAGATGCTTGCCCAGACCTGGCTGCGAGCTCAGAAGCAGTCGCTCGAGATCCACAATGCAACATACATCGCACGGTCGGCGGCTGGAGTGTTGATCGAGGCGCACAACGTTCTTGTGATCGGCTCGAAGCGGTACGCGTTCGCGTTCCTCGAGAGAGATCTGCTCGCCGGCCATTCCGGGGGCGAATGGGTCGAGATCCGGGCTGACGATGACGACATGCTGACGACGGTCGAGGCGATCGTCGAGGAGAGCGGCGAGAATGTCGTGAAGCGAGATACGAAGTATGGCGATAGCAATGTGGTGGGATCGAAGACGTACGCAGATGGCTTTCTCGGCAGCGGGTGGAGGATTGAGAAGGTAAACGGGAAGTACAAGCTCACGATCGATATGCTGGACGTGCGGAGCAGTGCTTCGTTTGCCGAGCTGCTATTTCAACAGAAGCGGGTCTTCAATGGCTCGCTCATCGTCGGACGTACCGGTACGGGCAAGGTGAAGAAGGTGGAAGAAATATTGATTGGCGGATAGAAGAGATAAGTAAAAAGTCAAAAGTAAAAAAAAGCAGGAAAGGAGACTACAATGAGTGGGTGGACGAACAGAGGCAAATACCGGTGGGTCGGGATCGTTCTTCGAGCGGTTGCTGCGCCGACGAAGTTTTACCTGGCGCTGCTCGCCGACACGACGGCTCCGAATCCCGATCACAACGTCTTGAGCGACGTGGCTGAGATCCCGGCCGGGAACGGCTATACGGCCGGTGGGCAGCAGGTGAACCGGAACTCGACAGACTTTGACGTCTACACCGAAGATGACGTCAACGACCGGGGGATGGCGCAGCTCAAGAACTTTTCCTGGACCGCGAGCGGCGGCAACTTGCCGATAAGCGGCACCGGCGCGCGGTATACTGCGTTGCTCGACGATAACGCGACGCCCGCGAACCGCGAGCTCTGGCACTATTGGAGTCTCGGCTCCAACCGGACCATCAGCGACACGCAGTCGCTGACCCTCATCGATGCCGAGCTCCAAATCAACGAATCCTGAAAGGAGGAACAATGATCGCGAAACAATTTGTCAAGCCGAGCGAGCCGTCACAGATGTTCGAGGCGGACGGCCGCCCGTGGTTCGAAGTGAATGCCGACGAGATGTACCCGGCGATGATCGAGTACATCCTTGATCTAGTGGCTCACCCCGAGAAGCGTTCAAATACGGAGTCGGAGAGGCATTATCTTAACCTCGCTTTGAAGGTCCCGCACGTCGCCTGGGCAAATGCGCTCGCGGCCGAAGATCCGGCCGAGCTGACTCCGGAAGAGCTGCAAGATCGTGCCGTGGCGCTCGAAATTGCCCGGAAGTTTTTCACCGCGAAACTCCACGAGGAGGTAGGCGAGATGATGGGCCTCCGGATCGCCGGCAGTGAGAAGTGGAAGCTGCACGTCCAGGTCCAAGTGTGATCGATGCCCGCCCGGACAACATGGTCGGACAGGCCCGCCCAGACAACATGGTCGGGCAGGCGTGAGCTGCTTCATAAGCGGACGTTCACAGCAAAGCATTTCGAGGTCAGTCCCGGCAGATGTCTGCTTGAAGCGCACATCGGGCACATCCACTTCCGCGACGGTGCGCTGAAGGACGGCACCTTCCGTGACATCGACACGACGCTCGAGTACAATCCCGCGTCGCAGACCTACGAGATGACCAAAGCCTCCTATGAGGCCGAGATCGGCCTCTATGGCGAGGTCCGCTTCTTCAATGTCGATCACTCCCTCGAGTTCCGCCTACCCAATCCCAACAAGGTCCAAGTTCAACCCTACGATACCTCTGCTTTTGGCCGACTGCAGAAGGCGTTGATCTGGCGCGACATCCTGCAGCCGGGCGGGCATCAGATCGTGGAGGTGCGCAACGGCTCGCTGGCGAAGGTCTTCCATTTCGATCGGAAACCGGCCAGTAACACGATCGAATTTCAAGTCGTGGGATCTGAGGGTCTGACGTTCTTTGACAAAGCGGAGAAGAAGGGAACGACGTTCCAATGCTCCGGCCGGCAACTCAACTTCAAGGGCAACTCGGAGCGGCTTTCCTGGATCCGATCCCCACGGGCATGGAATCACAGAGGTGAATCGATCGATGTTGCACTGCAGTTCTTCACGCGCGGCTCCGAGCTTTGGGTGAGGAAGATCATCCCACAAGCATTCATCGATGCGACGTTTGTCGAGTCTGGGGCGTGGCTTGAATGCGACACGACAACGAGCTTCTACACCGGAGCAGGAGATGGTGACTATTACCGCTATGTTGATGCGGGCGCTACCTGGAGTAGCATACGCGGGGGTGATGGGACTCACGACAATACAGGTTCGTCAACCGCCTGGGTTGGGCATCAAGCGCACAGTAGTAGCTCAAATAAATACATTGAATTTAATCGCGCCGTTCTTCCTGTCGATACATCGGGGTTAGGAAGTAGTGTCGTTGTTACGGATGCAGCTTGGCAACTCTATGGCACTAGCAAAAGCAATGGTCTTGGAAATATTGATGCCTCGATTGACGTTTACACGACGGCGGGCTATGCGATTGCAAACTACGCCGGTGTGAAGCAGGCCACAGACTTGCCGTATGCTTCGTGGAGCACCAGTGGCTACAATCAAATAGACCTTAATTCCACAGGTCGTGGAAATATCAACAAAACTGGCACATCGAAGTTCGCATTTCGGTTCCACTTAGACATGAGTGGATCAGCTCCTACCTGGGTTGCGGGAGCGAATAGTTATTTCGTGATGTGTACTTCAGAGTATAGCGGCACAGATCAAGACCCATACCTCAGCGTCACATACATTCCCGCGGTGGTTGAGGTGGTTCTGGGAGCAGCCTCCGCCGTCGCGGGGCAGGGCGCTCCGGGGGTACAGTTTGGGTCAATCAATGTCACGCCTACGGCATCTGCGGCGATCGGTGCGAAGGGAGATCCAACTGTCCAGGTTGAAATTCCCGTGTATCCCGGTGCTGCCTCCGCCGTCGGTTCAAAAGCAGATCCTACCGTTCAGCTCGGATCGATCAGCGTCACGCCGGCGGCATCTTCAGCGATCGCAGGCAAGAGCGATCCCGGTGTGGTCCTTGGCTCGCTGGCTGTTACTCCGGCAGCAGCGGCAGCCATCGCCGGCAAATCAGATCCGAGCGTGCTGCTCGGCTCCATCAGCGTGACGCCCTCGCCGGCATCGGCCGTGGGAGCAATCGTGGACCCGCGTGTCTCGTCGCTGACGTGGCGCAATACCTGGGTGAACCGGGGGCCGGG
>Ga0315277_10004892_pt1 | contig 17774 bp, 14 predicted proteins | sample YL17G05_15_MG_FD_203695 | JGI IMG/M metagenome (GOLD analysis project Ga0315277, IMG submission 203695) | Sediment microbial communities from Yellowstone Lake, YNP, Wyoming, USA - YL17G05_15 | ecosystem: Environmental > Aquatic > Freshwater > Lake > Sediment | place: USA: Wyoming | collected...
TCACGCGCTGTCCCCACTCCTTCACTGAGACATTTTCGAGACATCCCTATGCCTCAAAAAACTCATCCAAAAAGTGTCTTAATTCCGAACCCAGCTGTCGGATTCAGGCTGAACCAAGACACTTCGCGCAACTCTTACTCTTCCAGTAGAAGCAAGAGACATTGACGGACCGGGCCCGGTGGTTTACGCCGTCGGCAGTGCGGGGCTATACGTCATTGACGTTTCCAATCCATCCGCTCCCGTCCTGCGTGCAACGATCACAGCTTTGGGCGAGACTTATGGACTCGATGTCGAAGGCAACCGGGCCTGCACGTGCGGCAATAACGGACTTGTACGTCTTGAACATCAGCAACCCGGCCGCCCCGACAGTCGCCGGGTTTTGGTCGGATTCGTACCTTTACCCGAGAAGGGTGGCAGTCTCCAACGGCGTGGCATACGTTAGGCAGTCCTACTGGCCTAGTGGTGGTGAAAGAGAAGAAATCCTCCTATTGGACGTAAGCACCGGCTGGCCCCAACTAATCACCAGGTACGACGTGCCGAGTGAATATTACCTACAACGATACGTATCCGCCTTCGGCTCGCTGGCTTGCTACCCCATTATCGGCGGTTTCGAGATTATAGACGCTTCCAACCCGACAGCGCCGGTTCGCCGCGGCGGATACAATTCGGGGGCGCACCAACCGCGAGATGTTCAGGTTTCGGGAAACTTCGCGTTTGTATCTGACTCATGCGACATGTTCCAGGTCTTCGATGTCTCGGATCCCAGATCGCCCGTTCGCGTTGGATCTTACGGAACACCTACTCTGAACGGCGGTGGGTTCCTGCGTCTCTATGGAAACGTCGCGTACGTGTCGGCGAGGATTGGCATTGGCGGTGATCCATTCAGCCTCTGGGCGCTCGACATCAGCAATCCGGCGACACCGGTCTTGCTTCGCTCCTATCCTGTCGACCATCCGTATCTTCCGCTATATCCGCGGGCTATCAGCGGCAATCTCGGTTTCTTCGGCCTCAGCGAGTACCTGTGCATTTACGACGTCTCCGATCCTCTGGCGCTTCGGCTTCTCAGCAGCTATGACATTGACATTGGGGACCCAAATTTACCAGTATTTGTATATGCAGTGGCCGTTGAGGGGAGTAGGGCCTACGTGGCAAGTGGTGGACGCGGTCTCCACATTCTCGATGTCGCCAACCCGTCGGCGCCCCGGCTGTTGGCCACGTACAACCCGGGGTCTGTGGGTTCGGTCGCCGTCAGAAACAACCTCGCGTACCTGAGCACGAATCGTGGCGATGCATGGCCTGGTATCCCCCACCTGGAGATCGTGGATTTCTCCGTGCCCTCCAGCCCGCGATTCCTGTCCGTCACTGCAATCAGTGGTGGCTCCGCCGAACGCTTGCGCACGTACAGTGTGACCCTCGCAGGCGAGCTGCTTTACTTGAGCGAGTGGTCTTGGAGGGAAACCGGTTTGAAGGTATTTGACATCAGCAATCCGTCCCGGCCAAGAGAGAAGGGTTCGTACCCGCTGTACGGGCTTGTTTCCGTCGTCGGCAACACTGTGTATGTGGCCGGTCAAGAATATGGCCTGTGGATCCTGCGCTACGTACCGCCGCTCGCCGCGCGGCCGAGCTGGCAGATGTACAAATAAAAGCAAACGATGAACGATGAACGGAAGAGCAAACGATGAATGATGAATGATGAACGGAAAAGACAAGATGCAGTTTTGAGTGTTGAGTTGACAAGCAATCATGAGTTACGAATCCTGAAGGCTGAAGGCTGAACGCTGAAGGCTGATGGCTAATGGCTGACGGCTTCCGACGCAAGGGATTCACGCTGATTGAGTTGCTGATCGTCGTGGCGATCATTGCGATCCTGGCGGCGATTGCCGTGCCCAATTTTCTGGAAGCGCAGGTGCGGGCCAAGGTCTCGCGCGTGCGGGCCGATCTTCGCACGGTCGCCACGGCCGTCGAGGCTTATGCCGTGGACCTGGGCGACTATCCGCGCAACTGGATCGGCGGCTATCAACTTCTCACGCCCGATCTCACGACCCCGATCGCCTACCTGGCGACCGCAAATCTTCTCGACCCGTTCGGGGTGTGGATGGACCCCCAGCACTACCACATCTACGGCTACCACCGCATTCTTTCCTTCGGGGAAGCTGTTCGCTTTCCCCCCGGCAGCCCCTGGGCGCCCGACGGCACTTCGACCGACGGCGACATGGGAAACGGGATTGTCGTCGGCAACCCGGGCGCGCTGCGCAAATACGGCCAGTGGCTGTTGCACTCGATTGGTCCCGACCGCGTCTGGTGGCTGCGCGAAGGCGACTGGGAAGAGCACGACACGCTCTATGATCCCACCAACGGCACGGTGAGTTTTGGCACTCTCGCGCGCACGCAACTCGACCCCGAAGGCAGGATTCTCTGCGCGCTTCCACGGCAGTAAAGCAGAGGCAAACTCCGATTTCGTTCAGAAGTACATGGGCCATGCCCCGACCAGCGTCCCGACGCGCCACACGGCGGACTACGGAATGCGGCGTGATATGCGGTTTCTGTATCTGCCTTCTTACCTCTTGCCTCTGACCTCTGCCTTCCGGCCTCCCACTTCTGCTCTTGAAGCCGCTCATTCTGCCAGCGCCGCAGCTGCCGCTTCGGAATCTGAAATCGAAAATCTAAAATCCGAAATCTTATTGGAGCCTGGGAAATCCAAGGCAACCGGCGAGGACGTCCATGACAGCACAGTCTTGCCGGCCCGGATGGAAATAACCTTGGCTATGGTCTAACGCCTGAGCTAACCGGGCGGCGGCCAGCGACGTTAGGTTCAGATTCCGCATCAACCGCCGCTCCGGTTGAGCGATTTGTTCTGCCCGTCTTCGAACCGCCTGTCGGTAATCGGGGTATCGGGTGGCAGAGGAATGCGATTCAAATCAACTATGTCTCCATCAACCACCAACCAAATCTCAATGGGGGTGCCAGGTAAGCGTCCCGCGGAATCCGTCTTGCTTAAGGTGGCGGCAGCCGGAGGTGGGACAGGAACGGAGCGGCCAGTCAGTGCGGGAGTATTGTCGCGACGCTCGGGTGAAGGAGTCGGCTTTTCATTGGTAGCAGCGCGGGTTGGCCCGGCGGAGCCAGACACGGAAGGCAACTCGGTCGCGGCGGTTCGAGTCGTTACCGGGAGCGCTCCCGTCTCATCAGGACTGGTTCCAAGAAATTGGATGCAAACACCAGCGGTTTTGGGCGCTCCGATAATGCCGTGAGAACCGCGCAAGAGTGTGATGGGCGCTCCTTTGCTTTTGACCTTCAAGATATGCGGCCAGGCAGACTCAAACTCCTTTCGGTTGGTGAAAGGGATTTCATACCTCGTATGCAACGCAATGCCCCCCACACATGTCGATGCTTGCTTTCGCAACGGTTCCAACTCCTTTGGCCAGCTCTTCGGCCACGTTCCTCCTGGACCACCTGACCAAAACGCATACACGGACCCGACCGTGCAAAAGACGATTGCGGCAACGAAAGCGGTTGTTCTTTTCATCGTGGATTCCCCCATAGAGATTGAAATGTAGTGCCGAGGTAGTAGACGACCAACCGGCACATGTGGTTCCAGGGTTTCTGCATCCCTCATCGCCCCTATCGCTCAGCGGTAGAGTCGCTGACGATGGTCACTTCAACCGGCTTGCCCGGCTTGACAACAATCGGTTGCGGCGCGGAGAGCTCGGCCTCCCTCCCCGGACTCGGTTGGGCCGTCAGGACATACTCGCCCGGCGGAACGCCCGTGAACTCAAAAGTCCCGTCCGCTTTGACCTGCGCCGAGCCGCCCCACGTGCCGACTTTGTTGCCGCCCTTCGGTTCGATATTGACGCTGAATTGGCGCTTCGGCGGGCGGCCTTCCTTGTCGGTCACCTTGACGCGGATGCCGCCCGTCGCGGTCAACACCAGCCGGATTTCCTCCGGCTTGTTCTGTCTATTCTGCGGTCTTGAGGAAACAGTGTACATCTCAAAAAACGGAGTCACCGGGTAAAGGCCCTTCGTGTCGCATCGGAGCTGAGTATAGCCTTCGGGCAGCGATGCGATTTTGAACCGGCCATTCTCGTCGGTGATCGCGGAAGGTGTCTCGACGCACTGATAGCCTCGACCGTTGAGGCCGATGACCTCCGCCGCCTTGATGGCAATGCCTGGAAGCGGATTGCCTTTTTCGTCCGCGACAACGCCGCTCAACGGCGCCTCGTGCGCCAGGAGCACGTCGAGATCGTTAAGACCACGACCATTGCGATTGTCGAAACCGCCGGCGCTTCTTGGGGCATGACCTTCGGCGCGCACGTGGATTCTGTAGCGACCTTTGGGAATATCCTCCATCTGAAACCGGCCCATATCGTCGGTATTCGTCTCCTTCACCGTCCTCCAATTCTGCCCGCCCTCCTGTCCAACGAGCGACACTGTGGCGCGGGCGATCACCTGATGGGTCGCCATGTCGAAGACCGACCCCCGAATGACTCCGCCGATCCTGTCGGCCGGCGCTGCCGTCGCGCGCTTGTCAATCACGCGCACGTTCGGCGGGACAACGACCTTGTCCCAGGCAATCGGGCTGTCTCCGCCGATGAAGGCGTCAATGCGCGGCGGGGGAACGGGCTGCCGAAAACTTGGATGGGTCGCCTCGAATGTGCCCTTCGGACTGTTGAAGAGATGGTAGAAGTTTTCGGGAATCCAGATGGTGAATGTCCAATCCACGCGTTTGCTACCGCTGGACGACCCTTCGTCCATCGGCCAGTCGCGGACGACTAGCAGGAGCGGCTTGTCGTCCACGATTTCCACTTCCGGCCCGAAGGCCGCAAAGACGGACCGCACGGCTCGGGGAACGCGGATGGCGGCGAACTTCTGGAGGGCTTCGTTGAAATCGGCGGTGGTCTTGCTTTGATAGCGGAAGTAGTATTCGCCGCCCCCGAACGGCGGACCTTCCATGTAGCCGAGGCGACCGGGGAAATTGGCCACCGCTTCGGACCCGGTCGGCCACGCCATGTTCCGGACGGGCGTGTCGCCTTCGGAAATGGAGATCAGTGCGGCTGCCGGCGGGGCGAGTAGTGCCGCGAAAGAAACGATGAGTCCCGCGATGATCCAACTACAACTCTTGCGTTGCATGATGAAAACCCCCTTAGAGTGTGTGTGAAAAGCCAATGGAGCGACCAACCGCTATGTTCGTAGTTCCCACTTTAGTGGGGCATTGGTCTGAAAAGCAGCCCACTGAAGTGGGAACTACATACTTCTTGTACACTCTTTTAGACACAGGGGAGACCCGATAGGTTCCCGAAAAAATGGAACTGATGCAAACGTCCGGATGGAACTTAGCGGCCTATTCCGACAGACACGCGCGATAGCGATCACGGTCCTCCGGCGTGAAGAACGCAACGACCCGCCGATTGCCCCGATGCGTCACGTGATACGGATAATCGCCGACGACAACTCTGGCCAACCGCGACATAATGAGCAGCCGTTGAACTACCACCTCATTTTGCCGAGAGGAAATGAGGTATCTGTCCCTTCTCATGGTTCAGTTCCCTGTCTTTTCTCTTCTGGAATCAGGATGTCCGCGAGCATGCTTTGAAGCAGATACTGGATTTCAAGCACTTGGTCCTGCATCACTATGTAGGGTGGAGATGGGTTGCCGTGAGCGGAGACCGCATTCCGAAGCTTGAGGTAATGTGCTATGAGATCTTTGTACGTCCACCGTCTACGTCGACTCGAGAAGACTTCATGCCATGATCTATAGTGGGACTTGGCGAAGGAAGTGCCGAATCTCCCATCCGTTTCCAAGAGCAGTCCTTGTATCTCATGCTCTTTGAAATGAGGCTTCCCGAGAACGCATTCAAGCCCTCGGAAACCCGACACAAAAGCGGAATCGTATCGAAAGCGATTCTCCAGATAGATACGTTCGAGCGCATATCGACTGAGATCTCTGCGATCATGCCTGTAGTGGGATTCATAGAAGGAGTCAACCATGAAGCCCCAGACGAGAGTGCTGCTGTGGTCCAGATGCAGCAAGGCCTCAAGGACGGGCGGGTGGTCCAAAGCCTTCCGCACGAGCTGACAAGCCTCAGTGAGTTCTATGTGGTTAATTGCTGTGCCAGACTGAAGTTTTCTTAGAATGAGACGAGCCTCATCGCTGCGTGGGTCGAGTTGGGGATTTATCAGGGTTGCGAGATCCCTGCCAGACATGTCGGGGTCGGGAGGTTTCGACAGTTCCAACAGGTAACCGCTGGTCTGTTCTATCGGAGGGTGTCCATGGAAGCAGCTGAGGCCTGCGCGAAGAGCATTGCCTAATAGATGGGCATTTCGCTGACTTGTTGCGACAATCAAAATGAAGGCATCGTAAGCGCCATGGACGAACACGGATATCCGGCCAAATCGCGTGTGGCGCAGGAAGACTCCTTCCCCTAGCTTGGGAAGGGCAACACCTGCTGCTCGATAGCGACGAATTCTCTCCCGTCGTGTTTCGTCTGGTATGCGTGAGAACCCGATGTCGCTGTAACCGTGTTGGTGTACCTGCGGCGGATGGGCGTAAGGCATAAATCCCTTTGCCAGAAAGTACCGCATATAAGTCTCGTAAACCGAACAATAGTTAGATTGATCCGCATAAGATGCGGAGTTACGTTTTTCTGGCCGCATAACACGCCGTCGAAAGGCCTGCCAGAGGCCCGCTAATCCCTTTATCTCCCGTTGGTTGCCTTCTCTCCGTCAGACAAGGATTTCGTTGCGCGCAAAATCGCCGTCTTGGATGCGCAACCGCAAGCAGCCCTTCAGGCGAAATCCCCCTCGGACAGACCGCTCCCGCTATATGTCGCTGCTCATCTTCGGCTGTGAGAATGGTTCAAACGCCGGCGGCGCGTCAACATCAATTCCGCAAGGAACAGAACGATACGAGGGACTTGCGAAATGGCAAGAATCGGAACGCCGGCGGCCCGCCGGTGCTTTTTCAGCCCGAAGTGGCGCGGGAGTCGTCTGAGAAACATACCGCCGGGGCCGGCGGCGCTCCGCCTTCGCGTCGTCAGCCGTCCCGAACCCCGCCTCGCCATCCTCCTCCAACACCTCGGCCTGCCACTGCCCAATCGCCCAAAACGAATCCAAGATGTAGTGACGAAAATCACCCCCTCAATAGCGCAACTCCAATGATATCAATAGCCCCATCTTCGCAACTGCGGAAAATGGGTCAAGGCGCATGGACGGCGGCCGGTTCCGGACGGACCTTCGCGTTCTTGTCAAACCGCACGCGCAGGATCGCCGGGCGTTCCCTGAACGGTGCGGCGGGATCGTTTCCAAAAAACGTGCTCCACCAGCGGCCGTCCCGATCGCGAAAGAACATGTTGTGGCCGCCGTGGGGAATCGCGAGATAGCAGTCACCGTAAGGGCCCATGAGGTTGTCCGCGGCGGCGATCATGCAGTCGTAGAACTGGCCGTTGAACTCCGCACAGGACAGGCAATAGCGGCCGCCGGCCTTGAAGATGAATGCACCTTCGAAACCCACATGATCGGCGTTGGCCGGTTTCAAGAGGCGCGGCGTTTCGGCAAGGCCGCTCATGTCCTCCTTCATTTGGGCGATTTTGCCGTCCTGGTAAACGAAATAGACCGTCCCGTCGTCGTCCTGAAACAGCGAGGCGTCGATCTCGTTGGTCAGCGGGCCGTCGGGTTTGACGTCAACGTAAGGGCCCTCCGCCTTGCCGCTGGTGCTCTTCAGCAGGCCCGTTCCGCCGTAATTCACGCAATACGCCAGCCAGAAGGTTCCTTTTATGTAGTGGATTTCCGGCGCCCAGATGGCGCGCCGTCCTATCACAACCTTCTTCTGCCAAGCACCGTCTTTCTCGATGCTCCACACAAGTCCCAGAGGTTCCCAGGTCTTGAGGTCCTTCGATTTCCAGACGCGAATGCCCTCGTTCGTTTGCCACCACGTGGGATGGCCGGTTGTCCCCGTGAGGTAGTACCAGCCGTCAGGACCCAGACAGATGCAGGTGTCGCGTACCGGGTAGTCAAACAGCGGTTCGATCGGCGGGAGCGCGGGCAAGTCCGGCGCCTCGACCGCAACAATGCCCACGTCGATGTACTGGCCGCCGTAGGTTTGATGACAATGCACGGCGATGGCATTGCGCCCGGGTTTCAAGGCCGCCTGGGCAGCGGGATCCATATTGTACAGCGTGTAGTCGCCGACCCAGCGTGGAAACCTCGCTGCGGCAATGCCGTTGACGTAAACCTCGGCGTCTTCATCGAAGTGGATCAGCCACGCCAGGTCGGTCTGGGGAACGTTGTCGAGATGGAACACGCGCCGCAGCCAAATGTCGGACGTACTCCACCGCGTGCGAATCACGGCGCCCGGCGTGCCCTCGGTCCCGAAACCCGCGGGGCCTTCGTTCCAGGCCAAGTCGTCGAATTCTGGGAGGTACCACTTGCCCGACGGTCTTTCCGTCATGTAGCGCCAGACGATCGGCTGCTTCTGAGCAGTGGGAAGCGGGGCCGCTTTTCCGGAAATCGGTTTCGCGCGAATGGGCCGTGCGACGGGAGGAGATTCAGACCGGCCGATCAGTTCCCGGATCCGATCGGCCTCCTTCGGATCGAAGGGCGTCCCGTCGGGCCGGAGGATGTCGTGGAACCAGACGGGCGGTTCGGCCGTGTATGTTTTCGTCCATGAATCCCAGGGATAGACCGTCTGCGTTTTTCCGGCGACAAGTCCCCAGTTGTAGGCGCCGACGTTTTGGTCTTTCAGATATGGAAGGATTGCCTCGAATGTCGATCCGACCGGGCGCGACATGTACTCGGTACAGAGAATCGGGCGGTTCCAGCGCTGCAGCCATTTGACGCGCCTCTTGATTTCGTCGAGGTTGCTGTAACAGTGGAAGGTGATGACGTCCGACTGCTCCAACATGAACCGGTTGATCGGCGAGAGTTTCTCGGGGCTCGACCAGTCGCCCAGCCAGACGCATGCCGTGATCGGCTGCGAGGGATTGGCTTCGCGCGCCCACGCGAAGGCCTTCGCGAGCAGCGGCAGCACCATCTCTGCCTTGTTCGGCGGTTCGTGTTTTCCATACGATATCTGATTCGCATTGTCCGGTTCGTTGAAGATGTCCCAGGCATGAACGCGCCGGTCGTTTCGGAAATGGCTGACAACGCCCTTGACGTATCCCTTGAGCTCGTCGTGTCGCGCAGGGTCCTTGAGAATCTCCACGCCGGGGCTTTGCACCCAGCCCGAGTTGTGGACGTGAGGTTTCGGCGCACGCTGCTTGCCCAATTTGGGAAACGGGTCCCAACAGCCGTCGAGCAGCACGAACATGACGCCGATACGGTGGCGGTCGGCGATTTCCAGGAACTGCTCCATCCGACCAAGAAAGCCCTGCGCATCCTGCTCCCAAAGCAGATTGTGCAGATAGACGCGGATGCTGTTGAAGCCCAGTTGCTCCGCCCATCCCAGTTCTCGGTCAATCGTGGCCAGATCGAACGTGTCGGCCTGCCACATTTCGAGCTGGTTGATCGCCGTGCTCGGGGTGAAGTTGCATCCCACAAGCCAGAGCGTTTTTTGGCCCCAAACGTTGGCGCTCTCTTCCGACCAGCGACCGGGGCCTTCTGCCGCATGCACCGCGGATGCGGCAAGCGGAGCAAGCGCGAGTGCAATCCAAATGCATTTCTGTTTCACGACAAATCCCCTGTTCTTCGAGATGGAATCCCCCATTCCGTCTACCGGCGAGATTCGAGTGTCCGCTACGCTCGACGGTGAGAGAAGGCAAGATTGAAGTCGGTCGAGGGTGCGGTCTTCAAAGCAGTGGAAGGCCTCTCTGTTCTTGACGAGCGAGGGGACATGATGGCTTATGCCCGTGAGTCCGTTGCTCTGAGCACTCTCAAAGAAGATGCGTATGCGTAACAGCCGATTGAATGCCCTGATTCTTTTCGCGGCAGCCTTCTGTCCAACGAGCGCATTGGCCCGTGGGCCGGCCTATCCGAATGTGGAAACCGTGGAAGGGCGCCAAGCCGTGACGTTCGACGGCAACGACTTTCTGCTATCCACCTTTCGCGCACCGGCGGAAATCACAGGCAACCATCCGTTCACCGTCGCCGTGTGGGCGTTCAACCCAAAGATCTCCGGCGAAGAGTGCATGGTCGAGTGGGCGCATCGGGAAACGACGGCGCGCGCGGCACAGATCAACTACGGCAACGCGCGCGACTGGGGCGCGGTGACGCATTGGACACCACGTTACGATATTGGCTACGACGGCGGCGTGCCCGAGGCCGGCCAATGGCACCACATTGCCGTCACGTATGAGGGCGGCGTGGACGGTCTCGAAACGGTCTGGGTTGATGGTGTGCTGAACACGAGCGAGACGAAAACGCTGAATCTCTGGACCGGTGACCCTGTACGGCTCGGCAGCACGGAGAAGGGCCACTGGTTCTCCGGCTCGCTCGCGTCCGTCCAGATGTACGACTACGCATTGAACGCGAGTGAGATCGGCTATCTTGCCAAAGGGACAGGCATCGCGCCCCGCACACCGCTTGTCGCCCTGGACGCGACGGGTCTTTCGACAGGAACCCTGACGAGCTGGGTGAACAACGGCACATTGGGCGGCGGCTTCGGCGATTTGCTGGCCCGTGATCCCGCTCCGGCCGATGGTGAAACACTGGAAGATCTCACAGTAACACTTCGTTGGTCGCCGGGCGACCTGGCGGTCTCGTACGACGTGTATTTCGGTTCTGAACGGTCGCGCGTGGAGAAGGCGCGGAATACAATGCCCAACGGTGCTCCGGCGGATTCGAAACTCTACAAGGGACGGAAGCCTGCAGGCGGTTGTGAATACGGACCCATCTCGCTCGAGATGGGCCGGACGTATTACTGGCGAATTGATGGCGTGGACAAGGCGGGCCAGGCGGAATGGCGAGGCCCGGTTTGGAAACTCACCGTCAGTACGGGCCAGGCCAAAGACCCAACGCCCAGAAACCGAATCGCCGCGGTGCCCGTTGAAACAGCGGAACTTCGCTGGAAGCCGGGAAAACACGCGGTATTGCAGAATGTCTACTTTGGCTCCAACCGCGAGGAAGTCGCCAACAGCAAGACGCCCCTTCGGCGTAATTTGCCGCCGGAAGTGACGAACTGCAGGATCCCCGTCTCACCTCTCGAATATGGGACGGAGTATTATTGGCGGGTAGACGAGATTAATAGGGCGGACCTCCCTTCGACTCCGGGCGAGGTCTGGAGTTTCAGGACGACGGACCAATATGTCCGCGACGATATTACCTTCTTTGCCGTCTCCGATTCACACCATCGAGAAACCCCAGCGGAAAACGAACTTCAGTCTGCCGCTGCAGACAGGCTGAACTCCCTTCCCGGTACGGAGTATCCAGCCGACCTCGGCGGAGGAATCGTTCGAACTCCGCGCGGCGTTCTTTGCCTCGGAGACTTGATTGACGATGGCGCGCTGGCTCAAAGCGCCGATCAATGGCGGCTGTGGGTTGCGGACTTTGGCGTCAACGGCGAAGGCCGCGTCAGCTACCCGGTCTACGAAGCGTACGGCAACCACGATCTGGGCCCGAGCGATCTGGTTCAGAATTCGATCCGGGATCGCAATCGGCGGCGGCCGGGTGTGACCAAAATCTCTGGCAATGGGCTGCATTGCTCCTGGGACTGGGACCAGGTGCACTTTGTGAACGTGAATCTCTATCCGGGCAACAAACCCGATCCAGCCACTCCCTACTCTTCTATCCACGACCCGAAAGATGCGCTGGATTTTCTGGTGGCCGACCTGGCGGCCAACGTGGGCAACAGCGGGCGGCCGGTGATTGTCTGCCAGCATTATGATCTTCAAGGCACGAACTGGTGGACGGAAACCGAGCGAGACACCTATTATGAGGCAATCAAGGACTACAACGTCGTCGCCATCATCCACGGGCATACGGGGACAGCCATATACACATGGAAAGGGATTGATGTGATCAACGACGGCAATTTGGGCGCGTCGGTTTTCGTTTTCCACATCACGCGCAACGAATTGATCGTGGCCCAGCGCAAAAGCGACGACACGTGGGGGATGACACTGCGAAAACCGATCACGGGGATTAAGTGAAGACCACGATGTCGCGAGTCGGAGCATGCATTATGCTCTTGATGCGGGTGACCGCCGTGGCCGGCGAGGAACTGCCGAAATGGATCAAGTACCCGACCCGCTATTTCGAGAAGTCCCAAGCCAAAGACGTGATTGACAGCCGGCAGTATTGAGCGGGGACGTGCCGATGGACAAACGCGAAGTGGTCCGAACGGTTCTCGAGGGCAAACGCCCGCCGTACGTTCCGTGGCATTTCCAGTTCACCCAGGAGGCGCGCGCGAAACTGGACCAGCACTTCGGCGCGGAGCATTTCGATGAGGTTATCAACAATCACATCCTCGAACTCGGTTCCGCCATCGGCTTCTTCGAGGATGTCGGCAACCACCGCGTGCGCGATGTCTTTGGTGTGGTGTGGGACCGAACGGTAGACAAGGACATCGGTATTCCCGAGGGACTTGTCCTTGCCGAGCCGACGCTGGCGGGCTTCGCGCTTCCCGATCCACTCGACCCACGGTTCTTCGAGGCGATTCCGGAGAAGATCGAGACGCAGCCCGACCGCTTCCGTGTGTTCTACCTTGGATTCTCCCTGTTCGAGCGAGCCTGGACCCTTCGGGGTATGGAAAACCTCCTGCTGGATTTCCTGGTCCACCCGCAATTCGTGCACGACCTGCTGGCGGCGATTGCGGACTACAACATCGCCCAGGCATGCGAGGCGATGACCTACGACATCGACGCCGTCTATTTCGGCGATGACTGGGGCCAACAGCGGGGCCTGATCATGGGCGCGCCCGTGTGGCACGCGTTCATCCATCCACAGCTCGAGCGCATGTACGGCGTCGTGCGCGAACGGGGCAAGTTCGTCATGATCCATTCCTGCGGCGACGTGGGGGAACTGTTCGACGACCTGCTGGCCATCGGCGTCAACTGCTTCAATCCGTTCCAGCCCGAGGTCATGGACGCGGGCGAGATGATTCGCAAATATCGCGGACGGCTGGTGTTTCACGAGGGACTATCCACGCAGCGAACCCTGCCGTACGGCTCGGTCGAGGACGTCCGGCGCGAGGCAAAGTATTTACTGGAAACCGGTTCCGAGCGCGGTTATATGTTTGCTCCCGGTCACGCCGTGGAAGGCGATGTGCCGCTCGAGAACATGTTGGCTTTTATCGAGGCGGCGCAGCAGCAGCCCGGGTATCGCTCGCAGCAAACAGCGGGGCGTGGTCTCGCTCCCTGAGCGGTTGGCTTGTCGCCCGACACAAGGCGGCTCACGATACCGGGGCCGGCTCCAAGACCCGGCGTTGCCTACTATTGGCGCGTGGGTTCCATCAATGGCGTTCTTCCTGCAAGCAAAGGCGACGTTTATTTCGGCGACAGTCACCTGAATTCTCGACCCCGCACTGGACGTTGAAGCGCTGGCGGAAGCCGCCTCCGAAGTCGTGGTTGAAATCCATGCGCGCGTAACAGCGGCTACCGTGCGAAGCGCAAAAAACCGACCCGACTTCGTGAGGATAATCATGGCCACGAAGTCCCACGCGCCGAAACTTTCGCGCATCGTCTCCTCGTCGGTCGAAGAAGGCCGTTCAACGCCAGCGGGATGCGTATGGATCCACGCGCTGGTCTGCCAGGGTTGAATGCCTCGCGTTTCGAACAACTCGACCTGCTTTTCGGCCACGCAGTTCATCGTTCATCATTCATCATTCATCGTTTCCGAGTCGAGGTCCACGTGGGCCACAGAGACCTCTTGTTTCACCACGATCGCGTCAACGACGGTGAAGCCTCTCTTCTCAAGCGACAGAATGCCCATCGAAGAGACCTCGTTGTCCGTTCGCTGCGCCATTCACTGCAAGTGCCAGAAGGCACTGGGTGTCATGTGGTTCTTCATGGTTTTGCTCCTTGTGAAATTGATCGTTACGTCAAAAGTTCTGAACCTTTTTGCCCAATTCATCGGTCTTATAGCATTGGTAAATCACGAGTTCCACTGCATCACCGACAGATTCTCGCTGTCTCCCCCCTCCCTGCCACGTCCAGAAAGCGATAAATCCAAGTATCTCAATGCCGAAAGACCTACTCATGTCCCGAATCTTTCATGCAACTTTTGACACTACCCCATCCCGCAAGTTCTCCCTGTGCCACCGACCGCAACGCTGAGGCCTTTTTCATGGCTGATGCCCGTGCGCGTCAACAATGTCTCGGTTGCCTGGCAGATCTCGTTCGCGAGATCCGGTGGCCCGTCGCTTCTACCCAGGCGTTTCCGGGGTAGCATTCTTCTCCCGGTCAGGGCAAGCCCTCTGTTTCCGGGATTTCCGACAGTGTCAAGAGGCACCCGTAAGCTCCCGCCCATCTCGGGAGGATTTGACCGTAGCGGTTCGGGACTGCTTCGACAGCCGACGGCCACCGCTGACGCCGTTTCGGACACACTCCGCCCACTGCTCCCTTTGCCTTGCTGGCTTTCGTGTAACCAGCCTGCCCTACTCGGCCCCAGGCCACCATCGCAGGTTGTCCGATTCTCTTCAGGATCGCGGCGAACGGCTTTGGGAGGCATGCCATTTCCGCCATCAACTCAGAAGTCGCCCCCCCGAGCTGCATGTCTTCGAACGTTACGCGCGGCGAGAGAATCGGCCTTGATACAACTGAACTTACGACGGCGGGTTTTCGCTTGCGCCGGATTTGTGCCATTGTTTGAGAGGAAGCGGGCGGGAGTTTTGTGCGCGTCCAGAGAGCCACAGCGGCGCCCGGATCATGACTTCTCCAGCGATAGCACTTTCGCTGCCGCCGAGGGTGCACCGGATCTCGCCTTAGGCTGGACTTCAAGGTTACGGGTGCTTATCAAGGATTTCGCCGCTTTTCTGTCTCGATTCTCTGTTTTGCAGATCTACGGCAGGCGCCCCGCATCTTTGCCCCAGCGCTGGCGTGAGGGCCAGCGTTTGAAGCCATTGCCCTTGCTGGCACTTTCCGGCCGTCGTTGAAACCGCGGGGTTGCGGACGCCTGCGCCGCGGCGGCTTCCTGCTTGAAGCCAGCGATCTCTTTCACTTGGATCTCGCGCCGGAGCAGCTTTTGAATGTCGGCCAGAAGTTCCCGTTCATCGACGCACACCAGGGACAGCGCCACCCCGTTCGCGCCGGCTCGGCCTGTGCGGCCGATGCGGTGGATGTAGTCCTCGGGAACGTGGGGCAGTTCGAAATTGACCACGTAAGGCAGCTGGTCGATGTCCAGACCGCGTGAGGCAAGATCGGTGGCGACCAGCGTCCGAACGGCGCCTCTCTTGAAGTCCGCCAGGGCGCGTGTGCGCGCCGACTGACTTTTGTTGCCGTGGATCGCGGCGGCGCTGACTCCGTCGCTCACCAGCTGCTTTGCCAGCCGGTTCGCTCCGTGTTTGGTGCGAGTGAACACGAGCACTTGGCGCCAGTCGCCTTCTTTGATGAGATGCGAAAGCAGAGCGCGCTTGCGCGTGCGCGCAACCGGATGCACGACCTGCTCCACCGCTTCGACGGTCGTATTGGGGGGCGCAACCTCGATCAGCGCAGGATCGCGCAGCAGCCCGTCGGCCAAGCGTTTGATCTCGTTTGAAAACGTGGCGGAAAACAGCATGTTTTGGTGCTTCGAGGGAAGCAGTTTCAGCACCCGGCGAATGTCGTGGATAAACCCCATGTCTAACATGCGGTCGGCCTCGTCCAGCACCAGAATCTCCACTCGCGAGAGATCCAGTGTGCCTCGCCCGGCGTGGTCCAGCAACCGGCCGGGCGTGGCCACCAGAATATCCACGCCACGGCGCAACTGCACGATCTGCGGGTTGATGCCCACCCCGCCGAAGATCACCGTCGAGCGCAGAGGCAGCCCCTTGCCGTAGCTCAACACACTCTGGGCCACCTGGGCGGCCAGTTCGCGCGTGGGCGTCAAGATCAGAGCGCGAGGCAGTTGTTCCCTTTTGCTCTGCCGGCTCAGCCGTTGCAGTATGGGCAAGACAAAAGCGGCGGTCTTGCCTGTGCCCGTCTGGGCGCGGCCGAGAACGTCGCGCCCCTCGAGGACCAGCGGGATCGACTGCGCCTGGATGGGGGTGGGGTGTCTGTAGCCCCGCGAGCGGACAGCGCTCAGCAGTTCGGCCCGAAGGCCAAGTCGTTCAAATGACATATTGACTCCTGTATCGGCCTACCGAGGGTCATCGGGCCGGTCAAGGCGGAGTGAAAGATTATGCTTGGAGTGATGTTGAAAACGAGAAGGGAATCAACCACTTCATAGCAAGCACCGACCGGAGGCGCCAGATTTCGAAGGACTAGATAGCGCCAGAAGGCCCCGAAGTAAAGACAAAAAGATCGCAGAGGGCGAAATAAGCGATCGCGACAGAGCCATCTTCAATAACGGCAATGGTTTAGCAGGAAATGAGAGTGCGGCAGATTGCTGCCGCTTTGAAGAACCGGACCTTCCTCCGGCTTATGGACCGGCGGCAAGCCGACGCCGTTCACACAAAGCCCCGGTTACGCTCGTTTGCGTTTGCCCGAGCTGCGGAGCGAGAACAGTCCGAGGATGGCTTCGCATTTCGTATAAGTGCCTATCGTCAAGATGGACATCTTAAGGTCCCTGTTACGGCTTCTTCCCCATGCGTACGAGAATCCGATGCTTGACCAGGCCCCGATGCAACGGAATCACGCCGTCGCGCACGTGCTGACCATCCATCTCCACCCGGGACACGCCTCGCTCGCAGCCTTCCGGGTTCTCGACCTGGATCTCGTAAACCGCTTCACCGTGACGATAGCGCAGGCGGAAGCCCTCCCACCACCCGGGAATGACCGGATTCAACTGCATGTGATCCCCACGCACCTTCAAGCCCAGGACCTCTTCAACCCAGGCTCGGTACATCCACGCCGCCGAACCCGTATACCAAGACCAACCACCGTGACCGATTCGCCCGGGCGATTGGTACACATCAGCTGCGACGATATATGGCTCTACTCCGTAACGCCAGACTGCTTCCGAATCACGCGCGTTCTCGATCGGATTGAGCATGCGCAACAGTCTCGCCGCACGCTCACCATCCCCTCGACGCGCCATGGCCATGGCGAACCACAGGGCAGCGTGAGTGTACTGGCCTCCGTTCTCCCGTGCCCCCGGAGGGTACGCCTTGATGTATCCGGGTGATGGCTCCGATTTGTCAAAAGGAGGTGTAAGGAGCAGCACCAGACCCTCGTCCTCGCGAACAAGATGTTTCCATGCAGATTCCAACGCCCTCTCCGCGCGATCCGTATCGGCGGCCCCGCTCAGCCAGGCCCAAGACTGAGGCAGGGAATCAATCCTCGCCTCCTTGTTCGCCGAGGAACCAAGGGGCGTGCCATCGTCGAAGGTCGCCCGAAGATACCACTCTCCATCCCATGCCACTTGCTCCACGCGCTGAATCAGCGCTTTCCTCTCTTGCTGATAGGTCTGGCTCAATTCGGGCCGACCCAGTAAATGAGACAACTCGACCATCCCCTGAAGCACATCCACCAGGAACCACGCCAGCCAAACGCTCTCCCCCTTGCCGCCAGCACCCACAAGGTTCATCCCATCGTTCCAGTCCCCTGTCCCCATCAAGGGCAACCCGTGGGGCCCAACAGTCAGACCCCGCTTGACCGCACGCTGGCAGTGCTCAAACAGCGTGGCGCGTTCGAACGCGATCTCCGGTGTGGAGAAGGTCTCGGCCTGATCGTCTTCCAGCGTAGGAGCGTTGAGAAAGGGAACCTCCGTGTGCA
>Ga0315277_10004895_pt1 | contig 17770 bp, 17 predicted proteins | sample YL17G05_15_MG_FD_203695 | JGI IMG/M metagenome (GOLD analysis project Ga0315277, IMG submission 203695) | Sediment microbial communities from Yellowstone Lake, YNP, Wyoming, USA - YL17G05_15 | ecosystem: Environmental > Aquatic > Freshwater > Lake > Sediment | place: USA: Wyoming | collected...
CAGGATGCTAATCCTGGAAACACCCCACGGTGGCAATTGCCACATCCCACTTTCACTACCGATTCAGGGGGAAAGAATCTGTTCATGAATCAGACGTACAACCAGGCCGTACTTCTCTTGGATAAGTCAAGCGATTCATATCTCGTCACCGCTGGAACTCCAGATTCCGTCAATAATGCCAAGGCCAGTTATGCAAACGCCAAGGATCTGATCCAGAGGGCTGAAACACTACTCAAAGAGACAACTAGCTATCAAAGCCAGGACGCCATTGCGATCGTTAACCAAGCGTTGGAACAAGACAAGATGGCCAAAGAGGATCTTCTAGCTAGGACTTTCGAACCATTCAAAGAGGCTGTCAATCACGCCAATCAAACTCTCACCCTGCTTGATCGAGCTAAACAGGTGGAACAGCAGTACAAACTCAACATCCGCCGAACATCCCCTGAACAGAACCTTTCAATTTGGATACCAGCGGGTATGCTGGCCATCGGAATAGTTGTCGGAGTCTATTTGGTTCGCAAGAGAAGGAAGACGCGGACGAGTCCGCCGGTTTGAAGATCCTCAAATCAGACGGTGATTCCAGTGCGCTATAACTGGAGTTCGTAGGTCACGAGCGCAAGCTTGCTTCTCCACGGCGCGTCTATTGTTACCTGCCTGATTTCTCTGAACCCGTTCTTTTCATAGAATCTTCGAGCATGGCTCTCATCTTTGCCAGCGTTAACTATGACAGTCTTCACACCTTTCCGTTTCTGATCGCTGATAGCTTCTCGCAGCAGGGAGGTCCCGATTCCTTTGCGAGAATGTTCTGGAAATACGACGATGCGATCCACCTCCACTGTATCCTGGTTTTCAGGATTCACTTGGGCGAAACCGATTATTTCGCTGCCTTCGAATGCAAAATAAAATGTCGATCCTCTCTCTTGGGTCGCCTTCAACATGCTTTTTTCAGAGAATGCCTTCTCGACGTACTCATCAGGAATACCAAACTTCGCAACATTGTCTTGATAGACTCGCCCTCCCTTGTCTTGAATCAGCGCCAATAACCTCTTGCTAAGAATCCGGACGTCCTCTTGGGACGCTGTCCTGACGAGCATTACCAATCACTTACTTGCGTGCTGAATCTCAATGGAGGCTCTCAAACTTTCTCAGTCGCTACCAGGCACGGGACCATTCAAACCCAAGAAGCTATGTGAGGACATGGCGATTCAACTGTTCAGCCCTTGGAGCTGAATTCAGTGCTTAGAATTGCTATGGATGTTGGTGGGACGTTCACCGATGCAGTAGCGCCAAGAGATGATGGCGAGCTTCTTGTCATGAAACTGAAGAGCACACCCGACACGCTGGAAAAATACGCGTCCGCGCGTAACTTTCGATTCCGGTTTTGGCATATCAGCCTTAAATCGTATTCGACATCGCGTCTCGCAGAAACAGAGGCTGGTTCAATCTGGATATCATAATCGGATTTCTACTCAGTCTGCTCGGGCTATTTGCGGGATTTCTAGGGGCATTAGTTGGCGTGGGCGGAGGGGTCATTGTCGTTCCTATCCTGATACTGCTCTTTGATCTCAATGCGCAACGAGCAGTGGGCACAAGCTTGTTAATGATCGTCTTCACTGCTCTGTCCGCTACCTTCGCATACGTCCGCCAAAAGAGGATCGACTGGAAAGTCGGCCTCGTGGTTGCAACAACAACTGTACCAGGAGCGGTGATCGGGGGATTTGCGACGAAGTATGTTCCGTCGAGGTTCCTGTCGATCATTCTCGGCGTAACTATATTTCTCATTGCAGCTGCAATGCTTCGCCGCTCGTACAGAACCGGAAAGGCTGCAACAATCGTTGCGCATGCTCCTCAAGCTAGGAAAGGAGTCTGGGCAAGGCGGATAGTGGACAGTACGGGGAAGGTGTTTGAGTATGATGCAAAAATCTACTCGGGATTGGCATTTCTATTCTTGGGTGGGCTGGCATCAGGGTTTCTAGGAATTGGTGGTGGCTTGATTGTGGTCCCCATCTTCGTTGCTATGGTTGGCCTGCCAATGCACATAGCGGTGGCAACTTCGATGCTTACGATGATATTCACGTCGATCGCGGGCGTCTCCACGCATATTCTACTGGGAAATGTGCTGGTCGACTATGCGGCACCTCTCGTCGTCGGGATTTTGATAGGTGCACAACTTGGAGCCAGAACCGCAAAACAGCTCAGATCAACTGGGCTTGAAAGGGTCTTCGCGGTTGCTGTCCTTCTGATAGGAATCGTACTCATAATCAGGCAGCTGATGGGAATCTAGTCTTACTTCAAAGTCCGAGTGCATATGCGGTTTGATACCTAGAGGATGCTGCGGCGCTCATCACTCTCGATCGCCAGTCGTAGTGAACAGCGGTCAACCTTCCGTTTGACCAGTCTCCCTCCATGACGGTTCTGTGTCCGCGACTTTTGAGTTGCCTTACAACTCTGTCTGGGATTCTGCTCTCCAGATGGAGGCTTCCGGGATGCGCATCACGAGGATAAAATGAACTGGGAAAATGCGAGGTGTGGAATGTAGGAGCGTCAATTGCAGCCTGGAGATTCATTCCGAACTCGACGAAATTGAGGAAAAACTGCAGCGTCCACTGATCCTGCTGGTCTCCTCCTGGAGTGCCAAAGGCCATTAGAGGGCCATGAGTCGACGTGACGAGAGTTGGTGAGAGGGTTGTTCTCGGTCTCTTGTGAGGCCCGACACAGTTCGGGTGATCTGGATCCAAGGAGAACATTTGTCCACGAGTTCCCAGTGGGAAGCCCAATCCTTCAATCACAGGCGAGCTCCAATTCCATCCGCCGCTGGAAGTTGCTGAGACCATGTTCCCTTCAGAGTCCACGGTATCAAGATGTGTTGTGTCTCCTTCGGGCCGGCCTCTGACGTTTCTTCTAGAGATTTTGCGTAACTCGCCCGGCTGGGGTTTCAGCGATGCTCTCTTCATCTTGATCAAAGTTCTTCTGGCATTCGCATAGCGCTTGGACAAAAGTTCCTCAAGTGGTACGTCGGAAAACAGTGGATCCCCATAGTATCTTTCCCTGTCTGCAAATGCAAGTTTGGAAGCCTCGGTGACTATGTGAATGTAGTTTGCAGAGTTGTGTCCTATTGATTTCAGGTCGTAGCGTTCGAGCAATCGGAGCTGTTGCAGGAATACCGGACCTTGACTCCATGGCCCACATTTGTGTACGGTATGCCCTTCATAATCTACGTGAACTGTATCCTCGACCCTTGTCTCGTACTCGGCGAAATCATCCAAGCCGAGCAGTGAGGTGTGCGGCTTGCCCGACGCGTCTTTCGATTGATGCGTCGTGGCAAAGTCAACTATTTTGCGGGCAATCTCCCCACGATAGAAGAGATCCCTTGCCGCTGTAAGCGCAGTCTCTCTGTCATTTCCTCCTGACTTTTCAGCATTCACTAGACCCCTTAGCGTGTTCGCCAGATCGGATTGTCTTAGAACCTGGCCAACATCCGGGATTCTTCCTGCAGGCAGGAAAATCCGGGCAGTGGTCGGCCATTCCTTTGAATATCTTTCTGCGTGTTGACGAATGTTCCGCTGCAGTCTATGGTAAACCGGAAAGCCATCCTCGGCCAATCTTACGGCCGGCTCTGCGACTTGAGAAAGGGTCATCGTTCCGAAGCGAGATAAGCATGTGATCCAAGCATCGAACGATCCTGGAACCATTGCCGGTAGGAATCCGTCGCCTGGAATCATGTCGATCTTCTCTTTTTGGAAGTATTCGAGTGTGGCTGCTTTCGGAGCTGTACCCTGGCCTGATATCGCGAACACTTTCTTCTCCCGAGCCGAATAGACAAGGATCGGAGTCTCGCCGCCGATTCCATTCATGTGCGGTTCGACGACGTGCAAGGCAAGGCCTGTTGCCACCGCTGCGTCGATTGCGTTTCCACCCGCACGGAGTATTTCGAATCCAGCCAGCGTTGCAAAGTAGTGAGAGGACGTGACGCAGCTATGCGTCCCCATAATCACTGGGCGGGTCTCTGACAATCATAACCGACCTCGGTTTCCGCTATCCAATGTAAGTCGCGGTATTTACGATACGTACACAAGTATTACTTGACCGATGTTTTCGTTTACAAACGTAGTACAAACGCAGGAAAAGGATGTTACCACAGATGCGCACATTAATGCTCTGGTTCGACGAGATTGGAAAACAGGATGTCCCACTTGTTGGGGGCAAATCGGCAAGTCTTGGTGAGATGACATCAAAGACCAAGGTACCTGTCCCATATGGTTTCGCACTTACCGCCGATGCTTACAGACTCTTTCTCAGCGAAAATCGACTGGAAAAGAAGATTGCAGAAGCGCTCACCTCGCTGAAGGACCCGAATGACACCGCAACACTTCAGAAAGTCGGTGCGGAAATACGGAAGATGATCAGCTCGGCGCCCATGCCCAAAGAACTGGAACGGGAAATAGTACAGGGCTACGAGGAGCTGGGCGCGCATGAAAAGGTCAAGAATCCTTTCGTCGCGATTAGAAGCTCAGCGACCGCAGAAGATTTGCCTGATGCGAGTTTCGCTGGCCAACAGGAAACCTTTCTCAATATTTCGGGCGCGAGCGAAGTTGTGGCCAATGTGAGAGAATGCTATGCTAGCTTGTTTACGGACCGAGCCATCTTCTACCGAGTGCAGAAGGGGTTCAACCATCTGGACGTGGCCTTGTCTGCTATAGTCCAGATGATGTGCTATTCCGAGTCCAGCGGGGTCATGTTCACTATGGATCCCACCAATGGCGATGACTCCATGGTCACGATTGAAGCTGCCTACGGACTTGGAGAATACGTGGTGAAAGGTAGCGTGACGCCCGACGATTATTACGTAGACAAAGGCACGCTCAAGATAATTCGCAAGGGAATAACAACCAAGACGATAATGCTAGTCCAACGACCCGACGGAGGAACCGAAGAAAGACAGGTTCCAGAAGAACTGAGAGAGAAGCAGGTTATTCCGGACGACAAGGTCTTAGCCCTCGCAAAGTACGGACTCGCAATTGAGGAGCACTACGGTAGGCCCATGGACATAGAATGGGGGCTCGATAAGCAGACTGGCAAGTTACTCATACTCCAAGCGCGCCCCGAAACCGTATGGTCCCTCAAGAAAAGCCGCATCGAGCAGAAGCAGGCAATGGAGACGAGCAAGAAGATCCTGGTCAAAGGATTGCCCGCTTCACCAGGAATCGGCGCTGGCAAAACCCACTTGATACCAGCAGTCGAACGCGTCAGTGAATTTCAGGGCGGCGAGATTCTTGTAACTCAGATGACGGCACCTGACTGGGTTCCCGTCATGAAAAAGGCGAAGGCCATCGTAACCGACAGTGGAGGCATGACGTGCCATGCCGCGATCGTGAGCAGAGAACTCGGCATACCTTGCATCGTCGGAACCAAGACCGGAACCAAGGTCCTACCTTCCGGGATGGAGGTAACAGTTGATGCGACGAGCGGCGTCGTATATGATGGAATCATCCAAGAAGTCACAAACACGCAACAACAAGCGGCCGCAGTTGCCAGCGGACCGGGATTCATGGACGGACCTGTTACCGGAACAAAGATCTTCGTCAACCTAGGCGAACCAGAACTCGCGGCGAAGGTGGCTCAGCTGCCTGCTGACGGCGTTGGTCTCCTCCGAATGGAATTCATCGTCAGCGACCACATAAGAAAACACCCGATGTGGCTCATTGAGATCAAGCATCCCGAGGAATTCGTCGACCCACTGGCCGAAGGGCTCGCGACATTTTGCAGAGCATTCTTCCCAAGGCCCGTTGTGCTCAGATTCAGTGACTTCAAGACGAATGAGTACGCGAAATTGGAGGGTGGAGAGAAGTATGAAGCCGCAATAAAAGAAGCAAATCCACTGCTCGGATTCAGAGGGGCATCGCGCTACACGGACCCTAAGTTCGAGCCCGCGTTCAGGTTGGAAATTGCAGCAGTGAAGAAAGTCAGAAATGAGATGGGTTTGAAGAATCTGTGGTGCATGATCCCCTTCAACAGAACTGTAGACGAATTTGTAAAAGTCCGAGATTTGCTGCGTCAAGAGGGCTTGAAGCAGGATGACGACTTCAAGCTCTGGATCATGGCGGAAGTCCCAAGCAACATAATCTTGGCCGACGAATTCTGCAAGGCGGGAGTTGACGGATTCTCAATAGGAAGCAACGACCTCACTATGCTAATCCTAGGCGCAGATAGGGACAACGAGGTTCTAGCTCCTCTGTTCGATGAACGGAATTTGGCAGTGAAACGAGCCATCAAGAGCCTGATAGAGACTGCCCATCAATACGGAAAGACGGTTAGCATTTGCGGCCAGGCCCCCAGCGTCTACGCGGATTTCACAAAATTCCTGGTCGAATCTGGGATTGACAGTATCTCAGTCAATCCTGACGTCGTCGCTCAAACAAGGAGACTTGTAGCGCAAGTCGAACAGAGAATTCTGCTGGAGAGACTCACCGGGAAAAAGTGAAGTTTCCGAGTAGCATGTCTTTGAAGCTGCCCGCGGGCTAACTATAGTTCCACACTATCCTACACAGCTTCGACATCTCACTTGAGCTACCTGCTCGAAGGCGTACACGAACTCCAATTCCGCGCTGCCGCAAACCGGGCAAGTAGCTTGCAATGCTCTCGTTGCCCCAGGCATGAAATCCGTAATACAATTAAAGGATACTCAGTATTACCTTCTTGTCATGAAGCAAAGATACAGTATGACGTTAGACCCCGCGCTCATGCATAAGATCGACTTGTTGGTAGACGGGACGAGATTCACGAATCGCTCTGAGACTGCGGAGTTTCTACTGAAACTTGGAATTGAACAGTTCCGCCCGGAACGAACCGCGCTGATTCTATGCGGTGGTCTCGAGACGAGGGTTAGACCGAGCTCCTTCTCCACCCCCAAAGCACTCTTACCCATAGGATATCAACCACTCCTCGAATACCAGATCGAATATCTGAAGCGCTATGAGTTCGACAGAATCATACTCGCGATCGGCTACTTACAGGAACAGATCGTGCGATATCTCGATGAACATAAGCTCGGCATACGTCTGCGCTACAGCTTCGAAAAGGAACCCTTAGACACCGGAGGAGCCCTCAAGAACTCCGAAGCTCTCATCAATTCTGATTTCCTCGCGCTCAACGGTGATGTAATCTTTGCAGGGCTGGATCTTGACAAGTTAATCTACACACATAAGAAATCCAACGCGGCAGCGACCATAGTCTTGGCAAAATCAAATACGCCTACAAGGTTCGGAGCCGTGGAACTCGACAATGAGAACAGGGTGATCAGCTTTGTTGAGAAACCTCGCAAACAACCAGCAGGTGAGGCTTGGGTGAACGCTGGAGTGTATGTGATACGTCCATCGGTTTTCGCGAAAATACCCAAAGCTAAACGAATTTCGCTTGAGCTTGATGTATTTCCCAAGCTCATGCGTGAGGGAACAATCTCGGGCTACAAACATGATGGATACTGGGCTGATGTCGGAACGCCAGAGGACTACTTGCGTGTCCAAAAGGACCTTCTAACAGGCGTCTTCAAACCCCGAGAAGCAACTGCTAACAACACATAGTACCTATCTCGAATCATATTCCAGGCTATGAGAGCAACGGAACTCTGCTCTTCAGATCCTTCAGGATCTCAGCTTGATTAGCCTGACCTAGCTCACTAGAAAGCTCAGCCCTAACTTCACCTTCAGTTTCTATTTTTTCAGGAGCCTTCTCTCCGACAAGCGCTTCGAACAGCTTCCGCCAGGTTACTGGCGTGGGTTTAGGAGGTTGATATTCAGCCAGTGTGCACGCTGCCAAAGTCCACGTCCGCGCCACATTCGCGATGTTGTAACCTCCACCACCAAGAATCACTAGACGCCCTCCTGTCACTTCATCTGCTAGGTTGCGCGCGACCTCCACAACTTCCCGATATGTTCGGGTTGTGATCTGCAAGTGGGCGAGCAGATCGTTCGCATGAGAATCTGCTCCGCATTGCAGCAACAGCATTTGAGGCCGATACTTCCGGACTGCTCGGGGCACGATCTCTCTGAATAGGTCTAGGTAGACCTCATCGTTAGTAAAAGGTGGGAGTGGTACGTTTATTTTGAGACCCACAGCCTTTCCCTCACCCACTTCATGTGTGAAGCCAGTCCCAGGGAACAGGTGGTGACCGTCTTCGTGGAAGTCGATGTCCAAGAGGGCCGGATCCGAGTAGAACCCGTACATTACGCCGTCCCCATGATGCGCATCCACGTCCAAGTAGAGGATTCTTTCCAGTCCGTAGTTCTTCTTCAGATAGGCGATCGAAATCGCAGGGTCATTGAATATGCAGAAACCTGACGCACGGTCGGGATGCGCGTGATGCAGCCCGCCCGCTATGTTCATCGCGTAAGTTACCTTTCCCGACATGACCAGATCAACTGCTGCTAGTGAAGCTCCCGCGGCCAAGGCCGACGCCTCATAGCATCCTTTGAACGCAGGCGTATCACCCATGTCAAGAAATCCCGACCCAACCTCACTCATTCGTTTGACCAGTCTGATGTATCCATCATTATGGAATAGGAGAAGATCCTCGCGCGTCGCTTCCCGCGGAGGCGCGACTTTCACGTTCTCTGCGTCGAGCAATCCGACGGCTTTCATCAACTCGTATGTCAACTTCAACCTAGTCGGCTTGAGGGGATGAGTCGGTCCGAAGTCATACTGCTGGAAAGCATCACTATAGACGATACCAACTGTTCGCGTTAGTCTGGGCCCCCTGCAGGAGTCTGGTTACCTAGTATCTCGATGGTTTTTGAATGCGTCCCATCGCATCTCTAGTTGAGATTCAGAAGGCCCTTCCTTCAGTGAGAAGGGTGTCTTTCTTCTGTCCATCTCAGATAGTTTTCATGGACCCAAACTTAAATAATCCATATGTAATAACCATAAAACGGTGTTGAAATGTGCTACACTCACCAGACACTTTCAAACTCTCCATAACCGAAAAAGCCGCTGAGAAAGTCAAAGCCGCAATAGAGAAACAAGGGAAGACTGACGCAGCGCTACGAGTCTATGTTGCGGGAGGTGGTTGTAGCGGGTTCCAGTACGGTCTTGCCTTCGATAAGCAGAGCGGCGACGACCATGTGATCGAAGCACATGGAGTCAAAGTCCTGGTGGACGATAAGAGCGCCCAGTACGTTGATGGCTCCGAGATTGATTATGTAGAATCCGTCATGGGCGAAGGATTCATGGTCAACAACCCGAATGCCACAGAGACATGTGGTTGCGGACACTCATTCAAACCCAAGTAATCAGCTCCCCCCCACATCCCCAATCCTTTTTGCTTCTCCTGAGAATGACACTAGCGAGAGCCCTCGTCCGAACAAGACCAGTTCTTGTAATCGCTAGCCCTGAAACGACCTACGAAAACTCCCGTTCGAAATCAGAGTCAATCCTGACCTTCGTGGCCTTTCAGCACGGCTCAATCGTTGAGGGAGGTTTTGAGGTGACTGCATAACTGACCCACGTCACACCTTCAACCTCCCCTGTAATTCGGTTGCTAATCTCTTCCAATACGTCTTCGGTGACTCTTGCCCAGTCAGCCGTCATCCCATCCAATGATTTGACCAAACGCACAGTCACAATGTGGCCAAGCTCACGCTGATCCCCAACAACCCCTACTGCCATATCATCGCCCACTATCGCGAACGTCTGCCACATCTCATCATAGAGGCCCCTGCGCTCCATAACATCCTCAACGATCGCGCTGGCCTCTCGACAGATGCGAAGCTTCCCGTCTGTGACCTCGCCGATTATTCGAACTCCTAAACCCGGTCCTGGAAATGGGTGTGTTCCGACGATTGACTCCGGCAAGCCCAACTCTTTGGCAATCCTTCGGACTTCATCCTTGTAGAGGAACTTGAGGGGTTCTATGATCTTGAACTCGGACCAAGCCGGAATCCCGCCTACATTATGATGCGTCTTAATGCGAGATGCGGGACTCCCTGTTCCAGCGCTTTCTATTACATCAGGGTAAAGTGTTCCTTGAGCGAGCCATCGGAAGGTCCCAAGCTTCTTACTTTCTTCATCGAAGACTCGAATGAATTCCTCACCGATTATTCTGCGCTTTTCTTCAGGATCAATTACTCCTTTCAAACGCTCAAGAAATCGCTTGGAGGCATCAACGTAGTGCAGGTTCAGTCTTAGGTCATCCTTCAGTGCCTTGAGAACGGTTTCCGCTTCGTGCTTTCTGAGGAGTCCGTGATTTACGAAGATACACTGGAGTCTCTGACCAACAGCCTTCTGGACAAGTACGGCGGTTGTTGTTGAATCGACTCCTCCGCTCACAGCAGAGAGCACACGTCCCTCACCGACCTCGGATCGAATCTGTTGTACAGCGGTTTCGATGATCGATTGAGGGTTCCAGGCGGGTGAGCAACCGCTTATCCGAGTGACAAAATTTCTTATGATTTGGATCCCGTTTTGCGTGTGAGCCACTTCGGGGTGAAACTGAACGCCGTACAAATGCCGAGAGGCATCGCGTATGGCCGCTGTGGCACAGTTTTCTGAACTTGCAATAGTCTCAAAGCTTTGTGGAAGTGTTTCCGCAAAGTCTCCGTGACTCATCCAGGAAACAATTTTGTTTCCAATCTCCTTAAACAAGTCTGAGTGGTCCTTGATTTCGAGCGGGGTTTTCCCGTATTCGTGGCGTTTAGTCGCTTTCACCTTTCCCCCAAGCATCTCGACCATTAGCTGTAGGCCATAGCATATGCCGAGAACAGGTACACCTAGCTGGAGAATCTTGGGGTCACATTTTGGAGCGTGTTCATCGTAGACGCTTGCAGGGCCCCCTGAAAGGACAATGCCCTTGGCGTTCAGCTTGAGAAGCTCGTCTGGAGATATCGTGTAGGGCAGTAGTTCTGAGTAGACTTCGCATTCTCTTATGCGGCGTGTTATGAGGTGTGAGTATTGGCCTCCGAAATCAAGAACGGCGATCAGTTCTCTCGGCATCGCCCATCAGTAGGTAATATCGGGTTTCTTAGATTAACGTTGTTGAAAGTCGACTTTTCACTTGATTCGTTTGAGGCCCTTGGGGTACCTGAGAGCTAGGTCGGCGTAGGCTTCCTTGTATTTGCTCCACACCTGCTTGTCTGCCTCCCCCACGTCTCGAATTACTTTCGCCGGGACGCCAACGGCAACCTTTCCATCGGGAATCGATTGACCACTTGTTACAACAGCACCTTCCCCGACTATGCTCCAGACGCCGACAGTTGCGTAGTCACTTATCACTGCTCCAACGCCAACCACGGCATAGTCTTTGATCGTGCAATTGTGGAGAAGCGCGCCATGCCCAATCTGGACATGGTTTCCTACTTCGCATTTCTCATTGATACGCGCATGCAGAACACAGTTCTCTTGCACGCTTGTCCTGTCGCCAATCACGATAGTGCCATAATCGCCTCGAATTCTCGCTCCTGGCCCGATGAAACATTGCGCCCCAATCTTGACATCACCCAAAACCTTCGCATCCTCATCAATGTACGCCGTAGGAGCAATAGATGGAATTCGTCCCTCGAACTCAAAGACGCCCAACCCAACTGCCCTCCGTCAGTATCCCCAGCTAGCCCGTGAATGTAAATCCCATGTTCGTTTTCCATTCTTCGCTCCAGAGAAAAACTCCAAGTGAGATTAGTGTGCGTAATCTGCTGGAACCCTGATATAGGTCCACAGGATTGGTGTTAGAAAGACACCAGCGTATGACATTGCTATCTCGATTTAGACAAGTCACAAGGAAATTCGGAGACTTAGCACAATCTGCGACAGCGCGTTATCGTTTGATTCGACCTGAACGGAATGAGAAAGCTGAGCTAGGCTTCTGTTCGACTTGCGGGAATCCAATCACGTTGAGTACTCAAGGGGAATACTCATCATTTCACAACGCGGCGACGTGTCGGTTAGTGAATCTTGCCTTGGTAGAGATGGAAGTCAGCATCGACCAAACGATACGTGTAGTCGTCTACCCGTATTGGGGTCCACTGAAGGGCTATTACTCGACGGCTGAGCCGTTAGCGATTCACGTAGCTGAAGAGGCGTATTCACATTTTCCGGAGTACATCATCTTCCACGAGACTAAGCATCTAGTGGACTGTCTAACGAAGGGTTGGAGCGAAGAAGGGACGCCTGATCCTTTTGCTCGCCACCTTTGCGCAAAGTACGGCTTTCTATGTCCTCCTCCTCACCAGCACATCGGCCAGTAGGATTAGAGAGCTTGTTCACGCGCTGAAAAACGACTGGAGCTAATGCGTTAGGCGTAGGTGCCTATCTTGGCTTCCAGTTGGCTCTTCGGAAGCACACCGACTATCCTGTCTACTTCTTCCCCGTTTTTCATAACGAGCAAAGTTGGAATAGCCATGATCCCGAAACGTTGGGCCGTTTCTGGGTTCTCATCGACATTCAGCTTGCCGAAGACGACCTTGCCGCTGTAGTCCTTTGCCAGTTGCTCGACGACAGGAGCAATAGCACGACATGGTGCACACCACGCCGCCCAACAGTCCACAACGACTAGGGGATAGCTCTTTACTGTTTGCTCGAAATTCCTGTCACTTACAGCGATCGGTTTGTCTATGGTCGGTGTTGACATTTGACCCATGAGTTCACGCATCTTCTTTGCACGGATCTCCTCAAGTTCGTCCAATTTTGGACCTCACACGGGAGCCGCCCCCTCAGCGTTCCAACTCGTTATAAGTTTACCCTGCAACTAACTCACCTGAAATTATCTGAAATCCTGTGGACTCAAAAGAGAGCTTGTTGTGAAGACTCGAACCTAGTCATCAATGCTATGCCAAAACGGTGAGGATAAGTTGCTCAACCAAAACCTGTCAGTGGCTTCTAGGCAAACTTAAGAACACATCCAGCTCTAAATCTCAACTCACTTCGTGAACACCTATGCCTCTCGATTTTGAGTTCACTGGCGAACAGGAGCTTTTCCGACGAACTGTGCGCGAATTTGCAAAAAAGGAGATTGCTCCGAAAGTCAGAGAATATGAACGCAAGCGCGAGTTCCCCTGGGAGCTTTACCGCAAGATGGGTCAGGCGGGCCTTCTTGGCCTGAGGCTGCCGAAACAGTACGGTGGCCAAGAAGCCGACGCAGTCACCATGGGGATCCTTCAAGAGGAGCTTGGTCGAGCAGGTTGGCAGATCCCCCTCGGAGACATAATGGCAGAAATTCTGGCGCTTAACGGACCGGAACATCTGAAGTCGGAATGGCTCCCTGCGATGGTTAAAGGCGAGAAAATTATTGGAATAGCCAACACGGAACCTGGAGCCGGATCGGATGCGGCGGCGATAGCGACTCGTGCAGTTCGGAAAGGCGATAGTTACGTGTTGAATGGTGAGAAACAATGTATCACGGGCATTGATGAATGCGGCGCTTACTGTCTACTAGCGAAGACAGACCCAGACAAGGGCGCGAAGGGGGTTAGCATGTTCTTCGTCGAAATGAACAGGCCGGGAATCGAGAAGTACAATCTTGATGCACTTGGGTGGAAGCTGTTCTCCTTTGGTGGGTTCGTGCTCAAGGATGTCTCCGTTCCCTCAACGAATCTAGTCGGTGAAGAGAACCAAGGATTCCGTTACGTCATGGAGACATTCGACTTGATGCGAGCTCTAATTGCAATTTGGTGTATTGGGATGGCAGAGGCCTCACTCGATGAAAACGTCGAGTACGTCAAGCAACGGAAAGCTTTCGGAAGACCGATAGGACAATTCGAATCCGTGCAGTCTCGCATAGTAGAAGGGTACACGAAGGTCGAGGCCGCAAGGTTACTTTGCTACAGAACATTGTGGCTGAAAGACAAAGGGCAGAAGATAACCAAAGAGTCAGCCATGATCAAATGGTATGCACCCTTAATCTCCTTTGGAGTCGTGAACGACTGCCTTCAGAACAGAGGCGCTATCGGGTATACGACTGAATGCATGGACGAATACAGACTCAGAGAGATTAGGGGGGCGATGATTGGCGACGGGACAACTGACATTAACAAGATCGTCGTGGCGCGCGAAATCCTGGGTCGGGAATATCTTCCATACCGTTGAAGCTCACCGATAAGCCGTCTAATAGGAGAGTTGGCTTTCCCAGCCCGGGGAATCCACCTAGAACATTACGTGGCGTCTTGTTTTGTTCGATCGGAGCTTCTGGTGCTGACTGGGCTATTTTCCTTCGCTCACGATTGTTGTCAAGGTTGACCGTATTTTGTCAAGCCTTCGTACCTTCCAGGTAATTACTTCCTTAAGGCGATCCATGGAGTCAGTTTCGATCTTTGCCACCACGTCGTATACTCCGTATACGAAGTAGGATTCCTTGACTTCTGGAACGTCACGTAGACTCTTCAGTATCTCGTTTTCGGCACCTGCGTCAATATTCATAAAGACGAAAGCCTTTGGCATTCACCTAAACCCCACCACCCAGTAGTGTTGATGAGCATTATGAGATTATCCATCGAACCGTTCCGGATATGTCGGGGGGCATAAGGTTGCCTTCGCAAGCCGATTTTGCGCTTCGCCGAGTAGAGAGCTACATACGAAAACGGTCCTCTACCGACCGAAGAATGGGACATGCTTGGATGATTGTGCCCGTTCTACCGATCATAGTAGCTATTGTCCTCATCATGGCGTTGATCGGAATAGTCATTTCCTTTATCCCTACATTTCAGCCAGGCGAACCCCCATCACCAGCCTTTGCCGGAATCTTCGCCCTCTACGCTCTGGCTCTCATGGCCTTCTACGCTGTGCTTCTCGTGGGAGCGTTTGCCGTTTTCTATTTCGTCGATCGTAGGAACCGACACTTCAGGAGACAGCAGATGCTCTTCGCCGCCATTTCGTCGTATCTCCAAGCGAGAACTAATGTGGGGGTCGGTGAGAATTTCGAGAAGTTGACCCAGCTCAATGAGGATTCAATATTCGAAGAACAGGACAGACCAGCCGGTCTATGGGCGATATTGTATGTTTTCGTAACGCCGATTGTGGGTCTTGTCGTCCCCTACAACTTGACGCAAGACTTGCGCAAACATGAAGAACGGCAAGCGGAGTATCAGCAGGTTCTCCTCCCGGCATTTGATGAGGCTGGGGTTGCGCGCCCCACGTTTACTGCTTGCAGGCGCCACAACAGGGATCCGATGGTTTACCTCATTCTAACAGCAATCACGGCCGGGCTCTTCTGGATATATTGGTTCTACACACTCCTGAGAGATTACAACGAGCATTTTGCAGATCACGCTGCTTTGGAAGATCAGATTCTCGCCTCCCTGAAGCCTTTAGCCGTGTGCAGAGCTTGTGGCGGTTCGATACCTCAAGATGCAAAATTCTGCCCCCTCTGCGGAGCGCCCCAGTCACCTGCCTAAGAATGCGAGGCCGACACGAGACAGAATACGCGGCGTGGAAACGAATGGGATACGCAAGTGAAGTGCGTTCAGTTTTTGTGCGTAGCAAGATGCTCATCGGCATCGTGGCAATCGTATTCTTTCTTGTGGTGTTTGTTTCAACTCTTGTCTCGTATGTCCTTCTTGCGACTTCCTCTGAACTTGTGAGATATCTTCAGAATTTCTTGGCTGGTGAGCGCGGGTTAATTGGGATACCTCCGCCCGAAACGAGCGGTTTCTATTGGCTAATTTTCCTCAATAATATTGGTCATTTCTGGAACCCAAGTCGCACGTGGGTTTGGTTGCCTTTCGTAGGCGCCTTCAGCTTGGGTTACGAGCTCGTCTTGAATGCGATAATCATTGGTGGGGTCATATCCTTCGCTACGCTGACGAGAGGTGCCGCATTCACCATAGCAGGGCTGACGCCTCATGGTGTGTTAGAGATTCCGGCATTCATTCTCGAATTTGCTGGACTAACACGTTGGCATATAGCAACATCACGCGTGATTTATGGAAAAATGAGCGGTCGGCAAGTTGACCGACCGTTGTTCATGGAGGGCGTGAAGGATACGTTCGTCTTGTCGCTCTTCTCTGTGACCTTGTTCGCAGTCGCGGCTTACGTGGAGACGTTCATCACGCCGGTCCTCATAGGCCATTAGCAAGTTCACTCTACGCTATTTGGTATGTGATTTGCACATTCACTGTGACCTGCAATGTCCCTGGTTGAATTGGTGTCTGATTGCCCGAAATGCTGGCTTTCTCGAACATGGGTTGGTAGACGTAGCCTGGCGTTACAGATATTGGACCCAGTAAAGTGACACCTAAGCTTGAAGCCACGGCTTTCGCTTTACCGTCTGCGTCCTGAATCGCCAACTGCAATGCCTGTTTCTCGATCTTTGTAAGAGCTGCGTTTGACAATGTGAACATCACGCCTTGTACTTCGTTGACGCCCGCGTTGATCGCGGCATCTAATGCTTCACCGACCACGCTGAAGTCACTCAGCGTCACTTGGATAGCATTTCGTACTGCGTAACCTACGATTTTGGGCGGCGTCGTTTGATCTTGCTTGTATTCATAGATTGGGGCCAGAGAGTAGGACACGGTTTCTATGGAACTCTTGCCTATCCCAATGTTCGCCAGGACATCCATGACTTTCGACATGATCAACGCGTTGTCACTGCTTGCTTGCGTGGCGGTTGCGGCTTGTGTTTGAACGGCGAGAAGTATGATCGCTTGATCTGGCTGAACGGAAACCGTTCCAACGCCCATAACCTGCAAAGTCTTTTGCGTATTGGATGGGCTATTCGTCTGAATGCTCAGGGGACGAGTTGTAGCAACTGCGCTGATCAGCACGATTGCCACGATTGACACTGCGGCGAGGTAGTAGATCCTTCGGCTGGAAATCTCACTCAATTAATGCACCTCCTCAAGATTTGAACGAGCGTACATTAGCATCTGCTCGCAATAACCCCATGGTTTTGAACAGACTGTACACGGTTTAGAACAGCCTTTCGGTCCTGCGCAAATCTCAACGGATAAGTCAACGGAGGCGCGTTCAATGGACAGGTACATGGCGAAAACGCCATCTAGTGCTCGCATTTTCATTAGGGTTCGCGATTGAAGCCTTATGAGGCAACACAAGGACAGGCTCGGGAACACGTGAGTAGAATTGTTCAAGGTCTTCATCACAAGTCGCGTGATTGATAGAATCTCGCGTGACGTGAACCGGCCGGTCGAAAGAATTGGACTCCTGATGGGAGCTTTGGAGAATAGCTCGCTCTGGGTTAACGACATAATACCGGGAGGAACAGAAATGAGCGAAGTCCATTGTGCCTTCCCCCCACAACGCCTTGCACAGGTGGCGAACGATATTGTGGAAGGAAGGATAGAGGGGCGAATAGTTGGATGGTATCATTCACACCCCGGACATGGCTTATTCTTGTCACAGACCGACCTCGAAACCCACATGCAGTTTTACCAGTTCTCTTCGTATGCTCTTTCACTCGTGGCAGATCCAAAGTCTGGCGAGTTTGGCATCTGGATTTATGAGAACGGCGTAGGTGTGGTCCAGCTGCCCGCGAACCATATCCACATCATCTAGGAATCCTGGTCATGGGACCCTTAGGTTTTCGTGGACTATGATCTTGAGAAGCCTTCGAGCGGAGGGAACGCCAGCTCGCGCTACCATTTTGCGCCTTTCATTCCAAAGGTCTGAGAACAAAGCAGCCGGGTATCCTCTGCGCTTGTAATCGACGATTTGCAGAAGAATATCTAAGCTGTCAGCCGCATGAACGATCTTCGATTCTTTCGTGTTGCTCAAGTCGTACTCACCCTGAAGCGACTTGTATTTGCCGGCGAGCTTGCGATCAGTTATGCCCTTA
>Ga0315277_10004897_pt1 | contig 17766 bp, 3 predicted proteins | sample YL17G05_15_MG_FD_203695 | JGI IMG/M metagenome (GOLD analysis project Ga0315277, IMG submission 203695) | Sediment microbial communities from Yellowstone Lake, YNP, Wyoming, USA - YL17G05_15 | ecosystem: Environmental > Aquatic > Freshwater > Lake > Sediment | place: USA: Wyoming | collected...
GTCGGGCCAGGGTGGCGTGGATGTCCAGTGGACGGCGAGCGACCCCGACTCGACGGACTTGACTTACAACATCTTCTTTCAGCCCACGCAGGGTGGGATGCGCCAACTGGTCGCCAGCGGAATCCCGCGAACCACCTTCAATTTCCCCACCGATGTTGCCCCCGCCACAACCGATGGCCGGCTGATCGTCGAGGCAACCGACGGCATTAATACCGGTGAAGCGGTGAGCAACCCCTTCACGATCCCGCCGCAGCCGCCCGTGGTCGCGATCGCTCAACCGACCTCCGGAACGCGCATCGTGGCCGATCAGTCGGTGATGTTGATCGGCAGCGCCTATGATTTTACGTCAGGTCCTCTCACGGGCGATGCGCTCGCCTGGAATTCAGATCGGATAGGCAGTCTGGGAACCGGCGACCGGTTAGAGGTGTCTCTAAATGCCGGCGTTCACCGGCTGACGCTGACCGCCACCGCCCCCTCGGGGCTGAGCACCAGCGCCAGCGTGGATGTCTACGTCCTCGATGATTCCGACCAGGATGGATTGCCCGACGAATACGAAGCGCGCTACGGCTGCTTGTCGTCTTCCACACCCGATGCCAATGAAGACCCCGATGGCGATGGCCTGACCTCGTTGGAGGAGCGGGCTCGCGGGACGAATCCTTGCGAAGCCGATTCCGACTTGGACGGTTTCGCGGACGGCGATGAGGTGAAGTTGGGAAGCGATCCCCTGGACACCCAGAAGCAGCCGCTGCCCGACCTGTTGTACATCGCTGAAAACGAGGTTGATCTGGGTTCCTGTCACAATCCACTGACGCAGATCATTAACGTTCGGACAACCTCCTCGACGATCACATGGGCCGTTCACGCGGATTCCCCTTGGATCGAGGCCATGGGCGGCGGGCAAGGCGATGGACAAATCACCGTGCGCGCCCTTTGCCGAGACCTTCCCGCCGGCACATTTACCGGCCACCTGATGGTCACGGCCGCGGGCGGTCAGACGCGCCTGCTGAACGTGTCTCTCGACGTGGTGAGAGGAACCGCTTCGCGGTCCTCGTGGCGCCTTTATAAGTAGCGAACTCCCGTAGTGAACATGACGCGTTCGGAGTCCAGACTTCAGAGCCTTCTGCAAAACTCGGAGTAGCGTAAGCCGTTAGCCACAAGCGTTCAATGATTTCTCAGACGTAACGCATTAAACTGTAACGCGTTGGAAAGGATACATTCAGCAAAGGAACACGTTTTGCGCATGGGTTTTGTTAGCCCGTCTTCAGCGGGCTCCTCGTTTGCCCCCGGCTTCAGCCGGCGGGATAGAGGCAAATCTCGGATGGGTCCAGCCGGCTTGAGCCGGGCTTCTCGGGCAGGCTTCAGCCAAGAGATCTTGCGGGCAGCGGATAAAGCCAATTCGAGAAGCCATGCTGATGGCCATCAACTATTTGACTGGACGAATCCACGGTGTCCAATCCCGTAGGGATGCCTGATAGTAGCCCAGCGATTTATCGCTGGGAAGACGAGTCGGAAAACCGGCAAGTCCCGTCGGGACGACTGAGAATGGCGGCGTCCAATCGTCCCTATGGGACTCTCTACAAGGGTGACGATCTCGTTCCCAGGAATCAATTCCTGGGCTATTTTCAACGATCCCTACGGGATTGAAGAATGGCAGTTTGTAAGAATAAATGGTTGAAAACCATAAGCATGCTTGGAACAGAGGTAGGCGGTCCTGACCCACCGGCTGAAGCCGGGGGCAAACAAGCGCCAAGCCGTCCAAAGCACGGCTCCAAAACCGTTAAACGCTTGTGGCTATTAGCCTGCGGAAAACCGCAAATGACAAGCATATATTCGGATATTCCGGCCCAATTCACAGGCTGACAGCCTGCGCCGCAGCAGTTTTGGAAGTCTCTCTTCAGTCTAACTGTTTCTTTGTTTTTCTACCGACCATTTCTTGCTAGGGGAATGCTAATCGGAAACGAAGATGAAGAAGGCATGTAAAAAGCATGGACTCCAAACGGGAAAAACCGTCCCTTGAGAATATCATCCATCTCTATCGCTGTGACAGCCCACTCGAGCGCTTGGTCTGAAAACCGGCGAATGTCCTGCGGCTATTTGGCATTGACAATTCTACAAAAGCGTCAGAAACAGATTAAAGTGAGGGCCAAGGAGCATTTGCCAATGCCACCGATGAAAACACAAAGGAGCAAAACAGCCATGCGTGCAAGGGGACTTCTTTTACTCATCATGCCGTGGTTTCTGTGTTCCCCTCTCCCAGCCGTAGTGATTAGTGAAGTAATGTATCATCCGCAAATTGATGAAACGCGCTACGAATACGTCGAAATCTACAACGAAACCGTGGCCCGGCAAGACATCGGCCGCTGGCAATTCACTGACGGAATCCACTACACGTTCCCCGAAGGAACGGTGCTTCAACCCCGCGCGTATCTTGTGATTGCCCGCGATCCGGCTTCCATCGCCAGTCGGTATGGCATCACCAACGTGGTCGGCCCTTGCACGGGCGCTCTCAATAATGCGTCCGACCACATCATCCTGCGCGATCCGGCATGGGGCATTATGGCCGAGGTGGACTATCAAGATAGCGACAAGTGGCCCGTTGCCGCCGACGGCGCCGGCCATTCTCTTTCGAAATTCAACATGCGGGGCGACCCGATGGACCCGGACAACTGGCGCGCCTCGCCGTACGTGGGCGGGACACCCGGTCGCGACAACGGTTTTGCGACCGCGCCACCACCCGTGCCGGTTGTTATCAACGAGGTCAACTTCCACACCTCGGGAACGCAGTTTATCGAGCTTTACAACAACAGTGACTTCTCCGTGAACATCGGCCGGTTCTATCTGAGCAACGATCCCGACAACCTGCGGCTGTTTCAGATCAGCACCAATACGCTGCTTGGGGCGCGTGGCCGCATGGCCTTCTTGCGCAGCCAGCTCGGATTTGACATGAATACGGGCGCCGATCGCATTCTGTTCACCTCGCCGAGCGCCACGGTCGTCACAGATGCCCGGGCCGTCGAAGCAGGACCGCGCGAAATGAGCGAAGGCCGCTGGCCCGACGGCGCCGACGCATGGTATTACATGACCCCAACGACCGGCACGGCGAACGGGGTCGTTCTCACCACATCGGTCGTCATTAATGAGATCATGTATCATCCTCCGTCCGAGCTGAACGCCGACGAATACATCGAGCTCTATAACGCCGGAGCCACGACCGTCAGTCTGGCCGGATGGGGTTTCTCGCGTGGGATCAGCTATAACTTTCCGACCACCGCCACGATTGGACCGGGAGAGTATCGTGTGATTGCCAAAGACAGCAATCGGATCATCTCCCGCTATGGCCTGGCGTCTTCCATCGTTCTGGGCAACTTCGTCGGAGAGATCAACGACGCCGGCGAGAAACTCCGTTTGCGCGACGCCAACATGAACATCGCCGACGAACTAACCTATTGGGACGGCGGTCATTGGTCGGAATACGCCGATGGGTATGGATCGAGTTTGGAATTGATTGACCCCCGTCAGGACAACAGCAAGTACCAAGCCTGGGCGCCCAGCGATGAGACGACCAAGCTCACCTGGACAAATTTCTCCTATTCCGGCTCTGTCAACTGGGGCCGTGGCGACCAATACGAACATGAACTGCATCTGGCGCTTCTGGGGTCGGGCGAAGTCCTGATTGACGACATCCATCTTCGGGCTGGCGTGACCGACTACATCCTGAACGGCAATTTTGAATCCGGCTCGACCAGCTGGCTGTTCCTGGGCAACCATATCCGGAGCTCGGTCGTGCCCGAACCGGGTTTGCCCTCCAACCATTGCCTGAAGATCGTCGCCACGGGCAGCGGCGATCCCGGTTTCAACCACATTGAACAGACCAACACCGCCGCGCCCAGCGGCCAGACCTATACCATCTCCTTCCGCGCCAAATGGCTCTACGGCAACAATCTGCTTGTGTCGCGTTGTTGGGACAATCAAGCGCCCGAAACAAACGTCGTCCCGATCCCGGCAAATACCGGCACGCCGGGAACGACCAATTCGGTCTATCGGGCAAATCTGGGACCTGTCTTTAGCCAAGTGAAGCATTCCCCCGTCATTCCGCGCGCAAGCGACTCGCCGATCATTCGCGCGCGTATCTATGATCCCGATGGTGTGGCGTCTGCTCAGATTTTCTACAAGGCAGACTCCGACGGATCCTATGCTTCAGTGGCGATGCACGACGACGGAACGGGTGGCGACACCACGGCCGGCGACGGACTCTATGCGGGAACAATTCCTCCCCGGACGGCCGGCCAAACGGTGGCCTTCTATCTCTCGGCGACCGATGGACTGAGTGCAGCCAATACCTGGCCGACCAACACCTCGCGTCCCGCTCATTATCGTGTGGAGGCCAGCGGTTGGTTTTCGAGCTTCCCCACCTATCGCATGGTGATGACGCAAGCGGAACAGGATGAACTGTTCAATCGCCCCCATCTGAGCAACGAGCCGGTCAACTGCACGTTCATTTTCGACGAGAAGGATATCTATTACAATTGCGGCGTTGTCTTTACGGGAAGTCCCTACGGACGCGGGGGCAGCGGCTATGGCGCCGGATACCGCGGCTTCGATATCGCTTTCAACAGCGACGAGAAACTGCATGGCTATAAAGAAGCGCGCATTGACCGGGGGCAAAACTCCGGGTACCATGATCACATCTCCTACGATCTGCTTCGCAAGATGGGACTCCCGGCCTGTCCGGCCGAATGGTTTGACGTTCGACTGAATGCACGAACCGAAAACGTCCACGAGGATCTGATCGCACCGGGGAAACTCTATCTCAACCGGCTCTATCGCGGCGATTCCAATGGTCCACTTTTCGAACTGAGCAGCCGCTACGAATTCACGAATAACACCGATACGAATTCCAATGGGTTCGTTCGCAGCGAGCCGACGTGGTATGACTGGGGCGCCGACAAGGACCAGTATCGCTGGAATTGGCGGGTGCGCAATCATGACCGCCAGGACGATTTCACCTCGATGATCCTGGCCATTCAGGCCGTCAGCCGCATCCCCTCAACCACCCAGGAGGCAGTCGCCCGCTACATTGACACCCAGCAATGGATGCGCGTGATGGCGGTTCGCAGCGTCAACAGCGATTGGGATTTCTTTGGAACGGGGGAAACCAAGAACGCCTATTTCTATTGGCCCTCCGACACACTACGTCGGTGGTTGCTGATCCCCTGGGACAACGAGCTGGGCTTCGAGAATGCCAATATGAGCCTCTGGTGCACCACACTCCCGCAGGTTTACCAATTCCAGCAATTCCAAGGTAACAGGCACTACTTCTTCAACGCGATCCACGAGTATATGGCCAAGTATTTTACTCGCGCGTTCATGGATCCCTGGATTGACCACTACTATTCGCTCGTCGGCGGCCACGCCTCGTTAGCGTTCAAGAACTTCATAGACAGTCGCCGTTCGTATGTGCAGGGCCAGATGAATCCCTACCTGCCGCCTAATGTGTATTGCTCGATCACAACACCGGGGCCGCTGTCGGTTCCAGGATTGACCGCAGACCTTACCGGTGTGGCGCCTATCAATACCAGCTGGATCCGCGTTCGCGGAAAACTCTACTGGCCGACTTGGTCGGACGCAACTCATTGGAGTGTCACGATCGAGGTCCTGCCGGGAACCAACGTCACCACCCTAGAGTTTCTGGACTATGACAAAGTGCTGATCGGCACCGCTTCCATTACCATTAGCAGCTCGTTCCACTATGTCACGAACGTGGCTGCGGTCACGGTTCCCGAAGGAGGAACGGCGCAGTTCTGGGTGCGATTGAGCGCGCCGACATCAGGGACGACGGTCACGGCGTTTATCAGCTGGGTCAGTGGAGACAGCGATATCTCGGTGCAGTCGGGAAGCGCCCTGACATGGTCCCCTGAGAATTGGAATCTCTATCAGGCCGTAACACTGGCGGCCGCCGAGGATGCCGATTCGTCCAATGGACAAGCGATCATTCGCATACATACTATGCTGGGACCAGCCGCTCCGGACTGCGACGTTCCCGCCACCGAAGCCGAGAACGACCCGGTATTCGTCACCGACCTGAGCGCAGTGACGGTTCCCGAGGGAGGGACGGCTCAGTTCCGAGTCAAACTCAATCTGCAGACGTCGGCTACCGTGACCGTTTCGGTCAGCCGGGTGAGCGGCGACAGTGATATCACCGTGCAGTCGGGCGGAACGCTGACGTTCACGACCGCGAACTGGGACACCGACCAGGCCGTGACGCTGGCCGCAGCGCAGGATGCCGACATGAGCAATGGACAGGCAACCATTCGACTTCATACGATATCGGGACCGTCTGTGCCCGACAAAGATGTTGTGGCCACGGAATCGGATGATGACGGCGCTGTCGAGTTTGTCACCGATATCGCCATGGTGTGGATTCTGGAAGGCGGAACCGGCCAATTCCAGGTCAAGTTGGATCGTCAGCCGGCGACAACCGCGACCGTTTCGGTCAGCCGGGTGAGCGGCGACAGCGACATCACGGTGCAGTCGGGCGCGAATCTGACATTTACAACCACGAATTGGAGCACCTACCAGACGGTGGCCCTGGCGGCGGCGCCCGACCCCGACACATTCAGTGGACAAGCGATCATTCGGGTGCATCTAGTGTCGGGAGCAACGGCTCCGGACAAAGATGTAGTGGCCAGAGAACTTGAACCCAGCACCGCAGTCAAGAGGTGGCGGCTGTATTGACACAAAACGATGAATGATGAACGATGAACGGTGAATTGACATAGAGTCTTTTCGTCTCCTTGCGGTTCTCGCTTTTGCTTCGTGTGCATCACACACTATTGTGTCCAACTATCTTAGGGGGTGTCTTCACGCCACGAGGGCGAATCGGGCGTTTTAGAATTGACAGTCTGTCGAATCTGTTACAGATAGACCGCGGGGTTGCTCTGTGAGAACCGTCACATGGGTTTGATGTCATCATGGATGCGAAGGAGCACAACAGTGATGCGTTCAAGGGTTTTCGCGCTGCTCGGATCTTTGCTGCTTTGTTGGTCCCCGGCTTCAGCCATCGTCATCAGCGAGGTGATGTATCATCCGCAGCGGGATGAGACCCACGGCGAATACGTGGAGATCTACAATGAAAATGCCGCTCGCATGGATCTCAGCCGCTGGCAGTTCACCGACGGAACCCATTACACGTTCCCCCAGGGCACCGTAATCGAGTCCCATGCCTACCTGGTCATTGCCCGCGATCCCAACACCATCATGACCAGCTATGGGATCACCAACGTGGTCGGCCCTACGTCGGGCGCTTTGAACAACGCCTCGGATCATATCATTCTGCGCGACTCCGCCGGCGGGATCATGGCCGAGGTGGATTACGAGGATGGCGGCAAATGGCCCGTGGCCGCCGATGGCGCCGGCCATTCCCTGTCGAAGTACAACATGCGCGGCGACCCGATGGACCCTGACAACTGGCGCGCCTCACTCCAGGCCGGAGGGACGCCCGGCCGTGACAATGGATTTCAAGACAGCTATGTGGAGGCGATCCTGATCGCCCCCGGCGACACTTGGAAGTACTTTAAGGGTCGTACAGAGGCCTCCAGCCCGATTACTGCGTGGCGACAGATTGGCTTCAATGACACCGGTCCCCTCTGGCTGTCGGGGCCAACCGGCATCGGCTATGGCGACAACGATGACGCCACCACCCTGACCGACATGCAGCAAGGCGTTCCTCCGGGCAATGCCGGCTATTGGTCCATTTTCTGCCGCAAAACCTTCACGCTTGCGGACCCTTCAACGATCGAGCAGTTAATCTTGGAGATAGACCACGATGACGGGTTTGTGGCTTACTTGAACGGCACACGCGTGGGAGGCTTCAATACGATGGTCACCACCGACACGGAGGTCTATTATAGCACGCCGGCCTTCAACCACGAGGCTTCGAGAGGGAATTCCAATCCCCAACCCCCGACCGTGTTGGACATCACTTCCTATAAGGGTGTGCTGCAAGCGGGAACCAACGTGCTCGCCGTCCAGGCACACAACAATGTCCTCGGCAGTTCGGACCTCAGCTTCATTCCGACCGTGAAACGCCGGAACGTCATTCGGGCGGGACAAGCCAGCGTGCCCGTTGTCATCAACGAGGTCAAGTTTCATACTTCGGGAACGCAGTTTATCGAACTGTATAACAGGTCCAATGCGTCGGTGAACATCGGCCGGTTCTATCTGAGCAACGATCCCGACAACCTGCGGCTGTTCCAGATCAGCACCAATACGATGCTTGGGGCGTATGGCCGCATCGCATTTCTGCGTAGCCAGCTGGGCTTCACGATGAATACCGGCGCCGATCGGATTCTTCTCACGTCGCCGAGCGCGACGGTCGTCATAGATGCCCGCGCCGTCGAAGCGGGCCCGCGCGAAATGAGCGAAGGCCGCTGGCCCGACGGCGCCGACGACTGGTATTACATGTCGCCGACAACCGGCACGGCCAATACGGTTACTCTCAACACGTCGGTGGTCATCAACGAGATTATGTATCACCCGCTGAGCGGGTTGGACACGGATGAATACATCGAGCTGTACAATGTGAGCGCTTCGCCGGTCAACATGGGGGGGTGGAGTTTCACGCGCGGCGTCAGTTTCGATTTCACCTCGACCATGACGATTCCCGCGGGGCAATACCGCGTCGTGGCCAAAGACCGCAACCGCCTGATTTCGCGCTACAGCCTGTCGCCCACCGTCGTCTGGGGCAATTATCAGGGCAATCTCGACGACGGAGGCGAGAAAATCCGCCTGCGCGACGCCAACATGAACGTCGCCGACGAGGTGACGTACGCTGATGGAGGCCACTGGTCGCAATTCGCCGATGGGGTGGGGTCGAGTCTGGAGCTGATTGATCCTCGCCACGACAATAGCAACTATCAGGCGTGGGCGGCCAGCGACGAAACCGCCAAAGCGCAGTGGCGGCAGTACTACTGGTCCGGCAGTTTCAATCCGCCAACCAATATCGAGTTGCAGGAAATCCAAATGAACCTGATGGGCGCCGGAGTTGTGTTGTTGGACGACATTGTGGTCACCGACGGTTCAACAAACTACATCAACGAGACATTCGAAAGTGGAGCAGGCGCCTGGACGATCATGGGCAACCACGTCCAAAGCGTCGTCACCAATCAGGCGGCGCATGGCGGCGTCCAGTCTTTGCGGCTGATTTCCACGGGTCGCGGCGACACGGGCTGCAACCACATCGAGCGCGATGCCTCGCCTGCCATGCCCGTGGGCGCTCGCAACTACACGATCTCGTTCTGGGCAAGGTGGCAATGGGGCAACCGCGTGATGTCGGTCCGACTGCTGGGCTCCAGCGGCAACGCAGTGCCGGAAACCGTGATGTTCGATGTGCCTCAGCTGACGGGGACGCCCGGGGCGATCAACTCGGTCTATCGGGCTAATCTCGGCCCGGTTTTCCGCGCCGTGAGTCACGCGCCGGTGATCCCGAATCCCTCGACGGCCGTTCAGATTGTCGCGCGGGCCTATGACCCCAATGGGGTCGCCTCCGTGACCTTGTATTACAAGGCCAACTCCGACGTCGCTTATCTCACCACGCCCATGTACGACGATGGCGGACACGGCGACGAAGCGGCGGGCGACGGAGTCTATGGGGGACAAATCCCCGCTCGCGCCGCCGGCCAGACAGTGGCTTTCTATTTGCGGGGAACCGATGGCCTGGCGGCGGTGAATACTTGGCCAACGGACATCTCGCGCCCTGCCCTTTACCGCGTGGAGAACAATCCTCTGACGCACACATTCCCGACCTATCGCATCATCATGACGGCGGCGGACGAGAACACCATGTATAACGTCCGACCCAAGCTCAGTAATGAAGAAATGAACTGCACTTTCATCTATAATGAAAGCGAAGTGCACTACAACTGCGGGGTGCGTTTCATCGGCAGTCCTTTCCACCGCGCGGGCGGGGGTTATACGGGCCTCAAGGTGGCCTTCAACGCGGACGACAAACTGCATGGCCGGCGCGAGGAGGTGCGCGTGGACAACCAGGGAGGCGGTACTCCTCTCCACGACCGAATGTCGTATCAACTCCAGAGGTGGATGGGCTTGCCCAACTGTCAGCTGGAGTGGTCTTACGTGGTTTGTGACGCGCTCGAGAATCAAGTCCTGGAAGACACGCTCCCACCCGGCGGCGAGTACCTCGACATGTATTATCGCGGCGACGAGGACGGCTATTTGTTCGAACTCGACGACCGCTTCTGGTATCCCAATGACAACGATCTGGATCTCAGCGGCTTCCAATACGACACGACCACTTTTGCCTGGCTGGGCACTGACAAGGATGTCTATCGCCACAATTTTGAGCCGCGCAATCACGGCAACGAAGACGACTACACCTCGGTCGTGCGCATGTTGGATATCATGAACAATACGCCCGACGCCCAGTATGACGCGGCCATCGCACAGATCATCAACGTGGAAACGTGGTTCAAGCTGTTCGCCATTCGCGCCTGCATTTCGGATTGGGATTTTATTGCGTTCTCGCGCGGCAAGAACTGCTACATCTACTGGCCCAGCGAACGAGGCAAATGGGATCTGCTTGGGTGGGACAGCGAGCTGACGTTCGGTGATTCGGGCATGTCCATTTGGTCGGGTTTCGCGCCCGTTCTAAAATTCCAGCAACGCGGGAGACACCTACATTTCTACTTTACCTACTTGCGGGAGATGCTCGACAAGTATTTCACGCGCGCCATGATGGACCCGTGGATTGACTACTGGTTCTCACAGGTGGGCGGGGATGCTGCCGGGATGAAGAGTTTCATTGACGCAAGAAGGAACTACCTCTTGGGCCTTCTCCCCACGGCCGTCTGCGATATCCTCACCAATGGCGGCAATCCTATTACGGTGACAACGCCGACAGTAGCCCTGAACGGAACCGCGCCCGTCCAGGTGCGGTGGGTCCGCGTGAACGGCGTTGACTACTACCTCGACTGGACCGGGGCGACCGTGTGGCGCGGGACTTTTCCGGTTCCGGGAGGGTCAAACCTGATGACCCTGACGTTTCTCAATTACGACAAGAGCGTCGTGGGGACCGATTCGATTTGGGTCACTTTTACTCCTCCTGTAACCGCGAGCATTGTCATCAACGCCGGCGCCACCTATACCACGGCCGCCACGGTCGCCCTGACGCTTGCTGCGACCGGAACTCTGCCGGTCAGCCAAATGCGCTTCAGCAATGACAATGTCACATGGACGAGTTGGGAGAACTACGCGACAGCCAAAACGTGGACATTGGGCGCCGGCGACGGCGTGAAAACCGTCTATTTCCAGGCCAGAGACAGCGCCGCGTCCGCTTCGCCGGTCGTCAATGATACAATCATACTGGATACGGCCCCACCCACGGGGAACATCCTGGTCAACTTCGGCGCGGCCTATACGAACCAGATTTCGGTGACCCTTTCTCTGTTTGCCAACGATGCCGGGAGCGGCGTCGCGCAAATGCGATTCAGCAACAACGGTTCGAGCTGGAGTGCGTGGGAGACTTACGGAACCAGCAAGGCATGGAGCTTGACAGCGGGCGATGGGTTGAAAACCGTCTATGCTCAATATCGGGACAACGTGGGGAAGATCTCGGCCAGTTGCAACGACACAATCACATTGGACTCCGCGCCGCCCTCGGGAAGCGTGCTAGTCAACGGCGGCGCCGCTTATACAAACTCGACCGCTGTCACCCTGACTCTTTCGGCCAGCGATGGCGGCAGTGGCATTTCCGAAATGCGATTCAGCAACAACAACTCGACGTGGAGTGCATGGGAAGCTTATGCAACGACCAAGGCATGGACTTTGACGCCGAGTGATGGGATCAAAACGGTCTATGTCCAATTCCGAGACACTGCGGCGAACGCTTCGGGCAGCTACAGCGACACGATCCTTCTCGACACTTCGCAGCTCCGAACTGCGGTCCATGCGTGGCCGCTATACTGGTGAGGGCCCTTCAAGAATGGCGCGATAACTCAATCCGGCAAATGGGACACTTCTGTCGCGCACCTTGCCATTCGGTTTGCCCAACACAATGGTCAGTCCTACCTAATGAGGTAGCGCCAAACCACCGCCGTGCTTTTCGAATTGACAGTCGGTTGAGTTTGCTACAGACAGATCAGAAGGTGGTCCGATTGCGGCCCCAAGGGTAGGGCTTCATGTCGCTACAACATTGCAGGAGCATGAGATCCATGTTTTCGAAGCGGCTCTGGCTATTCGCACTTACCCTCCTTTGCTCCTCTCCGGTTTCAGCCGTCATTATTAGCGAGGTGATGTATCACCCGCAGACAGATGAAACACACGGTGAGTATGTGGAAATCTATAACGAAACGGTTGCCCGTATGGATCTCGGTCGCTGGCAGTTCACCGAGGGTATTCATTACACTTTCCCCGAAGGCTACGTCCTTCAACCGCGCAGCTACCTGGTGATCGCCCGCGACCCCGCAACACTGATGACTAGCTACGGCATCACGAACGTCGTTGGGCCGTACACCGGGGCCCTCAACAACGCCTCCGACCACATCATCCTGCGCGATCCGTCGGGCGGCATCATGGCCGAGGTGGACTACGAGGACGGCGGCAAATGGCCCGTCGCTGCCGATGGCGCCGGACACTCGCTGGCGAAATACAACATGCGCGGCGATCCCATGGACCCCGACAATTGGCGCGCCTCGCCACGGCCTCGCGGAACTCCCGGAGCGGACAACGGCTTTGGCGCCATGCCCGCGACCGTCCCGGTCGTGATCAACGAGGTCCGGTTCTATACGTCGGCGACACAATACATTGAAATCTATAACAAAAACAATGCGCCCTTCAATATCGGCCGCTTTTATTTGAGCAACGATCCCGACAATCTCAAGCTGTTCCAGATCAGCACGGGTACCATGATCGGGGCACGCAGCCGGCTCGCCTTTCTCCAAAGCCAGTTGGGCTTTACGATGAACACGGCGGCCGACCGCATTCTCCTCACGTCGCCGACCGGCAATATCGTCATTGACGCCCGCGCGGTCGAACGGGGACCGCTCAACTGGACCGAAGGCCGCTGGCCCGATGGCGCGAGCGAATGGTATTATATGAACCCCACAACCGGCACGGCCAATTCGGTCGCGCTCAACACGTCGGTCGTGATCAATGAGATCATGTATAATCCACCGACAAACGATGTCCGCGACCAGTATGTGGAACTGTTTAATAGCGGCGCGACAACGGTGAGTCTGGCTGGATGGCAATTCACGCGCGGGATCAACTACCTTTTCACAACCAACACCGTGATTGGACCGGGCCGATACGTGGTGCTGGCCAAAGACCGCAACCGAATGATCTCCCGTTACGGCCTGTCGCCCTCAATGGTATTGGGCAATACCAGCGGCACGTTGGGTCATGCGGGCGAAAAGATCCGTCTCCGCGACGCCAATATGAATCCCGCCGACGAGGTGACCTACTCGGATGGCGGCCATTGGCCGCAATGGACCGACGGCTACGGCTCCAGCCTCGAGCTGATTGACCCTCGCCAGGACAACAGCAACTACCAGGCCTGGGCGGCCAGCGACGAGAGAAGCAAGATGCAGTGGAGACAATACTGGTGGTCGGGCAGTTTCCCGGTCACCGCTAATACCGATATCACAAAGCAAGAGCTCCAGCTCAACCTCATGGGGCCGGGAGTGATGCTGCTTGACGATGTCAAAATCTCTCAGGGGGCGACCGACTATCTCAATTCCACGTTCGAAAGCGGCCTGGGATCGTGGACGGTTATGGGTAACCACATCCAGAGCTATGTGACGACCGAAGACGCTCACGGGGGGAGCCGCTCGCTGAAGGTCATTGCTACCGGACGCGGCGATACGGGCATCAATCACATCGAGGGCGACGCCACGACTCTCATGCCGCTGGGCACTCTCAACCTTTCGGTCACCTTCTGGGCCAAGTGGCAGTGGGGCAATCGTGTGATCTCGCTGCGCATGCTCGGATATGGAACGAGCGGCGATTCGACTGCGGGCAACTACATGCCGAAAACTCTCCCGATCGAAATCCCTCTGGTCACGGGAACGCCCGGCGCCCAAAACTCGGTCTATCGGGCCAACCTCGGACCGGTCTTCCGCGAGGTCATTCATTCACCCGTGATTCCCAACGCGGCAACACAGGTTCAGATCACGGCCCGCGCTTATGACCCTGACGGTGTGGCGTCCGTCACGCTATTCTACAAGGCGAACTCGGATGGCTCATATCTCAGCACCCCGATGTTCGACGACGGTTTGCACGGCGACGGAGCGGCAGGCGATGGCCTCTATGGCGGTCAGATCCCCGCGCGCGCCGCCGGCCAAACCGTTGCCTTCTACCTTCAGGGAGCCGATGGCCTGGCGGCGGTCAACACCTGGCCAACGGACACGACCAAACCGCCTCTCTACCGCGTCGCCAATGCGCCGCTTTCATCCACGTTCCCCACCTATCGGATTATCATGACGGCGACCGATGAGAATACGCTGTATAACGTTCAGCCCAAGCTGAGTAACGAAGAACAGAACTGCACATTCATCTTTGACGAGAAAGAGGTGTATTCCAACTGTTGGGTGCGGTTCATCGGCAGCCCGTGGCACCGCGCCGGCGGCGGTTACACCGGCTTGAAGGTTTCGTTCAATTCCGACCAGAGACTCCATGGCATCAAAGACCAGGCGCGCGTGGACGACAACGGCAGCGCCACCGTGAATCGAGACGACATTCACGATCGTCTTTCCTACAACCTCCAGCGCTGGATGCGATTGCCCTCGGTCCAACAGGAATGGGCTTACGTCGTTCTCGACGGGAGAGAGAATCGGGTGCTGGAAGACTGTATCGCTCCCTCCAGCGGTTTATACGCAGAGATAGCTTATCCGGGTGACGCGGACGGCTATTGCTTCGAGGTGGACGACCGCTTCTGGTATCTCACCGATGGGACTTTCTCTTCGGGAAGAAATCAGACGGACGCACGGTTCGATTGGTGGGGAGCGGACAAGGACATCTACCGCCAGAACTTCGAGCCGCGCAACCACGACAACGAGGACAACTACACGTCCATTGTCGTCATGCTCGATGTCCTCAATCCGCCCGGCTCGCAAAACCCCAACGAGATTGCCCGCGTGATCAATGTTGAGGAATGGTTCCGGTTGTTCGCCGTTCGCGCCTGCCTCTCGGACTGGGATTTCATCGCCTTCAACCGAGGCAAGAACTGCTTTCTCTACTGGCCGATGGAGCGAGGCAAATGGGATTTGTTGGGGTGGGACAGCGAGTTGACTTTCAGCCAAACCCAGATGTCCATCTGGTCCACTTTCGCTGCCATTCTTGCTTTCCAACAACACGGTCGGCATCAGCACCTCTACTACAGCTACATCAAAGAGCTGCTCGACAAATACTTCACCCGCGCCAATATGGATCCGTGGATTGACCATTATGGCGCGCTGCTCGGGATTAGTGGCACTGACCTCAACAACGACAAGACCTTCATTAGCGCCAGACGCACCTATCTGCTGGGCATAATGCCTGTTGGGGTGTGTGATATTACCACGAATGGCGGTAACCCGTTCAGTGTAACCACCCCAACCGTCACGCTCCAAGGAACGGCGCCGGTCGAGGTGCGATGGATTCGCGTCGGAGGCATTGATTACTACCCCGATTGGACCGGCGCGATCCAGTGGACCGTCAAACTGCCCCTCCACATGGGTGTGAACGTTCTGACTTTGGAATTCCTGAATTATGACAAAGTCCTGGTGGGAACCGACTCGATCACGGTGACGGTGGTTGTTCCCATCACCGGGAGCATCGTCATCAACTCGGGCGCCGCTTACACAACCACAACAACCGCCCTTCTGACGCTTTATGCAACGGCAACCGTACCGATCGCCGACATGCACCTGAGCAATGATAATGCGATATGGACCGGCTGGGAATCGTATGCGACGTCCAGAACGTGGACGTTGCTCCCTGGGGATGGGACGAAGACCGTTTATCTTCAGGTCAGAGACACCAGCGGCGGTCTTTCGACGGTTTTCACGGATACCATTGTGATAGATACGGCCCCACCGACGGGGAACATTCTGATCAACTTTGGCGCGGTCTATACGAATTTGACCGTCGTAACATTGTCTCTATTTGGGTCAGACGCAGGCAGCGGCGTTGTGCAGATGCGACTCAGTAATGACAATTTGACGTGGAATCCATGGGAGACCTTCGCTATCGTGAAGGCGTGGTCGCTGTCGTCCGGCGACGGTATGAAAGCGGTCTATGCGCAGTATAGGGACGCCACAGGCAAGACGTCCGACATTTCCAGCGACAGCATCACGCTGGACGCTACACCGCCCCTGGGCAGTGTCCAAATCAACGGTGGCACCTCCTATACGAATCAGCTTTCGGTCACGCTCACGGTGTCGGCCACCGACGGCGGAAGCGGCGTCTCTTCTATGCATTTCAGCAACGACAATGCAACCTGGACTGCGTGGGAAGCTTACGCGACGACCAAGCCATGGACGCTCCTGCCCGGCGATGGGCAGAAGACCGTCTTTGTGCAGTTCAGAGATACCGCAGTTAACACCTCGGCGATCTTTAATGACACTATCGGACTCGATACCGCCGGTCCGACGGGAAGCATCCTGATCAACGGGGGTACGGCGAAGACGAACTCGAGCACAGTGAGCCTCACCGTTTCTGCCAGCGACAGCGGCAGCGTTGTCTCCCAGATGCGGTTCAGCAATGACAACTCGGCGTGGAGCAACTGGCAGCCGTATGAAACAGGCCCCAGGCCGTGGAACCTGATCCCAGGCGATGGGTTGAAAACCGCCTATGTCCAGTTCCGCGACCAGCTCGGGAACAGTTCGACCAGTTATAGTGACACAATTCTGCTCGATAGTAGAACTGGGGGCAGATCTTGGCTATTATATGAATAGCAGCAGTACCACGCGGCAGAATCATGTGCAGGTTTCACGTCTGGGGTTGCAGGTAATCCGCGCTCGCCGCAAAGCTGATGTATTGGCTTTCCATGCGAAAGACGCACGGAGCATTTCTCCTGGGTGAACAACAATCTGCGCGCGCTGATTCCTGCATGCTCGAGAAACATCGGCATAGGAACAGTGCAAAGCCAAGGGAGTTCGCGTAACGTGCGAACAAAAGAAGTCCTTGCGGCCCTTCTATCATTGTTTTGCTGTTCGCCTCTTCCCGCCGTCGTGATCAGCGAGGTCATGTATCACCCGCAGACGGACGAGACACACAACGAATGGGTGGAAATCTATAACGAATCGGCTTCGCGGGTGGATATGAGTCGCTGGCAGTTCACCGATGGAATCCACTTTTCCTTTCCCGAGGGAACCGTCTTTGCGCCGCGGAGCTACCTGGTCATTGCCCGCGATCCCGAAACGGTCAAGCAGCGCTATGGCATCGCCAACGTTGTCGGGCCTTGCACCGGCGCCTTGAATAATGCGTCCGATCACATCATCCTGCGTGACCCGGCAGGCGGCATCATGGCCGAGGTGGACTACGAGGACAGCGGTAAGTGGCCCGTCGCGGCCGACGGCGCCGGTCACTCGCTCTCCAAATTCAAGATGCGCGGCGACCCGATGGATCCTGACAATTGGCGCGCATCGGTCCTACCCGGCGGGACTCCCGGCAGGGAAAACGGTTTTCAGGACCGAATCGAAGGGATCATTCTGAGCCGTTCGGGGGATCGGGCAGGCGAATCGGGTTTTCCCGTTGTCATAAACGAGGTCA